>Ga0209609_10000575_pt1 | contig 22095 bp, 21 predicted proteins | sample LakKivw325mmetaG_FD_184136 | JGI IMG/M metagenome (GOLD analysis project Ga0209609, IMG submission 184136) | Anoxic lake water microbial communities from Lake Kivu, Rwanda to study Microbial Dark Matter (Phase II) - Lake Kivu water 325m metaG... | ecosystem: Environmental > Aquatic > Freshwater... | reverse complement strand
GGTGTTTTTCCATGGATGCGTTACGGAGTAATATTACAGATTCTTACTGAGGGAGGCAGGGGAAAGCCACCCCGTATCACAGAGGGTGGAAGGGGACAGTATTCCCCGTCTCCGGAAGTTTAGAATGTGTTTGTTACGGAGTTAGCGGACAGGGAAAATACCTGCCTGGCTTCAAATACCAACTCTTATCCGCATTGCTCAACTTCTTCAGTATTTTCTTTATGGGGAGGGACTGGGAATTTCCCTCAGGAATTTATCGGAGCCACGTGTCAATATTTTCTCTAACGAAAGAGTCGTCCCTGAGGTGGGGGTAGGCGAGATAGACCCTGTCTATCTCTTCCTTCTGTCCTGGTGAAAGGGTTTCTGCCGGGTTGCTGCACCATATCCCTTTTAACAAACCAGACCTTCTTAACATTTCGTTTATACCGGGTATGCAACCCCTGAAATTGTTGGCGGCATCAAATATGGCCGAATTGCTGTCCGTTATCTGAAAGGATTTTTTCAACAGGGAACATGGTATCTCTTTTCCTCTTCTGAGTTCCTTTATTTCCTCAAGGAGTTCAACGGCCTTGCGTGTCCAGAATGCCCAGTGTCCGAGCAAACCTCCCGCCATTCTGACGCGTTTGCCGTAGAATTCATAAGGCGTCACGAGGTCCGCGACGATACTGTCATCGTTTCCCGTGTACAATGCAATCTCCTTTTCTCTCCCCGATGTTATGAGTGCGCGAATGACGTCAAGCGTAGAATACCTGTTGAAGGGCGCTATTTTTACCGCAACCGCGTTTTCTATCCTGAAGAACTGCTGCCAGAACCTGAAACTCAGTGTCCTTCCGCCTGCCAGGGGCTGAAGATAAAAGCCGAAAAGGGGTATTATGTCTGCCACCGCTCTTGAGTGGTCAAGGAGTTTTGCTTCCGGGGCATTTCTGAACGCACCCAGACTGAGAAGTCCCATGTCGTAGCCGTAATCCCTGGCTTCCCGCGCCTCCCTGACGGCATCCCTCGTGTTTCCGCAAATCCCCGCTATCTTTACTATCGTTTCAGAAGCACTTTTCCCTGCCGTCTCGGATGCCAGTTCAAGAACCGGCCTGTACAGACCGACCTTGCTGTCATGTATTTCAAACTGTGTGGTGTGTACCCCCACCGCGATACCTCCGGCTCCCGCCGCGATATAGTACCTGGTCAGCGCAACCTGTCTTCTCTCGTCCAGTCTGCGCCTGGCATCCAGCGCCAGAGGATGTGCAGGTATGACGGTACCCTTTCGCAATATCCGCACTGCTTTTTTTGAAGGCATTGGAGAAGACATGCTAAAACCTCCCGTTCTTTGTCTCAAAATGCGTGGGTTTATCAAACGTAGGATTTCCCTTCTTAATCCATTCACCCACCCACGTTATCATCTGCTCCGCGGTTATCTCGGAATCACCGAATGTTTCGTAGAAAAAGGATGGGTTTGAAAGAAGCGCGGTCTCTTCTTCCTCGTTCACGAAAACCGGTTTTTTCCCGAAAATACTGGCAAATTCTTCAGCGGTTTTGCGGACAGAAATTATCTCTCTCCCGGTAAGGTTGATTATTGCAGGAGGAATAGAACACAGTGAGAAACACTCTATTATCCCTCTGTTTGCGTCGGCCTGCCATATCACATTTACATATCCCATCCTGAGGTCAATGGAATCACCGTTCATAACCCGTCTGGCTATATCCACGAGAACGCCATATCTCAATTCCACGGCATAATTCAGCCTTATGGTTGCAACAGGCGTTCTGTTTTTCTCCGAAAAATACTGAAATATTCTCTCCCTGCCAAGACAGGATTGCGCATATTCTCCGACAGGTTCTGGAGGATGCTCTTCGGTGCACCCGCCTTCGGCGACCTTTGTGAGGGGATAGACGTTCCCCGTGGAGAGTGCCACAATTCTGGAGTATCTGTATTTCTCGGCAACAAGGGCAGGAACGAGCGTATTCATTGCCCATGTGAGCGGCTCTTTTCCTGTCGTTCCGAATTTCATTCCGGCGAGGAATACGACGTTTTCAGCATCGGGCAATTTCTCCACATTTTTCCTTTCAAGCAGGTTGCATTCAACAGTTTCTATGCCGCTTCTTTCCAGAGTTTCCCTTATGGTCTTATCCGAGAATCTGGATACGCCTGTAATCTTTTTCTTGATTCCGGACTCAAGGCAACTACGTACGAGCATCCTTGCGATGGTTGGACCCATCTTGCCGGCAACGCCAAGGATAACAATATCTCCATTCAGACGGGCAACAACCCTGTTCACGTTTCCCGACGGGGAAGAAAGGATATCTTCAAGTTCTTCAACTGTTTCAATCATTCTGACGGCATAAGAACCATGGTTATGGTCATATGTGTTTTTTCGGGTATATTGAGCTTGTTATTTTCTACCGGGATTTCAATCTCTTTTGCTATCCGTTCCACGACCCTTCCGGTTGCATCCGTATCGGTTCTGACTTTCTGCGAGATGACAATTCCTTCGGCGACGTCAAATACCGCATCGCCCTTTACGATCCCGTTGCGTCCCTCGGCATACATCTCTATATAGGCATTGTTGCCTTCAACCTTTTGCAGCGTGAATTCCACATTGCCGATGTTCTTGTCCCCCCTGGTCCATTTTTCACCTGTGGCAACGGGTCTTGCCGGCAGGGGCAGTATGAAGGACTGAAGGAAAGGGTTGAAGGTATTTGATGGTGCTTTCGTGAGGTCTATCTTGAGCGGCAGGCGATCAAACCCCGGGATGTAATCTGCTATTGTTCGCTGAATCACCTTCAGGAATTCGGCTGCCACCTCCTGGAGCCCTGCGGTCTCAAGCACATCGCCGCCGGGAGACACCTTCAGCGTAACGACCTTCTGCTGAGGGAATATCCTCTGTCCGTCCTGCCATCCCTGGAGGTAAAACAATTTGCCTGAGCCGTTACCGTCGCCGTCAACCGATTCAAATAACTGGGATATGTAAAGAAGGGTTTTTTTCGCGATCTTCACGTTTTTGCCGCCTATGTTGAATTCATCTTCCCTGTCAAAATCCATCCTGTAGAATAGTTCCTTTCCCTGGGGGAACTTATAGGACAGGTCGTAGAGTTCTTTCTTGCCCTGTTCCCCGGATGTTGCCATGTCCGTTGATACAGGTTCCTGAACAGCCCCTTCTGACGATGATTCCTGCACAGTTTCTCCCTTAACCACAAGGGCAAACAAAAGGAGAAATGCAAGAACTGCGGCGCACAATCTTTTCATCATTCAATTTTCCCCTAAATTCTCTGCCACCTTACACTGCCGTCAAGAAACAGTACGTTTATGCCCCCTGTGTGTGTAAATGATTTCCATCCGCTGTCCCTGAGGGGCGGGTCTGCAAGCAGCCATATCTTTGATGAACCGAAATTACCCTCGGGGTCTGTCCACTGCCCGTCCAGATTTCTACCCTTGACTCCGGGATCTCCCGGCGGAGGATACGTGTTGATGATGTAAGTGGTGTGCGGGTTGATGATGCCTCCCAGATGGTCTATTGAAAAATCCTTCAGCGACCGTATTGCTCTGGGGCAGTAATAGATGCCCGGTGAATCCGGCCAGTCAAGAATACTCATGCTGGACAGCCCGGGTTCAAGGACAGGTCTTATGAAATTCGTCCAGCTGATATAGCAGAGCGGGTAGATCTCCACAATATCCAAATCTCTGGGGGGGATCTTTCCGCCGTACGCCTCGCCGTAGAGGAAGAAAGCAAGGTGCAGTTGTTTAAGGTTATTCAGGCATGTTATCTGTCTTGCTTTTTCTCTTGCCTGTGACAGCGCAGGCAGCAGCATCGCCGCCAGTATCGCTATGATTGCGACCACAACCAGCAGTTCTATGAGCGTGAATCCCTGAATCCTGCTCCATCCACTCCGTGCATCCAGTCCACCATGTCTCTTCATAATACTGTTCATATCACCTCGCCTGTATGAATTTGAGATACATTATTGCAACAAACTCGCGGAAATTGAGCCGTTCAATCCTGAAATCGCTTTCGGAAAAGAGGCGGTTATACCTTAATTTTGAAAGTTCAACCGAAATCAAGTTTCTGTCACGTTCGCCCTTGATGTTCACGACCTCCGGCAGACAGATGGACGGGTCGGCCTTCTGAACCGGTTTCGGATATTTCAACTGCATGCGGGTGTTATTGCCCGTGAAACCTATCGTGGCAAAAGTCCAGAAATTATCATATATGGCAATATCAAGGTTCCCGTTCTCCAACGGATAGGTGAAAAGGTATGTTTTCATCCCGTTAAGCAAACCTGTTTTCTCCTCCATCCTTATTTTTTCACGAATCTCTTTCTCATTGCCCGTGATATAAGCAAGAATTGAAGTAAGGAAGTCGGCCGGGAATGTGGCATTTGCATCCGGTACTGAAGCCTGATTCTGCTGTGGCAGGGTATTTCTTATCTCGTCCATGCTGTCGTTGATGATAACGCCCAGTTTTGGCACATGAAGTTCTATATTGTCTCCAGACTTGGTCAGGACAAAACTGCCGAGGGACGAATTTGAATAGAGGAATGCGTTTTCGGTCGCGTTCTTCCCTGCAACGTTTCTGAATTTGATTCTCAGAAAGCCGTCGCTTCTGAGGATGGAAGGGAGTGGGGCGTGAAATATATTGCTTATGAAAGGCTGAAGGGCGGTCATGGTCTCATGGGAAAATGTAATTTCAGAGTTGAAATCGGCTTCAATGCTTTCAATTGACGGAATACTGCCTGTCTGTATTTCCCTTGCGGTTGAGAAGAAGTTGTCCAGAACCCTGTCCTTCTCGGTTGCGGCTGACAGGCTCGCGGATAACAAGAGGAGAAAAGCAACAGCAACAAGCGATTTATGCCTCACCATGATATTCTCCTTTACCCCGGATTCTATCCCGGGTATCTTCCCGGGATGGAGATTGATTTTCCGGCAATGCTATTGCCGGTGATAGAGTCTCAAACAATCTGTAAAGTTCAAGCAGTCTGGTAAGTCCTTCTTCCGGGGTTATCCCGGTTACTGAATTCCCGTTTGCGGTCAGGACTGTTTCTTTCAAGGACGTTTTCCCTGGTACAGCGGAAGGGATATCCGGAGTATGGTATGTTTCCGGCGGAAGGGCAATCGTAAGTCCCCTCTCCGAAGGCCCGGTTTGTTGCGGCCTGTTTCTCCCGCGTATCAGAAAAACCCCCTGTACCATGTTGCAGACCAGAAGCAACATCACGAGAGACTGCAAAAATTGCCTGCGCCAGACAAGGGGTGGTCTCCTCGTCGCTCTCAGGATATCAACGGCAGAACCGACCGCGTCTTTTCCCCATCGGAAATTCTCCGCATCCATCCTTATATCCGCAAGCGTTTCCTCCATCTTTTCAAAGTGATTGTTCATATGTTTTTCCATTTTTTGCTCCTGTATATTAGTTCCACGGTTCACTGTCACGGTTCAATCAATTTTTTGAGCAGGGTCCTGGCGTTGAAGAGTCTTGATTTCACCGTGCCTTCGGATATATTCAGGTTTTCTGATATCTCATGGAGAGACAGTTCTTCAAAATAGTAAAGCGTTATTATTTCTTTTTGCATGGAAGGCAGTCTGGCAAGGGCCTCTCTCATTTTTTCCTTGCGGTCGTCCTCAGAACTGATGGGGTTGTTGCCTGTGTCGGAGGAGGTGTTTCTTCTCAGAATGCCCAGAAAAGATTTTTTCTGTTTTTTCCTGCGGAATTTCTTGTACGCGGTATTCAGCATTATCCGGTACAGCCACGTGTAGAAAGAAGATTTCCCTCTGAAATTTTTGATGGACATGAAGGCCGCGATGAAGGTTTCCTGAAGGAGGTCCTCCGCCTCGTCCGGGCACAGCGCGTGAGCGGTGTTGTGAAGCCGGTTCTCGCACGAACGCAGCAGCAGCGAGAATGCCGTCGTATCCCCCTGTTGAGAAAGCAGAATCAGCCTCTTCTCGTCTGTCATTGGATGAGTTTGTCTGCAAGATAGGAACTTCTGAAAAATGTGCCGGCGAATATGTTCCTGAAACCGATTTTCCTGCCGGCTTCTTCATATTCCCTGAAAACCTCTTTCGTCACGAACTCCTTCACCGGAAGCGCCTCTTTTGACGGCCTGAGATACTGGCCTATGACGAGGTAATCACATCCTGCGTCCCTGAGAGCATGCAGAAGCGAAAGCACATCTTCTTTCTTCTCGCCGAGACCGAGCATGAAACCGGATTTTGTGACGAATCCGTTCTTCTTCACGGCTTCAAGGATACCGATGGAGGTTGCGTAGTCCGAGGATGGCCTTACGTGCCGGTAAAGCGGTTCCACGGTCTCAATATTGTGAGAAATGACATCCGGCGCTGAACGGAATATTTTTTCCAGGCTTGACCTGTTTCCCCGGAAGTCGGGAATCAGCAGCTCTATCTTCGTGCCCGGGTTCAGATTCCTGATTTCTCGTGTCACCGCGGCGAAATGTCCGGCGCCCCCGTCCGTCAGGTCGTCTCTCGTCGGGGATGTTATCACCGCGTACCGCATTTTCAGTTTTTTTATTGCCAGGGCGATTTTCCCCGGTTCTTCAGTGTCGGGAGGGACTGTTTTGCGAAGAGGGGAAACACCGCAGAATCTGCAGTTCCTGGTACATCTGTTGCCGAGTATCATGAATGAGGCGTATCCTCTGGAAAAACACTCGTACATGTTGGGGCAGACCGCGTTCTTACACACCGTATCTATCGAAAATTCGGCGAGCAAACGACGCATTTCTTCGATATTCCCGTCAGAAAAAACTCTTTTCTTGATCCATATCGGTATTGTCTGCTGAGCCATATGATTATGTTAACACATCAAACGCAACGGATAAAATTTCTGCTGGGAATTTCAAAACCTGTGATAAAATAACAACCAGCTTGAAAAACGAATGGTCGCATAAGGAGGGTAAGCCATGATCAAACCCGACAGCTGGATAAAAAGGATGGCGATAGGCATGATAGACCCGTTTCACCCGGAAAAAGTCAAGAGGGGGATTTCCTTCGGAATCTCTTCCTACGGTTATGATTTCATATTGTCCGAGGAGTTCCTGATATTCAGGGGGAAAGGTCCGGTATCGCCAAAGAAAATAAAGGATACGGATTTTGAAAGATTTTCAGGGAAGGTCTGCATCGTGCCTCCAAACAGTTTTATCCTCGGAAGAAGCGAGGAGTATTTCAGGATACCGAGGGATGTGGTCGGGATATGTTTCGGGAAATCAACCTATGCAAGGTGCGGCATCATAGTCAATGTGACCCCCCTGGAACCCGAATGGGAAGGAAATATTACCGTGCAGATCGCCAACCTTACTCCGGTTGAAGGCGAGGTTTATGCGGGAGAGGGTATTGCGCAGATAGTCTTTATTGGCGCCGGCGAGATCTGCGAAAAATCCTACAAGGACCTTGCGGGGAAATACCAGTCATCAAAGGGTATTATTCTGCCGCGCTGACACATGTCCATTGTGGCAGGCGGTTTCATTATGGACTTATTGCCCGATGAATCCTGTCCGTCAATTTTCTGTCTTCACCCACTGCAAATCCCTTATCACTGCCCTTGCGTTTTCTATCCGTGCCTTTATGTCCGGGTGGCTCCTGAGAAAAGTTATATTCAACGATGGGCTCTTGGTTTCTATCTCCTGCAGTTTCTGGAAGAAGGTTATCATGCCCTCCGGGTTGTATCCGGCGCGATAGGCATACCTTATCCCCAGTGAATCAGCCCTCAATTCATCTTCCCTGCTGTATTTCAGCATCGTGATGGTGAAGGCCGCGTCAACCGCCTGCTGTATGGCGGCGCTCCTGTTGCTCAGCAGTATCTGCGCCGGGATTGAATACAGCAGCGTCTTCTGCAATTGTCTGACGCTGTCCCTCGCACAGACATGTCCAATCTCATGTCCTATGATATTGGCCAGTTCGTCGGAAGATCCTGATTTTTCAACAAGCCCGGTGTAGAGGTAAACGAAACCTCCTGGAACCGCGAATGCGTTTATCTCCTCGTTTTCTATCACCCGCACCGTGTATTTCAATTCCGGCCTGTCGGAGGCAGTGCCGATTTTGCCTGCAATGTCCTTTATTTTTGCCGGCGTTTCCAGGACCTTGTTCTCCTTCTGGAGCTTGTTGTCAATGGCCACGCCCATGTCAATCTCGTCCTGCTCCGAATAGACGGTATATTCGGTTTTCTTTGTTACCGGATTGTAATATGTGGTACATCCGGCGAGCATGCATACAATAGCAACGGCAAAGAATACCTTTTTCATGGTGTACCCCTTTACCCCGAACTCTTCCCTGATACGCTTTCTTGTGAGGGGTTGATGATTTTGTATCTCTGTTTTACCCCGCTTGCCCCGATTCTGTTTTTCGGGGAACTCTTCCCGCATCTCTTTCATTGTGGGGTAACTGTCATTTTGTTTTTCAGCTCCGCTATTTACCTATGCAGAAACGCGAAAAAATCTGGTCCAGGATATCTTCCGAAACGTTCCTGCCTGTCAGTTCGTCCAGTTTTTTCAGACAGCTCCTGAGGCCTTCGGCAATAATCTCGGCCGTCATGTCCTGCCTGATCTCCTTCTCCACGGTCAGAAGCATTTTTCTTATTTCTCTTATCTTACCATACTGCCGCATATTCAAAAATATCTCGTCGCCCTTCATCTCCCCGTACCCCATGCGTATCAAATCGTATATGCGCTCTTCAAGTTCAGGTATGCCCGCCCCGGTTTTTGCGGATATCATAATTATTCTGTCCGGAGAGAACTCTTTTTCCAGTCGCCCTTTCTCTGTCTTGAGGGGAAGGTCAGCCTTGTTTATCAGAATGACATAATTCCTTCCCCTGACATGCCGCAGAAGCTGACGGTCATATTCATTCATCTTTCTGCTGCCGTCAAGCATGATGAGGTTTATCTCGGCTTTTTCCATCCACTCTATCGCCCTGTCCACACCCATCTTTTCCACAATTCCCCGTACCTTTCTTATGCCCGCCGTGTCTATTATGTTGATGGGAATTCCCCTGATGTTTATCGTTTCCTGTATCGCGTCTCTCGTTGTTCCGGGGACATCCGTAACTATTGCTCTGTCTTCTTTTGTAAGGTAATTGAGCAGGCTTGATTTCCCCGAGTTCACCCTCCCGGTTATGGCTGCATTTATCCCCTGCTGCAATATCTTCCCCTTGCCGGCGCGCGAGAGGACGCCGTCTATGGAAGATACTATCCTGCTGATCCCTTTCAGCGTTTCAGGGTCGAAGGAATCCACCTCCTCCTCTTCCGGGAAGTCTATTCTGGCTTCTATCCCTGCCAGGATTCCTGACAGCGAGGTTTCCATGTCGTGAAGAGGGGAGGAAAGGGAACCCTTCAGTTTCCTCAGCGATATTTCCAGTGCCCTCTCCGTCTTGCTGGAGATAATCTCAATGACGCTTTCCGCCTGGGCAAGGTCTATCCTGCCGTTGAGAAATGCCCTCCTTGTGAATTCCCCGGGTTCGGCCTCCCTTGCGCCGCTCCTTATGCACAGGGATAAGACTTCTTTCAGGGGCACAATGCCTCCATGGCATCCTATCTCGGCCATATCCTCTCTTGTGTAACTTCTCGGTCTCCTCATGACCGTCACGAGTACCTCGTCAACCGTTTTCTTGCCATCAACAATATGGCCGTAGTGTACGGTATGGGAGGGAACTTCCATCATGTCCGTTCTTCTTGCCGGCACGAATATTTTCCTTATGATGCTATAAGCATCCGGTCCGCTGAGACGCACGATGCCTATGCCGCTGATTCCGAACGGCGTGGAAACCGCACATATTGTGTCCTGTTTCATCATCACCCCGCTGTTTTTCCAGGATTCGCTATACTTTGACCCCGAATTAGTATAACATATATGAACCTGCCAGGGGGATTAGATGGAAACAAAAAAGGATTATGAAAAGGTAAAGCTTTTCTGCGGCATGCTGTACAGGGATGAGAGTATCGTGGATGCTGTCAGGGATAGACTTGTCTCCAGGATGGGGAGAACGGACATTGAGGCAGGACCTTTCTCCTTTGACTTTACCGATTACTACCGCAGCGAGATGGGAGATAACCTCAAAAGAAGGTTTTTCTCGTTCAAAGAAATGATTTCGCTGGAAAATTCGTTCGCGTGGAAACTGTTTACAAACGAGGTTGAAAAAGAATTTTTTTACGGGGGGGAATTTTCCAGGAGGGTTAACCTTGACCCGGGATACCTGAACCTGTCAAGGGTGGTTCTTTTTTCGGCGAAGGATTATTCGCACAGGATTTACCTCGGTGGCGGTGTTTTCGGGGAAGTGACTCTGCGCTTTGAAAAGAACAGGTTTGCGTTTCTGCCGTGGACATACCCCGACTACAGGACGGATAAATATCTTGATTTTTTCCTGAAGATCCGGAGCATATACAGGGAGCAATTGAAAAATGAAGATGTGGCTCAGGGTTCTCATTGACGCGGGGATAATAATATTTACCCTGACCGTCCTGCTTGGCTGGCGTGCTATCATGCCCGTCAGGATGCCCGATAACCTTGTCCCATCGGACCTGGGGCTCCCGTACGATGACATTGTGCTTGAGACCCTGGACGGGGTGAGGCTCAGCGGCTGGCTCATCCCCTCGGAAAAAAGCAGGGGGACGGTCATCTGCCTCCATGGTTACCCAGCAAACAAATCGGACATCCTGCCCGTTGTATCATTCCTTCATCCGGATTTTTCCCTGCTCCTCTTTGATTTCAGGGCACATGGACGGAGCGGCGGGAAAATCACCTATTTCGGATTGAAAGAGTTCATTGACGTGGATTCTGCCATAAGATTCATAAGGTCAAGGGAGAACCTGAAGGATAAGAAAACAGGCATCTGGGGGTATTCCATGGGCGGTGCGGTGGGTATAATTGCGTCTGCAAGGTACGATGATATAGATGCGCTTGTGACGGATTCGGCATTTGCCAATTTCCCGGAGATGGTCACCCATTACTACGGAAATCTCGGTCCGCTGAAATATCTCTTTTCAGGGCTTTCCATAATACTGGGAAGATACGCACTCGGTTTTGATTTCTTTGAAAACAGCCCGGAGAATTTTATCGCGAACATCAGATGTCCTGTTCTTATCATACATTCCGAGCAGGATAAATTCGTTCCTTACGAACACGCGCAACGGCTCTACGCAAAAGCGCCGCAGCCGAAAAAGTTGTTGACGGTGAGAGGAGAGCATACAGGGCCTGACCGCGCTTTTGCCGCGGAATACCAGGATGCGGTGAGGAAATTCTTTCTTCAGCATCTGAATCATCAAGCGCGATGAAAGGCATTTGATTATGAAAGACGGAGACAACCTGACCGAAGGACCCATTCTGCAGTCCCTGCTGGTGATAGCCCTTCCCATAATATTTGCAAATTTCCTCCATATGGCATATCAGTTGACCGATACCTTCTGGGTCGGCAGGCTGGGAACGGTTGCAATCGCATCCGTTTCCATCAGTTTTCCCGTAATCTTTCTTCTGGTTTCGCTGGGAGGTGGACTGTCGCTTGCAGGAACCATACTGGTTTCCCAGTACAAGGGGAAGGGCGACGCAAGAGCCGTGGACCATATCACCACTCAGACACTATTCATGGTCATTATAACCTCCTCGATACTTTCGGGCGTGGGCTTTTTCGTATCCCCTCATATTGTCAGTCTGATGGGTGCAGAAAAAGATGTTTTCACGAATGCCGTTTCCTACATGAAAATCTCCTTTGCGGGGTTGGTTTTCATGTTCACCTTCATGGTTTTTCAATCCCTGATGAGGGGAGTGGGGGATGTGAAAACTCCCATGTACGTTATCCTCGGGACTGTCACGCTGAATCTTGTCATTGACCCGCTGCTTATCCTAGGTTACGGCCCTTTTCCCGCCATGGGCGTTGCCGGGGCTGCAGTGGCCACAATCGCCACACAGGGGATATCGGCAGTCATTGGAATTTTGCTCATGCTGAGGGGAAAACATCAGATAAGGCTTCGTTTGAATGAACTGAGACCGGATCTTCCGTTAATCAGGAAGATGGTGAGACTCGGGATGCCCGCTTCCATAGAACAGTCCACGATAGGAATTGGCATGAACCTCATGATATTCCTTGTTACGGGTTTCGGCACCACGGCCATTGCCGCGTACGGGATAGGACACAGGATACTGGGGCTTGTTATTATTCCCACCATAGGATTGTCAATGGCCACATCAACTCTTGTCGGACAGAATATGGGTGCGGGAAAAATCTACAGGGCGGAAAAGATAATAAACATAGCGGCTATGACAAGTTTCTGGGTCCTGACATTACTTGGCGTGCTGATGTTCCTGTCAGCGGAGAGACTTGCCGGGATATTTATCCCGGGAGAAGCTGAAACCATAAGGGTGAGCGCGCTTTTTATAAGAATAATGGCCCTTACCTTCGGTTTCATAGGAATTCACCAGGTGTTTAACGGCGCTTTCATAGGGTCAGGCAACACCTTCATCTCCCTGATGTTGTCCAGCATATCACTGTGGGTGCTGAGGTTTCCCGTGGCTTACGTCCTGTCGCACCATACCTTGCTGATGGAGATGGGAATATGGATTGCATTTCCCGTTGCAAATATCCTTACAGCACTTATAACGGCAATATGGTTTTCAAGAGGGACATGGAAGCGGAAAAGGATAACCGAGGAGATAAAGGTGATCACCGAAACGACGGAGGAGGCGATAATAGAAGAAGGCATGAACCCCTGATCGAATCCCTTTCCAGGAAGAGATGGTGGAGGATAAGGGATTCGAACCCTTGACACCCAGACTGCCAGCCTGGTGCTCTCCCAACTGAGCTAATCCCCCGTTGTATCTCATATTATATATTTAATTGCCAGTTTGTCAATCGCAGGGTCGTTGAATTGACATTCCTGTTCCAACTTCATAAAATAAAGGGAGAATATTCGTGACTCCCGTCCTGTTATTGCGAGCCCGGATGAATGGGGGTGACAGAATAGCCGCCAATTACTGCGCAGAAGACGCTCGCAACGGCAGAAGACGTCGGCACGGGGTAAAGGAGGATGGTATGAGAGCGGAAAAGACCGCATTCGCGCTGTTTTTCGGAAACAGGGGATTTTTCCCGTCTTCGTTGATGGCCGTTGCACGAAAGGAATTATCAGAAGTTCTGAAAGGTATGGGACACAAAGTACTCATGCTTGATGAAAAGGCGACGCGCTTCGGTGCCGTTGAGACAGTGAAGGAAGGCAGGGTATACGCGGATTTCCTGAGAAAAAACCGGGGCAGGTTCGGAGGAATTATCCTTTCCCTGCCAAATTTCGGGGATGAAAACGGTGCTGTAGAGGCACTCAAAGAAGCGGGCGTTCCGATTCTGATTCAGGCATATCCCGATGAACTGGACAGAATGAGACCGGAGTTGAGACGGGACTCTTTCTGCGGCAAGTTTTCAATCATGGATGTTTTCCGCCAGCACGGGATTCCTTTCACGGCGTTGAAACCGCACACGGTTCATCCGAAATCCCGCGTTTTTTCCGAAAACATTGACCTTTTTGACAGGATATGCAGGGTCGTAACGGGGATGAGGGATATGACCGTGGGTGCCATCGGTGCGAGGACGACCCCCTTCAAGACCGTGCGGATAGATGAACTTGCCCTGCAGAAATACGGCATAAACACGGAGACTTTTGACCTTTCGTCCGTGTTTGTCAGGATGGATGCGGTCAAGACATCGGAAAAGAAAGCGGTTGCCAAGGCCAGGATTTTAGGCGATTATGCGGACTGGAAAGGCGTCCCCAGGAAATCTTTTGAGACGATAGTGAAACTGGCGGTTGTCCTTGACGACATGATTTCCGATAACGGTTTTGATGCCATCGCTCTCCGGTGCTGGGTGGAGATGCAGGAGATACTCGGGATTTCTCCCTGCGTGGTCCTCAGCGAGATTAACAACAGGGGTATCCCTGCCGCCTGCGAGGTTGACGTGGGTAATGCGGTGACCATGTTTGCACTGAGCAGGGCGTCCGGGAATGTCTCCACATGCCTTGACTGGAACAATAATTATGGCGACGAGGAAAACAAGTGTATTCTGTTTCACTGCGGACCTGTCCCTGCGTCCATGATGAAATGCAAGGGCAGGATTACCGACCATGCAATACTTGCCAATCTTGCAGGGCCGGGTTGCGGTTTCGGCTGCAATACAGGACGGATTGCGTCGGGGCCGTTCACTTTCGGGAGCATGCTAACCGCTGACGGGAAGATGGAATTCTACGTGGGCGAAGGCAGATTCACGGATGACCCTATCCCTGACGATTTCTTCGGATGCGCCGGCGTGGCAGAGATTGATAACCTGCAGGATGTTCTGCAGACCATAGGTTACATGGGGCACCGCCATCACACAAGCGCTGTCTCCGGGCATGTCATGCGCCCTGTCAGGGAAGCCTTTGAAAGGTACCTCGGTTACGGTGTGACCATGGTGTGAAGTCTTTTCCGCCGAAAATACCTGTAATTCTTGAAAGGGAATATGGTTACAACTGTCAGAACCTGTCTCCTTGTCACTCTTCTGTTTTCTTGCGCCACCGTATTTTCAGAAGAATATCCGGTATACTACAGTTGTGACAGCATGAAAGTGGAATTGAGCGAGGCGGGAGAGCCCGGAAAGATATTTCTTCAGGGGAATGTCAGGATTTCTTTTGAGGATGCCACGATAACCTGCGAAAAAGCAAGTTTCAACCGGGTCACGGGGGAGATTGAAGCCGAGGGCGCCATATCCGTGGCAACTTCAGAAGGGATTTTTGCGGCGGACTATATCACGTACAATGTGAATGAAAAAACCGGTCTTCTTTCAAATGCCTCTTTTAAGACTGCGCCCTTTTATGGAAAGGCAGGAAGGGTGGAGAAGAAGGAGGGAATTGTCCTCCTGTACAACGGGTACATAACCTCATGCGACCTTGAAAAACCCCATTACAGGATTTCCGCGGAAAGGATGGAATACGTTCCGGGTGATTACATCAGGGCCGAAAGGATGCGGCTCACCTTCGGTGAGAAATTCACTGTCCTGTATTTGCCGAGATTGACCGTTGGTACCAGGACAAAGGAACCGGTCTTCAGTATTATGCCGGGTTACAGTTCCCGGATAGGGAGGACGCTTGACCTCCTTTTTGCTCATAAAAAAAGTAAGGGAACGGATGCTGTTGTGAAGGAAAGAATTTCCATGGGGGAGAGAGGTATCGGGGCCGGCCTGAAAATATATTCTGAGGAGAGCGGATACAGCGGGGAGGGTTTTCTGTACAGGAGATGGGGCGGCGATTATTTTGAACCGGCATTGCTGGCTGAATTCCGCAAGAATTATACTTCTCGTTACGGAGAAGGCAGTTTAATACTTGACTGGAGATGGATGGACAATAATGACCTCTTTTACTATTTCTTCAGGGATGAATACATGAGGAAATCAAAGACCTATAACTACCTGTCCCTGACCCAGGATTTCAGGGCAGGCATTTTCAACATCAATTTCCGCCAATCGGCCGGAGAAGATTTTCTCAATGCTGAAAGACTTCCCGATGTCAGCTTCACCACGCCGCTCCTGCGCGCCGGCGATTCTCCGGTATTTGTTGAAAATGATTTCCGCATGACGAATTTTCATAAGGATGACAGGGACTGCATCAGGACAATGGACAGGATTACCGTTGAGAGCAGAACAACCGCAGGTCCTCTGGCAGTTACTCCTTATGTTTCCGCAGCGGGTGTTGATTATTCCGGTCTGTCGAAAGACAGGTTCAACCTGCTTCGCGAGGCAGGAGTGAAAATCTCGGCAACAATGAAAAAGCAGTATGATGGATATACCGGGTATTTTTCCCCTTCTATTTCTGCGTTTTCCCGCGGAATTGACTACAAGAAGGGAGAGATTGAACGTTTTGACAATCTTGAGAGTCTGGATGACGGAAGTTTTGTAAATCTCGGGTTGGAATGGTTTTTTGGCGGAGAGAAGGATTATCTGGGCAGGATATCGCTGGAGAACATATATGACATCGGCAGGACTATTTTTGACGGAAATATTTTGAAATATGACATGAGGATAAATCCGCGGATTCGTATTGAAGGGCAGAATGAATTTAACCTCTCGGAGAAGTCCTACAGGTTCGGAGTGAACGACCTGGTGATGGATTTCGGCAGGTACACCTGTTCCATCGGGAACAGGTACGACGAAGAAGACGACATCTCCGGTATTGAAGCCAGGTTCAGCCACGTTGTGAATGAGGATTGGCGGTACGGCATAGGGATAGACTATGATATCAACTCCGGCAGTTTTGTGAAGACAAATCTTGATGTCTGGAAGAGACTGCATTGCTGGGAGATGCACATCAGGATATCAGGAGACAAGGACGATTTTTCTTTTTTTATTGCAGCGTATCCGGTACTGGCGTTTTGAAAACATGACCATGGAGTCCGGACCTGTCACCGGGAAAGGGAGATACAATGGAAATGAAAAGGAGGGGCAACAGGGCTTTTGACCAGATAAGGGAGATAAAGATAACCAGAAATTTTATCAAGTACGCTCTCGGGTCCTGTCTGATAGAGATGGGGGATACCAAGGTCGTATGTTCTGTAAACGTTGAAGACCGCGTGCCATTGTTCCTGAAGGGAACGGACAGTGGATGGCTGACCGCGGAATATTCCCTGCTGCCTTCCTCAACGAGCGAACGCGTATCCAGAAATTCAAACTTCACCGGAAGGAGCCAGGAGATTCAGAGGATGATAGGCAGATCCCTGCGGGGAATCCTTGACGTGAAGAAGATAGGGGAGAGAACTTTATGGGTGGACTGCGATGTTCTGCAGGCAGACGGAGGTACGAGGGCCGCGGCGGTAACCGGAGGGTTTGTTGCCCTGGTTGAGGCACTTTCCAAGTTAAGGAAAGCACACCTGATCAAGATACCCCTTCTGAGGGATTACCTTGCGGCGATAAGCGTCGGGATCGTGTACGGGCAGAAGATCGTTGACCTTGATTACTCAGAAGATTCCGCTGCAAGCGTTGATTTCAATTTTGCCATGACAGGCAAGGGCGAGTTCATTGAAATACAGGGTACCGCAGAGGGATATCCGTTCTCCGAAAAGGAACTTACTGAATTGCTCAAACTTGCGGGCAAGGGAATCAAGGACGTCATAGAAGTGCAAAAAAGGATTCTGAAGGATGAAATTGAGTTTCTACTTGGCAACTAAGAATGCCAATAAACTCCGCGAGGTAGGCCAGATTCTTCAGGGAACAGGAATTGCGGTCAGGCCATGTCCCGGGAGCATTGTTTTCTCTGAGGAAAGGGGAAGAAGCTTTGAGGAAAATGCCTTCATCAAGGCCGCGTGTCTGAAGAAAATTGTCGGAGATGAACCGGTCGCAGGGGAAGATTCCGGTCTCGTGGTTGAGAGACTTGACGGACTTCCCGGGGTTATGTCGGCAAGGTTTGCGGGAAACGGAGATGATTCAAAGAACATAGAAAAATTGCTTGACATGCTCTCAGGCTACAGGGATATTGCCGACAGAAAGGCGAGATTTGTGACGGTGGTCGTGTTTCTTGGCCCGGCGGGAAAAATAACCTTCACGGGCGAAGCAGAGGGTTTTATAACCTTCTTTCCGCGCGGCAGGAATGGTTTCGGATATGACCCTGTATTTGAGATGGAAGGGACAGGGAAGACATTCGCGGAATTGTCCGCCGAAGAAAAAAACAGGGTGAGTCACCGGTCAGCCGCCTTCAGGAAACTTGCGGAGTACATGCTTAAATTGTAGAATATAAAGTTCTGACAGCGGTGGAAACAAGGCCAGATTGAAAAAATGGCGGGGTAGCTCAGCGGCAGAGCAGCCGGCTCATACCCGGTATGCCGGGGGTTCAAATCCCCCCCTCGCTACTTATAAAAACAGGGGATAGCGGTTAGTGACTTGCGGTGAGTAAAAGTCTAAAAAAACTTGATAGGGGGATTTGAAGAGAGCGAAGTCAGTCCGATGCGATGAATAAGAGCATCGGACAGCGAGTGGCCGACCCGAGCCGTCTGGGGAGGCGAGGGCGCCAAATCCCCCCCTCGCTACTGTTTTTCAATGAGGGGTGGGGTTTGAACCTTTTTGGGTTCAAGCCGACTGAAATCTCTCGGTTTCGCAAGCAGAGACCGTGCGGCGTTTTTTGCCAGCACAATCCCCCCCTCGCTACTTATAAAAACAGTGGGTAGTGATTATTGAGGATTGCGTAAGTAATGTCCTATGGTTGTCATTGCGAGGAGCGGGGTGTGCGACGTGGCAATGGATGTTTTCTATCATCCCGATTTTTTCTTTCGGGACCCTCGTTTTTTGTCGTTTCGAGCGCCCTGTGCGTGGCAATCTCAACCTTATGAGGGATTGCCGCACAAAAAACGTTCGCAATGACAAACGGAAGAAAATTTTACAATGTGACATTAACTATGCATATATCAATAGTGGTGAGTAAAAGCGTGAAAAGAGAATGTTGACGGAACAGCAAAAACAAAAACTTAGCGGGATTGCGAGGGAAACTCTTGCATGCTACCTTTCGGGAAAAGAACTACCGCCGGTTATGGCAGACGAGGCAGTCCTGCAGGAAAAGAGAGGGGTCTTCGTCACGTTGAAGAAAGGGGGAGAACTCCGGGGGTGCATAGGATACATCCAGCCGGTTGAAGCGCTTGCCCTGGCCGTGAGAGATGTCGCAATTCAATCCGCAACAGGAGACCCGAGATTTTCACCCGTCCGTTATGATGAACTGAAGGACATAAGGATTGAAATCTCCGTCCTCACCGTTCCTGCAAGAGTGAAGAACGCGGAAGAGGTGGTGCTGAAACGCGACGGGGTCATAATAAGAAAGGGATACAGGCAGGGTGTCTTCCTGCCCCAGGTTGCGGACGAGACCGGCTGGAGAAAGGAAGAATTCCTGAGCAATCTCTGCCAGTACAAGGCCGGGTTGCCTCCCGATGCATGGAAAGAAAAGAGTACCGAGATTTACACCTTCCAGGCAGAGGTTTTTGGGGAAGACTGATGTTGAAAACTTCATGCCATTCATCAAAACGAGACGATGAAAAAAGTTAAGTATCATTTGCGGTTTCAGGTTATACCGGGGAAAAATGTTACTGATAATGCCCGGAGGCTGGCTGATTTCTGCGTGAAGCATAATATAGAGGAGGTCGTTCTTTTTTTTGCGGCTGAAGAGTGGAATAACGGCTTGCTGTCAGAGAAAGAAGAAGACATGTGGTTTGCTACCGTCAGGGATTCAAAGAAGATCCTTGAGCGGAGAGGAATTTCCGTAAGTCTGAATCCATGGATGACTGTCCTGCATTGTGATCGCGGAAGGTTTTTCCCTCCCGGAAGAAGGTTCAGACCGATGGTTTCCCCGACAGGGGAAAAGTGCAGGGCGTGTGCTTCTTTCGCCGACACTAACTGGCAGAAATATATATATAATCTTTACGGCAGGTTTGCCACCCTCGGATTTCGTGTCATATGGGTTGAGGATGATTTCAGGTATCATAACCATGGGCCTCTCACGTGGGGCGGGGGTTTTGAAGATGAGATGTGCGAAAGATTTTCGCGCAGAATAGGGAAAAGAGTCACGAGGCGCGAAATTCTTAAAAAAATCCTGCGGAAGGGTAAGCCGCATCCGTGGAGAAGCAGGTGGATGGAGGAGTGGAGGGAAACCCAGCTGGAAGTTGCGAGAGGTATTGCGGAATCGGTGGGAAGAAATTCACAGCGCAAAACCAAACTGGGCCTGATGAGTTCTTATCTGCCGATTCACAGCATTGAAGGCAGAAGATGGTTGGACCTGTTCAGGGCATTATCCATAGAAGGAGATGTTGCACACAGACCAAATTTTGCAAATTATGCGGAAGATATCGGGAAAAACCAGGCACATTCAATCATGACGCTGGATATGCAGAAGAAATTGCGTCCCGCTTCTTTTGAGGTTGCCCCGGAGATAGAAAACTTCCCTTTCACGGTGTGGAACAAATCCGACACATCAACCTGGATGAATATGGTTTTTGCCCTATTATTCGGTTCCGACGCGTTGCTTCTTGACCTTTTTCCCATGCTGGGCAATCGCGTTGATGAAGAACCCCGCATAGGCGCATTACTTGATAAGAGCGCTGAATCACTTTCATGGGTTTCAAGCAATTTTTCCAGGGAGCATAATCTTTCAGGAATCGGGATACCATGGAGAGAGAACGCTTCGGAAAAAACATGGACAGAGAAGGGTGAATCCATGGATGAACTGAAAGTTGATGTTTCCCCTGCATGGAACTTTCTCCTTTCCTGCGGGATACCTGCCTGCCACGGGGAGCAGGACGTGAATGTGATTTTCGGCAATTCGGCATGGACATTTGAGGATGATGAGATTTATGGAATGCTGAAGGGCGGACTTATGATTGACGGTCTGAGCGCGGAAATACTCATCAAGAGAGGATTCGGAAGATATCTCGGCATCAGATATAAGGATACGCTTGAGAGAGAGAAGTCAACCTATTCCGTGGAGGTGGTTAATAACGAAGAGAGCGGATTGAGAAAGGGATTCTATTTCTCCGTAAACAAGATGGAGCAACTGAGAGTTTTTGAGCCGTCAGAAGGCGCGGCTACATGGTCGGATATCATTACGCCGGAGAATGAAAGGATAGGAGCAGGCACAATGCTTTATGAAAATTGTCTCGGCGGCCGTACGGTCGTATTTGCTGTTGAAGACCCGGCAAAGCTCGTATTGAATTTTCAACGCCAGACAATGGTTCATAATATGATTAGATACCTCTACGGAGGAAAAATTCCATTTCCCCTGGTCACAGGAGCACCGTATTTACTGCCGATGTGCTTCAAGGGAAAGAAGGAGATGAATCTTGTGGTTTTCAACGGGGCCACTGACCCTGCAACTGTTTCAGTCAGAACAAACGGGAAGACCTTGCCGTCACGGCAGACAACGGTTCTTAAACCTCTTGAAAAGCCTTCTTCAGGGAAATTGCTGAAAGGGGAAAAGGACGAAATTGCCGGCTTGTGGAAAACAGAATCCCGGATTCCGTACATGTCATTTGTCATAGTGAGGCTTCAAAAAAATAAATCATAAATCCCCGGAGCACCGCCCGGGGCAAGGGAGGATCAGAATGAAGACGGAAGAGACGAAGGATTTGCTGAAGAATAAGAAGATGCTGGAAGTTGTTGTCGCCGGGATTGTGATATTTGTGGTGATTGTGGGATTGACAGTAGGACTGAACAGGATTTTCAACAGGCCTGCGAGAATAGCGTCCGTTGATATGGAAAAGGTCATGAACAGCCATCCTGCTTTCAGGGAGGCGATGACGGATTTCCAGAAGGAGATAGGGGCAATGCAGGAGCAACTGGGAAAGCTGAAGGGGGACGAAAAGACGAAGGAGCAGCAGAAGATGCAGCAACAGATTCAGCAGATTGCCATAAGGCTTCAGCAAGAAGCGATGGCTAAGGTAACAAGTGATGTTGAGAAAATAGCGAAAGCAAAAGGCTATACCTATGTTGTTGAAAAGAGTATGCTTGTCGTGGGTGGCAGGGATATAACCGACGATGTCCTGAGTTTCCTGAAAGGAGAAGAAACAAAGGCAGAATCTGAGAAGACCGACACTTCAACAATGCCCATGATACCCGTCAAGTAGAATTGACACAGTTTTTTTTGTAACTATAATTAAAAGAGCATTTTTACTGAGCACGGGCCGCTAGCTCATCCGGCAGAGCACCGCCCTTTTAAGGCGTTTCAGCCGGATTTTCGCCATCCCCCGAAAACACTGACAAAACTGCCATAACCCCTTGGTATTCCTGCATCTCACCATTGTTTCTAATTTAGTTTCTGTCATGCCAATTTATGCCATTTTAGATTTCTCATGGACACTATATGGACACCACTTCCTCTGTCCGTATTTTTCAAATTCCTTTCCGCTTTACTTCTTGCTTAAAAAAAAGTTAAAATAATGTTTGTGCTAACTCAAAAGAGTACCACCGCGCTAACATAAAAGGTACCCACCTACCTTGTACGCTTTTATATCTTTAATCTTTTAAAGTATTTATCTTTCTAATCTTTTAGAGAGAGCCGCCTCCTTTTCGATTCTGGGGGATATTCCACCCTTCCATTGTTGTTTGTAAGCCTTTAAAATGACCACCCTACATGATTGTTTT
>Ga0209609_10000573_pt1 | contig 22115 bp, 22 predicted proteins | sample LakKivw325mmetaG_FD_184136 | JGI IMG/M metagenome (GOLD analysis project Ga0209609, IMG submission 184136) | Anoxic lake water microbial communities from Lake Kivu, Rwanda to study Microbial Dark Matter (Phase II) - Lake Kivu water 325m metaG... | ecosystem: Environmental > Aquatic > Freshwater... | reverse complement strand
AAAAGGTAAAAACGAAAACTAAAATTTAAAAATGAAAAATCCTTATTTAATAATTTTTAATTTAAAATTATCGTTTTTAATTTTTCATTTTTACTTTTTACTTATATTTTCTTCCTCGGTAATCTTACTTCCCACCGCGTCGTCCTGCCCCGCGTATTTGTGGTCTTTTTGCGCCAAATAGGGCACGCCCGAGGGCGAAGAAAGCGTTTCAAAGGTCATGGCGCAAACGCGCATTCCCGCGTAAAGAATAATCGGCCGGATGCCCAGATTGCCAAATTCCATCACCGCCTTGCCTGTCCAACCCGGATCAAATCGCGCCGCGGTGCTGTGCACCGCCAAACCCAGCCGCCCCAACGATGACCGTCCGTCCAGCCGTCCCATCAAATCCGGCGCCAAAGTGATGGTTTCTTTGGTGACGGCAATCACAAATTCCCGCGGCTGGATGATAAACGGCATCCCGTCGCCCACAACCACCTCTTCCATCAATTCGCCGTTATAATTGTTTTTTACGTCAATGAACGCGTAATTTGACGGCCGAAACATCTTGAAGTGATTTCCCAGGCACAAATCAAGCGAGCAGGGACCCAAACAATCCTCAAAATTCGGTCGCGGATCAATCTTGATCTTGCCGCAATCCATATATTTTCTAATATCATTGTCCGACAGAATCATATAATTAAAATATCAAAATTTCCAATTACCAATTCCCAATAAATTTAAAAATTCAAAAATGCCAAAAACCTGCTTTTGATTTTAACATTTTTAAATTTTGGAATTGGTCATTTATTGGTCATTGAAAATTGGAAATTGGTTATTTCAATCTGATTATATCTCTTTTTCCCCTCCCCCGCCACCCTTGACAAAAACCAAATTTTTGACATTAAAGGGCGCCCGCAAGGGGCGCCCCTACGGATAAAACCAAACTCAACGTAATAATTTTTTTTGCCGGCCAAAATCGCTGTCTTTCATTATTTGAGTGATTTTTTCTTTCAAATCGGGTAAATCGTTTTTTATCGTGTCCCAAATCGTTTTTAATTGCACGCCGAAATATTCATGCACTAAAATGTTTCTGATTCCGGTAATCTTTTTCCACACAATTTGCGGATATTTTCTTTTTAGATCCGCCGACAAGTTTTTCGCCGCTTCGCCGATAATTTGAAAACGATAAATCACCGCGGCTTGCGTCTTTTTGTCGGCAAAGAAGCCGTCCGCGCTCATCCCCGCGACAAAATTTTGAATATCATTAATTGCATCCAAAATATCTTGAACAAAAAGCTCTTGAGTTCTTTTTATCATAACGAAATTGAAATTTCGTCCTTTAATATTTGCTTTTTGAATAAAGGACGAATTGCTCCATACTCCACCAAATCAACTTTTTTATTTAAAATTTTTTCCAAATCAACTTTCAGCCCGCCCAAATCAAACAACGTGCGGCCGTCTTCCAATTCAATTAAAAAATCAATGTCGCTCTTTTTCGTTTGCTCCCCCCGCGCGACCGAGCCGAAAACCGCGGCTTTTTTAACGCCGTATTCCGCGAAAATCGCGTTGAGCTTCTCCCGATTTTTATCATTGATAAAATCAATCTTCTTCATACCTCCATCCTATCAAACCCCATCAAATAACGCAAAACCCCGCTCTCGCGGGGTTTTGCTGATTTTAATCTTCGCGTAAAATCTACTCCACCGCGATCCCCATATTTTTGGCGGTGCCGGCGAGAATTTTCATCGCGCCGTCAATGTCAACCGCGTTTAAATCGGGCATTTTTTGCTCGGCGATTTTTTTGAGTTGCGCCTTGCTGATCTTGGCGACGATTTTTTTGTTGGGTTGCGCCGATCCTTTTTCAATTCCCGCGGCTTTTTTCAACAATTCACTGGCCGGCGGTTGTTTGAGCGTCAACGAAAAACTGCGATCTTCATAGACTGTTACCTCCACTCCAACTTTGTAGCCCATCATCGGACGCGATAAATCGTTGAATTGCTTCACGAATTCCCCTAAGTTGATGCCGTGTTGCGCCAATGACGGACCGATCGGCGGCGCGGGAGTCGCCTTGCCCGCCTGAATCTGCAATGTTACCTTTGATTTGATTTTTTTAGCCACGTTAATAAGTTGAAAATGCAAAAATCAAAAATCAAAATTACAATTTAAAATGTCAAAATGTATTCTGATGTATTTTTAATTTTTAATTTTACACTGTCATTTTTAACTTTGATTTTTTAATTTTAAACTTTCTTGATTTGCAGTGAATCCAATTCCACGGGAGTGTCGCGGCCGAACATATTCACCAGCACTTTCACTTTGCCGCGTTCGCGATCCACCTCGGAAACTTTGCCCTCGGAATCCTTGAAGGGGCCGTCGGTGATTTTAATCAAATCACCGATACTCACTTCAATGTTAAACTCGGGTTCGGACATCTCCATCCGCTTTTTTAAATCGGCAATTTCTTCGGCCGATACCGGAATCGGCGTGGTTCCCGCGCCCACAAACCCGGTCACATTGGGAGTGTTGCGCACCACATACCATGAATCATCGGTCACGTTCATTTCCACCAGAATATATCCGGGATAAATTTTTTCCTCCACGGTTTTGCGCTTGCCTTCTTTGATTTTTATTTTCTTCTCTTTGGGAACGATCACGTTGAAAATCTTGTCCTCCATTCCCAGCGATTCAATTCTTTGTTTGAGGTTTTTGGCCACCGCCTCTTCATAGCCCGAATAGGTGTGGATGACATACCAATTTCTTTCGGAGCTTATTTGTTGTTTTGCCATATTTGAAAGCGTAAAGTTTAAAGCGAAAAGCGTAAAACGAAATTATAAAAAATTATCTGCCGCCAAGAACGAATTCTTGCAACAAAAAAGCGAATCCCCAATCAAGCGATCCCAAAAACACCGCCGTTCCCACCATAAAAACGATCACCAGCAAAGTGTAATTGATCAATTTCGGCCGCGGCAGCCAATTGACTTTCTTGATCTCCGCGCGCGACTCCTTCAAAAATTTAACGGCAACGCCGATAATATCCATAATGTTTCCTCTTAAAAAAGCCCGAAGGGCTTATAACCTCCTTATACCAAACATCCCCCAAAATGTCAAAATCGATCTTCAGTATCAATTTCCAAATCCCGGAGCCGCATCCAAAAAAACCAAAGACCGGCGAACCAAAATCATTTCAGCTTTTTTTCTGCTTGGTAATAAAATAATCATCGGGAATTTTTTGCAACCATCGGGCAAATCTTTTTGCCTCTTTTTGATAAGCTGCAAATTTTATCATTAAAGACCATACGTTTAAAAATTCATTTTTACTTTCTTTTAACTTGGGGTGCAAAACCAAATTTTTGTCTTGAACTTCATCAATTTTTATTTTCCATTCTTTCGCATGATCATATGATTCCAGTATTTTTCTGACAAGACCTTCATGCTCTTTTGCAAAAATAACAAACGGATAAGGCGACTCAAATCCCTTTGGAATTCTATGTCCCCCGCAACTTTGGAGAGTTATGACATTCCAGCGCCACAGGCCGATGATTAATGGTTCTATTTTTTTGTCAATTTCTGTTTCGGTTAAATGTATTTTGCGGCCATTGCGTCCAATTTCCACTTCCTTGCCTCCAATCATTTCTTCATTGACTTTTAAAATTTTTTCTCGCAACTCCTCAATCGGTCTTGGGCTTGCCAACAATTCCTCAATGCTTTGTTTAATGATTTGTGGATCTTCTCCGAAATCTTTAGTTAATTTTTCCCTAACTTCTTTCGCAGTTCTTGCAGGATGAGCATCATTATCCCTTTCCGATAAATCTTCGGGTTTATTCCCCGATGTTTTCATATCCAAACTCAAATCCGGACGGTTTGGGTTTTCCTCATCTTGATCTTCTTGCGTTTCGGGCTCTTCTTCCGCCAAGATATTCGAAAAAATTTCTTCTGGCATTTTATTGGATTTTTAAGTTTTCAGATTTGAGATTTGGTTTTGACATCTTGGATCTGACATTTGAGATGGATTTTAGACATCCAAATTCTTCACGGTTTTGGCGTAGGTTTGGATGAATTTTTTACGCGGCAGAACTTCGTCGCCCATCAGCATATCAAAAGTGGCGTCGGCTTCTTGGGCGTCTTCAATTTGCACCTGCAACAACATTCGATTGCGCGGATTCATCGTGGTTTCCCAAAGCTCTTCGGCGTTCATTTCTCCCAAACCTTTGTATCGCTGAAGATTCAATCCCGGCTTGTTGAAGGTTTTTAAAATATTTTCTTTTTCGTCTTCGGTATAGGCATAGCGTATTTCTTTGCCCGCGGTCATTTTATAGAGCGGCGGCTGGGCGACATAGAGATATCCCTTTTCAATGATCGACCGGAAATATCGGAAAAAGAGCGTCAATAACAGAGTGCGGATGTGGCCGCCGTCGGTATCGGCATCGGCCATAATCACGATATGATGATAGCGCAGCTTTTCCAAATTAAAATCATCGCCCACCGCCGTGCCCATGGCGATGATCAGCGACTTGATTTCTTTTGATTCCAGCATTTTATCCAAACGCGCGCGCTCCACATTCAAAATTTTACCGCGCAAAGGCAAAATCGCCTGAAATCGCCGATCGCGCGCCTGCTTTGCCGAACCGCCGGCGGAATTTCCCTCCACAATGTAGATCTCAGAATCCTCGGGAGAGCGTGAACTGCAATCCGCCAATTTGCCCGGCAGGGACAAGCCATCCAAAATCCCCTTGCGCAAAACGGTTTCCCGCGCGGCCTTGGCGGCCTTGCGCGCCTTGTGCGACAGAACGCATTTTTCCAAAACCGCGCGCGCGTCGGCGGGATTGCGCTCCAAAAAGTCGGTAAGAGCTTCCGACACCACCGCCTCCACCGCGCTTTTGGCTTCGGGATTGCCCAATTTGCCTTTGGTTTGCCCCTCAAATTGCGGTTCGGCGATTTTAACCGAAACCACCGCGCTCAATCCTTCACGCAAATCCTCGCCGGCAAGATTATCTTCATTGGCTTTCAGAATATTGTTTTTGCGCACATAGTCGTTAAACACCCGAGTCATCGCGCTGCGAAATCCGGTGATATGCGTGCCGCCTTCATTAGTGACGATATTATTGGCAAAACCCTGTTCCATTCCCTCATATTCATCGGTATACATAAACGCCACCTCCACATCCACTCCATTTTTATTGCCCGTGGCATAAAAAATGTTTTGATGCAGAGCGGTTTTGCCGCGCGTGAGATACTGCACATAGGCATAGAGCCCGCCCTCAAAATAGAAAGAGTAGGTCATTTCCGGTTCTATCGCCCGATTGATGATGTTGATTTTAACTCCCTTGGTCAAATAGGCCTGCTGGCGCAAATGAGTGATGATTTTTTTGGGATCAAATTTGATTTCCTTGAAAATTTGCGGATCCGGATCAAATGTTATTGTCGTTCCCTGCCCGTCGCATTTTCCGATTTTTTTAACCGCGGCGCGCGGTTTGCCGCGATCATATTCCTGCACATAGAGCCCGCCGTCGCGGCAAACTTCGGCCTTGGACCAAGTGGACAGCGCGCAGACCACCGACACGCCCACGCCGTGCAAACCGCCGGAAACCTGATAGGCCTTGTTCTCAAATTTGCCTCCCGCGTGCAAAGTGGTTAAAACGATTTCCAGCGCCGAAACCTTTTTTTGAGGATGAATATCCACCGGAATCCCTCTTCCGTCGTCTTTAACTTGCACGCGATTGCCGGGCAACAAAACCACGTCAATGTTTTTGCAATAACCCGCCATCGCTTCATCCAACGAATTATCCACCACCTCCCAGATCAAGTGATGCAAGCCATCCAAACCGGTGGAACCGATATACATTCCCGGCCGTTTACGCACGGGCTCCAAACCTTCCAGCACCGAAATATCCTTGGCGCTGTATGAATTCGCTTTTTTATTTTTTTCTTCTTTTGCCACGATAGTAAATTGAAAATGTAAAAATCAAAAATCAAAATTACAATTTAAAACTTCAAAATGTCTGATTGTATTTTTCAATTTTTAATTTTACATTGTCATTTTTAATTTTGATTTTTTAACTTTAAACTTTTTTGACTCGCCATTCCGGATTCTTCTCAATTGCCGCGATGGCGGATTTTTGCCAAGCGTCAATATCTTGGGTGTCAAGAGTTTTTTTGTCCGAGCGCAAATGAAAACGATAGAGAATGTTTTTCCTTTTCTTGTCCGGATAGACATAGGGCGCGTCGGGAATTTCCACCGCTTCAATCAATTCCGCACTCTTGGCTTCTCCTATAATTTCCGGCACGCTGGCGGATAATGTTTGCAATGGCATATCAACGGAAATATCGCGCGCCGCCTTGGGGTGTTCGGGCAAGGGCTGATAGATAACCTTTTGGGAGAGATTTTGCGTCAAAAGGGTGAAATTAAGCTCAAAAACAATTATTGGCTCAATGCCGATATTTTTGGCGATTTCACGGCGCAAGCGCCCCAAATAACCGATCGGCTTTTTGCCCATCATAACCGCGGCAAAATGATTGACGTCAAACATCCGAACATCGCCGTCATCATAATTTTTCAAAGGAGCAATGGAAAAATCGTGTGCGCGCAGTCGCGCCGCCAGAAATTCCAGCACCCCCTTGGCGGCAAAAAAATCATCGCCGCGCGCCGCGCCGGCAAGCATCGCCGGCTCATCACGCTTATCTTTGGCAAAAACCTTGCCGATCTCAAACTGCCGCAAAGAATCAAATTCACGATTGGCGCAAAAATTTTTCAACAAATTAATCAAAAGCGACGGACGCAAAAAGCGCAGATCTTCATTGACGGGATTGGCGATTTCCAAAAGATTTTTCAAATCAATGGCAAAATTTTGGCAATCTTTTTGCGAAACAAAAGAGTAATTGCGCGTTTCGGAATATCCCGCCGCCGCCAGCAAATCTTTGGCGTTGTTTTTCGCTTGCCAAAAATCATTTTCCCTAGGCGGCAACACCGCGGCGCGCGGCGGCGCGGGTGCGATTTTTTCATAACCATTGATACGGCCGATTTCCTCAACCACATCCTGCCAAACAATAACATCGTTTCTTTCCGGCGGCACATTGATTTCCAAATCATCACGACTCGCCCGGCGCGCCGAAAATCCCAACGCCTCCAAGCTTTTCTTTGCCGCCGCCGTTTGAATCGGCGCTCCCAATAGTGATTCCGCCTTGGAAATGTTTAAAATGATTTTTTTGGATTTAGATAAATTTTGCCGCTTGTCAATCGCGCCGGCAAGAATTTGCCCGCCGCCGGTAAGCGCGATCAATTCCGCGGCGCGGCGCACCGCCAGCGCCGTGCCATTGGCGTCAATACCATGCTCAAACCGATAGGACGCGTCGGTGGACAATCCCAATCCGCGCGCGGTTTTGCGAATGGTTTTGGCGTCAAAATTCGCCGATTCCAAGATAATCATTGAGGTTTTTTGATCAACTTCGGCGCGCTTGCCTCCCTTGATACCCGCCAGCGCCAGCGCGCCCGCTTCATCAGCGATCACCCCCATCCAAGATTCCAAAACAAATTTCTTTGCGTCCAAAGTTTCAAATTTTTCGCCCGCGGCGGCGCGGCGCACGATAATTTTTTTGGCATTACCGCGCCCGGATGCCAATTTTTCCCAATCAAACGCGTGCAAAGGTTGCCCGGTTTCCAGCATCGCGTAATTGGTGGCGTCCACCACATTATTGATTGCCCGCAATCCGCAAACTTCAAGCCGCCGCGCCATCCATTGCGGCGAGGGTTTCACTTTAACTCCAACCACCGCCATCGCAGTGTAGCGCGAACACATTTTGTCGTCTTTTATTTTCACGGCGATCATTGTTTTTGCCGCGGGATTTTTCTTTGATTTTTTGGGCTTTGATTTGGGAAAAATTGGCTTCACCCCCAAATAGGCGCCGATTTCCCGCGCCATTCCAATGTGCGACAAGCAATCCGGACGACACGACAGAATATTGATATCCAACACCCAATCCTGTCCTTTCTTTTGAATTCCTTCCACCTCAAAACCGCGCGCCAAAATCAAGTCCGCCAACGGGTGCGGCGCGGGTAATTTTTTATTAAAAAATGATTGCAACCATTCGTAACTGAATAACATTATTAATTTCTTTGAATTACGAAAATCGTTGAGGCGAGTGTTTTCGCGGAGCATTATTTTGCGCGACCGGCGCAAAATACTAGGAAATTTTATAGCAATAAAATTTCCGTGCTCCGCGAGAATACTTGCCGAATAAGAGTTTCGTAATTCAAAGTAATTTAAAATTGAAAAATCAAAATGGAAAATGACAATGTAAAATTAAAAAATTAAAAATACCGCGACATTTTACATTTTGAATTGCTCGCCTTGCCGAAGCCTTCGGCGTAGCGCAGGTCATTTTGATTTTTGATATTTACATTTTTAATTTTTAAAATTGATTGAGAAATCTTTGGTCGCCGCCATAGAACAAGCGGATATCGTTAATTTTGTGCTTAATCATCGCCAGGCGATCCAACCCGATACCGAAAGCAAAGCCCTGCCAACAATCGGGATCCACTCCCGAATTTTTCAACACGTTGGGATGCACCATGCCCGCGCCCATCACCTCCATCCACCCCGTCCCCTTGCACGCCGAACACCCTTTGCCTCCGCAATTAACGCAGCGCAAATCCACTTCAAACGACGGCTCGGTGAACGGAAAAAAAGATGGCCGCAAACGTAAACTATTCTCCGCCTTCACTTTGTTTTTACCGCCCCGATTATCATCACCGAAAAATCGCGCGAAAAATTCGCCGATCACCGCTTTGAAATTCGCCACTGAAACATCCTTGTCCACCATCAACCCTTCCACCTGATAAAAATTGGGCATATGAGACGCGTCCACCGCGTCGCGCCGAAAAACTCGCCCCGGCACAATAATTCGCAGCGGCGGCTGATGATTTTCCATATAGCGCACTTGTCCCGGGCTGGTGTGAGGGCGCAGAAGCGAGCCATCTTCCAAATAGAGCGTGTCAAACACATCTCGCGCCGGATGATCCTTGGGAACGTTTAGCGCGTCAAAATTATACCATTCATTTTCAATCTCACGGCTTTCCACAATCTCAAAGCCCATATTGCCAAAAATCTCGGCAATTTCCCGTTCCAACAGAGTGAATGGATGCAAATGTCCCACCTTGGGACAAGCTCCCGGTAAAGTCGGATCGAAAAAGTCTGCTTTTTTTGAATTGTCGCTATCACCCGCCAACTCTTCTACTTTCGCCGCCAGCATTGCTGTTAAATTCCTTTTGAACTCATTAGCGGCCGCCCCCGCGCCCCCGCGCTCTTCTTTTGGCAATCGCCCCAAAGACTTGAAAAATTTTCCCAGAATTCCATCATTATCCAGATATTTTTTATTAACAAAAGCAAGCGCGGCTTCATCGCCGGCTTTCTCAATCTCCTCTTTGGCTTCATTTTTTATCTTTTCCAGATCCAATCCTTGCATAATATTTCCTTCATCCGCAATAATCCATTTTACTCTGTTTCGCACAAAAAAACAACCTCCGCAATCATGACAAAAAAATAACGATCAAAAATCGCCAACAAGGGCGATTTCTGATTTTTCGGTTTTTTAATTTTTTAGCGGGCAGGTTCCAATTTGGCGACGCGTTTTTCTAAAACCAACAAATCTTTTTTATCGGCTTTTTTATCCATTTTTTCATCAATCGCCAGCGTTTCGGCCATCATTCCCTTAAACCCCATCCTCATTTCCGTTTTCATATCGCTCATCTCCGTTTTCATATCGCTCATCTCATCTTTGATATTGCTTATTTCAGCTTTCACAATGATCATTTCGTTTTTTATACCGCTTATCTCTTTTTTCACTTCTTTAAAACCGCGCTCCATGCTTTCTCGCAGCATCAAATTGCCTTCGGCAACTAATTTGATTTCATCACGCACGTTTTCCAGCAAAACCACAAACTGATCCTCGCGCGAAGATCCTTGAATTTTATTATTTTTTTTATTTGCCTTTTGCGCCACGATTTTGATTGTTTTTTAGCTGCTCCTTAATTATATCATGACCTATAATTTTTCAGCAACAGAAGTATATCCTAAACGCATATTACCTATTTTGAATTACGAAACTCGCTGAGACAAGTATTTTTGCCGGAGCATTATTTTGCGCGACTGGCGCAAAATACTAGGAAATTTTATAGCAATAAAATTTTTGGTGCTCCGCAAAAATACTTGCCGAATAAGAGCTTCGTAATTCAAAATAAATATAAAGAATGTGATTGATAAAATTTATCATTTTTCAGCCCCGCTCAAACCAATGTAAATTTTGCTATCGCAAAATTTACATCGTTTCTTTTTCTGTTAAAATTTAACAAAATTATCCATAAATAAACTGCACCGGAGCAAGCGCCGAGGTATTCTGACGGATAAAAATAACTTGAAGGCAACCCGATAAAAATAATTCGCGAAGGTAATCCCGCGATAAATTGAAGTTTGAATTCAGCCGCTTGAATTATTTTTGCCGGCAAAATATAAAACTAGTTTAAACCGAAATAAATACGCAAGGATTTATCGTTTTCAACGCGATCAGCGACAATAATTCTTATCTCCTGATCAGTCAAGCCGAAGAATTCCCGCAAAAGCTTCATCGGTTTTGCCAAATCATAGGGATAGACCCAAACGCTTTTTTGCAACTGATACAAGTGTAATTCTTTGATTTTTCCCCGCAACGCCTCCCGTTTGATTTTTTGCTTGTCTTCAATATCAAAGATCAGTATATGCCATTTGCCGTCCCATTTTTTGGATTTCTTGATTTTTAAATCGTTGATTTTATATTTACCGGCTTTTTTCTTGCCTTCATCGGTGAGCGAAAAATACATTTGCCGGCCGTCATATTGAATATCTATCAATCCGTGTTTGCGCATATAAGTAAAAGCGCTGTAAAATTTTTGCCGATTCGCTTGAAATCTTTTCTTGCGGTTATATTCTCGCATCGCGCCGCGCAAAAGCAAAGAACCAAAGCGCGGATTGCTCGCGGCAATAACCACCGCCCCCGCGACAAGCAAAAATTGCAGAATATTTTTCGCGGTTTCCCGCTTATTTGTCCCCATATTCATATATTACCAAACCAATGTAAATTTTGCGATAGCAAGATTTACATTGGTTTGTTTTGGTTGATAAAACAGGATTTTGATGAGGTTTTTATTAAAGGATGTTGTATTAAAATCAAATTTCAACAACTTTAAATCTGTGTTAAAATTTAACTTCAACACACGACACAATGAAAAAAAACCGCCAAGATAAGGCAAGCTTTAAAAAACCATTTTTATGGGAGCCGAGGAGAGAATTTGAACCACCAACCTATTTATCCCGTAAAAATTTGCCGAAAATTAGATTGAGCCGAGAAGAGGATTCGAACCTCCGACCTATTTATCCCGTAAAAATTTGCCGAGAATTAGATTGAGCCGAGAAGAGGATTCGAACCCCCGACCTACTGTTTACAAAACAGTTGCTCTGCCACTGAGCTATCTCGGCAAATTATACGGGACTGGCGCAAAACAGTTGCTCTGCCACTGAGCTATCTCGGCAAATTATACGGGACTGGCGCAAAACAGTTGCTCTGCCACTGATCTATCTCGGCGGAGAATAGTTGATGAGTTGTGAGTAATGAGCCGGCAAGAGAACGCTACCAAGAAAAAGGATTTTCGTTCTTAGTCCTTTTTTTTCTTGCGCCGCGTTTTTTAGAGGTTTTTGCCGGCTTTTGACTCGTAACCTCTTCGGGCAACGCGGTTTTTTTCACCGCCAAGACACCTTCTGAATTTTTTTGCGGCTCGGAAATAACATGGTCAATAATAATTGCTTCATAAGACGCATTATTTTTTTGCCCGGATTTTGATAAAGTTTTTTTGCCTTTAACAATTCCTTTGAGATCGCGCCAGTAGCTTTCGGCAACGATTTGATTTTCTTGAATTTTTTTCTCTCGCTTTTGACGCAATTTTCCCGCCAAATCATTGATTTTGTTGTCAATTTTCAACACCGCTACGCGCGCCTTTAATAATTGCTTTTGCAAAAACTCAATCCATGAAAAACCCTCCACGCGCGGGTGATGTTTGATTTTTTCCAGAAAACGAACAGTGCCGGCGCGCCATCCCAACGGCCGGCTTTCGGAAATTTGCACACCCGCGATTGCTTGCGGCATTTTACGGACAAAAACGATGCCGGCGGCGGCGGCGCCAACAATAAACGCAATAAGAGCGATAATTTCAACCATAAGAATAGTTGATAAGTAATAAGTTGATGATTAATGAGAAGATGCAAGCGCTATCGCTATATTTCCAGGCGAACCGCTTTTTGGAGCACGATGTTTTCACCCACTTTGGCAATGGTTTCATCAATCAAATCCTTAACTGTCTTTGATGAATTTTTGACCCACGGAAGCATCAATAACGTCTCGGAATCATCTCCCATTGCCGCCACCTGCAAACAAAGCTCGTGCGCCAAAGTCGCAAAATCTTGTGAATTCGCCACAAAATCGGTTTCGCAACGAAGTTCCACCAAAACCCCCACCTTGCCATTGGCATGAATATAGGATTCAATCTTGCCTTGTCCGGTGGCGCGATCGCCCTTTTTGGACGCCAAATCTTTGCCCCATTTTTTCAGAATCTCTTTGGCATTTTCAATGGTGCCGCCTTCATCAAGCGCTTTTTTGCATTCGCCGATGGAAATACCGGTCTGGTCTCTCAATTGTTTGATAAGTTCAATGTCAACCATAAAATATAAAATGACAAAATTTCCAATTACCAATTTCCAATAAATTTCAAAATGTTAAAATTACGAAATTTCTAAATTTTTGAAATTTATTTTGGAATTAGAAATTAGAAATTTAGAAATTTAGGCTTGCGGCGTTGCCGCACTTTGCTTGCCTTCAAGAATCGCTTCTTTCATTTTTTCCAAAATATATTTCATTGATGATATCGCGTCATCATTGGCAATGATCGGATAATCGGCAACATCGGGATCAATATTGACATCGGCAACGCCGATCACTTTCACTCCGTTGCGCCGCGCCTCTCGCACTGCCAGTTTATCCTTTTCCATATCCGCCACAAAAATCGCTTCGGGAATTTTTTCCAAATTTTTGATACCCCCCAACTTCTTCTCCAAAATTTTTATCTCTTTTTGAATGCCGGCCTGTTCTTTTTTGGTATATTTTTCAAATTCACCCGCCGAAACCTTGCGCTCCAATCCCTTATAATAATCAATCCGCTTCTTGATAATTTTGAAATTCGTGAAGGTGCCGCCCAGCCAGCGCTCGGTAACATAGGGCATTTGGCAAGCAGTCGCGGTTTCTTTGATAATTTTCTTAAATTGCGTTTTGGTGCCGACAAAAACTATCTTTCCGCCTTCGGAAGCGATTTTATTCGCGCAATCCAACGCCGCGGCAAAACGATTCTTTGTTTTTTCCAAATCAATGACAAAAATCGTGTTCCTCACTCCGGCCAAAAGATTTTTCATCTTGGGATGAATCTTGGATTTTTTGTGGCCAAACTGCATTCCGGCAGCAGCCATTTCTTCAACCGATAAATTAACTGTCATAATATTTTATTCGTCTATTAATATCGCGCAATTCGCGCATTTCGGCCTATCGCCGATTTTACACGCACAACCTATCCTATATCACAACTTTCAAGTTCTTGCAAATTTCATAAATTTATTATATGATGGCGCTGTTGTCAAAGTTTTGTTTTAATTATGTTTTAAATTATAAAATTTTTATGAAAAAAGACATTCATCCGAAATACTATCCCAACGCGCAAATAAAGTGCTCTTGCGGACAAACTTACAAAATCGGCTCTCCGATGGAATATGTGGAAACCGAAACTTGCTCGGCGTGCCACCCATTCTACACCGGCAAGGCAAAGCTCATTGGCGCGATGGGACGCGTTGACAAATTTTTGAAAAAAGTTGCCAAAAAGGACGCTTTAATCAAAAAAAAGAAGTAGAAATAACCAAATGGCGCAAGCTCTTTTACCGCAAGAAGAATATGACAAAATTATCATTCAGCTTGGCGATCCCGGGCTGATTTCGGATTGGGAAAAATTTGAAGAACTGAACAAAAGAAAGAGCTATTTAGAGAAAATCATTGAAAAAGAGAACGAAATCAAAGAAATCGCCAAAAAAATCGCGGAAAACCGCCTCATCGCGATCTCCGAAGAAGATCCGGAACTGATGTCTTTAGCCGAAGCGGAGACCGAACAACTCAAAATCAGGCAGGAAACATTGGAAAATGAATTGCAAGAAATCGCCAAAGTCGAGAGCAAACCCGCCGGACCGGGAGCAATCGTGGTGGAAATCCGCGCCGGCGCGGGCGGGCAGGAGTCGGCGCTTTTCGCCGCCGATCTATACCGAATGTATTCGCGTTTCGCGCAAAATAACGGTTGGCAACAAAAAGTCCTGGATCAAAATCAAACCGAAATCGGCGGTTGCAAAGAAATCATTTTTGAATTAACCGGTAAAGACGCGTGGGATATGATGAGATATGAAGGCGGTGTTCATCGCGTTCAGCGCATTCCCGAAACCGAGAAAAGCGGACGCATCCACACTTCCACCGCGACAGTGGCGGTACTTCCCAAGCCCAAGAAAAGCGAAATCGCCATTCGTCCCGATGAAATCAGGGTTGATTTTTGCCGTTCATCAGGTCCGGGGGGGCAATTTGTCAATAAGCGTGAATCGGCGGTGCGCATCACTCACCTTCCCACGGGATTATCGGTTTTCTCCCAAACCGAACGCAACCAGCTTCAAAACCGCGAAAACGCGATGGCGCTGCTTGCCTACCGCCTGCAGGAAAAAAAACGCCAAGAAGAAGAATTAACTTTTGGCGGCGCCCGCAAAGAACAAATCGGCAGCGCCTTGCGATGCGAAAAAATCCGCACCTATAACATTCCTCAAGATCGCGTCACCGACCATCGCGTCAAAAAAAGCTGGCACAACATTGCAAAAATTTTTGACGGGGAGCTTGACGAAATCTCCCAAACCCTTCAAAGCAAAATGTGATAAAGAAAGAACAAGACACCCTCGCCTTACGGCAAGGGTGTCTTGTTCTTTTGAAAACAAAAATAAATCAGGGCGCCACTTCTTCCCACTTTGGGATTGGTTTTGCGTTCACCAAATCTTCGCTGTAATCCGACCTGCCCTTACTGTCGGAAACCGTCAGTCTTATGCGATTGACACTTTCCGCGTTAAAACAAATTTCTTCCTCGTTTCCGGCAATTTTATCATTTATCATCCATTGCCATGAATTGATTGCCGCTCCATCCGAAGGGCGCGAAATATCCTTTAAGCACATTTTTCCCCCCCTGGCAATTTGATGAGACAGCTCTTTGCAGTCGCGCCAAACGAGATCCGCGGATGATATCGCGCATTTAAATTCAGCTTTTATTTCGCTGGCGACATAAACGTCAATCGTGGCATTGTCCGACTGTCCGTATTTATCTTTTACTTCCAGCTTAACCGTGTATGTGTTCCCGGCGGGCATATCCTTTTGTAAAACATAATCACACAACGACCCGCACGACAATTTCTTTTCGTAGGTGCCATCGGATGATCCCGCCGGCTTGACATACCAATTTGACTCCTCCAAACCCGAGACCTTTGATTTATTTCTCAACACATAAAAACATAAAGATGGCTTGGCGATCGGTTCATACGCGCGCGCGATCGGAGAACAACTGCTCCCGGAACCGCATTGGCTGTTGTCGCAAACAATCTTGGCCTGCGGTGCGGGAATAATCTCCCCCTTTTGATAGGCAGTTAACCAGTGCCAATGAGTATTCCAATGCGCCCCGGAATACTCAACATAGAAACGAACATCCCCGTCAAATCCCAAGTCGGAAGGCACCGTGAAATTTTTATTATATTCAATCCAATTGAAACCTCCTTCACCGTCATATTCAAAAATATCGGGCGGATAAATGGTGCCTAATTTTCTTATTTTGTATCCTTTGCTCAAATCCAAAATTTGCACTTGGTTGCCCCGATTAATACCGGAACAATTGCTCCCATATGTTGAACTACTCGCGCCAAAACAATTTCCATAATTAAGAGGATATTTGGACCCGTCCGTTGTCGTGACAGTAATTGGAATATCTTTGTCCTCGGCGATATAAAAAGCAATACGGTTAAAGAATAATCCATCGCCACAACTCGTCACCCTTAATTTTCCGGAAAAATTGAGATCGTCGCCCGCTTTGAATTCGGAATTCGGCACCGGCTTATTATAAACAACGGTTGTGCCGCAAGGATCCTCAACAACCTGGACGGCGGCAATCAATGCTCCGGCAAAAATCGCCAGCGTCAAAACGAAAAGCGAGAACATAATCAATTTGCGAACAATATTTTTTTTGAACATAAATATTATTTAATTTTTATTTAAAGATTTTTTCCTGATGAAAAAATTTACCGCGACCAAAAACGCTAAAAAAGCCGCGATCGCAACAAAAATCACGGCCATTGCGTCTTCAGAAAATTTCCTTTGTTCTATTATTGGCAATGATTCTTCTCCATGACTATCAACTTCGCCCGGAGACAAATTAAAATCATACTCGTCCAGCATGCCGGAAACATTGCTAATCTCTGTTTCAACCTTGGCGCCGACAACATTTTTGGATAAATCCACCTCCATCGTGATTTCTCCCGAGCCCAGTGAAATATCTTGCGAAGACCGGCCCGCGATATCGCCTTTTTCATCAACAATCATGGTGGTAATCACCGCTTTATCACCGCTCAATTCGTTGTCTGCCGGTCCGGTATACGCGATGTTTATTTGCGCGGTTTCTCCCGCCGAATAATCGGATTTATCCGCGTCAACATATAAAATTTTTGCGTTGATGCCGGAAATTATCCAGCGGAAAAAAAGCGCGTTTGAAACCGGCAGCTTGGTTTTGCTGTCATAAAGCCTGACTTCCGAGGAATAAGTTTCCGGCGCGGTTAATTTTGGCAATTCATAGTTAAGAGTTCTCGCGCTGTTTGAATTGATCGTAATACCGTCAAAATCAAAAGTTCCCACCGCTTCCGCGCTCGGATTTCTCTTATACGTTATAACCCTTGGAAAAACAATACCGATTAAATCCGTGTTATTTTTAACATCAAATTGAATATTAACCGTTTCGCCCGAATCATAATAAACTCCCGCGGCATTGGAAAGCGCCTCGCCGTTTTTGATAATTCGCGCGTTGTTCAATTCCAAAAATATACCCTCTCCGCCAATGGCAAGCGGCGCGTCAATCCAGTTTATTTCCTCGCCGCGTCCGGTAATCAATTGCACCCTGAATATTACATCTCCTCCGGGCAAATTAGCCGGTAAAGCATAATTAAAAAACTTTACGACATCCGCATCGGCCGCCAATTCAAACTTCTCTTGGCTTGTTTTTTGATCAATTATTTGCCGCGGAACGCCGTCTATCGCTTTCGCCAGCAGTTGAAATTGGAAAGAAAGATCGCCGCGATAGGATGATTCATAGTTCTTAACTCTGACTGAACCGGTTATTGCCGCCCCGGCTTTATAAGTATTGCCGCCGGTATCCAGATCCGAAAGATAAATCTGCGGCGCCAGAACCGCTCGGACGTCTCCGGCGGATAGAATCATCGCCAGAACCGCGGTGAAAAAAAACAAAGGCGAAAAAAATTTTTTCATGTTTTAAAATTCTTGATTATTTATTTTGGCGCTGACCGAAAGCGCCTTTACATAAATTTATAAAACATTCCCTGCTCGCAAGCAAACTTAGCCTGTGGATAACTATCGCCACAAGGCAAAGGTTCCAAGATATTCCTTCGCTTCTCCAGCCACAATAAACCGCGCCGGGGCAGAGCTCCAACGTATTCCGGTGGGTAAATAAAAAATTATTAGTTTTAATTTTTGATTTTTACGTTTTAAATTTTCTATCTTCCTTCAATGGCGGCAATGTCGGCGGCGTAGCCTTGGGCGATTTTCATCACATTATCGCCGTAGAAGCGGTATTTGGTATTGACCGTTCCCGCGAAATAAATCATTGCCGCGCGCCACTCGCCATCATAGGTCTGCGACTTGGCGCCGTAATCGGAAACATAAAGCGCGACCGCCAAAAACGCGTCGTTAATATTCCATGGATTTCCCGGACGACCCAACATTGATTGCAGACGCGGCGCATAGCTTATCCATGTGGAAGGAATGAATTGCGCCGGTCCCATCGCGCCGCCATAACCGCCAACGCTCGGGATCCGGCAAGAAACCGGCGTTTGGTGCGGATCCTTTCCAAGCGCGGCGGTAATTTCCAGAAACGGCCCCACATCGCGCGACGGCTTCATCACATTAATTTCCGCTGCGCCGGTTTTAATGCGAACGCCGCCGCCGGTTTTGTTATTGGTCATATAACATTGGCCCACATTCTTGCCAAGATTTGATTCTTGGGTAAGGATCGCCAAAAGCAATGCCGGACGCACTCCGGTGGCGGCCCCCGCGGTTTTCGCGATTTGATAGGCCTGTTCAAAATTCGGCGCGTCGGTATCAGCGACTCCGGCAAGCGCGAATAACCTTTGCTTGATCTGCTGAATCACTTGCGCTGTGAGTTGCTTTGCCTGAGTGGCCTGCACCAATTCAGCATCTTTCACTTTGAGAGTTTTATTATATTCGGCTTGGGATTTTTCGTGCTCTTGTTTTTGCAACAATTTCATCTGCGTCACTTTTTCCAAATCGGATTTTTCATTTTCCAAGCCCAATTTTTGGTCTTCCAAAGTTTGTTTCAAGTTTTTGACTTCCCGCAAAACTTGGCTTGATTTGCGGTTCAAACTTTCAAGATAGGCCAAATTATCAAAAAAATCCGAAAATTTTTGGCCAACCAATAAAGTTTCAGCTAATGAAATCTGGTCAGCCTCGTCAATCGCGCGAATAATCGCCGCCAGTTGACCCTGGGTTTTAACAATTTTTGCCGCGGTGCTTTCCACTGATGCCTCGGTATCGCCGATTTGCAATTTAATCTCGCCAATCATCGCGTTGCTCCGCTTAATTTGCACCGTCAAAGAATCCGTTTGTTTTTTTAACGCGGCAATTTGATTTTGCAAACTCTTTTTTTCGCCGGCGGTTTTGGTGATGTCGGCGTCATATTGCTTCAACAGCGCCTCGTATTTATCCAAAAGCGCCTGGCAATTTTCCTTGGTAGTGCATTCTCCGGTTTCAACATTATTATTGCTTTGCGCCGCCGCACCGCCGAAAAAACAAATCGTGGCGGCAATCAAAGCAAACGCGGTAAATCTTTTTATCATCATAAAGTTTGATACATTGCAACGATTATGATTATAACAAAAACGCGCGCGGTTTGGCAACCGCGCGCGGCTCTCGTTCTATTTTTTTGCCGAAGGAGACGCTTCTTCTTCGCTTACCTCCTCTTTCTTTGCTTTCTCCGACTTGGCGACATTTTCCACATTTTCCTCAATCGGCTTTTCCAATTCTTCATCAATCTTTTGCGCCTCCACCGCCAGCGCGACAATTTCTTCCGAATTTTTCAACAATTCAACCTTTTCCCCCGCGGTCAAATCCTTAACTGCGATTACATCGTCAAAAGTTTTAAGAACCGAAATATCCACCTTAATCTCGCGCGGCAAATCCGCCGGCAAAGCTTTTACGGCGATCTCATTAAAATTTTTAACCAAAGTGCCGCCCAAATCCTTAACCGCCGGCGATTCGCCGACAAAAACCAGCGGCACATCCGCCTCAATTTCTTTTTTCAAATTCGGCTGGTAAAAATCAATGTGAGCGACTTTTCCGCTGATGGGATCAATGCTCAAATCATTAATTAGCACCATAAAATCTTTTGGCTCTCCCTCAACGCGCAAATTCACCAAAGAACTTTTTCCAGCCTGGCGAAAGAGATCGGCAAAATCTTTGCGCCCCACCGCCAAATTTTTGTTTTCAATTTTCGGACCATAAAGCACCGCCGGAATTAATTCTTGTTGCCGCAATTCTTCGGTTTGCCGCCCCTTTGCCTTCCTGTTTGTCGCACTAATTGTTAACATATTTATTTATAATCTTCGCAGAAAGAAAATCATCATTTAATTTGAAAAATATCAGAATATAAAACTTGCTGAGATTTGAAGCTTTCATTCGCGGCACAGCCAACGCAAGCGGCAATTTTCAAACGATGAACCCCCGCCGCCGCGTCTTCCAGTCTGATGCGAAATTTCTTAAATTCGCGCGGCGGCACGCAATCGACCGCGCGCGCCGCTTCAAGACAATCGGGGTAATCATATTCATCCCATTGACCGTTTTCCCGCTTGGTCTCCATGACATATGGATAACAGGAAGAAAAACATATGTCGCGGTTAAAGCCATTTTCCACCGTCACTTCCAAGTTCTCGCCAACTTGATAACTGCCGCGATCAACAAACGCTCGCGCCGCTCCGTCTTTTTGCAAAAACGCTAAAAAGAAAGCTGTTCCTAAAATTACGACCGCCAAAAAACCGATCAAAATTTTAATACTCAGTTTCATTTTATCTTCAAAAAGCTCGCGCGAACGCGCTTCACTTTTTGACATTAAACCTTTTTTCCAAATTTTTCAAGGTCGGCGCCATTTGGGTGTATTCCAACTCGCCCATTCCCAGCATCGCCGGACCGAAAAATCCCTGCTGGCGAATCTCTTCGGCCTTGCGCGCCACCCGTGATCGGACATTATCCCAATAGGGCTGGGCAAAACAGTCCGCCGCCTCGGTCAATTTACCATTATGAACGCTATATGCCGCGGCACTGACAATCGGCGGTCCGTCAAAAAAAGAAATATCCGAATTTTGCTTGACCGGCATTAGCGGTCCATAATGGGAGCCGCGCATAAAACCGGCAACATAATGTCCTATCCCGAAAGGAGAAAGCGCCTCTCCCGAACCCGGAAAATCTTTTTGTGTCCTAACAATCATCACCGGATCATCCTTGCCCGCGTATTTGCCCGCGATATTATGCAAGCGAGTGGTGCTGGCCGCCGCCGCCGTATCGCCTGTGGCGCGTGAAACTATTGATTCAATCGCGAACCTTTCTTGATCACGCAACAACACCGCCAAATCATAAATCTCTTCGGGCGATTTTAATTCAATGAACCTTTCATTATCTTGCGGCGATAAATCAATGACGCGAAAAACATATCCTTGCCGAATTTGCGGCGAAATCAACAAACCGGCATTGTGCATCGGATCGCAAAATGAAAGATAGAGCGGCAAATTAAACGCACCCGGATCGGTTTTGTCGGCGGCAATCAACAAAAACGGCTCCGCCTCGCGTTCGTTAAATTCCATTTCCGCGCACGCCGGCCCCAGCCCCTTCACCGTGCCGTTAAAATCAAGTTTCAGCAAATCTTGCCCCGCGCCATAGAGCCCCTGTTCTTTGGCAACTTTCATCCCCGCGACAAACGCCTCCCAGCACAAGCGATGGATTTTTTCATTTTCAATCCCCCTGTTGTGCGTCAACAAAATCGCGATATCATCGCCGGTGAAAGTCACGCGCCAATCAATCGCCAACCCTTTGCTTTTTGATTTGATGTGATTGCCGACCGCGTCCAATAACGCTTGCGACGGCCGGATATGCCCGCCGATCGCCCCCAAATCCGCCTTGATAACACTAATATTGATTCGCATAAAAAATATTTATATTTAGATTGAATTTTAATCTTTATTGATATAATTCCATTCTAATACAAAAAATAAAAAAATGATAATTGTAAAATTTTCCGCCTGTGGATAACTTTTGCTTTCATTTAAAATTTTTTTACCTTATAATGAAAATGAAAAAGGTTTCTAACAAAAGTAAAATAAAATATGAAACAAACAAAATTCGCCAAAGCGTTGGCGCTGTTAGCCGGAGTTGTGGTTTTCTCGGGCGCGATCAGTTATTTGATTTTCGCGTGGCAACCGCCCAGCGAAACCCCGCCCGGCGGCAACGTTGACGCGCCGATAAATACCGGCGCCACCACGCAAAGCAAAAGCGGCGGACTGAATATCGGCAAAGGGGTTGCCATAGGGACCGGAGGAGCTATCAGTGCGAACGATAGCAACAAAAGAAGTTTGCAAATTGCCACTGATACGGGCTATGGAGGCATTTATAATAATCACTCCGGATATCTATTGTTTTCAACAATGCCCGGAGGCTGGGGC
>Ga0209609_10000572_pt1 | contig 22134 bp, 25 predicted proteins | sample LakKivw325mmetaG_FD_184136 | JGI IMG/M metagenome (GOLD analysis project Ga0209609, IMG submission 184136) | Anoxic lake water microbial communities from Lake Kivu, Rwanda to study Microbial Dark Matter (Phase II) - Lake Kivu water 325m metaG... | ecosystem: Environmental > Aquatic > Freshwater... | reverse complement strand
CCTTAAGGCCTCCGAAGGCCCTGCCGTCCGACTTCTCCTGTCTGTTGAATGATATAATCCTTGCGGGACTTGTCTAATGATAGACTACGAAGAAAAACAGAACGATTTTTTTACCCCGCTGTTAAAAAAGCACGGCTACAGCGTCAGCGCTCTTCACTGGGGATCGGAGTCCTCGCAAAACCAGCGTTTTATCGAGCTTCTAAAGATCTTTACCATGTTTGACTCGGCAGGGTCTGTCCGTCTTCTGGACATGGGCTGCGGGCTGGGTCATCTGTACAGGTTCCTCAAAAACCACGGGCTTATCGAAGGCTGGAGGATAGAATACACCGGAGTCGATATCAATGAGGGATTTATTAAAGAAGCGCAAAAACAGCATCCGGAGGCCCGGTTCAAGATGAAAGACGGGGGAATCTATGACGAAAAGTTCGATGTTTCGCTCTGTTCCGGTATTTTTAATCTTAAATTTGCTGAGGATTTTGATATTGACGCTTATTACAAAGAAGAACTTTCCAGACTGTATGGGATCTCAAGGCGCGGAGTTGCCGCAAATTTCCAGAGCAAAGAAGGCGTCTCCATGATACCCAAAAGAGAACTGGAAAAAGAGCTGAAGCGCTTCTATTTTCATGACGAGAACAGAGTGGTGGAAAATCTTACGACGGTTGCCTTGGACATCCGCATAAGCAAAGGCTATCTGCCCAATGATTTCACGGTCTATTTGTTGCATTAAAGACACTATATATTGTAAACTGAAGCCACAATGTTCACTCTTCCCGAAGGCGTATCATACATAATAAGCACCCTGGCAAAGAGCGGTGCAAAGGCATATCTTGTCGGCGGCGCGGTCAGGGACCTTTTGATGGAGTCCCCGGTTTACGACTGGGACATTGCCACCGAGGCTTCTCCTGCCAGAGTGGAGGAGATCTTTAGCAAAGACAAAGTTGTTCCCACCGGTGTCAAATACGGCACTGTGACCGTTATTGTAAAAGGCGGGGAATACGAGGTCACAACATTTAGACAGGACGAGCGCTACAGCGACGGCAGAAGGCCCGACAGCGTGACCTTTACAAAGAGCATCGAAGATGACCTGAAAAGAAGGGATTTTACCGTCAACGCCATTGCCTTAGATCCCATAAAACAGGAGCTTATAGATGTTGCAAAAGGCCGGGACGACATAAAAAAGAAACTTATCCGCGCGGTGGGAGATCCCTCTGTGCGCTTTGCCGAGGACGGGCTCAGAGCTCTCAGGGCATGCAGGTTTGCCGCCAAACTGGGTTTTGAGATAGAAAAAAAGACCCTTAAAGCCATAACAGGGGCCCTGTCCGTGTTCAAAAAGGTCTCTCCCGAGCGCGTTAGGGAAGAGCTGGTCAAGATGATGGCATCCCCAAAACCGTCTGTCGGGATAGAGTACATGCGAAAGACAGGCCTTTTGAAAGAGGTCATCCCGGAACTCGAAGAGGGCATCGGCATAGAGCAGCCAAAGCCTTATCATATCGAGGATGTTTATAAACATAATCTGTCCGCCTGCGACCATGCTCCGGCTGAGTTTCCTCTTGTCAGGCTGGCCGCGCTTTTTCATGATATATCCAAGCCCGCCTGCAAAAAGGACGACACTTTTTATGACCATGACCAGGCAGGCGAAAAAGCGGCCGAAGCTGTGATGCAGAGGCTTAGATTCAGCAACGAAGAAACGGCCAGGGTTAAGAACCTGGTCAAGAACCACATGTTCAATTACACGCAGGAGTGGAGCGATTCTGCCGTACGGCGCTTCATCAGCAGGGTAGGGGCCCACAACCTTGAAGACCTATTTCTCCTGAGGAAGGCCGATCTTGCCGCGATGAAGAGAGAAAAATTCGGCGGACATATCGGAGAGCTTAAGGAAAGGATCAGGAAGATCCTGGAGGAAAAAGACGCTCTTACAGTTTCGCAGCTTAATATCAGCGGCAATGATGTTATGAAAGCTCTTGAAATAGGGCCCGGACCCAGGGTCGGGGAGGTCCTTGACGGCCTGCTCGAAAAAGTCTTGGACGATCCTTCGCTCAACACAAGGGATAAGTTGATAGAACTTCTGGACGGGCCCGCAAAAAAATGAAGAAGCTTTTCGTCATAATCTTTACCGTTATCATGGCTGCCTGCTCCTTTGGGCAGGAACTGCTTAGCGTGTCAGTGGAGGCGGAAAAGAACGAAGACCGCATTGTTATGGATTTTTCTTCGGCGCCAGGCCACAAACAATTCTTCCTTAAGGAGCCCGACCGGCTGGTCCTGGACTTTGAAGGCTCTGTCTGGAACGGAGCCAGGGCAGAGATAGCTTCTACAGGGGGTACTTTCTCAAAGGTCAGATGGGCGCAGAATAGTTTTGAACCGGCCGTGGCAAGGGTTGTTGTAGACCTCAGCAAAGGCATAACCTATGAACTTGTCAAAGAAAATGAGGGAAAACGGCTGGTCCTAAAGCTCCGTGCCAAGGACAGCCCCTCTTCTGCCGTTGAGGAAAAACAGCCCTCTGTTGAAGAAAAACCTCAGCCGCAGGAGGAAAAGGTAAGTGTGCAGCTTCAAGCCGCGGGGCCGGTGATATCGCCTCCAAAAAAGATCACGCTTCCGGACCTTTCAAAAACCCCTAAATTCGTAATAATTGCCGAGGGAGTAAAACTGGACTCGGGAACTTACCAGGTCTTTGACAAAAAGGTATTGATGGTCCCGGTCAAGACCCTTTTTGAGTCCCTGGGATATAAGGTTTCTTCAGGTAAGGGAGGGCTTTCTGTCACGGCCTCGTTTTCGGGAGCAGGCGATGTAAACTTTATTCTGAATTCAAATAAAATGTCGGTGGGAGGAACAGAGCGCCTTATGGCCAGGCCGGCCAAAAAGATCAAAGGCCGGATATATGTGCCTCTCGTTTCAACTGTCAAGTGGCTCGGATATTCCCTCTTGTGGGACAAGACTTCAAAAACTTTGCGGATACTTCCCCTGATCAGCGGTCTTTCTTACCCGGAGTACGAGGGGAAAAGACATATTTTTATCTCCACCAACTCACAGGTGGTGACCTGGGAATCTAAAACGAGGCAGGAGCCTCTTCTTCTTGCCGTTAATATACCCGGTTTTATCCTTGACCTTGTCGAGGATAAACTTTCCATAAACCAGGACGGAATAAAAGGGGTTAAAGCCGTGCAGAGGCGGGACGGCTCGGTAAGCATAGGGATCTATCTTCTTGAGCCGCAAAGCTATGACATAAGAGCTGTCGAGAACGGGCTTCTTGTTTCTTTCCCGCCGGCAGTGACACGCATCAGAGCTACGGAAGAAGCAGAAGCCATAAAAATAGACATCAGCATGACCAAACAGGCAGAGGCTCAGGTAAAAAGGCTTTCAAACCCTGACAGGCTGATCGTGGATATTCCCGGGTCCGCTTTTGAGGCGCAAAAATATCTTGAGATAGGTAAAGGCGGGGTCCTACGGGTGAGGGCAAGCCAGTTCATGATAGAGCCTCTGATCTCAAGGGTGGTCATTGACCTTCAGAGGGAACTCAATTATGACCTTAAGGTCTCCGACGACAAAAAAACCATTTCTCTTTATGTGGAAAAAGCCGAGGTGGCTGCTCGAAAGACCAAGATCGTCAAAGCCTTAAAGGGCAAAGTGATAGTGCTGGACCCCGGGCACGGAGGCAGCAATCCCGGTGCCTTCGGCTATTCGGGAGAAAGAATCAAAGAAAAGGACCTCAACCTTGCCACCGCGCAGCTGCTTGCCAAGATGCTCTCCGATGCCGGGGCAGTTGTCCTTCTTACAAGAGAGGACGACATGGACATGAGCCTGCAGAACCGGGTGGACTTTGCCAATCGCAACAAGGCTGACATTTTGCTGAGCATGCACTATAATTCCTTCTATAAGATAACGACTGCGGGTACCGAGACCTATTACTATAATCCCAACAGCAAGCTGCTGGCCTCGGTCATTCACCGCAGGCTGCTTGAGGACCTTAAGCGGGAGAACAGGGCCTTTTCCAAGGTCAAGTTCTTTGTTATAGCAAATGTTGAAATGCCGGCGGCCCTTTTGGAGCCGGTCTACATCAGCAATCCGGAGGAGGAAAGACTGGCGCTGGATCCGGTTTTCCAGGAAAAAGTGGCCAAAAGTGTTTTTGACGGTGTAAAAGAGTATTTTGAGATAATTAGAAAGGTGAGATAAAATGTCCGAGGTTACTGCTCCGAGAGCGGTGGTTTCTGAAAGGATAGTATCCAAGGCAGCCGAGGGAGCCTCAGGCCACAAAGTTTCTCCGGCTTCGCCTATTGCCATGTTTGATTCCGGTGTTGGAGGGCTTTCGGTGTTCAAGGAAGCCATAAAGCAGTTCCCCGGTGAGGACATGATCTATTTCGGTGATACCGCAAGAGTTCCCTACGGAGGACGCCTGCCGCAGGAGATAGTTAAATTCAATCAGGAGATAATATGTTTTCTTGTCCAGGCGGGGGCAAAACTCGTGATAATGGCATGCGGTACCTCTTCGGCAGTTGCCTATCCCCTGGTAAAGGACCGCTACAAAATCCCGATAGTATCCTTGATAGAACCCGGCGCAAGGTCGGCGGTCTCGGCTTCCGAAACAGGTAAGATAGGCCTGATCGCTACGCAGGCCACAGTGGATTCGGGGGCTTACCAGCGTGCCATAAAGAAATTAAGCAGGGATTCTCAGGTTTTTGCGGCCGCCTGCCCGCTTTTTGTGCCGCTGGTCGAGGGCGGATTTTTTGAAGCGGAAGAGACCAAAAAAGTGGCTGCGCAGTACCTCAAGCCGCTGATGAAAGCAGGGATAGACACTCTGATACTGGGCTGCACTCATTATCCTCACCTGACAAAGGTCCTGAGGCAGATCACCGGGATAAAGACCAAGTTCGTTGATCCGGCGGAACAGGCCGTTGTTGAGGCAAAAAAACTCCTCAAGGAACGGGGCCTGCTTAGCCAGCGCCCCGGATCCGCCGCAAAACCCAACTACCAGTTCTATGTGAGCGGCCAGACGGCGGTTTTTTCGGACATCGGGTCAAAGCTGCTTGGAAAGCCGCTCTTAAATGTAAGGCAGGTCAGCCTTGGCAGGGCCGGAAGAAAGCTGGTGTAGATATGTTCGAACTAATGATAGAGGACAAGTTTGCAGCGGCCCACCAGCTGGTCGGCTATGAAGGCCCCTGCGAAAACCTCCACGGGCATACCTGGAAAGTGCAGGTCTTTTTAAAGGGAGAAGAACTTGGCAGTGTAGGGATGTTGTATGACTTTAAAGAAGCAAAAAAGGTTTTGAAAGATATCCTGAAGGCTTTTGATCACAAAAACCTGAACGAGACCGCACCTTTTGGGGCCGAAAACCCCACAGCAGAAAACCTGGCAAAAAGAATATATAATGAGTACAGCTCAAGACTCAAAGGCCTGCCGGGGGCCGGTGTCCGGATGGACAGGACCTCGGTCTGGGAATCGGAGACAACATGCGCGACATACCGTTCGTAAAAATGCAGGGGGCCGGCAATGATTTTGTTTTGATGGATATGTTAGGGGCGATTCATCCCTCGACAAGCTCGGGACAAGTTGAACCGCCCATACAAAACATGTCAGAATTCGCCCGCAAGATCTGCGATCGCCATTTCGGGATAGGGGCTGACGGTCTTATACTGGTCCTGCCTTCCGAAAAGGCCGATTACAGGATGCGCATCATCAATTCCGACGGTTCCGAAGCCGAGATGTGCGGCAACGGGATAAGATGTTTTGCCAGGTATATTTGGGAAAATAAGATGGGTGCGGATGGACCTGTAGGGGCAGGCAGCCGCGACTCGACTGAGCTTGCCGAAGTCCTGCCCGTACCCAATCCCCCCGTTGCCGCACCCGAGCGGTCCGATATCATTTCCGTTGAGACATTGGCGGGCATAATTATTCCCGCGATAATTGAGGACGACGGCAAATTCATCGGTGTAGAAGTTGATATGGGGGTTCCCAAAGAAGAGGTTCTTAACGAAACTCTCAAGGTTGAGGGGACTTCCTATAAGATCAACAAAATTTCCATGGGGAACCCGCATTGCGTCATCTTTGTGGATGACCTGGAGGCGGTAGATCTTGCGCAGATCGGGCCGGTAATAGAAAATCTCCCCCAGTTCCCCGACAGGACCAATGTGGAATTTGCCAGGGTCATAAGCCGCAGCGAAATGGACCTCAAGGTCTGGGAAAGGGGAGCGGGACAGACCCTTGCCTGCGGGACCGGGGCCTGCGCGGCGGTTGCTGCCGCCATCCTCAATGGACTTACGGACAGAAAGGTCTCTGTCCATCTGCCCGGAGGCGACCTGGAAATTGAATGGGAACAGGACAAGCATATTATTATGAGAGGTCCGGCGGAAAAAGTGTTCGAAGGCGTTTTAAGGACAGTATCCTGAGCAAAAAAAAGGTCATAGTTGTCGGCGCCGGATTTGGCGGCCTTGCCGCTGCCAACCTGCTTGCCAGGGCCGGATTTTCGGTAACAGTAATAGAAAAAAACTCCCAGGCCGGAGGCAGAGCGCAGGTATGGAGAGAAAAAGGTTTTGTCTATGACATGGGGCCTTCCTGGTACCTAATGCCGGAAGTGTTCGAGAACTATTTCTCAATTTTTGGAAAAAAGATCACCGACCTCTTTGAGTTAAAGCGTCTTGATCCAAATTACAGGGTCTTTTTCGGGGACTCTGCTCCAATTGATATACCTTCATCCATGGACGGGATAGAAAAGGTTTTTGAAGATATAGAGCCGGGTTCGGCGCAAAAACTCCGCCGCTACCTGGAAGCCGCCAAATTCCAGTACGATATAGCCATGAAGGAATTCCTGTACAGGGATTTTGCTTCTGTTACAGACTTTTTTGACCTGCGCCTGATAACACAGGGGCTCAGGCTCCATATTTTTGAAAGCGTGGATAAATTCGCTCGGAGATATTTTAAGAGCGAAAAACTGCGAAAGGTCCTTGAGTACACGATGGTCTTTCTGGGAGGATCTCCCGACAATACCCCGGCTCTTTATTCGATAATGAGCCATGTCGACTTTGGCCTCGGGGTTTGGTACCCCATGGGCGGAATGGGCCGTATCACGGAGGCGCTTGAAAAAGTCGCTTCGGAAAACGGGGTAGAGATCAGGCTTAGTGAAGAGGTGAAGAAGATAAAAGTGTCCGGCGGCAGAGCCTGCGGAGTTGAAACGGACCGGGGCAGCTATCCATGCGACCTGGTTGTCGTCAATGCCGATTACGAGCATGCCGAGTCAAAACTGCTTGACAAAGAATGGTGCTCTTACGGCAGGCGCTATTGGGAAAGCAGAAAGATGGGGCCCTCTGCCTACCTGATATACCTGGGGCTCAACAAGAGGATAAAGGGGCTGCAGCACCACAACCTGTATCTTGACGAAAAATGGAGCGAGCATTTTGACACCATCTTTAAGCGACCGCAGTGGCCAAACAGCCCCTCTTTTTATGTGAGCTGCCCGTCAAAGACCGATCCCTCCGTTGCTCCCGAGGGATGCGAAAACCTTTTTGTCCTTGTGCCGGTCGCCGCAGGGATAGAGGACCTGCCGCAGATAAGGGAAAAGTACTTTAATAAGACCATAGCTCACCTGGAAAAGCTGTGCGGAGATAGCATAAAGGACTCGATCATAGTGAAAAGAGATTTTGCCCACAACGATTTTATCAGGGAATACAACTCATACAAGGGAACATCTCTCGGGCTTTCCCATACCCTTTTTCAGACAGCGGTTTTCAGGCCTGCCAGAAAGAGTAAAAAAGCGGACGGTCTTTATTATTGCGGGGCCTACAACCATCCCGGGATAGGGGTCCCGATGGTCCTCATAAGCGCGCAGATCTGTGCTTCTTCCATAAATGAACAATATGCCGGACAAAGTTCTTAATAAGATATTCCGCTCCGGCAGCACGACATACTACTTTTCATCCCTATTCTTTCCGAAAAAGGCCAGAGAGGATGTCTTTAAACTGTACGCTTTTGTAAGGACGGCAGATGATCTTGTTGACAGAGTTCCGCAGGATAAGGAAGGCTTTTATTCTTTCAAGAAGGAATACGAAGAAGCCGCTAGCAATGAAAAAAGCGGCAACAGCGTTATAGACGGATTTGTCCGGCTCTCCGCAGAAAAAGTTTTTGATCTGTCCTGGGCCGGCGCGTTTTTGTCCTCCATGGAAAAAGACCTTGTCAAAACTTCCTATCGCGACATCAAAGAGCTGGAAGAGTATATCTACGGGTCCGCGGAAGTGATCGGGCTTATGATGGCAAGGATAATGGAGCTTCCCAAAGAGGCGGATAACTGTGCCAGACAACTTGGAAAGGCTATGCAGCTTATCAATTTTATTAGGGATATAAAAGAAGACCTTGCGCTTGGAAGGACCTATCTGCCGCAGGACGAAATTAAGAGCTTCGGCTTAAGCTCAATAGATCTTTGCAGCGCTTCGGCCTCAAAAAGGTCTTTTGAAAACCTCATATTGTTTCAAATCGACAGGTACAGGACATGGATGGAAGAAGCCGCTGCCGGGTTCAGATTTTTGCCGAAAAAATATCTGGTGCCAGTAAAGACCGCCTCGGACATGTATGATTGGACGGCGCAGCAGATAAAAAAAGCCCCCCGCATTGTTTTTTCGAAAAAGGTCAAACCCTCCCGCACAAAGATACTGCTCTATGCGCTGAAAAATATTATTGCTTATGGAGGAAAGATAAAATGAGTTTATATCTTGCGCTTGACCTGTTGATCGTCAGTTTTCCGCTTTTATTCGGCAATCTTGCACCTGTCAGATACCGAAAAAGGTACAAAGCGGTCTTTCTTTCAATTTTAGCGGTCGGCATTCCTTTTGTGGTGTGGGATATCATCTTTACCAAAATAGGTGTTTGGTCCTTTAATCCGGCCTATATAAGCGGCTTCAAGCTTGCGGGGCTGCCGCTTGAGGAGATCCTGTTCTTTCTCGTGGTGCCTTTCAGCTGCCTTTTTATTTTGGAGTGCCTGGAGGTTTTTATCGGGGACAAGGTCATTAACATCAATAAAAGGTGGATCTATGCTGTCGTTGCCGCGCTTTTGCTTTTTGCCCTGGCTTTTCCGAACAGGCTCTATACAGTGCTAGTGGTGGAGCTTACGGCCGTATTTATTTTGGCTGCGGAAAGGTTTTTTCCGGATATCTTGCGGTCAAGGAATTATTGGGTTTATCTGATCATATGTTTTGGTCTTTTTCTGGTCTTTAATTCAATCTTAACCGCTCTGCCGGTAGTATCCTACAGCTCACTTCATATCTCAAACATCAGGTTCTTTACGATACCGGTAGAGGACTTTATCTACAACTATCTGCTTCTCAGCGCCTGTGCGGCTGTTTATATCGGCGCCAAAAAGCTTTAATAAATGGCCCTGAACCAGCCGGATGTGCCCTTAAAGCCTCCGACCCTTTGAGGCTGCGGGACATGAGCGGTTGCTGTGCGCCTCAGAGGTTTTCTCGAAACTGCTGGTTCTTTGCCGGCGGCCGGCGTTGCGGCAGCGACTGCTTTTGTATTGGCCTCAGCGGCAGAGCTCTGTTCTCCTCTAAGACATGAAAGCATAAACTCCCTGGCATTTTGGAATTGTCTTTTCCCGACCGCAAGGCGACTGTTGCCGAGGCGGTTCAATTCCAGATAAAAATCTTGATCCGTGCCGGATTTTGTATTGCCGGCTGTCAACAAGCCGATCAATTCGTCTTTTATCTGTTGAGGTCTGCCTGCCAAAAACATGGCTACATCTGTTCTGACCTTCAGACTCGTTTCCGGGTCCATTGCCTTGAACAGCAAGTAGTATAGAGAGCCTTTATCGGTCAGGTCGGGCGATGCAAGGGCAAGCACTTCAGTGCCTATCTTGTTTTCTTCTGCTTTAAGTCCGTTATTGCCCAGGCTGGTGCTTAGTCCCATAGTAAAAAAATGAAGCAGCTTCGATCTTGGGAAGCCCGCAGCCATCGAAAGCCTTGCCCGGTCCAATTCATGCCTTATCCGCGAGTATTTAAAAGGTTCATTTCCGGCATTTTCCAGCTTTGTTTCCAATTCTTTGACGAACCTGCGTCTTTCCCCCTGCGAAAGCATCGAACCCCCGGCACTGAACAGTCCGGCAATCGCCAATCCCGCAGGGAACCCCATTGCTTTTCTCCTTTTTCTGATTTTGGACCGCTTCAAATGTATCGTGCCATTTTGGCGCGGATTTCAGGTATAATTTAAACGGAGGGAGCGGAGTGAAACACACCGAAAGGATCTCAAAAATCCCTAAATATCTCTTTGCAGAGATAGACAAGAAAAAAGCCAGCGCCATAGCAAAAGGGGCGGATATCATAGATCTCTCTATCGGGGATCCGGACCAGCCGACGCCCAAATACATTATAGATGCAATGAAAAAAGCTCTCGATGACCCTGCTACTCACAATTATCCTCCCTACGAAGGGACAAAAGAATTCAGAAAGGCTGTTTCCGGCTGGTACAAAAAGAGGTTCGGTGTTGAGATTGACCCTGAAACGGAAGTTATGTCCCTGATCGGCTCCAAGGAGGGGATAGCCCACATGCTCTTTGCCCTCCTTGATCCGGGCGATATCTCTCTTATCCCGGACCCGTCTTACCCTGTATATAAGATGTGCACGCTGCTTGCGCAGGGAGAGCCGTATTTTATGCCGCTTACAAAAGATAACGGTTTTGTGCCGGAGCTTTCCTCTATACCGAAAGAGACTGCCAAAAAGGCAAAATTGATGTTCATCAACTATCCCAACAACCCGACCTCCGCAGTGGCAACGCCCGAGTTCTTGAAGAAAGCCGTTAATTTCTGCAAGGATAACGACATCGTGCTTTGCTCGGACCTGGCCTATTCCGAAGTGACCTTTGGCGGCTATAAAGGCCGGAGCATTCTTGAGATACCCGGGGCAAAGGATGTTGCGGTCGAGTTCCATTCGCTTTCTAAGACCTTTAACATGACCGGATGGAGGATCGGCATGGCCGTAGGAAACAAAGATGCGCTGAAAGCTCTTGCGGTGATAAAGACCAATATCGATTCGGGAGCCTTTAAGGCCATCCAGAAGGCAGCTATCGAAGCGCTCAACGGGCCCGGCGGTTTTACCGAAAATACCAACCTGATGTACGAAAAAAGGATGAAAGCCCTTGTTGACGGGCTCAACTCAATGGGCTGGAAGCTTGAGTACACAAAAGCCACCTTTTATGTCTGGGTGCCCGTGCCGAAAGGATATACCGACGAGCAGTTCTGCTCCGCGCTTCTTGACAAATGCGCCGTGCTGGTTGTTCCGGGAAGCGGCTACGGCGACAGCGGCCGGGGATATGTCAGGTTCTGCATTACCGCTGACGAGGCCAGGATAAAAGAGGCTGTCGAAAGGATCAAAAAAAGCGGCCTTTTGTGAAATCCGCCCAAAAGAGGTTCGATAAATTGTCGATATGTCTGATGCATTGATAACAATCGACAGCAGCGGCCTCATCACTTTGTACAATGACGCTGCCGAAGAGCTTTTCGGAAGAAAACTCTCAGGCACAAAACCGCAAAAATATGAAACCTTCTTTTCCGATGATCTGGAAGTCATCTCTTTTATAGAAAAAGCGCTGGGGTCGGACTTGGTACCGGAAAAACGGATAAACATTTCCGGAAAAAAAGAAAAGACCTGCAGGATAGCCGTTGCCTATCCGCTCAAAGATTACAAGGGCCGGCCCAGGGGAGCGACGGTCGTTTTTACAAGGTCCGACAATGCTGTAAGGATAAGGTCCGAAAAACTTGAAGCCCTGGGGACCATGGCCGCGGGCATGGCCCACGAGATAAAGAACCCGCTTTCTTCCATCAAGATCCTGTCGCAGCTTCTGAGCAGAAAATTTGACGATCCGGAGTACAGGTCCCATTATCTTAAAATAATTCCCAGAGAGATCGGCCGCATGGACAGGATAATTGACAGCATGCTCGGCTATGTTAGGGCCTCGGACCTCAAGATAGAGTCCTTTGATCTCAAAGAGCTGGCGGGCGAAGCGCTGGATTTTGTCAAGCCCCAGTACGATGCCAAAGGCGTCAGTTTGTCTTTAAAGTCTAAAGGCAAAATGAAGATTTCCGCCGATATGCAGAAATTGTTCCAGGTCTTCCTCAACCTTTTGCAGAACGCCGAGAGCGCGGTGGAAAAAGGAGGAAGTGTGGAGGTAGAGCTCTCAAGGATGTGCAGCGACGAAGGGGACCGGGTGGAGATAAAAGTATCTGACAACGGCTGCGGCATCAGCAGACAGGACGTTATGAACATCTTTGATCCGTTCTTTACGAACAAATACGGAGGGACCGGGTTGGGATTGACCGTTGTTCACGGTATAATTGAATCCCACGGGGGCTTTATAGAGGTTGACAGCAAAGAGGGGGAAGGGACGGCATTTACCATAAGGATGCCGGCCTGCCAGTAATGAAAATAGTCAGAGCCGGCTGCTGCGGGTTTTGCACGGGAGTGGCCTTTGCTTACGAAAAGGCCGTTGAGATCGCCAAAAAGGGCAAAAAAGCCTATATCCTCGGTTATCTTGTCCACAATTCGGATGTCATAAGAAAATTGGAAGAAATGGGTGTGCGCAGTATTTCCAATTTATCTGAAACTCCCGTAGGGGAGTATCGCGATGCGCCCCTGCTGATAATCTCGGCCCACGGTGTCGGGCCAAAGACCTATGATGACGCAAAAAAGATTGGTCTTGAGATAGTTGATACCACCTGTCCCTGGGTCAAAAAAGCGCAGCAGATATCAAAAAAACTTTTTGAAGAAGGCTTTAAGGTCGTTATTATAGGCGACCGCGATCATACCGAGGTCAAGGGAATAAAAGGCTGGACCAAGGAGACCGCCGTTGTTGTTGAAGGGCCAAAAGATGTTGAGGCTCTCCCTTTTTACGAAAAAATGGGGATAGTGGCGCAAACGACCCAGTCCGTTGCAAACTTTGAGGCAACGGCGGCAGCGCTTAAAAAGAAAGCCGGGACCGTCAGGGTGGAGAATACCATTTGCTCCGCCACCGAAAAGAGGCAGGAAGCCGCCATAGAACTTGCCAAACAGGTTGACCTGATGGTAGTGATAGGCGATGTTAGAAGCGCCAACACCAACAGGCTGAGGGAGCTGTGCCTGGGCCAGGGGGTAGAAACGCAAATGATCCACTCTGCTGATGAAATAAAGACAGAGTGGTTAGAGAACAAAAAGACCGTCGGAATCACCGCCGGCGCGTCCACTCCGGAATGGGTCATAAAAGAGATTGTGGACAGGCTCGGGCGGTGATATAATTCCTCTATTATGTTAAGGTTCTTAACCGCCGGAGAATCACACGGGAAAATGCTGGTTGCCATTCTTGAAGGCATGCCGGCCAATCTGCCCCTGTCCGAGGGTGATATCAACACCGAACTGCAAAGGCGCCAGCAGGGACCGGGCAGGTCGGAGAGAATGAAGATAGAAAAGGATGAGGTTGAAATAGTTTCAGGTGTGCTTAAAGGAAAGACCATTGGCAGTCCGATAGCTCTGCTTATAAAAAACAAGGCCGGTATCTCGGGTACAGAAAATGTAACCAAGCTGCGTCCGGGGCACGCGGACCTGGCAGGTGCCCTAAAATACGGGCAGACGGATATCAGAAATGTCCTTGAGAGAGCAAGCGCAAGAGAGACTGCGGCAAGAGTGGCGGTGGGAGCTATCGCAAAAAAACTTCTTTCAGAATTCAATATCAGGGCGGTAAGCAAAGTCATTGAAATAGGAGGAGAAAGCAGCTCCTCTTCCTGGGATAAGCTCGTAGAAAAGGCAAAAGCGGAGGGGGATTCTCTGGGGGGTATCTTTGAGGTCCTGGTTTCAAATGTCCCTGTCGGGCTCGGCAGTTATGTGCAGGGCGACAGGAGGCTATCGTCCAGGCTTGCGCAGGCCGTTATGAGCATTCCGGCCATAAAAGGAGTTGAATTCGGCCTCGGTTTTATGGCTGCAAAGCTTACCGGATCAAAAGTCCATGACGAGATTCTCTTTGAGGACAAGTTCAAGCACATGACCAACAATGCGGGCGGGATAGAAGGCGGGATCTCTAACGGGGAGCCGATCATCGTCAGGGCCGCGATGAAGCCTATAGCCACAATAACCAAGCCTCTCAACACGGTAGACCTGGTCACAAAGGAACCCTGCCTGGCGCATGTGGAAAGGGCCGATGTCTGCGCGGTGCATGCCGCCGCCGTTGTGGGAGAAGCGGTCTGCTCCATTGTTATTGCAGACGCGCTCCTTGAAAAATTCGGTGGGGACTCGATAGAAGAGATCAGATCGCGTTTAGCTTAGAGACGCCCCGACGGGGCGTCTGTACATGTATCATATTCCATCCCGTGCATAAATTCTCCGCCGAATTTTATGTGGTATAATTACATATATCAAATCCGGGAGGAATTAAATTGGCCGCAAAGATCAGATTGACCAGAGTAGGCACCAAAGGAAAGCCGTATTACAGAGTTATCGTTATAGACGAGTCCAGCGCAAGGAACGCCAGCCCCATAGAGATACTTGGGCAGTACGCTCCGGGCTCAGAACCGTCTGTTTTTGAAGTTGACAAGGAAAAGACAGCTGCCTGGCTAAAAAATGGCGCCACCCCGTCCCCGACAGTGCGCAAGTATCTGGGCAAGATAGGGCTATTGGACGCAGTGGATTACAGCAAAAAGAAGAAAAAACTTTCTAAGGCCGCTCAGGCCGAAGCCGAAGCGCAAAAAGCGCAAGCACCCAAAGAAGCTGCCGCAAAGGCTCCCGAAGCCGAGCAGGCTCCGGCCCAGCAGTAGGCAGCGGTCCGTTTTAGGAGAATCCCTCAATGAAAGAACTGGTCGAGTACATTGTTAGAGCCCTGGTGGATAAGCCTGACGAGGTAGAGATTAAGCAGACCGACTCTGAAGGCTTGACGATACTTGAGATAAAAGTTGCCGCCGACGAGGTCGGGAAGGTCATCGGCAAAGAAGGCCGCATCGCCAATGCCATAAGGACCATTGCAAAATCGGCGGGAGCAAAGGACAGAAAGAGAATAACGGTGGAAATAATGACCCGTGAACAAGGAGGTATGTAGAATGGCAGAGCAGGAAAAGACCCTTGAGCTGAAGAGGATAGTGATGGTAAAGGCCGTTGTTACGGAGGCATTTAAAGAAAACCTGGTAAGGGAGCTTGAAAGGGCTGTCCGGAACCTGGACACTCAGGGCCTTGCTATGGAAAACCAAAGCAAGACATATCTGGAAGACCTGAAGAAAAAAGGGATGATGCAGCAGGTGACCGCGTTCAAGAGCCAGCTGGCCGGCGAAAGAACAAGGATAACCGCGCAGAAGAACGACCTCCTTGCCAAGATGGAAGAGGCAAAAAGGCTTGTCCTTGGGACAGAATTTGTCCAGGGCCCGCTCGAAGGCCCGGTCAATGTCAAGGTCGGGGACAATCTTTACAGAAAAGTCGGCGCTGCGGAACTCCTGGTAAAAGACGGCGTTATTATGGAAATAAGGAACGTTGACTGAACTATCAGTCCTTGCCCCTAATTGACAGCCCGGGGCTAGCGCCTCGGCTCCACAATCAAATGAAATTTGACATATTGACCCTTTTTCCCTCCATGTTCGAGGGGCCTCTGACAGAGAGCATCCTCAAAAGAGGAAGAGAAAAAGGATTGTTCTCTGTAACTGTTCATGACCTAAGGGACAAGACGGAGGACAAGCACAAGACTGCGGATGACGCTCCCTTTGGAGGCGGAGCAGGGATGGTGATGAAGATAGAGCCCATTGCCGCTTTTCTTAACGAACTCAAGACTTTAAAGACAAAGACGATACTGCTAACCCCGTCCGGCGCCGCTCTAACCCAGGAAAAAGTCAGGTCTTTGTCCAAAGAAGAACATCTTATACTAATATGCGGCCATTACGAGGGGGTTGACGAAAGGGTTTCAACCCTTATTGATGAGGAGCTTTCGATCGGGGATTATGTGCTGACGGGAGGAGAGCTTCCCGCCATGGTGCTGGTGGACTGCATTTGCCGGCATATACCGGGCGTTGTTAAAGAAATGGACTCCGTTACTGAAGATTCCTTTACTTACGGACTGCTTGACCATCCTCATTACACAAGGCCTGCCGAGCATGGAACGGGTTCTGTGCCGCAGGTCCTTCAGAGAGGTAATCATGAGGAGATCAGGAAATGGCGCCGCAAAGAAGCTTTGAGGCGCACCCTTCTTAAGAGAAGCGATCTGTTTGCCGGGGCACGGTTGACCGGTGAAGACAGCGGCCTTTTAAGAGAGATCATACTTGGCCTGTAGGACCGTCCGTGCCTTGAAAGACGCTCTCACAAAGTCTATAATAAGAACAGGAGTGAAATAATGGGAATAATCGAGGATATCAACAAGAAAACAATGAAAGAGAAGGTGGAGTCCTTTGGCGTGGGGGACACGGTAAAGGTCTTTGCCAAGATAACAGAAGGCGATAAAGAAAGGCTGCAGGGCTTTGAAGGTGTTGTGATAGCCAAAAAGGGCGGCTCCAGCGCCCAGACCTTTACCGTAAGAAAAGTGGTACAGGGCGTGGGAGTGGAGAGGATATTCCCGATACATTCCCCCAAAGTTGACAGGGTCAAGCTTATAAGAAGAGGCAAGGTAAGAAGAGCCAAGCTCTATTATCTGCGCGACAGGATAGGCAGCAGGGCCACCAAGATAGACGAAAGAGAACAGACCGCCGCAGAAAAGGCGCTGGCCGCCTGATGCAGCGCTTCAGGGCGTTCTTTAAAGACACCGCCGAAACACTATTTGTAGCCCTTTTGATAGCCCTTGTGGTGCGGGCATTTCTGCTTCAGATCTTCTGGATACCTTCTGCCTCGATGGAGCCTACCCTGATGACGGGGGACCGCCTGATAGTTGACAAGCTCTCTTTGGGCATACAAAACCCTCTTTATGACATGAACGACAGTCCCGTGTTCCTGTTCAACATCCCCAACCCTTTGTACAATACGAACTTTCCTTTGAGCGACATACGCTACATCGTAAAGCTGTGGCAGCCCCAGAGGATGGAGATACTTGTGTTCAAATACCCAAAGGACCCTCTGGGCACCAGAAGAGACTTCATAAAAAGGCTTGTCGGACTTCCCGGAGAAGAGATCGAGATAAAGAACGGAGTTGTCTATATAGATAATCAACCGATCAAAGAAGAGCACACAATGGCAAAAGACGCTTTTGACATGCCAAAGGTCCGCATCCCCGAAGGCCATTATTTTATGATGGGCGATAACAGGCCAAACAGCGCCGACAGCAGGTACTGGGGCTTTGTCCCGGGCGATTACTTTGTCGGCAGGGCGCTTTTCCGCATCTGGCCGGTCCTTAAGATCGGGCCTGTACCAAAATAAAATGCCCCATTTCCTTATCGAAAGGAAACTGATGCGGCAGGGAAAGCTCCCTGTTGCGGGAGTGGATGAGGCCGGAAGAGGTCCTCTTGCCGGTCCCGTGTTTGCGGCAGCCGTGATACTTGACCCGGAGTTCGAGATAGAAGGCCTAAACGATTCCAAAAAACTGTCCCCCTCAAAAAGAGAAGCCCTTTGCTCCGTTATCAAAAAAAATTCCCTGTCCTGGGCTGTGTCAAAAGTATCGGAAAAGCGCATAGACAGGATCAATATCCTTAACGCATCCCTTCTGGCAATGAAAAAAGCGCTTGCAGGCCTGTCTATGCGGCCAGCCCATGCTCTTGTGGATGGCAACAAAAAAATACCGGGGTTAGATATCGGCCAGCTTTGCGTGGTCAAAGGGGATGGCATAAGCGCCTCTATAGCGGCAGCCTCCATCCTTGCCAAGGTGGAGAGGGACAGGCTGATGAAAAAGCTCCACAACCGCTTTCCCGATTACGGTTTTGACGTCCACAAAGGGTATGGGACATCCGCCCATATGAAAGCCATAAAAAAGCACGGTCCTTGCGCCTGCCACAGAATGACCTTTGAGCCCTTGCGCTCTTGCCGCCTCCAAAGAACGGTGGTAAAATAAAGGCACCATGGAAAATCAGGCTGTTTCGCAGCACAAGGAAGAGGGCTCAAACCGGGGTCAGATCAGATTCTCGACCTCTTTCTCTCAGAGGCTCTCGGCTCTGAGCAGGTCCAAGCAAAAAATGGAATTCCTTTCTCTTTCGGAACTCTCAAAAAAAGGATTTTCAAAGTCCGCAGCCCCAAGAACGGTCCACTAAGGAGAAAGAAGCATGTCAAAACTTTACAGGTCAAGAAATGATGTAAAGATAGCCGGAATCATAGGCGGGGTTTCTGAGATAACAAAGATAGATTCTACCATCCTTCGCCTTGCTGTGGTCTTTCTTGCCGTGGTCACCGGGATATTTCCCGCGGTCATCACCTACATAGCCGGCTGGTTCATAATCCCCGAGCAACCCGCGCAATAACCTGTTGAGGGTGTTGAAAAACACCGCACCGAAAACTGCCTAGCGCAAACCGCAGACCTTTTCGGAACGGTTCCCGGTCTACGGACCCCGGTTCCCTTCCGCCTGGCGCCGGAATTGCTGTATTCCCTTCTGATATGTCCATCCAAAGCAAGAGGCTCGGCGATGAAGGCGAGCAGATCGCATATGATCATCTTCTGTCGTTGGGCTGGCAGATGATCGAGCGGAATTTCCATTCATCCCAGGGAGAGGTCGATATCATCGCAAAAGACGGGCAGTTCCTGGTATTTGTAGAGGTCAAGAATTACTCCTTTGCCAGCTTTGGCACTCCTGTCGGAGCCGTACGGGCGGCAAAAAAGAAGAGCATTATCCACGCGGCAAGCACTTACCTGCATAAGAAGAACATAAGCAATGTTTACTGCAGGTTCGATGTCATTTCTATCTACAGGAACTTCGAAGGAAAAATGAATATCGAACTCTATAAGGACGCTTTCCAGATGAACTAAAAGAGGGGAGGAGGCATGTTTGTAAAAGTAAAGAGCGCCGCACTGTCGGGACTTAAAGGCTATATTGTCGATGTTGAGGTGGACACTCACAAGGGGCTGCCCGGGCAATCGATCGTTGGGCTTCCCGATGCCGCCGTAAAGGAGAGCCGGGACAGGGTAAAAGCCGCCGTCTCTAATTCAGGGCTGGACTTTCCTCCGGGGTATTTTACCATCAACCTTGCCCCCGCCGATATCAAGAAGGAAGGCCCGGTATATGATCTTCCCATAGCGGTGGGAATTCTTGCAAGCCACAATATAATAAGGACGACTTATCTAAAAGACACGATCTTCCTCGGAGAGCTGTCTCTTGACGGGGCGGTAAGGCCGGTCGCTGGAGTGCTTCCGATCTGCATTGAGGCCGCAAAGAACGGGATAAAACGGGCCGTTGTGCCAAAAGACAACGCAAGCGAAGCCGCGCTGGTTAATGAACTGGAAATCATCCCCGCGGAAGACCTTTTAGGGCTTATTGGCTTTTTGAACGGTGAAGCAGAGGTGAAGCCTCATACAGTTGATATCGAAGAACTGTTTTCCAAAGAACCGGAGTATGAGCTTGATCTTAGCGAGGTCAAAGGGCAGTTCCATGCCAAGAGGGCGCTCGAGATAGCCGCTGCTGGAGGGCACAATATACTAATGATAGGGCCTCCCGGCTCGGGGAAAACGATGCTTGCAAAAAGGCTGCCGACAATAATGCCGCCTCTTTCCTTAGGCGAGGCGCTGGAGGTCACAAAGCTCTACAGCATTACAGGTTTTTTGTCCTCCAGAAACACACTAGTGACCAAAAGGCCATTCAGGTCCCCTCATCACACGACATCGGATATAGGGATAGTGGGCGGAGGAAGGCTTCCCAGACCGGGCGAGGTCAGCCTTGCCCATTTTGGCGTACTTTTTCTTGATGAATTCCCCGAATTCTCGCGGGATGTGCTGGAGGTGCTGCGCCAGCCGCTTGAAGAGAACGAGGTCACCATCTGCAGAGCCTTAACTTCGGTCACTTTTCCGGCAGAATTCATGCTGGTTGCGGCAATGAACCCGTGCCCGTGCGGCAATTACGGCGACCGCCTGCGGGAGTGCCAGTGCCCCTCGTGGAAGATACAGAGATACCTGCAAAAACTGTCAGGACCGCTCCTGGACAGGATAGACATCTGCATAGAAGTTCCGCGGCTGGGGAAAGAGGACCTCGTTTCCTGCCCCGCAGGGGAAACCTCCTCTCAGATAAGGCAGCGTGTTTCAAAGGCAAGGCAAAGGCAGAGGGAAAGGTTTTCCGCCTCAAAGATCTCCTCTAATGCAAAGATGACCCCTAAATACATAAAAAAATGCTGCCTGCTCGAAAAACCGGCGGAAGAGCTGCTTAAATCGGCGGTGCTTCATCTTGGCATGAGCGGCAGGGCCTATGACAGGGTGCTCAAGGTGGCTCTTACCGTTGCCGACCTCGACGGCAGCCAGGTAATAAGGGAAAGTCATATAGCGGAGGCGGTGCAGTATAGAAATATATTGATACAAAAATGTAGCAGTATCATTTGACTTATTCAAAAATGTATAGTATTGTATTACTATATGGACCAGAAAAACGAGCAGAGCAGAAGAAAAGTCCACGAACTGACCGCGCTGTACGAAGTGAGCCAGGCGCTTAGCCTTACCCTTGATGTTGAAAGCTCGATGTATTCCATAATGGAGATCCTCGAAAAAAGGCTGGGCATGAAAAGGGCCACCATGACTCTGCTTCATCCCATTACCGGCGAGCTCTTTATAGACATAGGACACGGCCTGACCGATGCCGAGATAAAGAGAGGAAAATACCGCATCGGCGAAGGAATAACCGGAAAGGTCGTAGAAACGGGAAAGCCGGCTGTCATCCCGAGGATCGGGGAGGAGCCTCTATTTCTTGACAGAACAAGGTCCAGGAAAGGGATAGACAAGAACAACATCTCATTCATCTGCGTGCCGGTCAAGCTTGGGGACAGTGTAATAGGTGCATTCTCTGTTGACAAGATATTTTCTCCCGAAGTCTCGCTTGAAGAGGACATGAGGTTCCTTTCCATCATTGCCTCGATGATAGGCCAGGCGGTAAAGATAAGGCAGCTGATACAGTCCGAAAAGGACCAGTTGATAGAGGAGAACCTGAAGCTGAGGGAGAACTTAAAGGAAAAGTACAGCTATAAGAACATCATTGGAAACAGCAACAGGATGAGAGAGGTGTATGAGATGGTGGCCAAGGTTGCCAAAAGCGACGCTACGGTCCTGATAAGGGGAGAGTCCGGCACCGGCAAGGAACTGGTGGCCAATGCGATACACTATAACAGCCTGCGCTCAAAAAAGCCTTTCATAAAGGTCAACATTGCGGCACTGCCCGAAAATCTGATAGAATCGGAGCTTTTTGGCTACGAGCGCGGGGCCTTTACGGGGGCTCTTGAAAGACGGGCTGGAAGGTTTGAACTGGCAGAGGGAGGGACGCTCTTTCTTGACGAGATAGGAGACCTCGGAGCTGGGCTGCAGGTAAAACTGCTGAGGGTGATACAGGAGAGGGAGTTTGAGCGCCTGGGCGGCACCGAAACAATAAAAAGCAATGTAAGGCTAATAGTTGCCACCAACCATAATCTTGAAGAAAATGTCAAAAATTCAAAATTCAGGGAGGACCTGTACTACCGTTTGAATGTTTTTCCTGTCTATCTTCCGCCCTTGAGGGACCGCAGGGACGATATCATGCTCCTTGCCGAATTTTTCCTGGACAGGTACTCAAAAAAGAACTCCAAAACGATCAAGAGGGTATCAACGCCCGCTATCGATGCCCTGATGAGTTATCACTGGCCCGGAAATGTTAGAGAACTGGAAAATACCATTGAAAGGGCAGTCCTTATGTGCGAGGGTGAGGTCATTTACGCGCATCACCTTCCTCCGACGCTCCAAACGGCAGAGACCTCAAAAACAAAGACCGACCTTGCGCTAGACGAACTCGTGGGAAATTATGAAAAGGATATCATTATTGACGCCCTCAAACAGACCAAGGGCAATATCTCTAAGGCTGCAGTTATGCTGAAAACAACTAAACGCATACTTGGCTATAAGATCACCTCTTACAAGATAGACTACAAAAGTTTCCGCTGAGTTAAATCTCGAATAAGCCCCCTCTTAGTCTCCCCCTTTTCAGGGGGAGAGATTGACCTTGCCCCGATTTAACGGACACCTCGTGTAGAATAAAAACAGAAAGAGGTGTTCTATGGGAAAGAGAGCAAGCAAGGAGTTCAAAAGGGAGAC
>Ga0209609_10000571_pt1 | contig 22144 bp, 22 predicted proteins | sample LakKivw325mmetaG_FD_184136 | JGI IMG/M metagenome (GOLD analysis project Ga0209609, IMG submission 184136) | Anoxic lake water microbial communities from Lake Kivu, Rwanda to study Microbial Dark Matter (Phase II) - Lake Kivu water 325m metaG... | ecosystem: Environmental > Aquatic > Freshwater... | reverse complement strand
GGCAGGTAAACATCTATGATTCCGGTTTCGTCCTTAACTTTGATTACGGCAGAACCGCCCGTGAATTTGTGTACGTCCGTTATCTCGCCCTGAACGCGCACGTTGCTGCCAAGGGAATTCTGGTTTACGTTTCCTATCTTCGTTATGGGCGGTTCGAGAACGTTGGCGGCGTAGGTGAGAATCAGCAAACCCAGAATGGAGATGATGAGCGCGATATACTGGAGATAACTTTCCATGTTACTTGATGATCATCCGCGTGTCAGAAGTCGCGATGGAGCTTGCGCCCTCCTGAACGAGTTTCGGGAGTATGTACTTCAGCTCCTTTTCGTCTATCACGATGAAAATGTCGTAGCCGCCGCCCCAGAGTTCCGAGACGGTGGGTTTTTTTACGTACGGACTCAGAACCTTAAGCACGTCCCTGAGGTCTTTCGGGTTGTTGACGTTCATGTAAACGTTCACCTTACCTTCCGCCTCAAGCGCGCCCTTGAACAACTTCACGATTTCTTCAATTTTGCGTTTTTTGCTCGGGTCCCTGAGGGAATTCCTGTTTGCTATGACATGTGCGGACGCTTCCATGACCACGTCCAGTACCACGCACCGGTTCTCGCGCAGCGTTCTTCCGGTTTCCGTGATGTCTACAACTACGTCTGCCTCCGGATCCGGCGGTATTATCCATGCCTCGGTTTTTCCTGCAGGCTTTCGTATGATTGCGCGGATTTTTTTCCTTTTCAGGTAGTCGGCAGCGATGTTCGGGTATTCCGTGGCAACGATGAGTTCGCGTTTTTTTCTTGAATACTCGGCCAGGTCGTTTACAGTTCTCACATGTGGCATGACGTCCTTGGATACCGCGACGCAGAGTTTCGTTTTTCCTAAACCGAGGTCCAGAAGCTCGACAATGTTCTTTCCGTATTTCGGGTTTCTAAGCCGGAACTCCTTTATGATGTCGGTTCCGGTGATCGCCAGATCCCCCTTCCCGAGCGCGATGATGAACGGGAAATCCTGCGGCCTTATCCTCTTCAGGGTGATGCTCTTGTCGTCGATCTCCGGGGCGTAGGCACGCTCCCTCACCCTTATCTTGAACCCTGCACGGGCGAACAGATCCACTACCGGTTGTTCCAAGTGTCCGTCTGGAATGTAGAACTTAATCATTCTGAAGGTAATATATGGCAGTATATAAAAATAAATCAGAGCTGCTCAATCAGGTGGTCGTCCAGTCCGTGGTCGAATTTGACGACCTCCTGCACGGGATAGATCTTCACGCTGTAATCGCCGAGCTTCTCGAGAAAACGTTCGAATTCGTCGTTTTCGGAATTTTCGGGAAACACCGCCTTTACTATCACTTTTCCATCCAGAGTTCTGAAAACTTTTCTAACTTCCGGAAATCTTGCGATGTGCTTTGCAACGAGCTTGGATTGCGCGGGTGTCGAGTCAATTATCACAAACCCTATCCCGAAACCAATCTCGTGCGGATGAACTATTGCAGAAAAATTCTTTATCACGCCTCCGTCCATGAGCTTGTTAACGCGCGTGAAAATTGTCGTGTGCGGAACACCCAATTTTTCCCCGAGTTCGCGGAAACTCATCCTGCCGTCATCCTTCAGGTTTTTGATGATTTCACGGTCGATTTCGTCGAGGTCCATTTTGCCCATATTGAACAATTATTGGTTTTTTGTATTTAAATATGTACATTGTATTAAAAAATCAAAGTATTTAAATACTACCTGCTTATAAAATAAACAAAAAACATTAATAAGTCTCTTTATCCAATTATAATAAAAATGAACTCAAACAAGAAAATTGCAGGGATGGTGTTGGTTGTTTTTTCGTTACTTTTGGGTTTTGCATCCGCCGAGAGCTTCAATACTCAAGGAAATGCGGGCATAACGACCGTTGACGGAACTACCTTCTGGGTGGTCAACATGGATGCGCCCGGAAAGGTATACAAAATAGATGCCAATGGCGACACACTTGCCACATATGACGTTTCTTCACTCGCAGTGCCATATGGAATAACGACCGTGAATGGCAACGAATTCTGGATAACCGGCTGGGACACCGGCATGGTGTATCACACTGATGACGCATTCGAACTCATAGACAGTTTTTCTGTCAAAACCCTCGTGCCGAATCCGCAGGGAATCGCAACGCTCGATGGAACTACGTTCTGGATAAAGAAATACAAGGTTGATGAAAGCGGCGCGTTGCTAAGCACGCTGAACACTACTCTTGACATCGTTGGCATAGACGCGTACGGCAGTTACCTGTGGGTGACTGATGGTTCGTCAAAAATCTACCGTCTGGATTCAGACGGCACCGTGAGCGGAACGTTCGACGCGAATGCGTACTGCTCGCAGGCCAGCGACGTCGCAACAACGAACGGGCGCGACTTCTGGGTCATGGATTACGGTAGCGGAACGGTAACGCACTTGAGTCCTGATGAAATAAAAATCGCGAGCGTGGCCAGGAAAAGGGCCATGAGCATGAGTGTTGAAGGCGGTTGCGTTGGTGAACCCATAACGGTAAAAACATACGACGGCGATGAGGCGCTTTCCGTGTTCATCGCTGTTACCCTGGAAGGCAAAACCGTATATGAGGCAAACACAGTTGATGGCATGGTAAAGCTCGTTCCGATGAAAGTAGGCACTTACACAATAACCGCAGAGAAAGCCAGGTACAACTCCGAGGAGAAAGCGATAACCATCAAGGATTGCGAGGGGAAGGAAACCACGACCGTCGAAACAACCACGAGCGTTGAAGAGACGACCACGACCGTCGAGGTTGCCACAACCGTCCAGACAACAATCGAAACCACTGTTCCAACAACCGTCCCGACCACGATCCCGACAACCGTAAGCACCACGATCAAGGAAACGTGCGATGACGGAATTATAAATCAGGGTGAGGAGGGCGTGGATTGCGGCGGTCCGTGCGCTGCATGCCCGGGCATAGTCGGAAGGGCCGTTTCATCCGCGGCGAGGGATGCATCCGGAGCGGTTGCACTGATACTGATACTCGTGCTCGTCATGAAGGGCATAGAATCCAAAAGCAAGAAAGAGGGCTGATTACTCTTTTTTTCCGGCCAGCATTATGTCCTCAGCCTGTACTGTTTTTCTCTTCGCATGTTTAGAGAATTTCACCGCGCGCTGAGTTATCTCCTCCACTTCCTTCTCCATGAGGTCTCGCATGGCCTTTACAGCATCCATGCCAAGACGCTCTGCCCCGGAACTTTTCATCAACCTTTCTATTGGCGCAAGTGGTAGGAATGCCATGTGATATATTATTAATGACATAATAAATAACATGGTCAAAAAAAGCAAGAGATCCATACTATGGTTTAACGAGATCCGCATTAAAGATGTTCCCCTTGTGGGCGGAAAGAACGCCTCTCTGGGCGAGATGTACTGTACACTTACCGGCAAAGGCGTAAAGGTGCCCAACGGCTTCGCAATCACTGCCGAGGCGTACAAATATTTCCTGAAGAGCGCCGGAATACGGAAGGAAATAAAGAAAATTCTTTCAGACCTTGATACGCGCAACGTCAGGAATCTCTCGGAGCGCGGAGAAAAAATCCGGAAACTCATCGTGAGTTCCAAGCTTCCTGAAAATTTGGAAAAGGAAATAATCCAGGCATACCGCAGGCTTTGCAAACAATACGGAAAAAACACCGACGTTGCTGTCCGTTCGTCAGCGACAGCCGAAGATTTGCCGGATGCGTCATTCGCAGGCCAGCAGGAAACCTACCTGAACATACGCGGGGATGATGCGTTACTAAAAGCGTGCAAAAAATGCTTCGCGAGTTTGTTCACGAACCGTGCGATTTCTTACCGCGTGGACAAGGGCTTCGACCACTTTTCCGTTTACCTTTCCATAGGCGTGGAAAAGATGGTGCGCTCGGACAAGGCATGCGCTGGCGTGATGTTCACCCTCGATACGGAATCCGGATTCAGGGACGTTGTCTTCATAACCGGCTCCTATGGCCTCGGAGAAAACGTAGTGCAGGGGAACGTGAACCCGGATGAATTCTACGTGTTCAAACCGACGCTCAAAAAAGGCAAGAAACCCATCCTGAGCAAAACCCTCGGGGAAAAGGACATAAGGATGGTTTACACCAGCAATCCGAAAAAACCAACGAAAAATGTCGCAGTTCCGGAAGACATGCGGCAAAAGTTCATACTCACGGACGATGAAATTCTGAAGTTCGCGAAATGGGCATGCATCATCGAGGACTACTACAAAAAACCGATGGACCTCGAGTGGGCGAAGGACGGCGTTTCAAACGAACTGTTCATAGTCCAAGCAAGGCCGGAAACCGTGCATTCCATGAAGGACCGCAGCGTTCTTGAGCAATACGTGTTGTGCGAGAAAGGTAGCGTACTCATAAAAGGCGAATCCGTGGGCGAAAAAATCGGGCAGGGCGAAGCAAATGTGATACTGCACGCATCGGACATAAAGAAGTTCAGGAAAGGACAAGTTCTAGTCACAACCATGACTGACCCGGACTGGGAGCCCGTGATGAAAATCGCATCCGCAATCGTCACGGACCACGGCGGAAGGACGTGCCACGCCGCAATCGTTTCCCGCGAGCTCGGAATCCCGTGCGTAATCGGAACGGACCACGCGACAAGGATCATAAAAACCGGGCGGCCGGTAACGGTCTCATGCGCCGAGGGCGAAACCGGTTACGTATACTCCGGACTCCTGAAATTCGACACGAAAAAAATGAGCGTAAAGGACCTCCCGAAAACGAAAACCATGATAATGATGAACGTCGGCATTCCGGAACAAGCATTTGAACAGTCATTCATCCCGAACGACGGTGTCGGTTTGGCACGCGAGGAATTCATCATAAACTCGTACATCCAAATCCATCCGATGGCCCTCGTGGAATACGAAAAACTCAGGAAAAATCCGAAGGCAAGGGACGTTGTCAAAAAAATCGACGCGCTCACTCATGGATACAAGGACAAAACGCAGTTCTTTGTCGACAAACTTGCGCAGGGCATAGGGAAAATCGGCGCGGCATTTTACCCGAAAGACGTCATCGTTCGCCTGTCCGATTTCAAAACCAACGAATATGCAAATCTCATAGGTGGGAAATTTTATGAACCCGATGAATCAAATCCAATGATTGGCTGGCGCGGGGCATCCCGTTACTATGACGACAAATACAGAAAAGCATTCGCTCTCGAGTGCCGCGCATTCCTCAAGGTCAGGAACGAATTCGGCCTGACCAACGTAAAGGTCATGGTACCATTCTGTCGTACGGTAGAAGAAGGAAATAACGTAATCACAGAAATGCGCAAAAACGGCCTGAAACGGGGCGAGAACGGACTTGAGGTTTACGTGATGTGCGAAATCCCGTCAAACGTGATTCTCGCAGACCAGTTTTCGGAAGTGTATGACGGCTTCAGCATCGGAAGCAACGACCTTACGCAATTGACGCTCGGCCTTGACCGTGACTCCAACCTTGTTGCACATTTATTCGACGAGCGAAACGACGCGGTGAAGCGCATGGTTGCTCAGGTGATAAAAATCGCAAGAAAGAACAGGCGCAAAATCGGAATATGCGGACAGGCGCCATCGGACTTCCCGGAATTTGCGGAATTTCTGGTGGAATGTGGCATTGATTCAATGAGTTTAAATCCAGATACGGTTCTGAAGACAAGGTTTTTAGTGGCTAAGAAGGAGAAAGCACTAAAGCGGAAGAGGCAACCCAATTTTCCGGGAGGGTCAGGATTAACCTAAAACTGGGGAGGGCGGAGCCCTCCGCGGTTTGGGTGGAGTGTGGCATTGACAGTATGTCGCTGAATCCAGATACGGTTCTGAAAACAAGATTTCTGGTTGCGAAGAAAGAGAAGGCACTAAAACGAAAAAAATAGGATGGGGTCAGGATTGATATCGAATTCGTAAAAATTTAACCTATTTTTTGTATATATCTTTTCTGTGGCCGATGAGCGTTATCTCCACCCTTTTTGTCGTGTCGTTTATGTCTGCTATTGCTCTGTAATCCCCAATTCGTAGTTTGTAGTCCTGTCTTCCTACTAATCTTTCGAAGAAGTGATGTGGGTTGGATCTCGTGGACATTATTTTGTCCCATATCCGTTTCGCAATTTTTTTGTCCGCTTTTTCTAAAAATTCAAGAGCCTCGGGATCGAAAATTATGTCGTACATTCAGAAACCAAGCCTTTTTTTCGCGTCTTCTTCTGTTACAAAATTGCCGGCCTTTATCCTCTTTCTCGCATTTTCTATCGCGGTGATGGCTTCTTTGCTTAACTCCGGTTGGGTTTTCGCTTTCCTGATTATGTAAATCATTTTCCGGATTAATTCGTCATAACTCTCCCCTTTATACTCCCTGAATTGATTCAGTTGGTGTTTCGTGTCCAGATTAATTTTGATGGTAGTCGCGTCCATTTATACCACTATATACTATGGTATACTTAGGTATATAAACTTAACATATGCGATTTAACGAAGAAGGAAAAGGCATTGAATAGGGAGCGGAGAAGTTTGCGCCAGGGCAACGATTATAATGTGAAGTTTAACATTATTAAAATATATATCAATTTTTTGCCCCTTCGCGATTGATTTTAACAACTATCCCCAATAGTAAAACTACCGGAAATGATGTGCTAGACCATATAAAGCGAATTTTTATACGTATTCCCCAAACTCCCCTCTCATGACCTCGTTTTTTGCTGTGAACAACCTTTCCAGAACGTCCGACGGATTTTGTTCAATCAGTTTGCCTACGGAATTTGCGATTTCCTCGGTCTGTCTGTCGTACTCAGAAACCTTTGAAACGTCGTAAACGTCCTTGCCTGCGTCCCTCGCTTTTTTTATTATGTCCAGAAACTTCGCTTTTTTGTCCTTGAACAGGGCGTATTGCTCGTAGAATCCGGAAGTGAAGGCCCTGAAGATGACCTCGCGCGAGGCGTCTCTCCGGTACGCGGGTAGGTACTTCAGATTCGAGATTTCGCACTCCGCGATTTCCTGCGTGTACCGGTTGCGCGGCATGAAAACCCTTTCCGGGTCTTTCGGGACGGAAAGGCATTTTTCCTTGTCTATGCGGGTGAGTTTTTTTGCTTTTGGGTTGAATATGTAGTTCGTCTGGTAGCCGTCCTTTATCCCGAATATGTAACTGAATGCCGTGTGTTTCCCGAGTTCCCTGGCGATAAGTTCCGCGTTGTCCTCAATCGCATCAGGATTCATATACGCAAGTTCATTCAGGGTGTTGCCCTCAACCCGCTCCATTACGATGTAGTCTTCCTGGGCCATTTGAAGGATTACGCAAATTCTGGAAGTCCCGGGTACATTCTATAACTGCTCAAACCTGCCATCTCCGCGAGTCTTGAGCCAAGGGCTTCCATCCATCTCCAAGGTTTTGAACCTGTTTCCCTTGGACCGGTTTTTAGTACGAGGTCGTCACGTTCTTCGTTTTTTGGTATTCGTGTTCTTATGAGTGCGACTCTCGGCTTGCCGGGTTGCCATGTGCGGTCAACCTCAACTATAGTTCGCTCTTCTTCTGCGACTTGGGTTACTGCTACTTCTATTCCGGGATACAGTTCGCGGGTCCCGATAGCATCGTGCTCGAGCACGGCCGGCAGTAAATCATCTTTGTGTTCTATCCCGAGAACTTTCATTGCTTTAAGTTTTCTACCTAACTCCTCCTGTTCCATTACTGCAATCCTGAAGTCCGTTGCCCCCTTTATCTTGCGTCTTATCATCGTAATATCTTACGAAAAACAAACATAAAAACTACTTCAGATATCTTATCCTGCAGAAGCTGCACATGGGCGGAATCACGAAAAACAGAACCATGAACGAAAGTTCAAGATTGGATGAAAAGTGGTAATTCAGCAGATAATGCCCGGATATTATACCAGTTATCAAGCCGATTATCGCACCGCTTATCACACTAATCACACGGTGCACTTTTATGGCAACCCTTGAGTAAAGGTAGAACAAACCCACGGGCACAAGTATCAGCGCTATCCACTTATCCACAAAATAAACGAACGCTATAGCGCCTATGGAAATCATGCTGTGGAGTGACGGAAACTCATGGCCCCAGACTGGTATTGCGTAGTAATTGTAGGTATTTGTCGGACGTTTTGTCTTGAATATGAATTTAAGTGCGGTTCCTACGGATAATGAAAGCAGCATAAACAAAAATGCGGTTGAGAATACGTGTATATACCCCGAATCGGGATTGTTCAGGACAACAACCATAGCAACAATGAAATACGGAAGTTCCGGGACCTTGTCTATGATGTTGTGTATAAACTTCATGTAATCTAATGTAAAATGTTAAATATATATCATGATTAGTGGCACATACATCCTGTTGTTGGTGTTGGATAAGAATAGGGTGATTACAACCAAGCGTTCGAGATTCCACTTAAACCGTGGTTTTTATGCATACGTTGGTTCCGCGTTGAATAATCTTGATTCTCGGTTAAAAAGGCACTTAAGTAAAAATAAAAAACTGCACTGGCATATCGATTTTCTACTTGAGAAAGCAGTTATCTTGAAAATAATCTACATAACAAGTAATAAAAGAATCGAGTGTGGCCTGGCTAAAAGTTTAAATAACAAATTCGAGTGCATAAGAAATTTTGGCTCTTCGGACTGTAAATGCACCGGACATTTATTTTTCTCAGAGAACTACAAAAAACTGGAGAACGCTGCAGTTATCTGCTTGAGAAAAAGAAGTGCTATGGGGTCAAGCAGGGTTTGAACCACCCCGAAGGGTACCCAATTGCCAACCACCTAAGCGAACTTAAGGGTCTAAATTGCTGCGTGCTCTGTTGAGTCTCAACCCAGAGGTTGATAACATTGCTCCATTCGCAATATCAGCGCAACAATCTTCAAGTGGGTTGCTTGATATCCCCGCACTTTTTGCAATTATATATCCGTATATGAGTATAAAAACTTTTCTGTAGTAAAATGTATCTATTATACTATATAGTATGATATAATATGATTAAGTAATCAACATACCTTGCTGTATTTTATTGTCCTATTCACATTCTATCCTCAAGTTGAAATTTTTTGACACGTTCTTTGGAAGGAAAAAAGAAGCATCTTCCCAGACGAAGATAAATTCCAAAGCGCTTACGGAGTGGCTTGACGGAAGGATGAATGAAAAATCCGGAAGCATATGCAATAAAGCAAGGCCGTTGATTTCAGAAATTAAAAAAAACCTGGATGAAATTAAAACGCAGACGGAAAACATAAAGAATACCGAGTGCCCGGAAGACATCCCAAAACGTGCAAGAAAGATTGTACGGACCAATCAGCCCAAATTTGTCAACAGTATGCGTGCAATCCTGGGTTCCGCAGACCTTGTAGAACCTTCGAACTACTCCGAACTGCAGGATTTTCATGCCCGGCTGAATGAAACGCTTGGAAATCTTGGGAAGAGCATCGTGTCTCATGGAAGATACCTGCCCATAGCATTTGGCAACGAGATTCTGACGATACAAAAGGCATGCAACGAGCTTGCAAGGTTAAACGGCAAGATTGCGGAACTCCTTGGTGAAAACCGCGATGCTGAAACCGTAAATGAAATCCGGTCAAGAATCCTTGAACTAAACAAAATTGCCGGAGACATCAAAAAATTGGGTTCCGAGAAAACACGACTGGAATCTGACCTGAATAATGCACGAGGGGATATAAACGCGCTCGACAAAAAAATCGAATCCCTGGAGCGGGGGAATGCTGCAAGGGAGTTGAACAATCTAAAGTCGCTGATTGCGGAACATGAATCCGGACTTGAGGGGTTGAACAACCTCGTATACGAAAAACTGGCGCCGCTAAAAAGAACGCTCAAAAAAATCGAACGTCTTGTTGAGGACGAAGAAATCTCCGGGAGGAATCTGGCGGGTGTCGGGGGATACATCACAAATCCGGTTGACGCATTCCTGACTTCGGATAGTGAAAAATTCAGGTTGATGCTCGAGGATGTCAAGGTTTTACTGCTCGAAAATAAACTTGAACTTGATGACAAGGAAAAATCCCGGACTGTCGAGAAGGTCAATACTGCTTTGAGGGAACTGACGCCGAAGGTCAGGGAAGAACGTGCAAGAATTGCGGAGGACATTGAAGCGCTGAAACGTAAAGTATCGGCTTTTACGCTTGATTCGGAACTTAACAAACTGGCAAAAACAAAGGAAGCCATGGAACGTTCAATTCTTGAAACCCAAAAAGAGCTCGAGAGCAACAAGAACAAAAGGTCGAAGCTGACGAACGATGAAACGGAACTGAAACGGGAAATAACCGAAAGGGTAAATAACATCTGGCCGGAACTAACTATTAAATGGGACAACCAATAATTAATGGGATGAAAAAATTTGCATCGCTTTTGGTGTTGTCGGTTGTTGTGCTGTGCACGGTTTGCGCGCAGGTAGACCAAACTCCGGAAAACGCGACAACAACCACTGTCCCGTCGAAAGTTCCGTTCAGCAGGCCGGTTTTTTATTTTCTCGTGGTGTTCCTGATCATTGCCATGGTGATAGGCACGATATTTTTCTTGAGGTCCTTGCGATAGGGTAAGTTTTTATTCTTCCCTTCCAATTCCTATCTATACAGAATGAAGTACATCGTGGTGACTGGCGGGGTGCTGAGCGGGCTTGGGAAGGGCGTTACTACTTCTTCTATAGGAAGAATCCTCAAAGACAAGGGATACAAGGCAATTCCGCTGAAAATCGACGGCTACGTGAACGTGGACCCCGGCACGATGAATCCCTACGAGCACGGGGAAGTGTATGTTCTGGACGACGGCTCCGAAACTGACCTGGATTTAGGGCACTACGAGAGGTTTCTGAACACCGACCTCACGGGTGAATCCAACATGACCACCGGTTCAATCTACAAAACCGTCATCGAGAAAGAGCGCAAGGGCGAGTATCTGGGGAAAACGGTGCAGATAATACCGCACGTCACTGGTGAAATCAAGGCGCGGATAAGGAAATTCAACAGGTTCAAACCCGATGTCGTGCTCGTTGAAATTGGCGGCACGGTTGGCGATATGGAGAACATGGTTTTTATAGAGGCGCTAAGACAATTAGCACAGGAGCCGGAAAACGACTGTTTGTTCGTCCACCTAGCATACGTTCCCGTCATAGCGTCCGGAGAGCAGAAAACCAAACCGCTGCAGCATAGCGTCAAGGAACTTTTGAGCCTGGGGGTTCAACCGGACATCATCATCGGAAGATGCACCAAGGAGCTGTCTGACAAGGCAAAGGCCAAGATATCACTGTTTTGCGGCGTTGACGTTCATGAGGTCCTCTCGGATCCAGATGTTGATAACATATACAAGGTTCCCCTGAAACTGATAGGGCAGGATTTGGGCGGCATAATCGTGAAGAAGCTGGAGCTGAAACACAGTCCGGTTTACGCCCTGGGGTGGGAAGCCATAATGGAGAAGGTCCGCAAGTTTGATGACGAGGTAAGCATAGCAATTGTCGGGAAATACACCGCACTCGAGGATTCCTATCTCAGCATAAAAGAAGCATTTAAACATGCAGGAGTGCTCAATCGCTGTTCCGTGAATCTCGAATGGGTTGAATCATCGGACATAGACAAGGTCGGACTGGAAAAATTTGATGGCATTCTCGTTCCCGGCGGGTTTGGTTCGAGAGGCGTGGAAGGCAAAATAAAGGCCATACAATATGCACGCGAGAACGACGTTCCGTTCCTCGGAATCTGCCTCGGGTTCCAGCTTGCGGTCATAGAGTTCGCAAGGAATGTCTGCGGTCTGGGCGATGCCAACACGACCGAAGTGAATCCGGACACCAAAAATCCGGTCATTGACCTGATACCCGAGCAGAAGAGCATCGACAAACTGGGGGGGACGATGCGTTTGGGTGCATATCCATGCGTCATCAAATCCGGAACGCTGGCAAAAAAACTCTACAAAAAAGAAAAAATCTCGGAGAGGCACAGGCACCGCTGGGAGGTAAACCCGAAGTACATAAGCCTTCTGGAGAAAAACGGCTTGGTGTTTTCCGGCGTGTATCCCGACAGAAACCTGGTGGAGATTCTCGAACTGCCGGATCATGGATATTTTATCGCATCGCAGTTCCACCCCGAGTTCAAATCAAGGCTTGAAAACCCGGCACCACTTTTCTACGGTCTTGTCGAAGCCGCATTGAAAAAACAGCAGGAACCGTAAAATGAGCACTCGCGTTTTCAGAGTAAAACCCAATGCAGAACTCCTAACTGCAATAAAAAATTTCTGCGATAAAAACAAGATAACGTCCGCGGTGATTGTCGGAATCATAGGTTCCCTGAAGAACGTCGAGTTGGGGTTCCTGAAAAAACTTCCCGGCAAATACGTCACCAGAAAATTTTCAGGCCCCCTGGAAATCGTCTGCGCGCAGGGCAGCGTTGCGAAGTGCGGGGACGAGTTGGTTGTACACGTGCACATCCAGGTATCCAACGAGAAAAAATCCGTAGGCGGACATCTCGTGAGGGGCGAGATTTTTTCGACAGCGGAAGTCGTATTGCAGAAGCTGGATTTCCAGTTGGAAAGGAAGCTGGACAATTACACCGGGTTGAAGGAGTTAAAATGACCACACTGAACATCGGCGGCATTCTGGACCATTCCACCATAGATTATCCTGAAAGGGTCTGTGCCGTCGTTTATACATGCGGTTGCCCGTTCAGGTGCCCGTGGTGCCAGAACCGTAATCTGGTTCTGGAAAAAAACTGCAGAAACGTTCCGATAGAAAAAATCGTTGACGAGCTGAAAAAAAATTTCCTGATAAGCGCGGTTTGCATAACCGGTGGCGAGCCACTGATGCAGAATTCTGTTCTTAAACTCGTGCGGAAACTGAAATCCGAAACCAAACTAAAAGTGAAGGTGGACACAAACATGTACTTCCCGGAACTTCTCGAAAAAGTTCTTCCGCATCTCGACTTTCTGTCGGTTGACCTCAAGGCCCCTCTTGACAGGAGTTATGCGCGCGTGGTCGGTCTTGAAAAACTGGACATGAAAAAAATTGGAAAAAGCTTGGAAATAATCCGGATATGGGAAAAACCAAAAGAAGCCAGAACGACGATAGTTCCCGGACTGGTCGATTCCGAAAAACAGATAGAAAACATTGCAAAAGCAGTCAAGAAATTCAACTTCGATTTTTTCACTCTCCAGCAGTTCGTGCCCCAAACGACGCTGGACGAAAAGTTCGAAAATCTCAAAAGCCCGTCGCACGCCAAACTTCTCAAGCTCGGCAGGGTGGCAAAGGGAATCCTTCCGGATGCAGAAGTCAGGATAGTGACGCTGGAAAACGGCTTCGAGGAGATTCAGCTGTAGTAATCCCCGAATTCCTCGTACTCGTCAATCGAATAAACCTCGCCCATCGTTTCGCTCGTCTCCTCAAATTCGGAATCAAGCTTCGAGGTGGAGTGGATTTTTTCGTTGTAGGTGCACTTTGCCTTGAAGTAGTAATCACAGTACTTACAACACTTGCCCTTGCGCTTACAGACATCAAAGTCTTGGCAGTGTTTGCAGCACTTTGCGGCTTTTTTCAAGTTATCACACCCCAAAACACAAATGTATATCATATGGAACAATCCCTTTAAAAATGAAGTGCAATACTTTATGATGGACAAGTACACCGTGCAGGGGGTAAAAAAACTCCTTGCCCTGACAAGGACGAAAATACGGCTGGCTGAGGAAGCCGGGACGATGCACACGAAACCGCGGCCACTGCCGCTTGTCGAGTTTTTTTCAAAAAGGAAAATAGAAACGGTGGCGGACGCAAAAAACCATGCGCTTGAATTGAAAGATTCCGCGGATTTTTCCGATGAAAGACGCATTGCGGAAACCGTGTTCCAGCTGCTGGACGTAATCGAGGGCGTGAAATACGGTTTTGAACCGAAGGAATCATGCGCACTGGTTGATGACAGAAAATTAAATGAAGTTGAGGTTACTGCAAAACAGGATTCGTCCTCTTTAAATATTTTATTAATGACAAAAAATATCCCGGATGGAATAAACCTGTTCGTGGGTGAAAATCCTCCGGTAAATGCGGTTCATCTCGGTGTGGTTCCATCCAGCTTGGCTTTTTTCCTGAACTTTGCATTCCATTCTGACTATTTTTTTGACGGAAAAAACCTGAAAAACATCAATTCGGTTCTGGGGAACAGGACCTTGCTTCTAAAAGCGATACACGACTCCCTCGGCGTGTTCGGAGTGGAACTGAAAACCGAGCGTTAGGTATCTGATATCTCGATGATTCCTGCTTTCGGCCCGCCCGGATCCGTGGACGACACGCTCAGGACGTAGTAGCCCTCCCTGCACAGGGGCTGACAGAGCAGGGTGAAGTTGCCGGTAATGTTGCCGCGCGTGACAGAATAAACGTCGGTAAACGCACTGCCCATGGCCACCCTGAGGTTTACCAGATTCCCGCTTACCGTGACATCCTCGATGTTCTGCGGTACGTAAACGTTTATCTGCACCTTTGACGGATGCCCGTGCACGTAAACCATGTCCGCAGCCTCCTTGATTCTGCTCACTGCGAGGTATGCGGAGTTTATCCCGACCTGTGCGCCGGAGCCGGAAATCAGCGTGCTTATCACGTACAGTATCGCAGAGAAAATCGCCAGCGACATGGCCAGCATTATCATGTATTCCAACGATGCCTGTCCGGAACTTGGTGATTTGCTCATTTTTATAGGGATTATTCTATTACTATTACCTAATTAAAACCAAAAGGACGTGATGGATATGGAATACGAGACAATTCAGACGGAATACGTTGATTATGGAAGAAACAAGTTTTTGGAAATAGCCAAGAAGAAGGTGTTGCCCGATGGGACTGTTTTTCTGAACATATCGAAGGGATACTACACACCCGAGGGCGAAAAAAGGTACCAGCGCGGAATCGGTTTTCCAGACGACCCCAAACTGGTCAGCGACCTTACGGAAAAGTTAAGCATCTTAGCTGCTGGTGAATCAACCCCAACGGAAGAAACACAAGCGGAATCCGTGGGTTCTGAAGAAACTCCCGAAGAGGGGGAAGGCGAACAATTCTAATATCTAAACAATCAAAATCTGTTCCTTTTAAGGAACAGATTTTGTGTACAACAAACTCCGAAGAGTTTGTGTACACAGACTGCAACAGACAGCGGAGCTGTCTGTGCACACAGACACAAAAGTGTCTGTTGTGCTTTGCAGTCTGTTGTATAAAAACTGGTGGCTTTAGCAACCAGTTTTTTATAACAAACCGGAACGTCCTTTGGGACGTTCCTCCCTGTTTTTCAACTTTTCCCTGATTTTGTCCCTCTGCGTGTATGCTGTTATCCCCACGACCAACGCAACAATCAAGAACTCCAAAACAATCGTGCCTTTTCCGCTCGCCCTGTCCTTTATCTGGAGTATCAGGAACTGCGTTTTGAACAACGCCTCATCGTTCTTCACTTCGGAATAAATCTTTTCAGCATTTTCCGCATACTCAAGCGCCTTGTCCAAGTCCCCGGCCGCAAACAAACCCTGCGATTTGTTGTAATACTCGTCCGCGGTTATGCTCTTGTTCAGCATGTCGCCCAACTTCCCGTTTATCCTCAAAATCAGGGAATCCGCTAGCGCGGTCGCATTTTCATCGTCCGCCCCGGAATAAGCGTCCCTTGCTTTTTTTGCATGGCTGCTCGCGTTCCAGTACTCTCCGCTTTCGTACAACCGTTCGGCCAGTTTGTAATCCGCATCGCCCTGCGGTCGCAGTTTCGCGGCCTCTACGATAAAGTTCGCATCGTCCGCAAGTTTGTCATCATCTATGTCATTGTAGATTTTTTCGGCTTTTTTTCCGTACTCGGTCGCGTTTGCGTAATCCCCGACTTTGTAATACCTCTCGGCTTCGGCATAATACTCGTCGGCCTCGATGCGTTTCCCAACTTTATCTATCAGCTTGGTGCTCTCGGACGCGCCGTCACTGTTGGATACCGCACGATAGAGTGTCCTCGCAATCTGGGAATAATTTACCGCTGTTTCGAACTCGTTGTTCTCGTAAGCCCATTCGGCATCCTGGTAATATCTGTCCGCTGTTTTCAGCATTACGTACATCTTCGTGGTGAAAATCCTTACCTCTTCACCTGCCGTGCCGACGACCACGTCCATGTATCCGTCCTTGTCAATATCTCCCGCAGCAATGCTCCTGACGCTGTCGTTCTGTTTCGACTCCCACAGCAGTTTCCCCTTGTAATCCAAAACACTGATCTTCGAAGCGCCCGAAATCACCTCCAGCTTCGAATCGTTGTCCAGATCCATGGCATGAACACCATACGACCTTCCGGTTTTTACGTTCCATTTTGGCTTTCCGGAATTTTCTATCGCATAGGTCCTATCCGACGCTATGAGTATGTCCTTTTTTTTGTCGTTGTCCAGATCAACTACCTTCACATCATGTATCTCGCCGCTGGTCGCATACCCCCACTCCTGATTTCCCGCAGAATCAAGAGCGTAAAGATGCCCGTAACATCCGGCAAGAATCTCCAGCTGCCCGTCGTCGTCAATGTCAGAAGTCCTTATGAATGAAACCCCACCGCCGGTTTCGTGCGTCCACTTAACCACACCATCCTTGTTAAAAACGTAAATCTTGCTCGGCGCACCTGGTACCGCTTCGCAGCTCTTCGCAATCGAGTTTATGCTCATATGTACATAACCGACGATCACCTCCATATTCCCATCCGCATCTATGTCTGCCACGTGGACAGCCGAGGGGTAATCATAACTGGTCGAATACGGTCTCCAGAAATTTCCGCCATCGCTGCTTAGAACGTGCAGCGTGTTCTTGTTGCACGTGTACTCTGTACCCGCTATAACCTCTTTTTTCGTATCGTTGTTCAAATCCGCGGCATAAACGACCATGACCCTGTTGTTCGAGCCGACAAAATTGGACCACTTCGTCTTTCCGTTTGTACCAACAACGTAAACCTGATTCCATGCCCCCACAAGCGTCTCTGTTGAACCGTCATTTTCAAGGTCAGCTGCGTAGACATCAAAAATATACCCTGAAAGCATTATCCCGCCGCCAACGCCGTATCTCCAAATCAACGAACCGTTACCTGAAATCGCATAGACGTGCCCCTCCTGCGGCGTGTTTGCGATTATCTCAGCCGTGTTGTCACCGTTAACATCCGCGAGAATCAGGGATTCAACGGGCGCCCGCGTCTCGTATTTGTGCTCGAGGTTAAGATAATCCTCCGCGCACGCACAACTGGCCAGTAGCACCAAAGCCAGCAGGATCAACCGTTTCATGCTGTTATACTATTAGTATCAACTTATATATTCCGAGAGCCAAAAACGCGGACGCGACTGGTGTCATAATCCAGCCAATGAGTATCTGGCCCAGCGTGCCGGTGTCCACGGTTTTTGTACTCTTGGTGAGACCCACGCCCACAACTCCGCCTACAATCGCCTGTGTCGTTGAAACCGGTATACCAATTACTACGAACACGTAAACGCCAAGAGCGGCCGCAAACTGCGCCGTGAATGCGGTGACAGGACCGAGCGTGGTTATTTTTTTACCAAGCGTATCAACGACCCCTCCCCCAAATGTTATCGCGCCCAGACCGAGAGCGATTCCAACAAGGAGCGATGCGGCAATCTGTGCGGTCAGAAAATCCCCGAAAAAACCGTCAAGAACCTTTGCGCCGAGTATCGGGCCTATGGCGTTCGCCAGACTGTTTGCACCGAGGTCATATGCAAGGAACACCGCCACCACTATGCCAAGAATCCTGAATATGGTGTTGAACGTTATGACGTTCATCCTTCTTGAAATCGGCGCAAGGACCAGGACGTATGTAAAAAACGCCAGCGCCATCGAACCTAAAAACGTGAGTATCCAGCTTGCAGCAATCCTCAAAACCAGCGCGAAATCTATCTGGTTCTGCAGGCCGACAGCAACACCCGAACCAACAATTCCGCCAACAATCGCCTGCGTCATGGACACGGGTATTCCGAAAAGCGTCAGAATAAACACGAATATTCCCGCGCCAAGCAGCGTTGCAAGCGCGATTTTTTTGTTGTTTTCAATTTCTGGTTGTGGTAGGATTTCAGAAGCAGTTGTTTTTATGATGTTCCCGCCCTGAATCACAGCCCCAAGTATCGCAAAAATCATGAATACGGCCACCGCCCTCCGGAACCTCATCGTTCCGGAACCAACGAGTGCCCCGATGGCGTTCGCCGCATCGTTCGCGCCAAGGTTCCAGCCCACGAACAGTGAGGCAAGAACTACCAACACAGAAAGCAAATCCATCCTATGGGTGGTGCTGCAGCATTATCAGCGATAAAACATCAGAGGCATCCTCTGCCTGGTTCGGGATATTGCTGAGCAGCCGGATCAGCTGCGATAGTATAAGCAGCGTTTTTGCGTCGCATTCGCAATCGTAAAGTGCATGCAGCGACCTGTCGCTGTAGTCGTCCAGCTCGTGCTCCTTCATCCGTATGTCTGCAATGAGCTTTCTCAGGTTTTCCGTATCGTCAATGTTTTCCATGCACTCCTTCAGCAGGTCAACGCACCTTATGGTTTTGCCCAACTGCTCCTGCAGCAAACTTAGAAGTTCGCGTGGGACGTTTTTTCCTTCTAAGAAAACGCTCCCCTTCGCCAGGTCCTCCGCAATGCCTGCAATCCTGTCCACGTTCTCTGCAAAGTTGAATATCTGGCTCCTGCTCACGGGCAGAAAAGCCCCTTTGTAAAGGCTCTCCTCGATTTCCCTCCTCTTTCTGTCTGCGTCCGCCTCAAGATTACTCACGCGATTTCGCTTTTCCTCCAAATCCGTGTAATCTCCCTTCTCCAAATCTGAGAAAATGCCGCTGAGTTCGTCAACGCTCTTGCACACGATATCCACGTGCCCTTTAAGCAGTTCTATCGTTTCGCGCTCCTTGCTCCTCCCCAGAAATGGTATAATGCCAAAACTCATGTTCATCACCTCACAGTTGTTCTTCATCGAAACTCGCAATCTTCGTTCCCCTGAACTCTTTCGATAGTTCGTCGGGTAACTCCATACCGACAATAAACCTCTTTGCCTTTATTTTCTCGCACAGTACAAACAACTTTGCCTCTTCCAATCCGATTCCATGCTCGGATGCAAGGTCCTCGGCCTTCATAAGCTCATCGTCACTCAACCTGACCGCCCTCATTATCCCCTCTGCCGCAGATGCAGGGAATTTGTTGAATATCTCCGGCGTGGTGTACACCCTCCCGTACTTCTCGAGCCTGTCACTGTTCATCAAGCTGCGCAGGGTCGCTTCGTCCATAACAATCTTCGTCCTCCTCCTTCTGGCGTATACCGTCCCAACAACAACCAAAACAAAAGGCATGAGGTAGGAGGTTGTCCGTATTATCCTCGGGAATACGGATTCGACGACCATCATCCTGGCCGAAGCGGGTTCAAAGTCCACTTTCGCGGCGCTTATCTTCCATTCTCCTAAGAGCGTTCCGTTTATTCTCAAATAACCGTCTTTATCCGTAACGAACTCAAGCATCGAACCGTTCGGAGTAACTATCAAAACGTTGGCTTCCACTCCGGCCCCGTGTTCGTCAACCACATGTATGGTCACGGTCCTGTTAATGACGACCTCCGCGGGAGCATCAATATCCATCCTCGGAAACAGCGTGGTTGTCAAGCACGGATTGCATAATCCTCCGCAATCCATCCCAAGTTCATCCTCGTCCAAAATACCATTAAAGCAGTGACACGGTAAACATAGACCGCCGCAATCAACTCCTTCTTCACCCTGATTTTTTATACCATCCTTACAACTTGCACAGGGCGGACACGGACCGCCGCAATCAACTCCTTCTTCACCCTGATTTTTTATACCATCCTTACAACTTGCACAGGGCGGACACGGACCGCCGCAATCCACTCCTGCCTCGTTTTGATTCTTAACTCCATCGCTGCAATTTCCGCACGGCATACACGGTCCTCCGCAATCCACGCCGTATTCGCCGTGATTCTTTATTCCGTCAAAACATGTCGGCATTCTCTTGACTCCTGACGAATCTGTTTTGCAGGCCGGGCACGGCCCTCCGCAATCCACCCCTTCCTCGCCCTGGTTTTTTATCCCGTCATCGCACGTCGGGCACGATTCACAGGAACCGCCGCAGTCCACGTCATCTTCATCCTCATCCTTTATGCCATTTTTGCAGTGGCAGGGGATGCAAGAACCACCGCAGTCAATTCCTGTTTCATCGCCATTCATCGCGCCATCAAAGCAGCTGCATGGCGGACAAGGCCCACCGCAATCCACTCCCTCCTCATCCTGATTCTTTATGCCGTCATCACACGTCGGACAAGGCATACACGGCCCACCGCAATCCACTCCCGTTTCACCCTGGTTCTGGACCCCGTCATCGCATGTTCCGCATGCCGGGCACGGCCCACCGCAATCCACCCCGGTTTCATTCTGGTTCTGGATTCCGTCCGTACAGGTTTCAAGTATCGTGGTTGTCGTGGACGAGGTTGTGGATGTTGTGCTCGTTGTGCTGGTCAGAGTGGTTGTAATCTCTATCGTCGTAACGGTCGTCGGTATTGTTGTTGCAACGGTCGTCGGAATTGTAGTCCTCGGAGGTCTCACTATGCTAAACAGCCCCACCACGGAATCGTTCACATTGCCGTTATCGTCTCTGGCGATTATCTGGACGATGTAAGTACCCACCTCGGAGGTGTCATTGTAACGGCCTGCATACCTATCATTGCCGCTATAGTTCAACACAATCGAAGAGTTTGTGCCGTTGGGTTGCACAACGTTCGCAAACACCGTGTTGATGTTGTTGTCAACAACCGTTGCCGAGATCTCCACAATCGCATTCCTTAACGCAGGGTTCGGGCTGATGCGTATGTCCGTGACATTCGGAATGATGTTGGATGCCGTGCAACCCGCCCCGTTTTCATAAATGGTGAGTGTCTTGTTCGTTGATTCGTCCGGACACGATACCTTCGTGCCGTTCGGGAACGTGAGATTGACATCGTACCTCTGGCTGTAATTCAGTCCGCATAAAATATCCAGCGCATTCATGCTTCCATAGCCGGAACCGGCGCTCACCTCCCTGTAACATCTCAAACCGCCGTTTTGGTCGTAAACTCTGACCTTCGTTCCAATAGCGTTCCTGTTGCTGGTAATGCCTGCCGTACGGATTTTCAGGTAGTTCGCGTTGTTTTTTTCATTCCTGTAAAGTTTGTTTGTCCCCAAGCTTGCAACGTAGATGTCCAAATCACCGTCGTTGTCGTAATCCCCGGATGCAACGCCGACGTTCGATGCCGAGTAGTCAAGACCGGAAGCAAAACTCGTGTCCATAAACGTGGTGTTGTAGTTCTTAAATAGCTGGTTGTTCTGGTTGTAGTTGCCCACGTACACATCCAAAAAACCGTCGTTGTCAAAGTCGTTGAACGTTGTGCCGATAGACCATCTCGTGACATCGAGATTCATGCTACTGCTCACATCCGTGAACGTCCCATCCCTGTTGTTCATGTACAGTTTGTTTCTTTGTCCATAATTCGCAACGAAAATATCCAGATAACCATCATTGTTGTAATCCCCAAAGGAGACGCTCTGCGTGTTTGAAGTGTCCGCAACCCCCGCGCTTGATGCGACATCAGTGAACGTACCACCACCGTTGTTCCTGTAAAGTTTGTTCGCCTGTCCGTAGTTTCCAACGTAAACATCCGGGTCACCATCATTGTCGTAATCCCCAAACGCAACACTCCTGCTGTCGGACGCATCCGCAACCCCCGCAGTCGATGCGACATCAGTGAATGTTCCATTGCCAGTGTTCCTGTAAAGTCTGTTCGCGCCATTGTTCGCAACATAAATGTCCAGATAGCCGTCGTTGTTGTAGTCACCAAACGCGGCACTCCTGCTATCTAACGAATCATTGATGCCGGCAGAGGCAGTTATACCGATAAAAGTTCCGTCCCCATCATTCCTGTAAAGTTTATCCGCGTCCTCGTTGCACACGTAAATATCCAAATCGTCGTCATTGTCATAATCTCCGAACACCGCGCCCCTGCTTCCGGACGCATCCGCAACCCCCGCAGTCGATGCGACATCAGTGAACGTCCCATCACCGTTATTCCTGTAAAGGACGTTTGCAGAGAAGTAGTTCGCGACGTAAATATCCAAATCGCTATCGTTATCGTC
>Ga0209609_10000570_pt1 | contig 22167 bp, 25 predicted proteins | sample LakKivw325mmetaG_FD_184136 | JGI IMG/M metagenome (GOLD analysis project Ga0209609, IMG submission 184136) | Anoxic lake water microbial communities from Lake Kivu, Rwanda to study Microbial Dark Matter (Phase II) - Lake Kivu water 325m metaG... | ecosystem: Environmental > Aquatic > Freshwater... | reverse complement strand
TGGAACTTCATCATGTATCCTTCCTGCAGGAAGACCCTGTTCTTTTTGCATACGGCCGCAGCCTCTTTTGTTTCTTTCAGGCTTGCAGTGACGGGCTTCTCGCACAGGATGTGCTTACCCCTTTCCGCCGCCATCTTTATCTGTTTCAGGTGGAGGTAAACCGGAGTTGCGATATAAACCGCATCCACATCAGGATCATTGAGGAGGTCTTTCTCCTTCGTATAATAATTTGGAACCTTGAACTCCTCTGCTATCTCTTTTATCCTCACGACATCCATGACCGCGGTAAGTTTCATGTTCTTTGCCTTGAGCATCCCGGGTATGGTTCTCCTGTAAGCGATTCCTCCTGCGCCGATAACCCCCATCCTCACCTTTTTCATTTTTCCCCTTTCCTCAAATACTTAGTTTTGTCTGGCCTGGAGCGTCGTGCGAAAACTGGCTTTCTCCAGAAGCCAATTCCAATTATTTCATGTATGCGGCCGCGACCTTCTTGAACGCCTCAACACACTTCTCCATGTGCTTGATTTCATAGACCGGATGCGGGAAGAAATTCATCGTCCGCTGTTCCAGCCACTGCGCCTTCTTGCAGTCAAACTTCGTATAATCAATCTTCCTTGCATTGGGGTCGTTGAAAGGATATTGAAGTCTTCCAAAACCCTGCTTCGCCGTATAAGCAGCCTCCTTGTACATCTCGGGCCACTGCACACCGTAAAGAGGTACGCCCTCCGCCCCGATTGCCGCAACAAACTGCTTAACAGAAACCTTCAGCTTGTCGGCATCGAGTACGAAAGGAACCCACCAGAACGCATTCTGCCTGTCTTTCGTGTCAACCGGAGGATAGAGAACCAGCGGATGTCCTTTCAACGCGTCCATAACATAATGCGCATTTCTTCTCCTGTTGGGAAGATTCCAGCTGTCAAACCTTTCCAGCTCGCACAGTCCTATCATGGACTGCATCTCGGTCATCCTGTAGTTGAACCCCACGCGTTTGTGGATATAGGTAAGTTTTTCCTCAAGCTCAAGAAGACGCAGGCGCTCCTTCACGTCATAGCCGTGGTCCCTGAACGACCTGCATTCCCAGATAAGGTCTTCGTCATCCGTTATTACCGCGCCTCCCTCGCCGCCGGTCGTGAAATGCTTGGACTGGCAGAAGCTGAAACAACCCACGTCTCCCACTGTTCCGGCTTTCTTTCCCTTGTACACGCCACCGAAACACTGCGCGCAATCCTCAATAACGTAAAGGTTGTGTTTCTTCGCAATCGCAAGGATCGGGTCCATGTCGGTCACCACGCCGTAAAGATGAACCACAAGGATTGCCTTCGTTCTCTCGTTAATCAGCGGCTCTATCCCCCTCGGGTCTATAGTATGGGATTCGTCAACGTCGGCAAAGACCGGAAGAGCTCCCGCCTGGAGAATGCAGAATGAAGAAGCGATGAAAGAATAGGACGGACAGATGACCTCGTCGCCGGGGCCTATGCCGAGAGCCGCAACCGCGGTATGCAGGGCGCTGGTCCCGTTGGTCGTTGTGACTGCATATTTTGCGCCGTTCCACTTTGCCCATTCCTTTTCAAATTTCGTACCGACATCGCCGGTCCAGTAATTGACCTTTCCTGATTTTAGAGGTTCTGAAACCATCTTTATGGATTTCTCCGAAAACGAAGGCCACATGGGAAACTTCTCGGTATTGACGCGCTTTCCTCCTTCAATCGCAAGCTTTTCCATTTTATTCTCCTTTACCCCGCTCCTTTTGTCATTGCGAGCGTTTTTTTGCGAAGCAATCTCATGGATTGCCATGGGACTTCGTCCCTCGCAATGACAAGCTGTGAGGGGTTCATGATTTTTCGCTATTTACGATAGTACAAATGACCGGAAAGGTCAAGTTCTCACCGGAGTCTTTCAACGTTGCCGACCATGTGCTGGACGTTCAACGGCAGTTTTGTAAACGTTTCCACCTTCTTCCCTGATTTGCCCAGCGTATTTTCAATTACTATGTAATCCAGTCCAGGTATGATGACTTCGTCGCAGGTGTCGCCGTAGCCGCGTATGGCAACGTCCAGCATCGTGACAACCTGTTCGTCAAGCGGCTCGTTTGATTTGAGCGTGATTGCCCCGTAGAATTCCTGGCATTCGGTATATCCTGAATTGTGGGTTCCCGTATAAGGTTTCAGCTGTTCCATGAAGACACGTTTGCCGATTTTCCAGGAAATCTCGTCCGACTTGCTCCGGAAAAAATCAACCAGCGCCTGCTCCTGCAATCTTGCAGGCAAATTCTTCTCCGCGACCTCAACATATTTCTGATAACCGACACGGTATGCCTCCTCCACGAAATCAAACCAGTAGGTTGTCTCATCGTGAATATCGGCAGGACTGTCAGCCATGACCACCGTCCTTCTTATGCATGAATTCAATCCATCCCTCTTCGGAGCAACCCCCAGGTTTACCCAATTCCCTTTATTTATGGGTCTGTTCCGCGCAGGCCCGTAGATGGTACGCACAGCTTGTCCGTCATTGACGATAGTCTTAACTCCGGTATCCTCGCAGCCCAATTCCTGCCCTATGAAATACGCCCACGCCGCCACTTCAGTCTCCAGCATGCCCGGCTTCAGCACTGCAAGCATCCCGCGCATCATCGCGTCGGCAACCGTAGAGGCATCCCGTATCAGGCGCATTTCAACATCCGATTTCCTGTTTTTTATCTGCTGGTATAGCTGCTGTTCGTCTTTCACTCCCGCCGGTCCGAAAATCTTTTCAAGGTAAGATATCAAAGCCACAGGCACGACTTCACGGGGCGTCAGCAATGCTACAGAACCTACATTAGAAATCGGCTTGCCGGCTGCCGCGGCCAGCACATCCTCCAATCGTTCCGCCTTCACCGGATAGATCTCATCGGCAAGCTGTAACAGTTCCACCTTATGTACCGCGGCGCCGGAACGTTTAGACTGTTCCTCCGCAAGGTACCCGCCCTCCAGTCCTGCCAGCAGGTGAAACCCGCCCTTCACCCCTATAACACCGGCAACCTGCTCTATGCTTAAATTGGTATTACTGCCGAGATAGGGAACGTCTCCGCAGTACTCTTCATCCGAGAAGACAAAACCGATCTCATATCCCTTTTTCGCAAGTGCGTCCCGTACTACTTTCTGTCTCCTGCGAAATTCTTCGGGAGGCGCTTCATACAGCGGGTCAACCAGCGGCCGGTAATACTCAATCACCTTCTCCACCCTCTCAAACTCTCGCTTCAGCCGTTCAGTGTTTTTCATTTTTCTGCAGAAACATATCTGATGATGTTCAGGACAATCTCTCCGTCAAAATTCTTGCTTACTCTTTTTACCACAAAACGTAGGTACTGTAAAAATTCACTTGACCCTTTCGCCCGTTTGTATTATCGTAAAAAAAAACGCGGAGGTTAAAATGGACCTTATTACTACGATTAAAGGATCTCTTCTGGAAAATTTCTTCCCGGCAGGCTGGGACATGAAGAAAATTGACAAATGCTGCAGCAACCCGCCGGAAAAAATTCTTGAACGGCAGAACTGGTGGAACAGGAAATTCTCGCCGGAATCCTGCGAGACGCTTGAGGAATTCAACGCAAAGATGGGACACGAGATAGCCGCGGAGATATGCGCGTCAAAGGAAGCCAGGAAGAAACTTATCCTGATATTGCCGGTAGGTCCCATGGGCATGTACAAGTGGATTGTGTATTTCCTTAAGGAATGGAACGTTGACTGCAAACACGTGTACGGGTTCAACATGGACGAATGGAGCGACAGGAATGGAAAGACTCTTCCGTCAAACAATACCGGAGCATTCCAGAATGCAATGCAGGATGCATTCTACGGACCTCTCGGGCAACTTACCGTCCCGAAAAACCAGCGGCATTTTGCAACAAAAGACAGTCTGCCCCATTACCCAGTAAAGATAGATGCACTGAAAAAACAGGGTGCAAAACTTGTGGTGATTTTCGGAATAGGACGGGTATTCCACATAGCGTTCTGGGAACCTCATTTTGCCGCAGAATTCAAGTCCGAGGCCGAATGGAAGAAACAACCATACCGTATCGGAGCGAAACTGCACCCCCTGACTATTGAGCAGAACGCGATAACCAGTTTCAAGAGCAGAACGACCCTCGTCCCCTGTTTTGCAAATACCATAGGACCTGGGATTTTTTTGAAGGCGGACAGTATTATCGGGGGCGCGGACGGCACTCTCGGCCGAGGGATGATGTGGCAGGGAATGAGTTTGTGGGTTACCCTGCGGCACGGGCCCAGCACATGGATTCCGAGCAGTTACATGCCGACTCTTCCCGGAAAGCTTTTCTTCCTGAAAGAGCTTGCAGGTCCATTGCTTCCCGAATGCAATTAACGGACCGCTTTTATCCGCAGAGCATCGTTGGTGGCGTCGTTGGCTGCCTCGACATACATTAGTATGCCTGCGTTGTCAACTCCTTACCGCCTTGCTCTGCGACAAAATCAATCCGTTAAGAAACGCGAGTTGAGCAAGGAGGAAAAAATGAACGTACTGGCGATAGGAGCACATCCTGACGATCTGGAGATTCTTTGCGGAGGCACGCTTGCAAAGTATGCAAAGAACGGACACAAGGTTTTCATGGGGCATCTATGTAACGGAAATATGGGAGGCAAGGACATAAAGCCTGAAGACCTCGCCGCAACCAGAGACAAGGAGGCGAAAAAGGCCGCCTCGCTCATAGGAGCCGAAGCGCTCGGACCGATTGCCGGAGACCTTGACCTCTACCCTACGAAAGAGATGCGCGTGGCGGTTGTGGATATAATACGCTACGCCAAGCCCGACGTGATAATAACCCACAGCGTTACCGATTACATGCCGGACCATGTGATAACGGGACAGCTTGTCTTTGATGCCGCGTTCACCGCAACGCTTCCACTGTACAAGACCAAATATCCCGCCCACGAAAAAATCATGCCAATATATTACATGGACACGCTGGCAGGATTCAGCTTTGAGCCGAGTCACTACGTTGACATTACGGACTTCATGGATATGAAGAAAAAGATGCTTCTCACGCATGAAAGCCAGTACTCGTGGCTTTCGGGACACCACGAATCCGAGCCGGTGAAGATGCTTGAAAAGGTCGCCGGGTTCAGGGGTGTCCAGTGCGGCGTGGAATATGCCGAGGCATTCTGCATGGCAAAGGTCTGGGGCAGGGTAAAGATCGCAAACCTCCTCCCTTGAAAGACAATTTTTAAACATCTATTGACAACAAATGAATATGCGGGTAATATGATAATGAGAATTATTATCAATAAGGAGCGCAAAAATGAGATGCCGGAACAGGTGTGGCAGTCCGTGGATGCACCAGAAGCTGATTGACGAAGGGTTGAGAATCACCGAAGCGAGACGGCTCATACTGAACCTGCTAAGCAAGAGTTCACAGCACATGAGCGCCGATGACGTATATTTTGCACTGCGGAAAATCAACCCCTCAATCGGCTTTGCCACTGTGTACAGAACTCTTGATATGCTGACAAGAATGGCTATCGTGCAGAAGTTTGATTTCGGAGACGGCAAGGCCCGCTATGAGCTGATAACCGGAAAGGAAAAAGAAACGCACCACCATCATCTCTTATGTACCGGCTGCAAAAAAATTATTAACTACACTGATTTTGTTGAGGAAGAAAAGGTCCTGATTGAAAAGACGGAACAGGCCCTTTCAAAGAAATACAGGTTTGACATAAAAAGCCACATAATCCATTTTTACGGACTGTGCGAAGAATGCAGAAGTCAAAATCAGAGCCCCTCACCTTGATAATCTCTCAAGGTTGAGTTCGGGACAAGGGAGGTGAGTAAGATGCCGAGAGGAGACGGAACCGGACCCATGGGACAGGGTCCGATGACAGGCAGGGCGGCAGGATACTGTGCAGGCTATGGCGTGCCAGGTTACATGAATCCGTATGTCGGAGGCCGTGGACCAGGTTATGGATTTGGCAGAGGCAGAGGATTCGGCAGGGGGTTCGGCAGAGGAATGGGAAGAGGCAGATGGTTTTACGGCAACCCCTATTTTGCGGGGGCGCCGTATCCCACAGGGCCTGTATCCTACCCTTTCGCCCCTGACCCGGCAGCCGACCCTTATGGCGTCTGGCAGGCAACCCCGGAACAGGAAAAGGAGATGCTGGTATCGCAGACGAAGGTTCTGGAGGAGCAGCTGGGCGACATGAAGAAACGGATTGCCGAACTGGAAAAAGAGGCAGGGAAAGCGAAGTAAAAAATATATCTGCGGGGCGGTATATCGCCGCCCTGCAGGTGTGTTTCTAAGGCGGAGGAATACCTATGAAGATTTGTATAACTTCGGACGGAAACAATCTTGAAGCAAACGTTGACCAGAGATTCGGGCGATGCGCCTACTTTGTTTTCTACGATACGGTTACGGATAAATTTGAGGCATTGCCGAATTCCAATGCATCGGGAATGGGCGGTGTAGGAATACAGAATGCGACAATGATGGCAGAAAAGGGTGTTGAGGTCCTGCTCACCGGGAATCTGGGCCCCAATGCATCAGGTGTACTCAAACAGGCCGGTATTAAGGCAATAACAGGGGTATGCGGCAAAGTCAAGGATGCGGTGGAAAATTTCAAGAAAGGAATTTTAAAAGAAGGCGGCTCTGCTTCCGGCCCTACCGTGCCATCCCATTTCGGTATGGGCGGACAGAAAAAATAATCGGAGGGATACATGCGCTTCGCTATTTCAACGGACGGAGATTTTGTTTCAGCACATTTCGGGAGATGTCCGTCTTTCACAATCGTGGAGATTGACAGCAATGCTGTTGTTAAAAAGGAGCTCATAGATAACCCCGGCCACCATCCCGGATATCTGCCCGAGTTTCTGCACAAAATAGGAGTGAGTTCAATTATCTGCGGAGGAATGGGACAGCGTGCAGTTGAGCTTTTTAAGGAACGCGGCATATCCACAATCGTTGGCATTGAAGGCAAGATAACCGAGGTCATAGACAAATTGATTGACGGGGATCTTCAATCGGGAGAAAGCCTGTGCCAACCCGGAGCAGGCAAGAATTACGGCATAGAAAAAACGCAGTGCGACCACAAAAACGATAAATCGTAGCCCCTCACTTTTCGGGTGTATCAGGAAGAATTCGGGACAAGGGAGGTGAGTAAGATGCCGAGAGGAGACGGAACCGGACCCATGGGACAGGGTCCAATGACAGGCAGAGGGCAGGGAAGAGGCATGGGCGGAAGAATGGGCGGCAGAGCGGCAGGCCCTGGAGGATTCTGCGTATGCCCGTCCTGCGGAGAAAAAGTTGCACACCAGGCAGGCGTTCCCTGCTTTGAGAAAAACTGCCCTAAATGCGGGACAAAAATGGTAAGAGGTTGAGATGATTATCACGGTAGCGAGCGGAAAGGGAGGAACCGGCAAGACTCTTGTTGCCACGTCGCTGGCTTTGTCTCTTGGAAAAGATGCACGTTTTCTTGATTGTGACGTGGAAGAACCCAACGGCTATATTTTCATGAAGCCGGAGATAGAAGAAACCCTGAAGGTTTACACACCCAAACCAAGGGTTAATAGTGAAAAATGCACCTTCTGCGGCAGATGCGGAAAAGCCTGCCGTTACAATGCGATATCTGTAATCAAGCCGAGGGACAAAATCAGCGGCAAGGTCCTGTTTTTCTACGAACTCTGCCACAGCTGCGGCGCCTGCAGTCTGGTTTGCCCTGAAAATGCAATATTTGAAGAACCGGTGGAAAAGGGCGAGATAGAAAAGGGACATGCGGAAGGCATTTCATTTTTTGTTCATGGGCGATTGAGGCCATCGGAAGCGAATCCGGTGCCGCTTGTGAAGGCGGTAAAAAAGCAAACCGGTGCAGACAAAATCAATATAATTGACGCTTCACCCGGCACAAGCTGTCCGGTGGTCCAGGCAGTTAAAGATACCGATTTCTGCATACTCGTTACAGAGCCCACACCATTCGGCCTGAATGACCTTACCCTTGCCGTTGAGATGAACCGTAAGATGGGAATTCCTGCCGGTGTGATAATAAACCGTGCAGATATCGGAGATAAGAAAGTTGAGAATTACTGCAGTAATGAAAAAATTCCCGTATTTCTGCGCATTCCATTTAAAAGGGAAATAGCGATTGCGTATTCAAAAGGTATACCGCTGGTTGAAGCTTTTCCTGGATACAGAATAAAATTTAAAAAGGTTTTTGCCGATATATGCAGGCTTCTTGGAAAGGATACCGCATCAAAATGAAACGTATACTTGTCATAAGCGGGAAAGGAGGCACCGGAAAAACGTTTCTCACTGCTTCTCTTGCCGCAGTGGCAAGAAACGCAGTAATGGTTGACTGCGACGTTGACGCGGCCAATCTTTACCTGCTTCTGCATCCGAATATTAGAAAAACAGAAGTGTTTTTTGGCGGCAATGAAGCCGAAATAGACCAGGACAAGTGCATACAATGCGGCAAATGTCTTGCAATATGCAGATTTGAGGCAATCAAGATAAACAAAAGCAAAAAAGGTCTCATTGAGAAAATTGTCATAGATCCGTTTTCCTGCGAAGGTTGCGGCGCCTGCAGTTACGGTTGTCCGGTTGAAGCAATAAACATGGCGGAAAAGGAGAGCGGCAAATGGTTTATTTCGGATACAAAATACGGGCCTTTCGTGTTTGCAAAACTGGGAATAGCAGCTGAGAATTCAGGTAAACTTGTTTCAAAAATCAAGGAAGAGGCTTATAAAATCGCTGAAACAAGACAGGCCGAACACATACTGATAGACGGCCCCCCCGGGATAGGATGCCCTGTTATTGCTTCCATGTCCGGCGTAGACCTTGCCCTTGTAGTTACAGAACCGACCTTATCCGGCATCAGCGATATGCAGAGGGTAATAGAAGTAGCGGAGTTTTTCGGAGTTGAAACAAAAGTTATAATAAACAAGTATGACATCAACATGGAAAATACCGGCAAGATTAAAGAAATATGTGAAAAAAAATACATAGAAGTTGCGGGACAACTGCCTTTCTCCAAAAAAGTCATTCAGTCCGTGGTAAAAGGCATCCCGTATACAGAATTCAGCAGTGACTCCATAGCCGGAGACATTGCCGGAATTTGGGAAAGAATCAAATGAAAGAACCCAGAAAATCTGAAAACATATTGAGAAAATTCTTCATAATTACCGGGATTGTCTTGGTTCTTCTCCTAAACAATTTATGGTATTCCGGACAATTGGGGGTAATCCCGCAGATATTAAAGAATCCCCAGTTGCAGGTATTCACCATAATAATTACCGCAATATTGCTGGAAGCGTTTCCTTTTATCCTGATAGGTGCCCTTATATCGGGCATCATGGAGGTCCTTGTCCCGGGAGAAAAGATCAGAAAAATCTTTTCCGGCAACGGCTTGATGTCAGCAATCGGAAGTCCTTTTCTCGGCATGCTCTTTCCTGTATGCTCATGCGGCAACGTTGTTCTGGCAAAGGGTCTTCTGAAAAAAGGTGCACTGCCCTCAAGAGTAATAACCTATATGCTTGCCTCTCCCATAATCAACCCTGTTACCATCATGGCCACCCTTCTCGCCTTTTCATACAACAAGGGGATTGTTCTGGGCAGGATTCTGGTCACCTTTGCGGCATCATTGATAATCCCCTTTATCCTTCGGTCTTCTCTCAAAGGAAATATACTAAAAGATGAACCGGAAAAAATGCACTGTGAACACCAGCACGGCTCATTTTCAAAAATTGAGAAAATCTTCCATCATGCAGAGATAGACTTCCTGCTCATGGGCAGATACCTTGTTATGGGTGCAGTGGCAGCGGCATTATTTCAGACATTTATACCACGGGCGGCATTTTTATCTCTTGCACGCAATCAAATCCTTTCCGTTTTCCTGATGGAGATACTTGGAATTTCGCTCTCCCTCTGTTCGTTCGCGGATGCCTTTGTCGCCAGTTCCTTTACAAATCTCCCGGATATTTCCAAAATCGTTTTCATGGTTGCAGGACCCATGACAAATATAACCGTTGCTATTCTTTACCTCGGCACATTCAAAAAGAAATTCGTCATCAGACTTATTCTGACCGCATTTGTTGTGCTGTTCCTGCTCGGATTCGCGGTTGCGCTTATCGGAGGATAAATGGGACTATTCAGAAAGAAAAACTTCTACCAGACACTGACAATCTTCATATGGCTCTTATTCCTGTTTGTGGTGGAAATCAGCGGGAATATCAAGCTTTTCATCAAGAAGAGCTACATTCCTTTCACTGTTGCCGGCTCATTTATCCTCTTAATACTGTTCATAATACGGATTAAGAGATTCAAGAAGGAGGCTTCAGGCAATATTGATTTCATATCTGCATTTTCTTTCCTTATTTTTCTTTTTCCTGTTCTGTTAACAACCATTGTAAGGCCCGGTAATTTATCCTCTTTTGCCGCAATGAAAAGAGGAATAACAGACGAGTTTTCGGCAGGAGATACGGATGTTCTTGAAATGTTAAAAACACAGCTTGATACTGAAGGACAATATAAAAAACTGAACGTGAAGCAGTTTTTAACGCTCGCTAAAAAGAAACCCCAAGAGATCGCCGGAAAATCCGTATCCATTGAGGGGCTCGTTTCTAAACAAAACGGACAAGCGGACAGTTTCATGCTTATCCGTTTCCTCATCACCTGCTGTGCGGCTGACGCGACCCCTCTGGGGATTGAAGTAAGCTACGGCCAGACCGAACATCTAAAACAGGATATATGGGTCAAGGTATACGGACAGGTGAATTTTGCAGGAAACAAACCATTGATTATTGCCGACGAGATAAAGGAGACGCCAAAACCGTCAGACCTATACCTGTATTAAGCCGAGAAAGGGAAAAGACAAAATCATCAACCCCTCACTTTCCGGGTGTATCAGGAAGAGTTCGGGGTGAAGGAGGGAAAAGTGGAAAGATTAAAATTCATATGGAAAGGGTTAAAGGAACATCTGCCTTTCTCAATCCTGAGTGTAGTCGCAGGATTGATACTTCTGGGGATTCTGACATTTATAACCGAGGCGATAGGAATTGAAGACCCGTCAAAACTCATGCAGGGACTTTTTCATGTTTTTCACCCTTCTCACCTTCTTATTTCAGCGCTTGCCACCACGGCAATGTACTGGCAATACGAGAAAAAAGCACTTAAAGCCGTTGCTATCGGGATTATCGGCTCCCTGGGAATATGCGGAATAAGCGACGTATTTATCCCCTACCTTGCCGGATACCTGCTGGGTGCGGAAATGCACCTTCACATATGTATCGTTGAACACCCCCAGCTGATTGTGCCGTTCCTGATAGTGGGAGTTCTCGTGGGTTTCATAGCCCCTGGAACAATTGAAAAACATGAAGGAGTCATATTTTCCCATTCTATTCACGTTTTCATAAGCGCTGCGGCTTCCATCATGTATCTTGTCAGTTTCGGGGTAACTCACTGGGTTCACCATGTTGGGGCCGTCTTAATCTATATGGTATTGGCAGTAGTTCTGCCCTGCTGCACAAGCGACATCATATTCCCCCTGTTATTTGTCAAGAAGAAATAGAAAACTCTGGGACAGCACCTCTCTAAAGGCAGATAATAATGGACAATCTGAAAGAAATGAAAGATGAACGCAGAGAGAAAATAGCAGTACGTATGAACCTGATAAAACACAAGATGATTGTTATGAGCGGCAAAGGCGGTGTGGGCAAAACAACCGTTGCCGTCAATCTGGCTTATACCATGGCTATGGCAGGTAAAAAAGTCGGATTGCTGGATGTTGACCTGCACGGACCCAATGTCGCAAAAATGCTGGGAATAGAGGGAAAGAATCTGAATGTAAATAACGGCTTGATAGAACCATTTGAAACAGAGCGCGGACTTAAGGTGGTCAGCATGGCGCTGTTACTTCAAAATCCTGACGAGCCTGTAATATGGCGGGGACCGCTCAAAATGGGAGTTATAGGACAGTTCCTTGCCGATGTTAAATGGGGCAGCCTGGATTATCTAATTATAGACTCTCCTCCGGGAACAGGGGACGAACCTCTCAGCGTCTGTCAATTCCTGAAAGATATAGATGGAGCAATCATCGTGACAACTCCCCAGGATGTGGCAATTCTGGATTCAAGAAAAGCCGTTATGTTTGCAAGAAAACTGGATATACCCGTTATAGGCATCATTGAAAATATGAGCGGTTTTACATGTCCCCACTGCCATAAGAACATAAACATTTTCAGAAAAGGCGGGGCAGAAAAAACTGCGATGAATATGAACATTCCATTTCTGGGCAGTATCTCGTTTAATCCTGAAATGGTAGAACTGGGCGATGTGGGAACTCCGTTTGCCTCTTTTCCTAAAAAAAACAGTCTCTCCAACAAGGAATTTGAGAAAATCGTTGAAAAAATAGAACATACTGTGCAAAATGAAACCCTATGACTGGCACTTACGGGAGGTATTCATGAAAAAGCATATTGCTTTTTTAGTAGCAGTAGTTGCAGCATCTATTCATTTGTCCTCTTTATGCTATAGCCAGAATTATAACTCCAGGGCAAATACGTCAATAATTATTGACCACAGAAATACCGACATCCGCAAAATACCGAAAGAATGGACAGAGAGGGCAAAAAAGGACCTGCACATCGCCTATGGACACACCTCACACGGCAGTCAGATAACCTCCGGCATGACAGGACTGGCGGGTTTTGCCGGAAATCTTTATGCATGGAACAACGGAGGCACGGGCGGCGCTCTGGACTTGAAAGACGGCAATCTTGGTCCGGCGCGCGACCTTGGCAATCCCGACAGAATAATCTGGGAATCCACTACAAGAACCTATCTGGATTCCCACCCGTCAATAAACGTGGTTATCTGGTCATGGTGCGGGCAGGTGAGTTCGGCCACTCCGGGCGATATAGACACCTATCTCAATCTCATGAGCAAACTGGAAAGGGATTATCCAAACGTGCGGTTCGTATATATGACAGGACACACCGACGGCTCGGGTCTTTCCGGAAACCTGCATGTCAGAAACCAGCAGATCAGGCGCTACTGTGAAACAAACAATAAGATTTTGTATGATTTTGAGGATATCGAAAGCTATGACCCGGACGGTAAATACTTCGGCGATAAGAATGTCAGAGACAACTGTTCGTATTCCGGCGGAAACTGGGCGACAGAATGGCAGAACTCCCATAAAGAAGGTGTTGACTGGTACAGGTGCCCATCGGCGCACAGCCAGCCTCTTAATGCAAATCTCAAAGCATACGCGGCCTGGTGGCTATGGGCAAGACTTGCCGGGTGGAACGGTAAATGAAAACATATCTGGAATGCATCCCCTGTTTTTTCAAGCAGGGCATTGAATCGGCAAAGATACTGGGCGCGGATAGAAAAACCCAGAAACGTATAGTTGATGAAATATCAAGGATTATCCCGTCTTTTCCCTTAACCTCTTCACCTCCCGAGATGGGCAAAACCATTCATGACATAATTAAAAAAGCTCTTAAAAATGACGACCCTTACAAAAAACTCAAACAAGAGAGCAACCGGCTTGCCTTAGATATTTACGGTAAACTTAAACAAAAGGTTGAAAACTCGGAAGACAGACTGCTCACCGGACTGGAACTTTCCATTGCAGGCAATATCATAGACTACGGAGCCAACCACAGCGTCAGGGTTGAAAAAGAGGTTTTCAAAATCCTCGCAAAAGAAAGCACTATGCTGAATAAGAGACTTTTTCACTATGAAGCATTTAAGAAAAGGCTGGACAATGCAAACCTGATACTTTTTATCGGGGATAATGCAGGAGAGATTGTCTTCGACAAAATCCTTGTTGAAGAGATAAAGGCCCTCTACCCTGCCAAAAAACTGGTGTATGCGGTAAGAGAAAAACCTGTAATAAACGACGTTACAGCTGAGGATGCACAATTTATAGGCATGCATAAAACCGCAGATATTGTCTCGTCCGGCTCTGACGTCCCGGGGACATTGCTCTCCCGGTGCAGCGAGAAATTTATTAAGCTATTTAACAGCGCGGATATGATTATTAGCAAGGGCCAGGGGAATTTTGAGACGCTGTCGAATGGAACCGAAACTGTACCGTTGTTTTTTCTTCTTACGGTAAAATGCCAGGTTGTCGGAGAAAAACTAAATGCAGAGACAGGAGATATCATATTGAAAAATACTTCGGAAAATTAGGAGAGGCGCTACAATGGAAATAAGGATAATTTTTGACAAAGCATCTATTAACAAACAGATTCAAATCGGATGGGGCTTCTCCGTTCTGGTTGATAACAAAGTACTTTTTGACACAGGGGAAAAAGGCGAATGGCTGTTAAATAATATAAAACAGATGGATATTAACATAAACAATGACATAGATAGAATTGTTATCTCCCATGACCACTGGGACCATACGGGTGGATTGGAGACATTGCTGAAAAACCGCAGGAAAAAAACTCCCGTATATATCTGTCCGGGGTTTTCAAGGGAAACAAAAGAACAAATTATCAGTTGCGGGGGGAAACCGATTGAAGTTAAAAAATTCAATGAAATAGCGGAAAATATTTATGTTACGGGAGAAATCTCCGGGATTTACAAAGGAAAACCCATGCCGGAACAGGCGCTGGCTCTGAAGACAGACAACGGTGTTTCCGTGATAACCGGATGCGCCCATCCCGGCATTTTAAAGATGCTTGAAGTTGTTAAAAAACATTTTAAAACAGACCGCCTGTTCCTTGTATTGGGCGGATTTCATCTGCTTGAAGAAGATTCAAGAGTTATTGAGTTTATTGTGAAGGAGTTTAAAAACATGGGGGTGGAAACAGTTGCACCTACCCACTGTTCCGGACCTAAAGCCGAAGAGCTTTTTGGCAAAGAATACAGGGAAAGATTTATCGCCGTAAAGGCAGGAAAAACAATAAGGTTGTAGTTTTTACTTTAAGATCTTGCAGGGAAAACAATATCAAGGTACTGTATACTCTATGTATGTAATGACAGAATCGCTGAAATAGGAGGATTCATGAATAAGAAAACGGATGTTCTTGTAGTGGGGGCAGGGCCTGCAGGAGTAGTTTGTGCAACAACAACCAGGAAATACTATCCTTCAAAAAGCATTACGGTTATGAAAGACGTGGCAGAGGGAGTTATACCCTGCGGTATCCCTTATATGTTTGCCAGCCTGAAAAATCCAGACGAAAACAAACTGGGAACGACTGCCTTGGAACAAAAGCATATTGACGTGGTCATTGACAAGGCAATGAAAATAAATCGTGAAGGGAAAACGGTGGAAACGGAAAAGGGAGACAAATACTCTTATGAGAAACTTGTCCTTGCCGTCGGTTCAAACCCTGTGGTTTTGCCCATCAAGGGAATAGAGAAGCAGGGTGTATACCAGATTAAGAAAGACCTGGGGTACCTTAAGGATGTTATCAACAAGATAAAGCAGTGCAAAAATGTCCTGGTAATCGGGGGCGGATTTATAGGAGTAGAGTTTGCCGATGAAATTTCAAAGCTAAAGGACATAAAAGTTATCCTGGTAGAGATACTGCCGCATTTACTGCAGAATTCATTTGATTCCGAATTTTCGACAATGGTGCGGGACAAATTGCAGGAAAACGGCGTGGATGTTTTAACCGGTATCGGGGTACAGGAAATCATTGGCGACAGCAGGGTTGAAAAGGTAAGGCTTAGCAACGGAAAAGAATTGCCTGCAGACGGGATAATCCTGGGAGTAGGTGCAAAACCCAACGTGCAGATGGCAGTGGATGCGGGTTTAGAACTGGGCTCCTGCAAAGGCATTTTGGTGGATGAGTATATGCGCACATCCGTAGATTCAAATATATTCGCGATAGGCGATTGTGCGTGCAAGAGAGATTTTTATACGCGAAAAGCCATTGCGGTAATGCTTGCTTCCACGGCAACGGCTGAAGCCAGGATTGCCGGGGCAAATCTTTATCAGATAAAGGTAATACGTGAAAACAAGGGCACCATAGCGATCTATTCAACCTATATTGACGGTCTTGTTTTAGGGTCGGCAGGACTTACGGAAAAAACCGCGGAGGAAGAAGGCTTTGAAACTCTGGTAGGAAGTATAGATGGAGTTGATAAACATCCGGCTTCTTTGCCCGGGTCGCATAAGAGCAAGATAAAATTGATATTTTCCAGGCAATCCGGCATTATACTGGGAGGCCAGGTCAGTTGCAGTATGTCCTGCGCACAGATGATAAATGTGATCGGCATTGCTATTCAGAAAAGAATGTCCTGCACCGAACTTGAAACACTGCAGGTAGCAACACATCCTTACTTGACAAGCGCACCCACAATGTATCCTGTTATATTGGCTGCACAGGATGTATCGGGCAAATTTCAACGATAATGAACTTTAAAGAGATTGACGAAGCGAGAAAATTGCTGGAACTTGGCGATACGGCAACACTCCAGGACATAAGAAATGCGTACAGACGCCTTGCATTGGAGCATCATCCCGACAGGTCTAAGGGCAAAGACAAAAAGGAAGATGCGGAGATGTTCAAGAAAATTACCGCTGCGTATGATATCATTATGGCTTACTGCGCGAGCTACAGATATTCTTTCAAAAAGCATGACGTGGAAGAGACAGCAGACAAGGAAATGGATGAACAACATCTGAAGAATTTCTACGACGGATGGATAACCGATTTTGAAAGGTCAGGAGATGCTCGAAAGCATAGACGGCGAGGAGAAAAATAAATATGGGCAGCTTACGGTTCCCACAGTTTAAAACCGGGAAAGACGGGTTAATGATACATCCCGGCCTTACAGTACTTGAGTTTGCGAGGATGGCAGGCGTGAAAATAAATGCCGAGTGCAACGGTGCGGGCACATGTGGCAAGTGCATCGTGAGGGTTGAAAAGGGAGAAGACGATCTGAACGAGCCTACGCCAATTGAAAAGACTTTTAACCTAAAAGAAAAGGAACGTCTTGCCTGCCAGGCAAGAATTGTAAGAGACAAGTCCGACATGGTTTTATACATCAAGAATTTCGGTGAATACGACATCCTGAAATACGGAATGGAAAGAGACGTGCCCATATGCCCGTTATATCACCGGAAGGACGGCAAAATTTACAAAAACGGTACGGCAGTAGAAAAATACAGGGGGAAGATTTACGGGCTTGCAATAGATATCGGAACCACGACGGTTGTATTTGACCTTGTAAACGTTGAAAATGGAGACATCATAGAAACGGTTGCAAATACAAACCCCCAGATATCTTACGGCAATGACGTAATATCGAGAATTGAATACACATTAGTCGATAAGCAAAACAAAAAATATTTTTATCCGGCAGAAAGGACAAAAAGAGCTTCCCAGCTCAAGGGAATGATAGTCGGACAGATCAATGAAGCAATAAAAGAACTGTCTGATAAGCGAGGTGAAAATATTTCACAATATGTATATGAAACAGTTGTCGTAGGCAATTCTACCATGAGAAACCTGTTCTTTGGCCTGGACGTTTCGTCCCTCGGCATTATGCCTTATGAAGCAACTCACAAGAATGGAGTAATCAGAACTCCGAAGGAGGTAGGGCTTAATATTAATAATGCAGGGACCGTTTACGGATGTGCTCTTATTGGAGGGCACGTGGGTGCAGACATAGTGGCTGACATTATTGCATCCGATATGTATAAAAATGATGAAATCTCTCTGCTTATTGACATAGGGACCAACGGAGAGGTTGTCCTCGGCAATAAGGACAAAATGATTGCCGCCTCCTGCGCTGCCGGAGGCGCATTTGAAGGGGCTTCCGTAAGTTGCGGCATAGGCGGCATCACGGGGGCAATAAAAAAGATAGACCTCACTGACGGAAGAATAGTCTATTCCACCATTGGAAACAGGTACCCTATCGGAATATGCGGCTCCGGACTGATAGACTTGCTTGCCGGCATGCTTGAAAAAGGTGTCATGACTGACAAGGCACGTATACAGCAGGACTTCCATGTAACAGGAGACCTGAAACTGACACAAAATGACATCTTTCAGTTAATAACGTCCAAGGCAGCATTAAAAACAGGCTGGCAGATTCTTCTTAAACACTACCCAATAGATATCAACAATGTAGACAAGATTTACCTTTCAGGCGGTTTTGGCAATTTTATCGACGTCAAAAACGCGATGAAAATAGGGCTGATACCTGACGTTGATGAAAGCAAGGTTATCAAGATAGGCAACGGCTCGCTTGAAGGGGCAAGGGAAATACTGCTGTGCAAGGACAAATGGAATTTGAGTGAGGAAGTTGCGAAGAAAACCTTACATATCAAGACAAACGAAGTGGAAAAAGACTTTGAATACATTATGGCTGAAAATATGTATTTTTAGTGTCATCCCAACAATATGGGAAACGTGATAAATCGTCAGAAATAATCCCGGGACTATGAATAATATATTTGACAAGAACTATGAAAGATATGACACATGGTATGAACAGCACAGATTTGCATATTTATCGGAACTGGAAGCCATAAAGAAAGTTTTGCCGAAAGAGGGCAAGGGATTGGAAATTGGTGTTGGAACGGGAAGATTCGCCGGACCTCTGGGCATTCAGTTTGGAATTGACCCGTCGAAACAAATGCTTGAAATCGCAAAAAAGAGGGGAATTAATGTGCAGCCAGCCAGCGGTGAAAATCTGCCCTTCAGCGATGCATCTTTTGATTACATTGCTATTATAATAACTGTATGCTTTGTCAAAAATCCGCAAGAAGTAATAAAAGAAGCAAGCAGAGTCCTGAAGAAAAACGGCAAAATCATTTTAGGCATTGTAGACAAGAATAGTTTTCTGGGGAAGTTTTACCGGAACAAGAAAAGCATATTCTACAAACAGGCAAGCTTTTTCACTATTAAAGAATTGACCGGTTTATTGGTATCCGCAGGATTTAGCAATGCTTCCTATTACCAAACGTTATACGACCTGCCTGACAGAATAAACTCTATTCAGAAACCAGAAAAAGAATACGGTAAAGGCGGTTTTGTAGTTATCAAGGCCTGCAAACCAGGCGCACTCCAGAAAAAAAGGAAATATGGGCAAAATAAGATTCCTGCAGTTTAAAAACGGCAGACACGGTTTGAAAATACACCCGGGACTGACGGTACTTGAATTTGCCAGGATGGCGGACGTAAAGATACACGCGGAGTGCGGGGGCATCGGGACCTGCGGCAAGTGCATAGTCCGTATTGAACAGGGCGAAGAAAACCTCAACGAACCCACGCAGATTGAACAATCCTTTGACCTCAAAGAAAAAGAACGGCTTGCCTGCCAGGCGAGGATCGTCAGAGACAAGTCGGACGTGATCATTTACATCAAGAACTTCGGTGAATACGATATCCTGAAGTATGGTATGGAAAGGGAAGTGCCCATATGCCCGTTGTTCTGTCAGAAGGAAGGCAGAATATTTAAGAACGGCACTGCGATAGACAAATACAGGGGAAAAATTTACGGGCTTGCCGTAGACGTTGGCACTACGACGCTTGTATTCGACCTTGTCAACCTTGAGAACGGAGATATACTGGATACGGTTGCAAAGACCAACCCGCAGATATCATACGGCAACGACGTAATATCAAGAATTGAATACACACTGGTTGACAAGAAAAACGGGAAACATTTTCCAGAGGCCGAAAGGTTAAAAAGAACCATAGAGCTCAAGAATATTGTTATCGGGCAGATTAACCAGGCAATAGAAGAGCTTTCAGAAGAACGCGGAGAAGATATTTCCCAGTTCATATATGAAGCGGTTGCAGTCGGCAATTCCACCATGCGGAACCTTTTCATGGGACTGGACGTTTCATCCCTCGGTGTTATCCCCTACGAAACACCATACCGGCACCATGTTGTTCAGACACCAGAAGAAACCGGCCTGTTCATGAACAAGAAAGGGACCGTTTACGGCTGTGCACTGATAGGCGGTCACGTGGGTGCCGACATTGTCGCCGATATACTGGCGGCAGAGATGTACAAGGATGATGAAATATGCCTTCTCATTGACATAGGAACCAACGGAGAGATAGTCCTCGGGAATAAGGAGAGACTGATTGCCGCTTCCTGTGCCGCAGGGGGTGCTTTTGAGGGTGCTTCAGTCAACTGTGGAGTCGGCGGTATAGAGGGCGCCATAAAGAGAATAGAACTGACAGACAGCAGGATAGCCTATTCAACCATAGGGAACAAGTACCCCATAGGCGTATGCGGTTCCGGACTGATAGACCTGCTGGCAGGACTGCTTGATAAAGGCATAATGACAAACAAGGCACGGATACAGCAGGACTTTGTAATAACCGGTGATTTGAAGCTTACCCAGCACGATATCTTCCAGTTGATAACGTCAAAAGCGGCGATAAAGACAGGATGGCAGATTCTTCTGAAGCATTATCCGGTAGATATTGCCGATGTAAAAAAGATTTATCTTTCCGGCGGCTTCGGCAATTTCATTGACGTCAAAAACGCCATGAAAATAGGTCTTATACCTCAAGTTGACGAGAACAAGGTTGTCAAGATAGGCAACGGAGCTCTTGAGGGGGCCAGGGAAATACTCCTTTGCAGGGACGCCTGGAGTTTGAGCGAAAAAGTTGCGGACAAAGTAGAACACGTCAAGACCAACGAGGCGGAAAAAGACTTTGACTACATCATGGCCGAAAACATGTATTTTTAGTATTCCTCGTTTACCTGGTATCTCATTCCTCCTGCAAGGTATGATATTTTTCAAAGTCAGCTGATCATAACACATGTAAAGTATTGACTAAGACACAGGTAAGTATTATAATCAGGGTAAGTATGGAGGTACCGGCAATAATGAAATATTCAACGACTATTACAAAAAAAGGACAGATGACAATACCGAAGGCGGTCAGAGAAAACCTTGATATACTGATACCTTCACGGGTAACGCTTGACGTTGACAAGGAAAGCAAAACCGTCAAGATAATACCGCAGAAAGACATACTGGATATGGCAGGCAGGTTCAAGGTAAAGAAACCGGCAGATATTCTGAAAGCAAGAGAAAAATTTGAATCAAAATACGAAAGGAAATAGGATTGGACATATTCATTGACACTAATATATTCCTGCGGGTTCTTGTCAAAGGAAATGACGATAAAGTTTTTAACGACTGCTGCAGACTCCTGGAAAAGGTCAAATTCAAAAAGTTCCATGGCTACACCTCCTCTCTTGTGCTTGCCGAAATAAACTGGACGCTCGGAAGTTACTATTCTCTTCCCAGGCAGGACGCGGCAGAAGCTCTTCAAGGCATCATAAACCTCAAGAATCTCGGCATAACGGACAATTTCAACGCGTCATATGCCATCGCCCTTTACAAAGAAACCAATATCAAGTTCGTGGATTGTCTCATAGCTTCCATAAAAGAGATCCGCATTGGTAATATCCCGGTTGTTTCCTACGACAAAGACTTTGACAGGATAGGCGTCAGAAGGCTTGAACCCTGCAAGCTTTAACCGCCAACAAACAATCCTTACAGGAATTCTCTTTAAGAGACTCGCCTGCAAAATAAATTTGACAATCCTAAATAGAGTTTGTATATTTTAAAGAATGAAAACTGTCAGGAAGGCCTTTGATATATTGAAACTGATTGCCGAAGAACCGGAATACTCCTATCCGTTGAGAGAGATTTCCGTACCTCTCAAGATGAACATTTCCACATGCAATCTCCTATTGAAATCGCTTGTTGAAATAGGCGCTGTTGAACAGAAATCCTCCAGGCAGGGATACAGTCTTGGCCCCCTGCTCTACCACTTGACACGCAACGGGCCTTACAGGAAAGATATATCCGTTGCAGCAGAACTATTCCTGCACGGTTTCACAAAGAAGACCGGCGAAACAATACTCCTTTCGGTCTATCACCGCAACCAGAAAAAGCGAATCCAGATTGCAAGCGCAGACGGAAACCAGGCAGTCAACATCAGACTGCAGAATCTATTGCTTGATGATTTATATCAGAGCGCAAGCGGAAGACTGCTGACGGCATACCTGCCGCCGGATGAACTGAACGCAGTTCTGACAAAATACGGATATCCCAAACCGGATGAATGGATGGGATCAGACACAAAAAAGGGGCTTGAAAGGAACCTCGAGAGTATTCGAAAAAAAGGGATGATAGCTATTGAAAGCCGCATCAATGCCCTCGGACTGATAGCTTTTCCCGTAAG
>Ga0209609_10000567_pt1 | contig 22235 bp, 26 predicted proteins | sample LakKivw325mmetaG_FD_184136 | JGI IMG/M metagenome (GOLD analysis project Ga0209609, IMG submission 184136) | Anoxic lake water microbial communities from Lake Kivu, Rwanda to study Microbial Dark Matter (Phase II) - Lake Kivu water 325m metaG... | ecosystem: Environmental > Aquatic > Freshwater... | reverse complement strand
CGGTTTTGAGCTGGCCGAGGAGGACCTCAGAATGCGTGGGCCAGGGGAGTTCTTTGGCACGCGTCAGACAGGGTTGCCTAATCTGAAGCTGGCCAACTTCTCAGACATGCGGGTGCTGGAACAGGCCCGTCAGGCCGCACAGGAGGTGCTGCGAGTAGATCCACACCTGTCGTTGGCCGAGCATAGGGCTCTAGCCGTGAAAGTACGCGAATTCTGGGACGCACAAACAGACCTGAGCTAGGAAGGCAAAGATGACTCTCGCCATTTACCCAGGTACCTTTGATCCGGTTACGAACGGTCACTTGGATATCGCAACCCGCGCTGCTGCGCTTTTCGATCAGTTGATTGTGGCAGTGTATGACCGCCCGCTCAAGAATCTGCTGTTCACAACGGACGAAAGGGTGGCTATGGTGAAGGAAGCCCTGCAGCAGCTGCCCAATGCGAGCGCACGAGGATACAGCGGGCTGACCGTGAGTTTTGCCCAGGACGTGGGTGCCAGCGTGATTGTGCGCGGATTACGCGTGCTGTCGGACTTTGAGCTCGAGTTCCAAATGGCCCTGACCAACCACAAGCTTGCCCCAGACATTGACACGGTGTGCCTTATGACCGCCCATCGGTTTGCCTTCTTGAGTTCCAGCATCACCAAGGAGATCGCCATGGCGGGTGGGGACGTGAGCGACATGGTCCCTCCCCATGTTGCCGTTGCACTGAGCGAGCGATTCCAGAATCTTGGATCGGACGCGGGCAGCAAAGTACAGATCGTTTCACTGCGAGACTAGGGTCGTCCACCTGTGTCCTAGCCCAAGGCGAAAGGCGGTGATCATCATCGACATCCTCGAGTATGTAGACCGTTTGGAGACTCTTGCGAGCGCAGGCTGGCGCATTCCTCTGACTGACAAGATAGGGGTGGAGGAAAGCGCGCTCTTCGACATCCTGGATGAGATGCGGGTCGCGATTCCACAGGAGATGAAGCAGGCGCAGGACCTCATCCAGCAGAAAGAGCAAGTGCTAGCTGAAGCGACAGCCGAAGCCGAACGCATTGTGGAAGAGGCAAGGCAGAGGGCTGCTCGCCTGGTGGATGAGCATGAACTCATGGCCGCAGCGCGGGCAGAAGCAGAGGCCCTCAAGGCTCAAGCCCAGCGCGAAGCGGAAAGCGTGCGCGCAGGAGCGAACGACTATGCGCTGGGCATGTTGAGCGACCTGGAATCGCGCCTGAGCTCGCTGTTGAGGACCACCTCCAACGGTCTGGCAACGTTGAAACGCAGGCAAGCGCAGGCGGATTCCAGAGAGCCCAAGCCTGGCTCCTGAGCCAGTGCCGGTGTTTGACATCATATCCTCAGTGACCTATAATGCTGCCTGCGCTAAGCGCCTGGACGGGCTCACATCTGAGGCTCCGGTCGCTGGCTCTTGTCGCTCAGGTTTTGGATACCATGCGATTCAATGTTGCCCAGCTGTTGAAATCGACCGCCGGTGCCAGCCGAGAGTATGAGCTGGATGAGGACATCACTGGCATCGACCCGGACCTTGACGTGCTCAAACCGGCAAAGGGCAAGGTCAGGTTCCTGCGCACGAACGATGGCATCCTGGTAACAGGACACATCTTGACCGAAGTTCGTGTGCCCTGCAGGCGGTGTTTGATGCCAGCTTGCGTGCCGGTGCAACTGGATTTGGAGGAGGAGTATCGCCCTTCGATAGATATTGTCACGGGCGCGGAATTGCCGCTCGCAGATGGTGAAGATGAGGCTACCAGAACGGACGCGCACCACATTCTGGACCTTACGGAAGTGGTGCGCCAGGAGCTGCTATTGGCCGTACCTATGTCGGCCGTGTGCAGCCACGACTGCAAAGGCTTGTGCCCAAACTGCGGCGCAAACCTGAACGAAGGTCCGTGTAGCTGCCAGCCGGACGATATCGATCCGAGGTTGGCAGCACTGCGTAGCTTGTTGTAGTCATAGTAGAAGAGGAGCTTTCGTCATGGCATTGCCAAAGAGAAAAACTTCCAAGAGTAGCCGGAATCGCCGGCGCAGCCACATGGCCGTCAAGACAACCAAGCTCGTGTCCTGCCCGCAATGTCACGAGTTGCGCCTGCCGCACACAGTCTGTCCTGCTTGTGGTAGCTACCAGGGTGTCGAGGTCGTCAAAATCGAGACCCAGAAGAAGGAATAGGCGGGGCGCCCTGATGCGAGTCTCTAACCCATCGTTAGAGACCCAGTTCGTCCAATCGCATGGAGCAAAGGCCGTGTGCGGCAGTGTATCGTCCACAACGGCCTTGTTCGCTTTCAACAGGAGCATGAGACAACCCTGTTCACGTTGGATGTGCTGAGATGATCAAGACTCATCTGTGCAAGCTGTTAGGTATCGACCACCCCATCCTGCAAGGTGGCATGGCTTGGGTATCCACAGCCGATCTGGTAGTTGCCGTGTCCGAGGCTGGTGCGCTGGGAATACTCGGCGCCGGCAACGCACCACCAGACTGGGTGGAAGGTCAGATTCGGCAGATCAAGGCCAGGACCAGCAAACCCTTCGGGGTCAACATGCCCATGTTCTCTGCCTATGTTCCTCAGGTGATCGACATCTGCGCGCGTGAGCGCGTTCCTGTGGTTACTACTGGGGCCGGCAATCCCACCCCCTATATCCCTGCGCTGAGGCAAGCAGGCATTGTCGTCATGCCTGTGGTAGCCTCCGTGGCTCTCGCCAAACGACTGGAGCGCGCTGGCGCGGATGCACTGATAGCCGAAGGAAGCGAGTCCGGCGGGCACATCGGGGACGTCAACACCCTGCCGCTGGTACCCCAAGTTGTCGACGCGGTCCGGATCCCCGTGGTAGCCGCGGGGGGCATCGCGGACGGGCGCGGGCTTGCTGCGGCGCTTGCTCTGGGCGCCGTTGGCGTGCAGATGGGCACCCGCTTCATCTGTACCACCGAGTGCAGTGTGCATCAGAACTACAAGGACATGATTCAGAAGGCCGGCGACAGATCCACGCTCACCACTGGCCACAGCCTTGGTCATCCGGTGCGCGCATTGCGCAGCCCAATGACTCGCAAGTTCGAGGAAATGGAACAGAAGGGACTGACCGAGGCCGAACTCATAGAGTTCGGAACCGGCAAGCTGCGCTTAGCCACCGTGGACGGGAACCTGAGCGAGGGGTCCTTCATGGCAGGCCAGAGTTGCGGGCTGGTGAGCGACGTCGTGCCCGCCGCGGTGGTGGTCCAGCGCATGGTAGCAGAGGCAGAGGCGATTCTGCGCCAGATGCCGCGGTACATCAGTCCAGAGGGTGACCTATGATGAGCGGGCCAACGCTGGGCCCACTGTCAGCAGGCAAGTTTGCCTTCGTATTTCCGGGACAAGGGGCACAGTACCCAGGCATGGGCCGCGATCTGTTCGAGACCTATGCCGCAGCCAGGCGCGTCTTCGAACAAGCCGATGCCCTGATCGGCTTCCCGCTTTCCCAGCTCTGCTTTGAGGGACCGGAGGCCGAGCTCACAGACACAATCAACGCACAGCCAGCCATACTGACGATGAGCGCAGCCTGTCTGGCTGTAGTGAGAGAGAATGCGCCAGAGCTCTGGCCCCCCGCATATGCAGCCGGGCACAGCATGGGCGAGTACTCGGCCCTGCTGGCCACCGGCACGCTGGACTTCCCAAACGCGCTGCGCCTGGTGCGCGAGCGCGGGCGCGTCATGAAGGCTGCAGGCGAAACACAACCTGGAGCGATGGCGGCCGTGCTGGGCATGCCTGCTGCCGGCCTGCAGGCCATCTGTGAGGAAGTGGGGGATGTGTGGGTGGCCAATGACAACGCCCCAGGACAGATCGTGCTGTCGGGCAAAAAGGCAGCACTGGAGCGAGCTTTGCAGTTGGCCAAAGAAGGCGGAGCCAGGCGTGCCATTCCCCTGGCAGTCAGCATCGCTGCCCACACGCCTTTGATGACGCCCGCGGCGCATGCCATGGCCGTGGCGTTGGAACAGGCGCCCTTGGCTGAAGCGGCGTTGCCAGTCATCGCGAATGTTTCAGCGGCACCCATCACGCACCCGGCGGACGTTTGTGCGGAGTTGGTGCGGCAACTCACTGCGCCAGTGCGATGGGTGGAATCAGTCCAATACATGCTCCAACAAGGGGTGCAGACCTTTGTCGAAATCGGCCCCAAGACTACTCTGAAGGGTCTGATCCAGAAGATTGATCCCGGCGTTCAGACACAGTGCATCGGGACTGTTGCCGACGTTCAGGCGCTGCTGGAGGTCCCGGCAGCAAACGGGAGGGCCTAGCCGTGGCGGACATGAGGAATAAGGTGGCCATCGTGACTGGCGCATCTCGCGGCCTTGGCCGGGCCATTGCGCTGGAATTGGTCGGATTGGGAGCCAAAGTGGTGGTAAACTACCGCAGCAGCCAGGTTGCGGCGGAGGAAGTGCTCGAATCCATCCACAAGCGGGGTGGCGAGGCACTGGCAGTGCAAGCCGACGTCAGCGTCTTCGCTGACGCACAACGTCTGATCGATACTGCGGTGCAACACTGGGGCCGGCTGGACGTCCTGGTCAACAACGCGGGCACCAGGCACGACACGTTGCTGATCCGCATGTCGGAGCAGGACTGGGACGAGGTGGTGAACACGAATCTCAAGGGTGTGTTCAATTGCACCAAGGCCGCCCAACGGGTGATGATTAAACAACGCTACGGTCGCATCGTGAATATCACTTCGGTCGCTGGCCTGGCAGGCAATGCGGGGCAGGCGAACTACTCGGCAGCCAAAGCGGGCGTAATCGGGTTCACCAAGGCTGTGGCCAAAGAGGTGGGCTCGCGCAACATCACGGTGAACGCCGTGGCCCCTGGCTATGTCCCTACCGAGTTGACCGCCGGCCTGCCACCTGAGCTGGTCGCCAAAGGCCTGGAGATGACACCCTTGGGACGCGCAGGCACCCCGGAGGACATCGCCAAGGCTGTCGCGTTCCTCGCGTCTGACGACGCCGGTTTCATCACTGGCCAGGTGCTGTCGGTGGATGGCGGGCTAGTGATGCAGGGATGAGATCTCATAGCTGGTCCTGCAAGCTTGTAGCCCGTCAGCCACGGGAAGGAGCAACACGCTAATGGTGGAAGGAAGACAGGGCACCGTGATCATTTCGCCGGCGGTTCTGGCGACGATTGCACGCCTGACGACCCTGGCCGTGCCTGGAGTTGTGCGCGTGAGCCCATGGACTGTCTCGCGTCTGTTTGGTGGGCGCAGCGAGCACGGCGTGCGGGTACAGGTTAGAGAAGAGACGGTAGTGGTAGACATCTACGTCATCGCGCAAGCTGGAGTGAATCTGCTGGAACTGAGTCGAGAGATACAGCACAAGGTCACGCGAGCTATTCATGACATCGTAGGCATGCGTGTGCAGGAAGTGAACATCCACATCTTGGATGTGGTGGACGCAGAGGATCCGAAAGTCTAGAACCGCATAACGAGGCGCAACGCGTGAAAACCAGACGCCAGGCACGAGTCGTTGCCCTACAGACGCTCTTTGAAGTAGATAGCGTGAACCATGCAGCCGAGGCGGTGATGGCTCAGCGTCTGGAGGAGAAGCCACTGCCGACCGAGGCGGCGGCCTTTGCGCAGCAGATCGTGAGCGGCGTGTTGGCGCATAAATCACAACTGGACCGCCTCATCACAGAGATGGCACCTGATTGGCCTTTGGAGCAAATGGCTGTGGTCGATCGCAACATCCTGCGCATTGCAATCTACGAGATCATAGTGGACAGCCAAACGCCCGTCAAGGTGGCAATCAACGAAGCAGTAGAGCTGGCGAAGCTCTTTGGCAGCGATAGTTCGCGCCGGTTTGTGAACGGCGTACTGGGCACGTTGGTCGCGAAGCAATCTGGCGCACCTACCGAACGGGGCAAGAGAACCCACTCCGATCGCCACGAGCGCTGAACTTCACTCCAAAGCCAAAGGAGCCTTTGGAATGCGCCCCATCAAAACCTACGATGAGATGCTCAAGGCTGCTTCTGCCGCCGGTCCAGTGCCCGCGGCAATCGCTGCCGCTCAGGAATACGAAGTGCTGCAGGCGGTGGCGGAAGCTCGCGCGCGTGGCATCGTCCATCCAATCCTCGTAGGCAACCAGCAAGGTATCGAGCGAATCGCGTACGAGCATGGCCTAGATCTGCGCGGCTGCCAGATTCTTGACCAACCCGACATTGCTGCGGCTGCAGACACCACTATGCAGCTGGTGGCCCGGGGCCATGCGCAGGTGGCCGTCAAAGGCCAGATGCAGACCCCCGTATTCCTGCATGCCGCCCTCAGGCGCGAGGCGGGGTTACGCACTGAGCGACTTGTCTCTCACGTAGGCATCTTTGAGGTCCCCGGCTTTGACCGCCTGCTGTTCATCACCGATGGCGGCGTGGTACTGTTTCCCACCAAGGAACAGAAGATCGAGATTGTGAGCAACGGCATTGCTGTTGCTCAATCCATGGGCGTGGAGCGGCCCAAGGTTGCCCTCCTGGCCGCTGCAGACAAAGTCTCGTCCGAACTGCCAGTGACGGTGGAGATCGAGGAGATCGTAGCCATGCAGGAACGCTGGCAGGCCGAGGGCGCGGTCGTGGGCGGCCCGTTTCTGCTTGATACTGCTGTCTCGCCTGAAGTCGCCAGGCAGCGTGATCGTGCTGGCCAGGTGGCCGGACATGCAGAAGTGTTGGTAGCCCCCGACGTGGAATCCGGCAACATCATGGCCAAGGGCATCACCTACTTTGCGCGCGGGCGCATGGCCGGCCTGGTCGTCGGAGCAAAGGTGCCCCTTGTAGTGGGCTCACGCGCGGACCCGCCACTGACCCGGCTGGTGTGCATCGCCGCGGGTGCACTGTACGCCATATGGGGCAGCACCAAGTTGCGACAGCGCACCTGATGATGCAGTCAACCCACCGAGAGGAATACTGAATGCAAGCCAATGTCAACTCTAGAACCCGCGTCTTGATCATGGGCGCGGCTGGGCGCGATTTCCACAACTTTAACGTGTACTTCCGTGACAACCCAGCCTATCAAGTGACGGCCTTTACCGCCACACAGATCCCCAATATCGAGGGGCGCACATACCCTGCCGAGCTGGCGGGCCAGCTCTATCCCGACGGCATCCGCATTCTCCCAGAAAGCGAACTCGAGGCATTGATTCGCGAGTTCGATGTGCAGCAGGTCATCTTCGCCTACAGCGATGTGCCGCACGAATACGTGATGCACAAGGCATCGCAAGTTCTGGCCATCGGAGCGGATTTTCGCCTGATGGGCGCCAAGGAGACCATGCTGCGGTCCAGTATGCCTGTCGTCTCCATCTGCGCCGTCCGGACCGGCAGTGGCAAGAGCCAGACCACACGCCGGGTCTCTGACATCCTGTGCCAGATGGGCAAGAAGCTGGTGGTCGTGCGGCACCCCATGCCCTACGGCGACTTGGTCAAACAGGCCTGCCAGCGGTTTGCCAGCTACGCGGACTTGCAGCGGTATGAATGTACCATCGAAGAACGCGAAGAATACGAGCCTCATCTGGATCGCGGGAGCATCGTGTACGCTGGGGTGGACTATGAGCGTATCTTGCGCCAGGCAGAGAAAGAAGCGGAGGTCATCCTGTGGGACGGCGGCAACAACGACCTGCCCTTCTTCAAGCCAGACCTGCACATTGTCGTCACCGATCCGCATCGCGCCGGACACGAGTTGCGCTATCACCCTGGCGAGGCCAACTTGAGAATGGCAGATGTGGTCGTCATCAACAAGATCGACACTTCAGAGCCCGCCAAGATGGAGATCGTACGCGACAACATCACCGCGACCAACCCGCGGGCCATCGTTGTCGACGCTGCCTCCCCCATTTTTGTGGATGACCCGATGGCTATTCGCGGGCGCAGAGTGCTCGTTGTGGAAGACGGACCGACGCTGACCCATGGCGAGATGGCCTATGGAGCAGGGCTGGTGGCGGCCAGACGTTTCTGCGCTGCCGAAGTGGTCGATCCCCGACCGTACGCAGTCGGCAGCATCGCAGAAACTTTTCGCAAGTACCCCAACACGGGACCGATCCTTCCCGCCATGGGCTACGGCACAAGGCAGACTCAGGAACTCGGCGAGACGATCAACGCCACGCCCTGCGATCTGGTCATCATCGCTACCCCAATCGACTTGCGCCGCATTGTGGACATCCGCCGCCCCTCGCAGCGTGTGCGTTACGAGTTGCAGGAGATTGGGACTCCAACATTGCAGGACGTCATCGTGAAGGCGTTCGGTCCTGCCTAGAAGGACAGAATCAGGCGCTTTCGGCATGCGTACTCGCAACCAATGCCCGCGGCGCTTTTTCCACCAGTCTACAACCGAATCCTACCGAGTCCAGGGGGCCGGGTGCAGAAAGGCTGCATCTGGCGTCCCTTCGGGCACAACCCAGAGCGTCCCGTTCGCATTATGAAGAAGAGGAGGTAACATGTCCAAGCGCCAAGTTTGCGTCGTTTCCGGTGGCATCACCAAGTTTGCCAAAGCGAATCTCGACACGCAAGAGGCGATGTGCAAAGATGCCCTGGACTATGCTCTACACGACCTGGATGGCAGGCTGGAGCTGAAAGACATCGACAGCACGATCTGCACCTACTTCTCGGACCACTTTGAGGGCCAACTTCTGTTTGACTCCCTCACCCAGGACTACCTGGCCATGTGCCCCAAGCCTTCCATGCGCATCGAAGGTGGCGGCGCAACCGGTGGCCTGGGCATCCGGGCTGGGTACATGAACGTGGCCTCGGGCCTCTCCGATGTGTGCCTGGTCTATGGCTTTGAGAAGATGTCGGAGGTGACCACGGCCAAAGGCAACGAGTTCATCGCACTGGCCTCGGACACGGACTTTGACTATCCGGTGGGAGGCTACTATTCGGGCTATTACGCCACCATGGCCACGCGTCACATGCACGAGTTCGGCACGACGCTGGAGCAGATGGCCCAGATCGCTGTTAAGAATTACGACAATGCCTTCCACAACCGTTGGGCGCAGAAACATGAGCGCTGGACCGTCGAGGGAGTGCTCAAAGCCAAGATGATCTCCACTCCGCTTACACTGCCCATGGTGTGCGTCATGAGCGACGGTGCGGCTTGCTTGATTCTCTGCACTGAGGAGTGGGCGCGCAAGTTGCGGCCGGACGGCAAGTACGTAGTGCTCACCGGTCTGGGCTGCGGCACCGATACCATGCGCCTTGGAGACCGCCCGCACGGTGATGTGATTCCTTTGCCTGGCGAGAACCCCGAGAAATATGCACACCTGAAGGGTCGCTGGCCGGGCACCCACAGCTTCCGCGGGGCGCGTGAGGCCGCTCGCCAGGCGTACGCCATGGCTGGAATCGCAGACCCGCTGCGCCAGATCGATTTTGCCGAAGTGCACGATGCCTATGCCTCCTCTGAACTGCAAACCTATGAGGACCTGGGCTTCTGCATGTATGGGGACGGCGGCAAATGGGTGGAAGCGGGCGGGCCCTATGTCGGCGGTCAAGTGCCAGTGAACCCATCGGGCGGCTTGATTGCCTGCGGCCACCCAGTGGGGGCCACGGGCATCATGCAGGGCGTTTTTGCACTCTGGCAGTTGCAGGATGCGACAGCCAAGCATTGCAGCGATGCCAAGATGGGCAGTGACGGAAGTAAGATCCAGGTCGAAGGTGCGCGTTGCGGCTTGATTCACAGCCACGCGGGTACGGGCACCTATATCACAGTGAACATCCTGGAAACGCCAGAGGCCATAGCCAAGGAGGACGCCAGATGACTCACGTTTACAACGTCAAGCCGCTGCAAATCGGAAGGCACTACGAGATAGACTACATCCACTCCTACGGCGAAGTGAGTGACTTTTTCCTCGGCCTGCAGCGGCGCAAGATCATGGCCACACGTTGCACGCATTGTGGCGCTACCTGGCTGCCACCTCGTCGTGACTGTGGGAAATGCGGACACAAGACTGAATGGTTCGAAGCGCCGCAGCAAGGCCAAGTCCACACCTTCTCGGTGTTGTACTTTTGCAGCGAGGCCTTCCTCTCGGAGCTCCCCTTTGTGCTCGCTTACATCGCACTGCCGGGGATTGACACGCTCCTGCTGAGCCGCATCAAGGGCTGCAACCCGGAGGATGTACACATCGACATGCCGGTGCGAGCCCAATTCCGCCGACTTGTGGAGTGGACGCCCAACGACCTCTGGTTCGTACCAGCGTAGGTTGTCAGACTCAGCCAGGCGGGCGCGCCCGCCTGGCTGAGCACCATCTTGTGCCTGGTGGCTTAGGCCCCGGGCTTCTCGGAGGCAAGGCATGGAAATCCTGGAAGAAGGGCAAGGCGAACTCGTAGGTTGGTACGACCCCGACGAGAACCGCGAATGGGTGCGCGAGAACAAATCGCGCGACCTGAAGGACAAACGCATGAGCATAGCCGAAGCCGTGGCCAAATACGTCTTCGATGGTGCGTTTCTGGCCATGGGAGGCTTCGGCCACGTGCGTGTCTCATCGGCAGCCATTTACGAGATCATCCGACAGCGCAAGAAGAACCTGACGCTGGCCGGGAAAACGGCCGTGTTTGACGCGGACGTCTTTATCGGATCCGGCTGCGTCACCCGCATAGAGGTGGCATACTCCTTTGGTCACGAGCTGCGCGGGCTCGCCCCTGCCGGGCGTCGCGCGGTGGAGAGCGGGCAATGCAAGGTAGTAGCCGAACTGAGCAACGCCGCCTACCAGTGGCGTTTCCTGGCAGCGGCGATGGGGCTGCCATTCGTCCCTTCGCGCAACCTACTGGGCACCGATACATTCAGACACAGCTCCGCCAAGATGGTGAAAGACCCCTACAGTGGCAAACCCATCTGCTTGCTTCCCGCCTGCTACCCCGATGTGGTGTTTATCCATGTGCCGCGTTGCGACATGTATGGCAATGCCCAGATAGACGGCACGACCATCGAGGACTATGAGCTGGCTCGCGCCGCCCGACGCCTGATCCTGACCACCGAGCAGATCGTATCAGAGTCGATGATACGTGAAGAGCCATGGCGGACCACCATTCCGTTCTTTCTGGTGGATGCGGTGGTCGAAGTACCCTATGGCTCTCACCCGTGTCAGATGCCCCTGATGTACTTCTTTGATGAAGAGCAGTACGCGGAATGGCTGCGCATGAGCAAGTCACCGCAGGGCACTCAAGAGTACTTTGACAAGTACGTACATAGCGTGAAGGATTTCAGCGAGTACCTGGAGCGCGTAGGCGGCCAGCAAAGATTGGAATACCTCAAGAAGGTCGAACAACTGCGCGAACCCATGACCGCCCCTTGGCTAAAGAAAGCCTAACCGCAAGGTAGAAGGAGTCAACCCATGAATGCTGGCTACACACCCACGGAACTCCTGGCCACAGTGGCCTCCAAGCTACTCGAAGATCGTAGGTCGGTGTTCGTCGGCACCGGCTTGCCCATGATCGCCGGCATGCTGGCCCAGCGCACTCATGCTCCTAACCTGCTCATCGTCTTCGAGGCGGGAGGGGTGGGTCCGCGCGTACCTGTGTTGCCCATCTCAGTGGGCGATTCCCGCACATTCTATCGCGCGGCCGCGGCTTCGAGCATGCATGATGTGATGTCTGTGTGCCAGGCCGGGCACATAGACTATGGATTCCTTGGGGCCGCCATGATCGACGTGCACGGGAACATCAATACCACGGTGATCGGCGACTACGAGCACCCCACAGCGCGCCTTCCTGGCAGTGGCGGAGCAAACGATATCGGCTCTCTATGCTGGCGTACCATTGTGATCATGCGCCAAGAAAAGCGCCGCTTCATGCACAAGATGGACTTTGTCACGACCCCTGGATATATCACAGGACCAGGGGCGCGCGAAAAGGCTGGCCTGCCTACCGGAACGGGCCCCTACCGCGTTATCACGCAACTGGGTCTGTATGGCTTCGACGATGAAAGCAAGCGCATCAAGCTGTTGGCCATGCATCCAGGGGTGACTATCGAACAGATCCGCGAACACAGCGACATGGAAATCCTTATCCCAGATCATATTGAGACGACGCAGCCGCCGACGCCCGAAGAGCAGCGGCTGCTGCACGAGATCGATCCCACCGGCATGGCCATCGGCAAATAGCCGGGACTCAACCGTATAGGGATTAAGGCACCCAGACTGGCACCTGGAATCCTGCGAGGAGGGCACGACGATGGACTTGGAACTCAATGCAGAGCAGCAAATGATGCGCAAGATGGTGCGCGACTTTGCCGAGAAGGAAATTCGCCCCATTGCCAAGGAAATCGATGCCTCGGGACAATTCCCATGGGAAGTCATTCGCAAGATGGCGGGATTGGGCCTGCTGGGCCTGCCCATTCCCGAACAGTACGGAGGATCAGGGGCAGACACGCTCTCCTACGCCATTGCTGTGGAAGAGGTCTCGCGCGTCTCGGGCTCGATCGGCATCACCTTGGCGGCCCATACTTCGCTGGGACTGTATCCTCTCTACCGCTTCGGTAGCGAAGAACAGAAGCAGAAGTACCTGCCCGGTCTGGCCTCTGGTCAGGGGCTGGCCGCGTTTGGCCTCACGGAGCCAGAAGCAGGGTCTGACGCGGCTGCGGTCAAGACCAGCGCCGTGCTCGACGGCGACCACTGGGTCATCAATGGCACCAAGACCTTTATCACCTCCGGTTCCATCGCCGACGTGGTGATCATCGCCGCCGTGACGGACAAGTCTGCCGGCGCACGCGGCATCAGCAACATCCTGGTGGAAAAGGGCACGCCCGGCTTCCGACCGGGACGCGACGAAGACAAGATGGGGCTCAAAGGATCGGTTACTTCACAGCTCTTCTTTGAAGACTGCCGCGTCCCAAAACAGAACCTGCTGGGCAAGCCCGGTGAGGGGTACAAGCAATTCCTCATCACGCTGGATGGCGGGCGCATCAGCATTGGAGCCATGGCCCTGGGGCTGGCGCAGGGAGCGCTCGAAGCAGCAGTCAAGTACTCCAAGGAGCGCGTGCAGTTCGGCCAGCCCATTGCGCGCTTCCAGGCCATCCAGTGGATGATCGCCGACATGGCCACGGAGATCGAGGCAGCACGCCTGATGGTATACCGTGCGGCCCAGCTTAAGGACAAGGGCGTACGCTTCACCAAAGAGGCGGCCATGGCCAAGCTGTTCGCGTCCGAGGCTGCTGAGCGCGCCTGCTTCAAAGCCATCCAGATCCACGGCGGCTACGGGTACGTCAAGGAGTACGATGTCGAGCGCATCTACCGCGACAATCGCTTGACCACCATAGGCGAAGGCACGAGCGAGATCCAGCGCCTGGTGATCGCTCGCCAGGTCTTGGAGGGGGCATAGTGAAACCCTGAGTAAGCATGAAAATGGAGCAAGACCCAACTGCCATCGCCAGATTGGGCTTGTCTCATGCCTGTCTCGCATTCGGGAGGTGAGAGCAATGACTGGATGGGAGTACTGTGCTGTCACAGGCATCTGCAGCAATAGGTAAGTATTCAACCGTTACGGCATAACGCCATTCTATCCTGCAGTCTGGCACGTCACGTCTGAAGGGGTCCAAGTCGTGGAGATCAAGGGCAAGGAGGCCGATGTGGTTGGTCGGACGATTGCTCAACTCGGTAGGTGGGTGCCCGGTCTAGGAATGGTGCGAGGCTGGTGGCAGGCCAGGCACAGGACAGGTCTACCGGTACTCCGCCATCTTTGACCACGGCTGTACAAGGAGGTAGAATCGGGTGGGGAACGGTGAAGAGGAGGATCATGAAGACCTTCACGGCATATGTCGAGTTTGACCCTGATGCCAAGTTGTACGTTGGTCTAGTGCCAGGCATCCCTGGCGCACACACACAGGCAGCTACTCTTGATGAGCTGCAGGTGAACCTCAGAGAGGTTCTGGAGCTCTGTCTCGAAGAGTACGAAGGATCGCCGGACGACCTGCCACGCTTTGTCGGAGTTCAGCAGGTCGAGGCCACGGCATGACACGTCTGCCCGTTGTCGATGCCAAGACCATGGACAAGATTCTCCTGCGGCTGGGCTTTGCTGTGGTGCGGCGAAAGGGAAGCCATGTCTTTTATCGCCACCCCGACGGGCGCACCACGACTGTACCGCATCATCCTGGAAGAGACCTGGCTCGTCCGCTGCTGAGGGAGATCCGGCGCGAGATCGAACTCACTCCAGATCAGTTCAACGAAGAGCTACGCTCGCGTTAGGCAAGCCCACCGTTAGGCAATCGCTTCCCAGTCGCCACACCCCCGTGAATCAGCGAGGCCCAGCGCAGGTTGATCGCGCGGTTTGCATTGGACCGGTCTGGCCTCAGTTCAAACCTGACAGGAGGAAGAAGACAATGACAAGGCGGCACTTGCTGGCACTACTCCTCCTGGTTTCTCTTCTTGCTGGTCCCGCCGCGGTGGCAGAGGTAAAGCCCACCCCAAACTCCCCTCGTGGTGCGCCGGAAAGCCGCGCTCCGGCGCCTTCTCAGCAAGCCATCGAATTCGACCTGCTAAGCCAGTTGGGCGGCACGGTCAGGTCGATAGCTGTGCGTGGCAGCCATGCCTTTGTGGGGGTGGGGCCGTGTTTGCTGATTCTTGACATCGCTGACCCTACCCACCATGTCACTGTCGGGCGCACGACTCCCTTGTCTGGACCGGTTGAGTCCATCGCCATCAGCGGCACTCTTGCCTGCGTCGCCACGGGCCCGAACGGCGGCATGCACGTAGTGGACGTCACAGACGCCACCGCCCCCCAGGTGGTAGGTTTTGTGAGCGGAAGTTTCGAGGACGTGGCTCTGGCAGCGGGCTATGCGTTCGTTGTCAATGGATGGAGCAATCTCTACGTCTTGGACCTATCCGATCCTACCAGCCCGACGCAAGTCGGCGTCTACCGTTCCGCAGGAAACCTGATGTCCGTGGCGGCCGCCGGCAACTATGTGTACCTGGCCGCTTACTACAGCGGTCTGCGTGTTGTTGACATCTCCGATCCGACCCATCCCATGGACGCCGGCTACTACTACACGCCAGGCATTGCCACAGGCGTCGCTGTCGCCGGTGACTGGGCCTACGTGGCAGCTGCCGGTAGTGGCCTGCGCGTCGTCAATGTCTCCGACCCGGAGCATCCCAGCGAGGTTGGCTCCTACGATACGCCTGGTGAGGCCACAGAGGTTGTGGTGCAAGGTGGTTACGCCTTCGTCGCAGACGGTAGCAGTGGGTTGCGCGTTGTCGATATCTCCGATCCAGTTCGCCCTACGTCAGTTGGCTGGCGGGACACCCCATGGAATGCCTCTGACTTGGCCGTGGATGGTGGCTACGCCTACGTGGCCGACAATGAGGGCGGCCTGGGAATTTTCGGTGTTAGCGACCCCGCCCATCCAACCGAAGGCGCGGTCTACAATCCGTATGGTTGGGCCGTGGCTCGGCGCATGGCGATTGTCGGGGATTATGCCTACATCGCAGCAGACAACGGAGGCTTCCGCATCCTCAACATCAAAGATGTACGCGCGCCTGCACAGGTTGGCTCCTGGTCAGGCAACACCCTGGACGTGGTTGTGGTTGGAAACTACGCCTACACCTTGCACTGGCCCAACCGCCTGCGAATCTTCAATGTGACGAACCGGACGCGGCCAACGGAAGTCGGTTCCTACGATGTGGCAGGACGCACACAAGCAGTTGTCGTGTTGGGCAAGTATGCCTACGTCGCTGCCGGCAACGCAGGCTTGCGCGTTCTGGACGTATCCAACCCCACCCACGTGGTCGAAGTCGGCTTCTACGAGACGCCCGGGGACGCCCTCGGCGTAGTAGTGTCCGGGGAGTATGCCTACATCGCTGCTGGCACGGCTGGCTTGTGCGTCCTGCGAATTTCCGACCCCCTCCACCCGCTAGGGGTGGGCGTATGCGACACGCCGGGGGACGGCCTGAGCGTGACTCTCGGCGGAGGCTACGCTTACATAGCAGATGGTGCAAGAGGGGTGCGCGTCATACGCGTCAGCGATCCCCAGCACCCGAGCGAGGTCGACTACTTCGAGAGTTGTTATGCATCGCAGGTAGCGCTGGCGGCAGGCTACGCTTACATCGCTAACGGTGGCTGCGGTCTGATCATTGCCGGTCTTGCCGACGCATCGCATCCGACTTGGGCAGGAGCATACGCAACGCCAGGCTCTGCCAGTTGCGTCACGTCGGTGGGGAACCTTCCCTGCGTGGGCTGTTCAGGCTCTGGCCTGATCATCCTGCAGTTGCTGCGGGACAGAGTGACAGCCACCATCCCGCCTACGGGAGGCACGCTATCCTCAAGCAACGGAGACACGGAAATCATCTTCCCGAGCGGAGCCTTCACCTCAACGGTGGACGTGACCTACCGGCAACTGTGGGCAGACCACGACCTGGGTACGCTCGCCGGCATGGGGCGCACCTCTGAGCTCAGCGCGGTCTACTCGGACAGCGGCCTGCCAGCCATGCTGGCCTGGGAGATGTGCTACCAGATCAATGCCACCTACAGCGTAGCAGAGCGCGGCTCGATCATCGAAAGTTCGCTGGCCTTGTACGTCTGGAATGCTTTGACTGGCGGCTGGGTCGCGTCAGGCAGCTTGGTGGACCCTGCCATGCACAAGATCACGACGCTGGCCTGCTCCATCCCAGCGGAGTTCGCCGTGCTGGGCGAAACGCAGCGGGTGTTTCTGCCCGTGGTGAGGAAGCGATAACAGCTTACGGCGTAAGCGGAATGCCCAGTGCGCTCAGAAGGTAGACCACCAGTGGTGCGATGAAGATGGCTGGCAGGAAGCTACCCACCCGCACGCGCTTGATGTCCAGCAGAATCAAACCGATGCCCATGATGATGACGCCGCCCGCAGCCGTCATCTCGGTGATCATAGCCTCGCTCATGCCAAACTGCGCCCACCTAGCCAGCAAGCTGATCCCGCCCTGAAAGACGAGCACGGTCCCAGCCGACAGAATCACGCCTATCCCCAGCGAGGAAGCGAGCGCCAGCGCCGCAAACCCATCCAACAAGGACTTGATGGCCAGTAAGGTATAATCCCCAACCATCCCGTCGCGAATCGAGCCCAGGACGGTCATCGGGCCAACGCAGAAGATCAGACTGGCCGTCACGAACCCTTTGGTCAGGTTGTCTCCCTCGCCCGACGCAAGCCTTTGCTGCAGCCTGTCTCCAAGGGACTGCAGGCCGTCCTCGATGCGCCACCACTCGCCCAGGACGCCGCCTAGCAGCACACTACCCATGACGATGAGCACGTTGGCGGTGGTCAGAGCCATGCGCATTCCCACCACCAGCGTGACCAGTCCCAGACCGTGCATCACCGTCTGGCGCATCTTCTCCGGCAAGCGTTGTCCCAGGACCGTTCCCAGGCTGCCACCAACAAGCACAGTTACGACATTGAGAATGGTCCCAATCAAGAGAGCCTCTGGACTGCCCGGTTCACTTCTGGGTCTTCTCTACCACCTCGCGCATCCAGAAACACACCATCTCATCACTGCGAAACGTGACCGACGCCAGTTGCCAACCTTGCGCGCCTTGGGTGTTCAGGATGTGCAGGATGGTTCTGGTGTTCGCATTGGGCACGTTGTCTAGGACGCACGCGCCCTTGTCGCTGCAGAACATCACAGGCCGCTCCGCTTCGGCAGCGTATCCCAGTTTTTCTCTCAGAACCTGCACCTGTTCTATGGAGTAAGAGGTGATGTCGTACTCCCACTTCTTCATCTGCCTTGCCTCCCCAAGCTTGGATCAGCCCTCGAAGAATGGGAACTCCTGATCGTCAAAGTACCATGCACCCTGATTTGTCAAGTAATCCAGCGTCTTCTGCAGGAAAAGGTAGTGGCTGTTCTCTTGCTTGGCGAGGAATTCGAACATGCGCTTGCCCTCGGCGTCCTCGGTGTCTTTGGCGAACTTTATGTAGGCCTTGTAGCCCTTTTCCTCAAACTCCATGGCAAGCTTCAGAGCATCTGTATCTTTGGTCTTGGACGAGATGGTGAGCGACGCATCCCTGCGGTTGGGAAACAACTCCAGGGGGGTGTGCGGCTCACACACCTGAGCGCTCTCCAATGTCATCCATTTGCCGTCGTTGGCAATGGACTCGTGCTGCGCCTGCAGCATACGCACGTGTTCCACTTCCTCGTCTGCGAGCGTCTGGAACACCTCCCTGCCCGATGGATCCTCTACGTGTGCGGCCAGCTCTTGATAAAAGGCCTCGCCTTGGCGTTCGGTCTCCATGGCTTTCTCCAATGCCAAGAGAGCCACCCTGCACATAGCCTCGTTCATCACGCATCCTCCTGGTGAAATGTTGGAAGTCACACATCAAACCCTGTGTGCCTAGGGCTTGCGGTCAAAGTAGATGCTCTTGCCCGTCGCAGACAGAGGAATGCCCATGACATAGTCCGCGTCGATGAGCCCCATCTCGCGCGCCACCACACCGGCGCGATACATGATGCGGTTGTCCACATTCAGCATGCCTGCTGTCTTGACGGCAGAGCCGATAGCGATGCCCATGTCCAACAGCCGGAAGGCACACTGCGGGCCCTGGAACTCGCCCTGAAAGCTATTGGGCTGGAGGCACTTCTCTTGACCGCAAGCGGCACAGTTCAACCCCAGGGCTTTCGCGTCCTTGAGCCCAATCAGCACTACTACCGCCGAATCCTTGACGTTGCTGCCATCCCGGTCAAAGTTGTGCTTGCCCGTGCGCTGCCCAAAACGCATCATGGCCTCGCCGAGTTTCCGGCAGTCTTCGCCTTCGACGATCTGAGTCACTACAAAATCCTGGCCCGCCGACTTGGGCGCTGTGCGGGCCGCGATACACATCAGTTCTGCTACCAGGCGCAATCCATTGGACGCGTCCATTGATCATCCTCCGTTCAGCCGTGATGGGCCCGAGCGAGAATGCCCTCGCTCGGCTCAGGTCGCACCAGGCATCGGAATAGGGTCTTAGAGCATCGGTTCTGATGTGGACATGGGCGGTTCAGAAACTGGCTCAGGGGATAGCGCCATCGCGCGCCCGCGACAGATCTGGCCCAGCAGATGCGGCCCGACCAGCAGCGCCCAGAACTCGGTGAACACAATCCCGATGCCGCACAGAATCACACCGAGCGACGCGACCAGCGAGGCAAGCCAGGCGAGTATCAAGGCAATCACATAGTCGCCCAGATTGGATGTGATGAAGGACAGGATCTCACGAAAACGGAAAAAGGCGCCAAACTGGCCGCTGATGGCGTACTTGGCGTATGCGGCGGGTAGAATCAGGCCAACGAACAACGTGTACAGAGCTGTCAAACAAGCCAGCCCCCACATACACACGACAACCGGACTGAACTGCCCGGAGCTGGCGTTTGAGCTGTAAGCCGGCACAACGCTGAGCACCGCCATCGCCAGGCCCGGGATAATGGCCGGCAGGAAGTAGACCAGCGTGCCCAAAGTGGCGACCAGACCCTTCACGAAATAGTCTCCCAGGTCATCCCAGTTCGGAAGCGGCTGTTCCGCGCCATCCGCGACGTTCTTGACGATGCGCAGCGCATAACCATAGGTGGCAAAGTTGACGAAGGGAATGACGCTCAAGAGGCTACCGATGAGCAGTTTGGTGACCCATTCCCTATCTTCAAAGGGGTAGGTAAAGGATTTGCCATAGTCCATGATGCTGTCCTCCTCTCTTTGCCCCGCGAGGGCTGATTTGCTGGATTATAGCACAGTTTCTGCCTGAGCGACAATCATGCTGGCTGCCGCCAGTTTCGTGCTTTCCGCAGATCGGCGCGCTATCTGGCGATCATCTCCCTACTCCAAGAGGTCATGCTTGACACAAAGCCTGGTGTGGTGTATATTAAGGCAAGCCTAAAATTTCTGAGAGGTGATATTGAGCAAATGCGAACGGCCGCCGGAGCCCCTCGTAGCGAAAGCATCCAGATGTACCTCGTGGAGATTGCGCGGCTCAGCAAGCAGGGACAGCCTGTTCCCCTGTCGCAGCTCGCTGCTACGCTGCGTGTCTCTCCCATCTCGGTGAACCAGATGTGTCACAAACTCCAGAAGGAAGGGCTGGTGACCTACGTCCCTTACAAGGGCGTCTCTATCACGCCCTCCGGAGAAGGGCTGGCGATGCGCATCCTCAGACACCATCGCCTGTGGGAGGTGTTCCTGGTGGAACGCCTGCAGATGAGCTGGGACGAAGCACACGAAACCGCGTGTCGACTGGAGCACGATACCAGCGACGAGGTCATCGAGCGGTTGGCCCGCTTCCTAGGATACCCAAGGGTGAACCCACGTGGCGAGCCAATCCCGTCCGGTACGGGCACAGCAGAGGAAGCCGCGACAATGCCCCTGGCAGATATGCAGGCTGGCCAGGCAGGGACTTGGGCCAAATGCATATGCGATGAGACCAGCCGCAATTTCCTTGCCGGCGCAGGCCTGCGGCCTGGGGCCAAGTTCCGAGTGATGGGGGTGGAACCGGAGCGCATCCTGCTGGAAGTAGATGGGCAGAACGTAGTCTTGTCCCATGCCCTGGCGGCGACGGCACAGGCGATCCCCCACAAACCACTCTCTCGGCAGTAGCAGGACTTTACACCTTTTTGGGGAGGCTTACCATGCTAGATCCATTCTACCCAGCACGACCCATAGAGGGCATGCGTTCGCTCAGCGAGCTACGACCGAATGAGCATGCGGTTGTACTTGAGCTTCAGGGCGGGTACGGCTTCCGCGGCCGCCTGGCCGCCCTCGGCTTCACACCAGGTGCAGAGGTACAGATGCTGCGCAATCTGAGCCACGGACCTGTGATCGTCAACATACGCGACACACGCATCGTCCTGGGACGGCGGGAGGCCGAGCGGGTCCTAGTCACATTGACGAGGAATGACGATGGCAGCAGCAACTAGGCGTATCCGTATTGCGCTGGCCGGCCAACCAAACGTCGGAAAGAGCACGGTCTTCAACCTACTAACCGGCCTCAACCAGCACGTGGGCAACTGGCCCGGCAAGACCGTGGAACAGAAGACGGGTACATGCCGGCTCGAGGGCGCAACCTTTGACGTCGTAGACCTGCCCGGTACCTATAGTCTGAGCGCTAACTCACCCGAGGAACTGATCGCTCGCGAGTACATCATCAAGGAAAAACCGGACGTGGTCGTTGCGGTCGTGGATGCGTCATCTCTGGAGCGGCACCTCTACCTGGTGTCCGAACTGTTGCCCCTGGCCGTGCCGGTCATCATTGGGCTGAACATGATGGACGTGGCAGAGCAGCAGGGGACGAAGATTGAACCACATGTTCTGGAAGCGGCACTGGGTGTTCCGGTAGTGCCCATGGCCGCCAGCAAGGGACAAGGCATCCAAGATCTGCTAGCACGAGTCCAGGATCTGATTTGTGGCCAGGTCTACTACAATCCGAGTGTGCCGGAGATCCGCGCGGACCACAAAGAGGTGCTTGCAAGCATCCAGGCGCTCATCGCAGACTGCGTTGCACCGACCTATCCGGTAGGATGGGCGGCGCTCAAAGTACTGGAGGGTGACAGGCAGATTACAGAGACCGTACGCCTGCGTCTTCCCAAGGAAAAGTGGGAGAAGATGCAGGCGTTGCTGAGGCTGCACGAAGACGCCTGCATGGCTGTGGCCAGTGGGCGCTACGAATGGATAGGGCGCATGATCCGCGCGGCCGTCTTCAAGCCCAGGAGCGGTCAAATCACCCTGACGGATAAGCTGGATCGCTGGGCTACAGATCCCATTTGGGGATTGATGATCCTCGCTGGCATCCTTGGTATCATGTTCTGGCTAACCTATGCGCTGGGCTCACCCGTGCAGCAATGGATTGACCAACACATCATGCATGCACTGGCGACATCCACTGCTCGGGCGCTTGCGCCCCTTCCGCCCTGGGTCAAAGGCTTGGTCGTAGACGGAGCCATACATGGAGTAGGCACGGTTGTGAGTTTCTTTCCGATTCTGGTGATCTTCTTCGCCGTGCTCGGCGCGCTAGAAGATATCGGCTACATGGCGAGAGGGGCATTCATCATGGATCGCTTCATGCACCTCATAGGGCTGCACGGTAAATCGTTCTTGCCGCTGTTCCTGGGCTTCGGGTGCAATGTGCCCGCAGTCATGGGGGCTCGGGTGATTGAGTCGGAGCACGCCCGTATGCAGACCATCCTCTTGGCCCCGCTGGTGCCCTGCACGGCCCGCATGGCCGTGGTGGCGTTCCTCGCCCCCGTCTTCTTTGCCGCGCCCACATTGGTTTCCTGGGGGCTGCTGCTGACCAACCTGCTGGTGCTCGCGGTGGCTGGTTGGATCATAAGCCGGATCTACAAGGGAGAACACCTGGCA
>Ga0209609_10000565_pt1 | contig 22285 bp, 24 predicted proteins | sample LakKivw325mmetaG_FD_184136 | JGI IMG/M metagenome (GOLD analysis project Ga0209609, IMG submission 184136) | Anoxic lake water microbial communities from Lake Kivu, Rwanda to study Microbial Dark Matter (Phase II) - Lake Kivu water 325m metaG... | ecosystem: Environmental > Aquatic > Freshwater... | reverse complement strand
CTCGAGAGGAGATGTGCTCCATGAGAACGCGCCATGGTTTCACGCTCATCGAACTGCTAGTCGTCATCGCCATCATCGCGATCCTGGCGGCCATTCTCTTCCCGGTCTTCGCCAAGGCCCGGGAGAAGGCGCGCCAGACGAGTTGCCTGGCGAATGTCAAGCAGTTCAACCTGGCCATCCTGAGCTACGCCCAGGACTATGACGAGACGCTGCCGATGAGCACGACGCTCACCAGTGTCGGGGCCATGACTCTGGCCGACCTCGTGCAGCCGTACTGCAAGGACCAGCAGATCATCTTCTGCCCCAGCGACAAGACGGGGTCGGTGGACATCGCGAATGTCTTCGGCCTCGCCGGCATCCCCATGGCCCCCGGGGCAGTTGTACGCATGGGCTACACGGTCAACTACAACCTGTTGCCCGACATGATCAACCCCGCGGCACCGAAATATGTCTGGTCGTTAGGTGAGGTCGCGTATCCTAGCGAGTGCGACATGCTGTTCGACGGCATCTACAACGTCCCCATGGCGCTCGCAGGCCGCTGGTCAGAGCCGCACAGCCGCCACAACCAGGGCGTGAATCTGGGCTACGTGGACGGTCACGCCAAGTGGATGGGCAACAAGCCGCTATCCTATTTCTGCCGCCCACCTGCGACGTAGGCTCCGGCGGCGCCCGCGCCGGCCGGCCACCGGTTCGTGATGATTGACAGGCTGCTCTCCCGAGCAGCCTGTTGTTTGGTGCGTGTACGGCAAGCCCTGTACGAGCGGCTTCCAGCCGCGAGGACCTCGCGGCTGGAAGCCGCTCCCACAACACAAAGAGCACCCCATGCGTCCCGCTCACCTGCAGATTGACCTCTCGGCTGTTCGGCACAACCTCGGTGAGGTGCGCCGGATGGTCGGCCCCCAAGTCGCCATCATCGCCGTCGTCAAGGCCGATGCCTACGGCCACGGCGCTGTGCCCGTCAGCCGCGCGGCGCTCGCCGCCGGGGCGGAGCTGCTGGCGGTGGCCCTGCTCGAAGAGGGCATTGAGCTCCGCCAGGCCGGCCTGCTCGCGCCCATTCTCGTCATGGGCGCCATGCTCCCCGAGCAGGCCGAAGACCTCGTCGCCTGGAACCTGTCCCCGACCGTAATGAACCTGGAGTTGGCGACGGCGCTGTCGCAAGCCGCCTCCGCTGGTGGACGTGTGGTCAACTGCCACCTGAAGGTGGACACCGGCATGTGCCGGCTCGGAACGCGCGATGACAGCCTGCCGGGCGTGCTGCCGCAACTAGCCGCGCTGCCGGCCGTGCGCTGGGAGGGCATCTTCTCCCACCTGGCGGACCCGACCGACGACGATGAGGGGACGCAGGCGCAGATCGCGCGCTTCACCGGTGCCATTGAGCAGGCCACGGCGGCCCTGGGCCCTCTGCCCTATCGCCATATCAGCGGCAGCGGCGGCATCTGCCTGCATCCCAGCGGCCACTTCACGGCCGTGCGCCCCGGTGAGATGATGTACGGCCTCGTCGCCGGCGTGCCCGAGACGCTGCAGCACGGCCTGCGCGAGGCCATGTCCCTCCACACTCGGATCGCCTTCGTCAAGCCGGTGCGCGCGGGCGAGCGCGTGAGCTACGGCGGCACCTGGCAGGCGCCGCGCGACACGACGCTGGCCGTCATCCCGATCGGCTATGCCGACGGCTACCCGCGGTCGCTCAGCGGCGTGGCCGAGGTGCTAATCGGTGGGAAGCGCCGCCCCCTCGTCGGGCGCGTCTGCATGGACTGCGTCCTGGCCGATGTTGGCCCGGAGCCGGATTGCTCCCTCGGTGACGAGGTCGTCGTCTTCGGCGTGCAGGGCGAGGCCGAAGTGCGCATCTCGGAGATTAGCCGGCTGGGGCAGACCATCAATCAGGAAATCGTCGCGCGGATGGGCGGCCGCCTCCCGCGCGTGTATACGGCGTAGGCGGGTTCGTCCTCGAACCCGCGCGGGTTCGGGGACGAACCCGCCTACGCGCATCACGAGGCTACCATGGATTCGGTCATCGTGCAGGCTCCCGCCACCACCGCCAACCTCGGCCCGGGCTTCGACAGCCTGGGCCTGGCGCTCGATCTCTGCAATGAGATCGAGCTGGCCCTGGCGGACGAGACGACCGTCTCAGTCGAGGGCGAGGGCGCCGACAGGTTGCCCCGCAACGACGCGCATCTCGTGCTGCGTAGCGCCCGTACGCTGGCCGACGAGCATGGCGTCAAGGCGCCCGGCTGGCGACTGCGTCAGCGCAACGCCATCCCCCTGGCCCGCGGGCTGGGGAGCAGCTCCGCCGCCATCGTGGCGGGGCTGGTTGCGGCCGATGCCCTGTTCGAGCTGGGCCTGTCGCGCGAGGACTTGCTGGAAGTGGCGGCGAAGATCGAGGGGCATCCGGACAACGTCGCCCCGGCGCTGTACGGCGGCCTGACGGTCTGCTGCGCCAACGAGCGCCTTTGTTGCTTGCCGCTGCCCCCGCCGGACCTGAAGGTCGTCGTCGCCATCCCCGACTTCGAGGTCAGCACCGAGGCGGCGCGCAAGGTCATGCCCCGGGAGATCCCGCACGGCGACGGCGTGCACAATGTCGCGCACGTGGCGATGACGCTCGCGGCGTTCCTCGACGGCCGCTACGAGTTCCTGGCGTGCGGCATGCTCGACAAGCTCCACGAGCCCTACCGCGCCCATCTCGTGCCGGGCTTCGAGCGCGTGCGTGAGGCAGCGTTGCGCTCGGGCGCCTACGGCGTGTGCCTGAGCGGCTCGGGCCCGACGGTCGCGGCCTTCGCCGATCACTACGAGAAGGACATCGCCGCCGTCATGTGCCAGACGTTCCTGGAGGCCGGCGTGCAGGCCCGGACGTTGATTCTCGAACCGACCGCCGAGGGCGCGCGCGTCGTCCACAACACGTAGTCGCCCGGTGTAGGAGCGCTCACCAGAGCGCGATGGGGCCGGACCGGTCGCGCTCTGGTGAGCGCTCCTACACCCGACGAGACAACAAGCATGGAAGTGATTCGATGTCCGAGATCAACTGCCAGGCCATTGCCGACACAATCGAGAGCTACCGCGACGACGCGCTCCGCTGGCTCATGGAGACCATCCCCTTCCGCAGCGTCCAGGGCTGCGAGCAGGAGCAGCAGGCCTACTGGAAGGACCTGCTCGAGAGCCTCGGCTTCCCCGCCGAGTACCGGGAGATCCCCGACAGCATCATGGACGACCCCGACTACTGCCATAATGAGATGGAGTGCAGCTACGCGGGGCGCTACAACCTGCTGAGCGTGCAGAAGGGCAGCGGCAACGGCCGCAGCCTTATCATCCAGAGCCACTCGGACGTCGTCCCGGCCGACGACTGGGACGGCTTCACCCCCAGGTGGGATGGCGAGTACGTCTGGGGCCGCGGCGCAACAGACTGCAAGGGCTGCCAGATCTCCGGCATTCTCGCCCTGCGCGCGCTCAAGGAACTCGGCTACCAACCCGCCGGCGACATCGAGCTGCAGCTCGTCATCGAGGAGGAGCCCGGCGGCAATGGCGCGCTGGCGCTCATTCGGCAAGGCTGCCACGCCGACGCCTGCTGCGTCATCGAGGCCTCGGACCTCAACGTCTTCCCGGCCAACCGCGGCGCGGTGTGGTTCACCGCCAAGACCACGGGCATCTCCACCCACATGGGCCGCCGCCACGAGGGCGTCAACGCCATCGAGAAGATGATGGAAGCCATCAAGTGGATGCTCGTGTACGAGAACGAACTCATCGCCGAGAGCCGCGGCAACCCGCTGTTCGACCGCTACGACAACCCCGTGCAGGTCTGCCTCGGCATGATCCACAGCGGCCAGTGGCCCTCGAAGGTCCCCGACGAGTGCGTCCTGGAAGGTGGCGTCGGCTTCCTGCCGAACAAGAGCATCGCCCAGGTGCGGGCGGAACTCGAAGCGGCAGTCATGCGCAGCGACGACGAGTGGCTCAAAGGCCACTTCGAGCTGTCCTACCCGAAGCTGAAGAAGGACGCGTACGAGATTGACCCGAACCATCCGTTCGTGACCACGCTGCACGGGGCCGTCACTGAGTGCGGCCGGGCCAGCGACGTGTACGGTTGGAACGTCTCGTGCGACGCCGCACTGTACGCCAAGATGGCGGGCATCCCGACGGTTGTGTTCGGGCCCAGCGACATCCGCGAGGCGCACGGCCGCGACGAGAAGATCAAGTTCCAGGACCTGATGGACGCGGCGAAGGGCCTGGCGCTGGCCATCCCGCGCTGGTGTGGGTAGCAGCTTGCCCCGGCGCGACACGAGTGAGGACTTCATGCGACGGTCCAGACTGACCGCCACATTCCTGCTCTTGCTGTTCTGGGTGCTCGCCGCGGCCGGATGCGCGGGACAGGACGTGGCGAAGGGCAAGGCGGCGCCGGCTGAGAGGCACCCGGAGGCCGCTCCGCCGCCCGTGCCCAAGCCTCCTGCGCCCGTCCCGGCCACACCAGCACCGGCCCCGGCGGTCACTGCCGAAACGGACAGCCCTTCGCCCTGGCACGACGGCGTCCACTATGTCGGCCTCGCCGGTACGGGTCTGGCAGGCCTGGCCCTCATCGCCGGCCTTGCCGTCTTCGCGGGCTTCGAAGTGCGCGGCAAGCGCTGGGATGACCCGTCGCGCCGGCGGCTCCGCGCCCTGCACATGGTCTGCGGCGTGTCCGGCGCGTTGTTGGCGCTAGCCCACCATGTCGGCCGGCTCGTCCAGAACCAGGAGTTGGCCTTCGCGCATACTCCGCCTTTCCTGGCCGGCTACGGCGTCGTGCTGCTGCTCATCAGCGGCGTGCTGCGGTACAGGACCCCGAAGGCGCTGCGCAAGGTCTGGCAGGTCTTCCCGTGGCTGCATCGCCTCGGCGTCGTCGTGGCGCTCTACTACACGTTCCGCCACGTACGCCACCAGTGGCTACAGTTCGGCAACGACTCACACTGACCGCTCAGTTCTCGCGGCAAGTACGCAACTCAACAACTGAGACTCTGAACACCTCAGGGAGGCTGTTTGACATGGCAAAGTGTCGCATCGGCGTCATCGGCATCGGGACGTTCGGCATCAACCACCTGCGCTGCTTCCGGCAGCTCGGCTACATCGGTGCGGCGGAACTCGTCGCGGCGGCCGACCTCAATGAGCAATTGCTCGAGGAGCGCGCCCAGGAGTTCACCTTCAAGCCGTACAAAGACTACAAAGAGATGATCGAGAAGGAGAACCTGGATGGCGTCACCATCGTCACCCCGGACCCCTTCCACCACGACATCGTGATGCACTGCGCCGAGCAGGGCGTGCACATGCTCTGCGAGAAGCCGCTGGACGTGACGGTCGAGGGCTGCATTGAGATGACCGAGGCCGCGGCCAGGAACGACGTCCTGCTGCAGGTGGACTTCCACAAGCGGTACGACGAGTATCACATCGCCATGAAGCAGAAGATTGACGCGGGCGATCTGGGCAAGATCCAGTACGGCTACAGTCACATGGAGGACCGCATCGAGGTCCCCAAGGACTGGTTCCCGGGCTGGGCGGGCAAGTCGTCGCCGGGCTGGTTCCTGGGCATCCACTTCTTCGATCTCGCCCGCTTCCTGATGGGCGCCAACGGCGTCGCCGTGTGGGCCACCGGCGCCAAGGGGCGGCTGTCGAGCCTCGGCGTGGACACCTATGATTCCATCTCCTCGAAGGTCCTCTTCGACAACGGCGCGACGGTCGCGTTCGACAACTCGTGGATCCTGCCGTACGAGTTCGAGGCCGTCGTCAACCAGGGCATCCGCCTGGTCGGCGAGTTGGGCCTGCTCGAATGCGACAGCCAGGACCGCGGCACCATCACCTGCTGCGCCGACGACAAGCCGGGGATGCAGACCCACAACAAGAGCTTCCTGCGCCAGAAGTTCGACAAGCAGGGCCGCGAGATCTTCGAGGGCTACGGCATGGAGTCGATCGCGGACTTCGCCTACAACCTCAATGTGCTGCTCGATGGCGGAAAGCTCAGCGACCTGGGCGACTACCCCAGCGGCCAGGACGGCATCGAGGCCACCAAGATCGCCGCCGGCGTCCACAAGAGCCTCGAGACGGGCGGGATTGTGGAGCTGTAGGCCTTCTCGAATGACCTCGCTGTGCTATACTGTCTTCTGTGCAGCAGCGAGAGGCGAGACCGATGGCCAAGACCGAAGAGAGAGCAGTAGAAGAGCAGACGGCCCAGGGGCAGATGAGCGCGCAGCGCAAGCGCAAGGACGTTGACGCTGCCATCGAGGACGTCATCAAGCGTCATCGGGGAGCGTTCGAACGCCTTGCAAAGCTCTGACCTCAGGTGGCTCGACTTCAAGGCACTGCTCGATTTGCACCGGCGACTGCTTGAGGAGACCGGCGGATGTGACGGCGTACTGAAGCCCGAGGCACTGGAGTCCGCACTCGAACGCCCCCATACGGAGATTGGGGGCGTTCGGCTCTTCCCCAGCCTGTTCGCCAAAGCTGCCGCGCTCGCCCATAGTGTCGCCACGACACACCCGTTTGTGGACGGCAACAAGCGTGCTGCCCTCGGCGCCGCCGCGACGGTGCTGTGCCTCAACGGGTTCATCATTGACGTGGACAACGAAGGCGCGGTGGCAGCGACACTGCACCTGGCCCGCAAGGAGTGGAGCCTCGAGCAGTTCGCCGCCTGGCTCGAGGCCAATGCCGTTCCCGCTACGCCGGAGGAGTAAAGATGCGCGACAACAAGATCATCGCCGCCCAGGTCGGCTACGGCATGTTCGGGGCCGACGTTGTGGCCGGGACCATGTGGGACCTGCAGCGCAATGGCCTGAGCCCCTATCTCGACCGCCTCGGGTTGGACGACTGGTGCTCGGCCTATGACGGCATTGGTTTCGAGATGGCGGCCATCGGCACGCGCTCCGAGGCCTCCGTCCAGCGCGCCGTTGAGGAGAATCACGAGCGCACCGGCCTGCGGCCCGCGGCCTACCATGGTGACGCCCCGTGGGATGACATCCTCCGCGACCATCCCGACCTCGATGTGCTGATCGTCGCCACGCCGGACAACCTGCACACCGCGCCGATCCTCGCCGCGCTCAACGCCGGCGTCCATGTCATCGCCGAGAAGCCCCTGTGCCTGGACCTGCGCGAATGTGACGAGATCATCGCGCTCGCGCAAGCGAAGCGCCTCATCGTCGGCGCGGACATGCACAAGCGCTACGACCCGGACCACCTGAAGATCTTCCATGAACTCAAGCCGCAACTCGGCCCGCCCATCCACGCGCGCGGCGTGCTCGAAGAGCCCCTGGAAGTCTCGACCAAGACCTTCAAGTGGGTCGAGGAGAGCGACCCCTTCACGTACGTCGGCATCCACTGGGTGGACCTGTTCTGCCACTACCTGCAGTGCACGCCGGTCAGCCTCTTCGCCATCGGGCAGAAGGTGCGCCTGCGCAACGAGTTCGGCAAGGACGCCTTCGACGCCACGCAGGTGCTGGTCACATTCCGCGAGGGCTTCAGCATCTTCTTCGACAACAACTGGCTGACGCCCGCGGACTTTGAAGGGCCGGTGAACCAGGAGAGCGCGTTCCTGGGCTCCTATGGCAAGATCGAGTCGGACTCGCAGTACCGTGGACTGCGCTACTGGATCGAGAACAAGGGCTCGCGCACGAGCAACACCCATTTCTTCCGTAACGTCCGCCGGCCGGACGGGTCGCTGGCCTGCACGGGCTACGGCAAGGACAGCCTCGTGGACTGCCTGGAGAAGGTCTACCGCATCAAGACGCAAGGCGCGACGGCCGCCGAGTTGGCCGGCGCGTACCCGGACGCGCAATCCCAGCGCATCCCGACCGCCATCGTCCACGCCGCCCGTGCCGTAATGCAGCGCAACCAGGAGCACTTCGAGGCCGGGCACGGCCAGCCGTGCACGGCGACCTTTGACGAGGGGGCCATCACGCTGCGGGACCCGTTGCGCGGCGATGAAGTGCTGGTGGCAACCAGCGTCTAACAGGCGCTTCACACTGACCCGCCGAACGGGTATAATGGCGGCACCGACAGGCGCACGAGGAGAACACTATCATGCGGCTGCATCTCTTGTTGAGTCTCATCGCGCTAACCTTAGTCGCTGTTGCCTACGCCGCGCCGGCCGGCCCGCTGGTGGCGGGCACCGCCCCGGCCGGGCCGGGCGCGCTCACCCCCGACTTCCGCACCGGCGTCCACTACCCGGACAACGTCTCGGTCCTGGCAACCATGCCCATGGGCGTGCCGCCGCCGATGCCCAACTACACCGCGCCGTACAACGAATGGGCCGACCCCGCGTTGGTACGGGGCCATCGGCCGGCGATGACCAGCGACATCGTCATCATGACGTCGCACCGCCGGGGCACACCCCATGTGGTTCATCACAACGAAGACTAGCCGGTCGGCGCGAAGCGCTGCCGCGTAGCGTCGTCCCCCCGGCTCTGATTGCCGCTACCGCAGAAGGACCTCGCCGTGCTGGAGGTCCTTCATTGCCATTCGAGACAGGAAGTGAGCCCATGCCCAAGATCATCACCGCACTGCCCGGCCCGAAGAGCCAGGCCACCCTCGCCAAGTCGCGCCAGTATGAGCCACAGTCCATGAGCGACCAGGTCCCACTCGTGTGGGACCATGCCGAAGGCGTCCACATCTGGGACGTGGACGGCAACGAGTTCCTCGACTGGACCAGCGGCGTGCTCGTCACCAACGTCGGGCATTCGCACCCGCGCTACGTCGCCGAGGTGCAAGACCAGGCGAGCAAGCTCATCAACTGCTACGACTTCCTGTCCCAACCGCGCGCGGACCTGGCCGAGAAGCTCGTCTCGATCACCCCACCGCACCTGGACCGCTGCTTTCTCGTGACCACCGGCACCGACGCGACCGAGGCCGCCTTGCGCATGGCCCGGCGGGCCTCCAAGGGCTGGGAAGTCCTTGCCTTCCATGGCGCCTTCCACGGCCGCACCTATGGCGCGGCTTCGGCGGGCGGCTCGATGGGCGTCAAGAAGGGGTTCGGGCCGATGGTCCCGGGCTTCCTGCACGCCCCCTTCCCCTACTGCTACCGCTGCCAGTTCGGGCGCTCCCTGGACGAGTGCGATACCTTCTGCCTGAAGTATCTGGACTACCTCGTCAGCAAGGAATCCTGCGACGAGCTGTGCGCGGTCATCACCGAGCCCTACCAGGGCGGCGCCGGCTCGATTACCCCCCCGCCGGGCTACTTCGAGGGCCTCGACAAGTGGGCCAAGGACCGCGGCCTGGTCTTCATCTTCGATGAGGTGCAGTCGTCCTTCGGGCGCACCGGCAAGATGTTCGCCTTCGAGCACTTCGACATCAAGCCCGACCTCGTCACGCTCGGCAAGGGCCTCGGCAGCGGCGTGCCGTGCAGCGCCGTCATGGGCACCAGCGCCATCATGGACATCCTGCCCCCGGGCAGCATGGGCAGCACGAACGGCGGCAACCCGCTCTCCTCGCGCGCGGCCCTGACCGCCATCGGCATCATCGAGGACGAGCAGCTCGTGGACAACGCCGCGAAGATGGGCGAGTTGTTCAGGGCCCGCTTCGAGGCCATCCAGCAGAAGCACGAGCAGCTTGGCGACATCCGCGGCATGGGCCTGGTGTGGGGGCTGGAGCTGATCACCGACGCGAAGTCGAAAGGCCCGGATGCGGACCTGACCCGTCGCGTCATCAACAACGCCTTCCAGCGCGGCCTGTGCGTCATCGCCCCAATCGGCATCCACAAGAACGTGGTGCGCGTGGCCCCGCCGCTGATCATCTCCGAGGCCGAGGCCAACGAGTCGCTGGACCTCTTCGAGGCGGCCTTTGAGGCGGCGCTGTAGCAGGAGAGCCGCACGCTGTGCAGGAGCCTGACAGGGACGCGGCCGCTGGTCGCGTCCCTGCTTGACTCTTCAGGCGGGGAAGACTACGATTCCGCTGGGCCGATCGAGGCACCGAGGAACTGACGGATGGCTACGAACGCAACGAGGATCAGAGTACACGTGCGCCATGGGCGGATCGAACTGCCGCCCGAGTTGCTGGCCGAGCACCACATCGAGGACGGCGATGAAGTCGAGGTCGTGCTTGCCGATGGCGCGGTGCAGGTCCACGCGTCGCGGAAGCGGGATCTGAGCAGGTTCGTCGGGATCCTGAAGGACACCGCCCTGACCAAGACCACGGATGAGTACATGCGCGAGATCCGCCCTCGATGATCTGCGCCCTCGACGCCTGCGTGCTACTGGATGTGTTCATCGAAGACCCGGAATGGACGCGCCCGTCACGCACTCTTCTGGAGAGCTTGGCGGGCATCTCCGATTTCGTGATCTGTCCGGAGGTCTACGCCGAGGTACTGCCGCACGCCCCGAGTTCCGCATTCCTGGATGCGGTGCTGTCTGACTTTGGGCTCTTGGTGGTGGCGACCGACGTGGCAGTGGCTCGCGTCGCCGGCGAGGTGTGGGCGCAGTACCGGCGTGCCGGGGGCCCACGCTTGCGCATCCTCACCGACTTCGTTGTGGCCGCTCATGCCTTGGTGCACGCCGATGCCTTCGTCACACGAGACGATGGCTTCTTCCGCAGCTACTTCAGCGATCTGACTGTCATCACCCCCTAGCCTGCCGACGGTTGACCCCAACCGCGGATGGTCATGCGCAGGAGCATCACCCATGTCCACCCCGCCCGCCGCCGTTGCCGATCTCCTCAACGCCGCCTGTGCGGAGGCCCGCGCACTGCCACGTCTGGTGGCCTGGCCGGCGGAACGGCCGCTCCTGACTGCCGATGACATCATCAAGGCCCGAGAGCACACGCCCGACGAGTTCCTCCTCGAACGCGACGGGCACGTCGTCAGCGGCGTGGCCGTGAACCCGGGCCGCGACGGCACAGGCTACCTCGCCTTCTTCGCCACGCACCCCGACTACCGCCGTCAGGGGCTGGCTAGTCAGTGCCTGCAGCGTGCTCTGGACTTCCTGAAGTCGCGGGGTGCCGCCAAAGTCCAGACGAGCCCCTTCGTTGACTCCCGCCTCACCGCCGCTTGCGCCTTTCTCGAGCATCACGGCTTCGTCGTCCACGACCCGGACCATCAGAACATGGTCATGCAGATTGACATGTCCAGTTACGAGCCCGAGCCCATCGCTCTGCCCGAGGGCTACCGCATCGAGGCCCTGCGCCCGGAGTGGGTCCCGCAGTACCTGCAGGTCAAGGACCGCGTCTTCGGCGGGACCAGCCCCGGCGACTGGTTCGAGAAGACCTTCAGCCACCGCTGGGACTTCGAGTGGGACGGCTGGATGACCCTCTGGCAGGGCGACGAGATGATCGGCATCTCCGGGGCCGACCTCTTCCGTGACCCGGCCCACCCCGAGTGCTACAGCGGCGCGCAGATCGAGTATGTCGGCGTCGTGGACGGGCACCGCGGCCTGCGTCTCGGCGAGATCATCGTCCGTGCGTGCCTGGACTACATCAAGGCGCGCGACCTGCCCTGCCAACTCATCACGCAGCGCTTCCGCGTTCCGGCCGTCACCCTCTACGAGAAGCTGGGCTTCCGCTTCCAGCGCGAGAACCGCACGTATGAAAAGCCCCTGTAGCCCATGAAGCCCCGCGAACAGGGCGTGCGCCGCCTGTTCGGCCGCATCGCGCCCCACTATGACTTCCTGAACACCGTCATCAGCCTGGGCCTGCATTGCGGGTGGCGGCGCCGGACGATCCGCCTGCTCGCGCCTCGTCCCGGCCAGTTGTGCCTCGACCTGGCCGCCGGCACGGGCGACTTCGCCTTGCGCCTGGCCCGCCTGGGGGCGCAGCCGGTCGCTCTGGACATGACGCCCGAGATGCTGGCGGTGGCGCGGCGACGCGCGCCAGGGCTGTGGATCGTGGCGGGTGATGCCTTCGCCCTGCCCTTCCCGGACGCCACCTTCGACTGCCTCACCGCCGGCTTCGCCTTTCGCCATGCGCAGGAGGACCTGCCGCTGATCCTGGCGGAGTTGCGCCGGGTGCTGAAGCCGGGGGGCCGCTGCGCCTCGCTCGAACTGTCCCATCCTCCGCGTCGCTGGTGGCGCCGGCTGTCCGACCTGTACATCCAACTGCTCATGCCGATCGTCGGGGGCTTCGTGGACCGCGACGCCTATCAGTACCTCGCTGATTCACTGCATGGCTACCCGGACGCCGAGCACCTGGCCGCGCTCTTCCGTCAGGCGGGCTTTGGGGAGTGCTCCTACGAGCTGTTCGCGGGGGGAGTGGCCGCCGTCCACGTGGCGACCGTCACCCCACGCCGGGAGGCGTGAGCCCGCGCCCCGTTGTTCCTCCCACATATACCGAATCGACCTGGACACGTGGATGAAGACGACGCTACGCCCCGCGACCCCTCATGACAGCACCGTCATGGGCGGGGTCTACCTGGCCGCCTTCCCTGACAGCGTGCAGCACTTCTTCGGGGATCGCCCCCCGGCGCCTCAGGCCGTCGGTGACCTGCTCGCCATCCCGCTACTAGCCGAACCCGGCTGCGGCTGGGTCGCGGAAGCCGATGGCGTGGTCGTGGGCTACTGCCTGGCACCGGCTCATGTCAGCCGCCTGTCACGCCCGCTGTGGCGGGGCCACTTGCTGCGGATGCTGGGGCGCTGGCTGACCGGACGCTACCGCATCGGCGTGGGTGCAGCGGTGCGCCTGGCCCGCGATCGTCTGCTCGTGTCCACCCGTGATCCGCACCGTGTGGAGGCCCACATTCTCTCGGTAGCGCTGCTTCCGGGCTGCCAGGGGCAGGGCCTGGGCCGTGAGTTAGTGCAGAAGGGACTCGCCTACCTGGCCGCATGCGGCGCCCCTCGCGTGCGCCTGGAGGTTCGTCCCGACAACACCGCGGCGCTGCGGCTCTACGAGCGCCTCGGGTTCGCGACGGTCGGTCGGACCCGGGACTCGCAAGGGGAATGGCTGATCATGATCCGTGAGGCGGCCGCATGAGCCCTTTCCCCTCCAGGGCCTGGCGCTGGTCAAGCGGTCGCGTCCTGGTGGCCGCGTCCGGCCTGGCCGTGGCCGCCTACCTGGCGCTTGTCGCGAGGGCCATCATCTGGCCTGTGCACGCCGAACTGCCCGTGCTCCCGGAGCCCCGGGAAGGCCAGCCCGTGCTTGTCATCGCGCCGCACGAAGATGATGAGACGCTCGGTTGCGGCGCCTATATGCGCGCAGCGGTCGCGTCCGGCGTGCCGGTGTGGGTGTGCCTGGTGACCTTCGGCGAGGGCGAGGAGTTGGGCCGCCTCTGGGCCACCAAGCACCCCGTGCCTTCGGCCCGGCAGTTCGTCAAGCTGGGGAAGATCCGGCAGCAAGAGACGCTGAGAGCCCTCCAGAGCATCGGGGTGCCACAGAACCACGTCATCTTCCTGGGCTACCCCAACATGGGCCTGCGCTGGATGTGGTCCGCGCGCTACTGGAGCCCCAAGAGTCTCTGGCGCAGCCCCTTCACCAAGACCGACCATTCGCCGTTCGACGACAGCCTCACCCCCGCGGCCCCCTTCTGCGGGGCGGCAGTCCTGCACGACCTGAAGGCGGTCATGGAGCGCGTACAGCCGCGGTTCGTCTTCTGCACGCACCCGGCCGACATCCACCCCGACCACTGGGCGACATACTGCTTCACTCGCCTGGCGCTCGAGGAGTTGCGGGCGCGCCCCACCCAGGCCTGGGCCCAAGAGTGCGAACTGTTCACCTATCTCGTACACCGCCGCGGATGGCCGTCCCCCTGGGGCTACTACCCCGAACTCAAGCTGGCACCCCCGCCCGCGCTCGTGGACCTGCCGCTCAACCACTGGGTCGAGTGGCCGCTCACGCCGGAGCAGACGCGGGCCAAGAACCGGATGGTCTTGACCTACCGCAGTCAGGCGGCGGCCTTCGACCTGCTGTTGCGCGCGTTCGCACGCCGGAACGAGCTCTTCGCCGCCCTCCAGCCGACCGCACCCGGGCGGGAGTTCTCGTGGCTGTCCACGAGTGACAGCCGGGAACCCCGCGGGGAGACTGCGTACTTGCGACTGCACCTCGGGGCGGACATCGTCGGCGTTCAAGCCATCGCGGCCCCCACTGCCGCGACCGTCGAGGTCCGCACGGCGGCTCCGCTGACCCGCGTGCACTTGGTCGTGCTGATCACCGCGGTGGGACCATCCGACGGGGCCGTGAGGAGCGTATCAGTGGCGCTGTCCCCAAAGCACGCGCCGGAGGTGTGGGCCAGCACCGACCGCGAAGGACCGCGACAGCCCCCAGCCCAGGTGTGGGTCGCCACCGCGGGGACGACTACCACGGTCTCCGTGCCGACGGACTGGACGGGGTCCTGCGGGAAGTTCCTCGTGGACGCGATGACCCTGTCACGCACGCGCATCGTGGACCACGCGATGACCCGCTTTGTGGTCCGCGAACCGGACAGCCTTGCGGCCGTCGGGGCGCACCCGGAGGCAGCGCCTACTCTGGCCTCACGGTGATGGTGCTGCCCGCGTAGGTGTCGGACAGGTCCAGCTCCCCCTGAGGGCCGGCGGTGGCCGTCACCCGCCTCGTCCGCCCGCGCGTCTTCACCTCGACCACGTGCCGCGACCCGGCGGCTACGGGATACCGGCCGTGGGCGAGGATCAGCCGCACCGACACGGGCTCCCCGCCGCGCAGATCCAGCCCCCGGGCCATCGGCCGGACCACACAGCCCGTGCCGGCGATCTCGAACACCACCTGCTGTGGTGCGTACTCCTGCATCAGCACCGTCGCCTCGCCGGCGAAGGGCTGCACCACCAGGGGCGTGCGCGCCAGTTGCTGCGTCTGGGCCGGGGGCGCCTGCGCCAGCAGATGGGCTGTCCCGGGAGCCAGACCCTCCGTCCCGGGCGCCGCGGTGAACTGCGACGCGCACCCGGTGTAGGCATGGCTCCGCGCGCCGTAGGCCCACAGCTCCGCCAGTACCGGCAGCCGCCCGGGGTTGTACACGGCCGCGCCCTGATCGCCTCCCCCGAAGAACGGCCCCGACTGCAGCAGCCCGTTCTGCACGAGTTCGTACCCGGCGCGTCGCCCGAACAGGCGCGTGTGCAGCAGTTGGCTGAGCCCGTCGGCCAGCGGCCAGTACTGCCACAGCGGGTGGGTGGCGAAGACTGCGATACCGGCCCCGTGCTGCCTTCCAATGACCCCGCTGAACCACGCGCGCTTGTCCTCATCAAAGCGCGCGGAGACGGTGGCCAGCGGCGAGGCATTCCCGGTCAGCAGGGCCTCGGCTACCCAACCGCTGACCGGATAGCTGCGCCGCTGCGTGGCCGGGGCGGTGTCGCCCTGACGCGGACTGAAGAGGCCTTGGGCCTTGACGCCCCGGGGCCACGGCGCCAGCGCCCGCAGTCCCTCCGCGGCGGTCAGATCGCCCACCCGCTCCCTGGCGTTGGCGAGGCCCAGGATGCCGAAGGCCTGCTGCAGCACCTCCGGCACTTGCGTCCACGAGCCGGTCTGGTACGCTCCCAGCCCCAGGTCGGCCACCAGGCACCCGCCCTGCCGCACGTACTCCTCCAGTTGCCCGGCCTGTGGCGGCGGCAGGCTCAGGCACGCCGGGGCCAGCACGCAACTGTAGCTTGCCAACTCGCGTTCCTGCAGGTCCGCCACGGAGAGGTAGTCCACAACACCGTAGCGCGTACCCAGCCGCAGGTCATAGGCCAGGTTGCTCGGTTCCCCGGGCAGGTAGTCCACGATGTAGCCGTAGACGGGCTGGCGGGTGACGTCGAAGCCGGAGGCGTACGGGGAGGTGATGATGGCGACGTTGGCCCGAGGCTGGAGCATGCACGGAATGGTCGCTGCGTCGCGGATGGCGTTCGTCAGCCTTCGCCCGCGCTCGACCGAGCGCTGCTCGATCTCGTACAGGGGCGCCAGCATCGGCCAGTCTTCCAGCCCGAAGCCCACGGCGCCGTGCAAGGCGGCGTGGTGCATCCAGTTGCGCAGGCTGCCGTCGGCGTAGGCCGGGCTGGAGTTGTCCGGGACGCGGAAGACCGGCAGCACCTGGAACTTGCCCCCGCGCCGGGCGATGTCCAGCGCCTGCGGGTTGTGGGCCACTAGGTCGTTCTCCAGGATCTCCGGCGGCATGTTCACGCACACGACATCGTAGCCGTTGGGGATCGAGACCAGGCTGCGGTAGAGCGTCACCCGACCGGTGAGCACCGGCCGCGCAGCATCCACCTGACGGATGGCCCGCAACCACTGGTCCATCACGCGGTGGTAGGCGTCGGCCTCATAGTCCGCCACGTCTACCATTGCGCGACCGATCTTGTATGGCGCCTGGTCTTCCAGTGTCCGCGCCTGGGTGAGCGTGACGCTGGGCCAGGTCGGGAGGTGCGAGCCCCACCGGGCGTTGAGGGCGTCCAAGCTCGCCTCGCCAGCTTGCAGGTAGGCCCGGAAGTCCGCGTCGCTGAAGGTCAGGTAGCGCTCGAGCGTCGAGCCGGTAGCCCAGGCCGTCAGCCCGGGCTCATCGCGCAGCTGACTGACGAAGGCCTGGATGAGTTCGCGGACCGTGCCGGTGTAGCGCTCGTCGTAGGGGCTGACGCGGTAAGCGCCGGTCAGGCAGGTGGGGAGTTCCACGATGACCTTGATGCCCTGCAGGTGCGCCTCGCGGACTGCCGCGCGCACGGCCTGCAGATCCATGGCTTCCCCGGGCTGCAGGTGCAAGTAGAGGGTGTCCAGGCCGAGAGACTTGAGGATCGGCAGCGCGGACGGGTCGTCCAGCCCGTAGCAGAACCGGAACGGCCCGGGCGGCCCGGCGCCCAGTCCGGCGGAGACCCATGTCAGGGAAACGAGCACGACGAGCGTGATCAGACGCATCAGGTGAATGGGACGCTTCAGCGAGGCGGAGGTTCCGCCCCGTTCCGGTGCAGGCGCTTGAGGAGCAGTGGCAGCCACTCGGCCTTGCGGTCCAGCGCCTCGCGCGCCGCCTGCTGTTCGGCCTTGCGCTTGCTGGCGCCTTCGCCGGCGCCGAGGGGCGTGCCCATGAAGCTGACCTCCACGCGGAAGCGCAGGTCATGGGCCGGGCCCTCACTGGCCAGCGTCTTGTACGTGGGGAGCTGGCGCGCGTGACTTTGGACGAGTTCCTGCAGCGCCGTCTTGTGGTCGAAGCGATGCTCGGCCTGCGTCGCCACAGCCCCCGCCACGTCCAGGTGGCTCAGCACGAACTCGCGGGTGGCCTCCAGCCCGGCTCCCAGGTAGATGGCCCCGACCAGCGCCTCGTACACATCGGCCAGCAGAGAGCTCTTGCGGCGGCCGCCGGAATCGTCTTCCCCCTTGCCCAGCAGCAGATAGTCGCCCAGGCCCAGCGCTTCAGCCGCGCGCGCCAGCGACCCTGCCCGCACCAGCGCGGCCTTCGTCTTGGTCAGCAGGCCCTCGTGCAGATCGGGGTACTCATGGTACAGCGCACCGGCAATGATGAGATCGAGGACCGCGTCGCCGAGGAACTCCAGCCGCTGATTGGAGAGGACGGGCGCCAGGCCCTGCTCCCGGATGTACGACCCGTGCTGGAAGGCCTGCTGGAGGAGATCGTCACCGATGTCCGGCAGAGCCAAGGCGTCCCGCAGCTTCTGCCAGCGGGATGGTGACATCTTCGCACCCCTGCTCTCAGTCAACGTACTTCTTGACGATCAGCACAGCGTTGTGCCCACCAAACCCAAAGGAGTTGCTCATGCCATATTCGCCGCTGAACTCCCGGGCCTGGTCCACGACAACGTCGCTGACCACGGCATCGTCCAGGTCGTGGCAGTTCAGCGTCGGCGGCACAACCCCCTCCACGAGCATGCGGGCGGTCAGAGCCAACTCCGTGGCGCCGGTCGCGCCCAGTTGGTGGCCATGAATGGACTTGGTGGAACTGACCAGCGGGCCATCCGCGCCGGGCGCGAAGACTAGCCCCAGCCCCCGCGCCTCCATGTCATCGCCACCCGGGGTCCCGGGGGCGTGCGCGTTGACGTAGGCGATGTCCTCGGGGGCCAGGCGCGCCCGCTTCAGGGCGGCCTTCATGGCCCGCGCGGCGCCACCACCGTCCGGCGATGGCGCCGTGATGTGGTAGGCGTCCCCACTCATCCCGTAGCCCACGATCTCGCCCAGGATGTTAGCCCCGCGCGCTTTGGCGAGTTCCATCTCCTCAAGGACCATGATGGTCGAGCCCTCGCCCATGACGAAGCCGTCGCGGCTGCGGTCGAAGGGCCGGCAGGCCGTGGCCGGCTCGTCGTTCCGCTCCGAAAGCGCTCCGGCGGCGCAGAAGCCTGACAGCGCAGTCGGGCAGATGACCGCCTCGGCCCCGCCGGCGATCATCGCGCGGGCGGCGCCGCGCGAGATGATCTCGAAGGCCTCGCCGAGGGCGTGCGTGCTCGTGGCGCAAGCCGTGACCACCGACAAGTTCGGGCCGCGGGCTCCGTAGTGCATCGAGACCAGCCCCGAGGCCATGTCAATGATCATCATCGGCACCAGGAACGGGCTGACGCGATCCGGGCCGCGGTTCAGCAGGATCGTGAACTGCTTCTCCCAGGTCTGCATGCCGCCGATGCCGGAGCCGATGAGTACGCCGGTCTCGTCGCCCAACTCGCCGTCGAGCTTCAGTCCCGACTGCTCCATCGCCAGCTTCGTGGCGTACAGAGCGTAGCAGGCGAACAGGTCCGCCCGCTTGATCAGCTTGGCGTCGAAGTGCTGGTCGAGATCCTCCAGCGGCGACACTTCGGCCGCGATGCGCGTCTTGTAGGCCGAGACGTCGAAGCTCTTGATCGGCCCGATGCCGCTGCGGCCCTCCAGGCAGTCGCGCCAGAGGGCCTCCAGCCCGACGCCGCTGGAGGAGATCGTCCCAATGCCGGTGATCGCTACGCGAGCGCTCATGTCAACACCGCCCTCACGGAGAATCTTGAGGGATACCCCTGCTCCCAATCCCTAGGCCTGTACGTTCTTGCTCTCGAGGAAGCGCACGGCGTCCCCGACGGTGCGGATCTTCTCCGCCTCTTCATCCGTGATGGTAATCTGGAACTCGTCCTCCAGCGCCATCACGAGTTCGACGATGTCCAGAGAGTCGGCCTTCAGATCGCCGTCGAAACTGGCGTTCTCAGTGACTTCGCTCTCTTTGACGTTCAACTCGCGAACGATCAACTCTTGCACGCGCTCGAACAACGCCATGCACCTTCACCTCCGATTGACTGCCTGCTCTGCTCTGTACAAGACGGCACTCACATAATGAGCCCGCCGTCAATGTTCACACACTGGCCGGTGACGTAGCCGGCTTCGGGCGAGGCCAGGAAGGCCACCACGTTCGCCACGTCCTCCGGCGTGCCCGGTCGCCGCAGGGGGATGCGGGTCAGCCACGCCTCCCGCGCCTCATCGGACAGCGCGTGCGTCATCGCCGTCTCAATGTAGCCGGGGGCCACGGAGTTGGCCGTGATGCCGCGGCTGCCGAACTCCTGCGCGACGCTCTTGGTGAAGGCGATCATGCCGCCCTTGGAGGCCGCGTAGTTCGCCTGCCCGGCATTCCCGCCGACCCCGACGACGGAGGCGATGTTGACGATCCGCCCGTACTCCGCCTTCATCATGACGCGCGCCACGGCTTTGGTGCACAGGAACGCGCCCTTGAGGTTGATGTCCAGGACGAGGTCCCACTGCTCTTCGCTCATGCGCAGCAGCAGGCCGTCCTTGGTGATCCCGGCGTTGTTGACCAGGATGTCCACCTGGCCGAACTCCGCCATCGCCGCCTCAACCATCTTCTGACAGTCGTCGGCGTTGGTGACGCTGCCGACGGTGGCGAGGGCGCGCACACCGGTCGCGGCAATCTCCGCGGCCACGCGCTCGGCGCCCGCGGCGTTGATGTCATTGACCACGATGTTGCAGCCCAGGGAGGCCAGCTTCTTGGCGATGACTTCGCCGATGCCGCCGCCCGAGCCTGTCACGATCGCGACTTGATCCTGCAAACACATCATCTCGGAGAACCCTCCGTAGCGACGCCCGTAGTGGCGTGATTCATCACGCCGCCTTGAGGGCGCGGTAGACCGCGCCGCTACCCCACCAACGCCTCAATCGCCGCCTGAACGCCCGCCAGGTCGCCCGTCGCATGGCACGTCGCGTCCGGGAAGCCACGCCGCACCATGTTCGTCAGGACCTTGCCTGGCCCGACCTCGACGAAAGTCGTGACGCCAGCCCCCACCATCGCGCGCAGGCAGTCGTCCCACCGCACCGAGGAGGTGAGTTGCGCGACCAGCGCCTGCCGCACCTCGTCCGGCTCCGTCCGCGGCGTGGCATCCACGTTGCTGACGACCGGCACCTGCGCCGGCTGCAAGTCCACTCCGGCCAGCGCCTCGCTCAGGCGCTCGGCTGCCGGCTGCATCAGCGGCGAATGAAAGGCGCCGCTGACGGCCAGCGGGATCACACGCTTAGCGCCGGCTTCTTGGGCCAATTCTCCGGCACGCTTCACCGCCGGCTCCTCACCGGAAATCACAATCTGGTCAGACGCATTCAGGTTCGCCAGAACCACGGTTCCAACCTGCCCCGCCTCCGCCACGGCCGCGGTTAGCTTGTCCTCCGCCAGGCCGATGACCGCGGCCATCGTGCCACCCACCTGGGTCCCAACCTCGGCCATCAACTCACCGCGCACGCGAACCAGCTTCGCCCCCTCGACGGGCGTGAGGCGCCCCGCACCCACCAGCGCTGAGTACTCGCCCAGGCTGTGCCCGGCCACCATCTGCGGTTGCACGCCGGCCTCGGCCAGCAGCGCCGCCACGGCCGCCGAATGCGCCAGCAGCGCGGGCTGGGCATTCTGCGTCAGCGTCAGTTCCTCGGCAGGACCTTCGAACATGAGTTGCAGCAGCGGGAACCCCAACGCCGCGGCGATGTCGTCAAGAACCGCCCTGGCAGCCACCGAACCCTCGTACAGGTCCTGCGCCATACCAACCGATTGTGACCCCTGTCCGGGGAAGATGAATGCGATCATAGTCGTTTGGGGACCGCGGCTCCCCAGAGCCGCAGCCGTTGCCGTATGGAGCGCGGGCTTTCCAGCCCGCGCCGTGCTCTCCACGTCTACTCCTGCCCCAGTTCCTTCTTTAGCGCCTTGGTCAGCGCCGGCACGACCTCGAAGAGGTCGCCCACGAGCCCGTAGTGCGCCACGTTGAAGATCGGGGCGCTGGGGTCGCTATTGATGGCCACGATGCAGTCGGCGGAACTCATGCCCGCCAGGTGCTGCACCGCACCGGAGATGCCGCAGGCGATGTAGAGCTTAGGTTGGACGGTCTTGCCGGTCTGGCCGACCTGGTGGTAGGCCGGGATCCAGCCCGCGTCCACGGTCGCGCGCGAGGCGCCGACGGCCGCGCCCAGCACTTCGGCCAACTCGCGGACGAGCGCGAAGTTCTCGGGCTTGCGCAGGCCCCGGCCGCCGGAGACGATGATCTCGGCTTCCTGCACGTCCAGCTCGCTGCTGCCCTCTTCGCGAATGACTTCCAGGATCTTGCTGGCGATGGACTTCTCGTTCAACTCGACGCTCTGGCGGATGATCTCGGCCTGCCGCGAAGTGTCGGGCTCGGCCTTCTTCATCACGCGCGGGCGGACGGTGGACATCTGCGGCCGGGCGTTGCGGCACACAATAGTGGCCATGACGTTCCCGCCAAAGGCCGGGCGGGTCTGCATCAGCAGCCGCGTCTCGGGGTCAATGGCCAGCCCCGTGCAGTCGGCCGTCAGGCCGGCGCCGATGCGCGCGGCAATCCGCGAGGCCAGGTCGCGCCCCATGGTCGTGGCGCCGATCAGCACGATCTCAGGCTTGTACTTGTTGATGAGCCCACAGATGACGCTGGTGAAGGGATCGGTGCGGTACTGCGCCAGGACTTCGTGCTCGACGAGATAGACCTTGTCGGCGCCGTAAGCGGCGGCGATCGGGACGAGACCCTCGACCTCCTGCCCGGCGAGTACCAGGCTGACGTCCTCTCCCAGCTCGTCGGCGAGCTTGCGGCCCTCGCTCAGCAGTTCGAGCGTCACATCGGCAAGCTTGCCGTCATGCGTCTCCGCGAGCACCCACAGGCCGGAGTATTGGCTGGTGTCCACTTCCTCCTTGCGGGTGATCTCCATGACGATCGCGCCGAACTTGCAGCTACTGACGCAAGCGCCACAGCTCGTGCAGTCGTCGGTGAAACGGGCCTTGCCGTCCACCATCTCGATGGCCCCGTAGGGGCAGGCCGCCAAACACAGCTTGCAGCCGGTGCATTTCTCGCTGTCTATGTAGATGCCCATGCGGCTAGATCACCATCTTCTCGCGCAGCTTGCTGACCAGGGCGTTGACCTGCTCGGGGACTTCGCCCTCCAGGCGCTCCCCATGGGAGTGCCGGTCGGGGGCGAACACCCGCACGACATTCGTGGGTGAACC
>Ga0209609_10000564_pt1 | contig 22294 bp, 19 predicted proteins | sample LakKivw325mmetaG_FD_184136 | JGI IMG/M metagenome (GOLD analysis project Ga0209609, IMG submission 184136) | Anoxic lake water microbial communities from Lake Kivu, Rwanda to study Microbial Dark Matter (Phase II) - Lake Kivu water 325m metaG... | ecosystem: Environmental > Aquatic > Freshwater... | reverse complement strand
GCCGAGGCTACCGCTCCAAGCAATAGATATTTAAGTGAGGCTTCGGTTGACTTTGGGTCTTTGAGAAAGCCAGCCAGAACATATAAGGATATGCTGGTCAGCTCCAGAGCCATATAGATAGAGATTAATTCGGCGGTGGCTGCCATCAGCATCATTCCCAAGGCAGACAGAAGCACCAGGGCGTAGTATTCGCCCTGAAAGCGAGAAAATTTGGAGACATAGTCCACCGAGGCGAGAATAACCAGAACCGCGATGGCTAAGAATAGCAGCTTAAAGAACAGAGCAAAGTTATCCACCGCCAGCATATTATTGAACAAAGCCTGCGAGCTGCCTCCCCACATAGCTATGGTGAAGCCGGCGGCTACTACCACCCCAGCAATGCTGACCACCACCAGCCACCCCTTCCGCTGGATAACAAGGTCAAGCAGGATTACAACGATGGCAAAAACAGCCAGAGTTAGCTCAGGTGTTAATAGCTCAAGATTCAACATATTTTAACCACCTAATAACCCCACTATGGGCATAATGCCCGTCTTAATAACATCGGTCAGAATTGCCGGATAGATGCCGACCAGCATAATCACGGCGATAAAGGTGAAGATATACACCCTCTCCAGAATATCGGCGTCCTTGGCTTTGTCAAATTGCTTCAGCACCGGACCGTAGAACACTCTTTGCAGCATCCACAAAATATAGCCGGCGGTGATAACAATACCCAGCACACCGAGGATAGTGTAGACCTGAATCCCGGAAACGATGGTGCTGGAATAACTGCCGACGAAGACCAGAAACTCGGCGGCAAAGCCACTGGTGGTCGGTAGTCCCAGGGCAGCCAGCCCAGCCACCGAGAAGATAACAGCGATAATTGGCATCTGCCTTGCCAGACCACCAAGCTTCCTCAGGTCTCTCTCCTCGGCGTTATGCATCACCAGACCTGCCATGGCAAACAGCAGCCCAGTGATAAAGCCGTGGCTGAACATCTGCAAGGTAGCCCCAACCAGACTTACCTGACCTAAAGCAAAGATGCCGAGAAGCACATAGCCCATATGGCTGATACTGCTGTAGGCAATCAGCCTCTTTAGGTCGGTCTGCCTCAAGGTTACCGCCGCCCCGTAGAGGACATTAACCACCGCCAGGATTACCAGAATGAGGGCATATTGTTGGGCAACGGTGGGAAATATGCTAACGCATAGCCTAATCATCCCGTAGCCGCCCATCTTAAGCAGCGCCCCTGCCAGCACCACACTCACCGCCGTCGGGGCATCGGTATGGGCATCGGGCAGCCAGGTATGCAGTGGGAAAACAGGCAGCTTGACGGCAAAGCCGGTGAGCAAGAGGAAGAAGATAGCCACCACTGGCATAACTGACTGCACCATGGCAAGCCCGCCTTGGGCTATCTCCACCATGCTGAGGCTGCCGGTGGCAAAGTACAGGCTGAGGATGCCAGCTAGCATCATGGCACTGCCGAATAAAGTATATACAACATACTTTATCGCCGAGTATTCCCTTCTCCCCGTCCCCCAGATGGAGATTAAGAAATACATCGGGATAACCTCTATCTCCCAGAAGAGGAAGAACAAAAGCAGGTCAAGGGAGCAGAATACCCCCAAAATGCTGGTTTCCAGAAGCAGAAGCCAGGCAAAATACTCCCTGGGTCTGAGGTCAACCTTCCACGAGATGAGAACCACCAAAAAACCGAGGATGCTCATCAATATTACTAAGGGAAGGCTCAAGCCATCGACGCCCACGTGGTAGTGAGCGTTAATGGCGGGAATCCAGGAAAACTTTTCCTCAAACTGGATGGCGCCGCCTGAGCGGTCAAAGATGGCAAAGGCATAGAGGGACAGCGCCAGCGAGAAAAAGGTAAACAGGGCAGCTAGCCACTTAATCAGCCGCTCGGACAGCCCAGGGATAAAGGCAATCAAAATTGCCCCCACCACGGGCAGGAAGATTATAGTTGTCAGATAATTAAAGTCCAACGCTCACTCCGCTAATGATTTTTCTCACCCTTTAGACTTCTTTGGAATAAATCCTAGGAAAAACAAGAAGAATAGAAAGAATAGATAATACAAGTTCGGTTCTATGCCTCCCAGGAACCCTAGAAAGCCCAAAAATCCAAGCCATCCCAAATTACCCAGTTTGTTTCTCATACTCATTTCACCCTCTTGAAGTTCAGCTACACTGACTCCTATAGATAGTCTTTATCAACCTCACCCCCTTATTCCCCCTCTCCTTCTCAAGGAGAGGGGGAATTGGTTTTGCAAGAGAGGCTTCGCCTCTCTTTAACTCTCCTTCAACCTTTTCTCCTCCAAGAGGATGGTTTACTTTGGAGGGGTTTCACCTCTCTTATACTTTCTTCTCTATTCCCCCCTTTAACTAGAAAGAGATTTTAGAGAGGGGGCTTCGTCCCTCTCTTACTTTCACTCCTCCTTCCCTTGATAAGGGAAGGGGGCAGGGGGATAGGTTGCTAAATAACCTCCTTGTAGGCAATGCATAAAACATTCATCCAAAGAAATACAAACAGAGAATAATCGCCAGAATACCTATGCCAATGAACAGACCATATAATTGCAGTTGCCCGGTATGCGCCTTCCGCAGAGCTCTGCCGGTGGCTATAGCCCCACTTGCCACCCCATTTACCGCCCCATCAACACCATAACTGTCAAAGAGCTGAAACCCAGCAAATAATCCCTTAAGCAGCACTATCCTCACGATAATGCCTTCATAGAGCTCATCAAACCAGTATTTCCTGTAGAACAGGGTGTATAGCGGCTTAAACATGCTGCCCACCTGCTCCGCCGATAGCCATTTGGCACTATACATAGCGTAGGCAAGCAAAATGCCCAGACCAGCCAGTATTAGCGAGAGCCAGGGCAAAGGCTGAGCTAGAATACCGAAAAATCCGTCAACAAAGCTATGAGTCTCGCCATGACCCATAAACTGCCCAAAGGCGCCGGTAACATTCCAGAAACCGGAGGCCACCGATAGGATAGCCAGCAATACCATAGGCATAACCATAACCAATGGCGATTCGTGAGGCTTGCCGTGTGCTTTAGCACCACCACGATACTCACCACCGAAGGTCAAAAAAACCACTCGGAACATATAGAAGGCAGTCATAAATACGGTGAGCATCGCCAGAGCGAACAGGATGGGCTGGTTTTGTAAAGAGGCAGCTAGAATCTCGTCCTTGCTCCAGAACCCGGAAAGAGGCCAGATGCCGGCAATACTCAATGAGGCAATGACAAAGGTGGCATAAGTCCAGGGCATAAACTTGCGCAGTCCACCCATCTCCCTGATATCAAATGTCCCGGTGGCATGATTGACGCTGCCCGCCCCCAGAAACAACAGGGCTTTGAAGAAAGCGTGGTTAAACAGGTGGAAGATACCAATGGCTATGCTCCCAGCCCCCAGCCCAAGCATCATATAGCCCAACTGGCTGATAGTAGAATAAGCCAGGACTCGCTTAATATCGGTCATTACCAGGCCCATAGTGGCGGCAAAAATAGCGGTAAAGCCACCGATGACCGCCACTGTGGTCAGCGCCTCAACCGAGTGCTCAAACAGAGGGAAGGTGCGGGCAACCAGAAAGACGCCGGCCGCTACCATAGTGGCGGCATGGATTAGGGCACTGACCGGAGTGGGGCCCTCCATAGCATCAGGCAACCACACATGGAGGGGGAACTGAGCTGACTTGCCCACAGCGCCGGCAAAGATACCAATCGCCGCCCAGGTAAGGGTTGTGCCCGCTAGCGCCCCGGTGATAGCTAGTGAATGGAGTTTAGCAATATCAAAAGTTCCAGTGTTGAAGAAGAGAAGCAGGATTGCCGCCAGGAAGCCAAAGTCGCCAAGCCGGGTAACAATAAACGCCTTCTTGGCGGCACTAGCCGCCGCCGGACGATGGAACCAGAAGCCAATAAGCAGATAAGAGCATAAGCCAACCATCTCCCAGAAAACATAAAGGAAGAGAAGATTGTCAGCCAGAACTAGAGCCAGCATTGAGCCGGTAAACAGCGACATAAAGGCGAAGTAGCGGTGATAACCAGGGTCGCCATGCATATAGCCCTGGGAATAAATCTGAACCATCAGGCTGACCAGGCTGACCACAATAAGCATCACTGCCGTCAGCGAATCAACCATTAGTCCGAGGTGAATGGTAATCCCACCTTCAATAACCACCCAGTTGATATCGGGTACTGGTAGCTCATGGCCCGGGACAGCCATAACCTCCATTAATACCCAGACTGAGAGAGCAAAAGAACCTAAGAGAGAGGCAATAGTGATATAGCCACCCAGCTTGGGCTTATGATTAAGGAAGGGCCTGAAGAACAGCGATATTATGGCAAAGGAGAAAAGGGGCAGTAGAAAAATAAGCCAGACCAATTGATACGGCATTACAGCTTCCTCAATACCTCTTGGATAACGTGCTCCTTATCCTTGGGCACAAGGATAGAATAGCTAGCCATCTCCCTATCTCTGGGCTCACCAGCGACAGGGATGATGCGGGTGGGTATCCCTTCACCCTCAAACAGCTCCTTCCACATCTCAGCGAGCATCAAGCTTTTTACCTGTTTAACCTCTACCCACATATTGAGTTTCTACCTCACCCCCTGTATCCCCCTCATGCTAAGACTCCATCTCCCTATTATGGAGAGGGGGAGGATTTTTTCTTAAGAGGGACTTCGTCCCTCTTAAACTCCCTTTTATGTATTTGAGACTTTTTACCCCGTATTCGCCTCTCTTTAACTCTCCCTTTTTATCCTTTTTAGGTAGTAGAGACACTTTGTTTTTTAGTGTTTCTCCCCTTTCCCTTCTCTTCTAAGAGGAGAGGTTTTAGAGAGGGGGCTTCGCCCCCTCTCTTATCTTCATTCCCCCTTCCCTTACTAAGGGAAGGGGGTCAGGGGGATGGGTTATACAAGAGAGATGGCGTCTCTCTTTAACTCTCCTTTAAAATTTGCTTACCACTTCATCAAATCAATCTTGGTGGCATCAATAGTTTCCCGGTAGCGGTAGATTGAAATTATTATCGCCAGGCCAACGGCGGCCTCGGCTGCCGCCACCACCATAATAAAAATAACAAACACCTGCCCGGTCAGCAGCAAGGGCACGATATAGCGAGAGAAGGCAACCATAGCGATATTTACCGCATTGAGCATAAGCTCAATAGACATCAAAATCACTATGGCGTTGCGTTTAGCTAGGGCACCATATAACCCAATGGAGAACAGGACTGCCGATAGTATTAGATAATGCTCTAAACCTATAGCCATAATTTACTTCTCTCTAACCAAGACAATAGCCCCTAAGATAGCCGCCAGCAACAGAAGAGGGGCAATCTCCACAGGCAGGATAAAGCCGCCCTCACCGAAAAGCAGTCCAGCCAGGGCAGGGGTAGTTGGCTCCAGGGGTGTAACTTCAGATACCTGCCATGGGGTATTGAGCACGGCAAAAGCCACTCCCCCCAGGAATAACAGGGCAACAATGAAAGCCGGGATTTGGAGCCTATTGGCCGGACTACCCCGCTGAACCTCCCTGGTCAGCATGATAGCCAGGATAATTAATACCGATATGGCGCCAACATAAATCAGAACCTGCACTGCTGCCAGAAAGTCGGCACTGAGGGTGATATAGATTCCAGCCACCGTCAGGAAGCAAAGAACTAGAGAGAGAGCGGCTCGGAAGACATCGCCCAGCAAAACTACAGCTAAAGCAGCTATTATCCCTACTACGGCTAATGCCCAGAAAGCAATCTCAAGTCCCATTACTTTCTCACCTTGTCCCTGTCAAGAAGTAGCGTCTGCCGAGGTAAGGTGACCTCAATCTTGGGTCGGGCATAACCGCTGGGCTTCCTCTCGTCCGATGCCAGCAGCTCCTCCTTGGTCAGTACCAGTTCACCCCGCCGATATTTTGCCCGCTCGTAGGCATAACCCATAAACAGCGCCTCGTAAGGGCAAGCCTCAACGCACAAGCCACAAAAGATGCAGTACCCGGTATCTACCTCAAACTTCTCGACGACATATTTATTTTCCTCGGCACTAACTGAGGTTGCAATCTGGATAGTGCCCTGGGGACAGCTCTTGGCACAGGTAGCGCAACCAGTGCATTTCTCCCTATCCCAGACAAGCTCATTACCCCGAATCCGCCGCGAGGTAACCAGCCTCTCTTCCGGGTATTGTGTAGTAATCGGCCGGCGAAACAGATGTTTAAGGGTTAACGCCATACCTTTGGCTATACCAATACCATACCGTTCAAACCTCAACCCTTCCCCCTCCTAAACGAAAGAGTTTAGACCACAAAGCTATCAGTACTGCCATTATTGCCAGGTTCAGAAATATAATCGTCCACGGTAGAGCTTCAGGCAAGACCAGCACCTCTATGCCGGTAATAAGCAGGTTAATCAAGGCTAGAGGCAAAAGGCATTTCCAGGCAAATGCCATCAACTGGTCTACCCTGATGCGTGGTATGGTGCTCCTCACCCAGAAAATGAGGAAGAAAACGGCAAGCACCTTAATAAGAAACCACAGAAAGGGGGGCAACACCGGCCCCCTCCAGCCACCAAGGAAAAGGGTGGTAATTATAGCTGAGATAGCCAGGGCTTCGGCGTATTCCACCAGATAGAACAGGGCAAACTTCATTCCCGAGTATTCGGTATGAAAGCCAGCGACAATCTCAGAGTCAGCCTCCATGAGGTCAAATGGGGTGCGGTTAATCTCGGCACAGCCACCAATGAAGAAGAGAAGGAAGCCCAGCGGCTGCAACAAAATGAAGGGAATATCCTGAGCCAGTACTATCTGGCTTAAAGATAACGAGCCAGCGAGCAGCACCACACCAATAATGGATAGCACTACTGGTATCTCATAGCTCACCACTGAAGCTACCTGGCGCATGGCACCAAGGAGAGAATACTTATTATTGGAACCCCACCCCGCCATAAATATCCCCATCGTAGTCACCGAGCTAATTGCCACCACATAAAGGATGCCGATATTGAGGTCAGCCAGTAGCGCCCCACCCTGGAACGGCACCACGGCAAAAATCATCACTACCGGGACAAAAGCAACCACTGGAGCCAGCCAGTGAACCAGTTTATCACCTTTAGCCGGGGTAATATCCTCCTTAATCAATACTTTAAGGGCATCAGCCACCGGCTGAAGAACACCGAAGGGTCCAACCCGGTTGGGACCGAGACGCACCTGAAACCGCCCTATACCCCGCCGCTCAAGATAGATAAATCCCATAACCATAGCCAAAACAAACACCAGGATAATAACCACAAACACCCCCCAGTGAAACCAAAAGCCTCCCGGCCAGTCAGGGGGTAGAGTCTGCCCATAGCCAATCGATGAACCAAAGCCAGAGTCAAATACTGTCACTATCTATCCACCTCACCCATACAAATATCAATACTACCAAAGATGATTATAGCGTCAGCCACCTTCCAGCCGATAATCATATCGCGAAGGGCAGTCAGGTTGATAAGGCTTGGTGCCCTGATGTGTAAGCGATAGGGAGCAATAGAATTATCTGACACCAGATAAAAGCCAAGTTCACCCTTGGGGGCTTCAATATGCCCATAGACTTCACCTACCGGGGGGCGGAGCAAATGGGGCACATCGCTTCTCACCTCGCCTTGGGGCAACTGCTCCAGAGCTTGCTTTAAGATGCGCACACTCTGCCGCATCTCCTGAATTCTTACCCGGTAGCGGTCATAGCAGTCGCCAACAGTGCCAGTGGGTATATCAAATTCAAAGCGGTCATAAATGGAGTACGGGTCTGCCTTACGAATATCCCATTTAACCCCGCTAGCCCGAAGCACCGGACCGCTGGCAGAAATATTGAGCGCCAGCTCCTTAGGTAGAATACCCACCCCTTTGGCACGAGCCAGCAGTATCTCATTCTCCGCCAGGAGCTGGTCATATTCATCAATAAAACCGGGCATTACCTTAACGAATTTATCTAGGGCAGGGATGAACTCTTCAGGAACGTCCTGGCTAACGCCGCCAACCCGCATATAGTTATAGGTTAGCCGCTGACCACTAGCCATCTCAAACAGGTCTAGAATCTTTTCCCTTTCCCGGAGCATATAAAGGATGGGGGTCATAAAGGCACCACAATCATTCAAGAAAGCGCCCACTGCTATCAGGTGACTGGCGATGCGCTGTAATTCCGCCATAATAACCCGGAGGTATTCAGCCCGTCCCGGAACTGGAATCCCAGCCAGCTTCTCCACGGCTAGAACATAGGCTAGATTATTGCTCATTGAAGCTAGATAGTCTAGCCTGTCAGTTAACGGGATGACCCCGGTATAGGTTCGCTCCTCAGCCAGCTTCTCAATCCCGCGATGAAGATAGCCAAAGACTGGCTCCATATCAACAATGACTTCCCCATCAAGGGTCGTCCTCATGCGGAATACCCCGTGGGTGCTGGGATGCGCCGGACCTATATTAACAACAAAAGGCTCGGTCTTAATTACCATTTTCTACCGTGTCCATAAATGAAATTATTTATTGCCCTCACCCACTTTAAATTTCTTTTTAAACCCTATCCCCTTTATCCCCTTGACAAGGGGAAGGGGAAGACAGTTTTTTGAGAGGGGCTGCGCCCCTCTCTGGCACCCTGTCAGATTAAACCCCTTCAACTTCTCCCCCAGAGGGGATTATTCCTAGAGAGGCTTCGCCTCTCTTTGACTCTTCTTTTTTAGGTAGTAGAGATACCTTGTTTTTTGGCGTTTCCCCCCCTTTTCATTCTCCTTTAAGAGGAGAGCCTTTAGAGAGGGGGCTTCGCCCCCTCTCTTCTTTACTGCCCCCTTCCCTATTAAGGGAAGGGGGCAGGGGGATGGGTTGCTAGATAATCTCTCTATAAATAATCCTTCCTTAAAGGATGCCCCTCAAACCCCTCCCAGAGAAAGATGCGCTTCATATTGGGGTGCCCGTCAAAACTAATCCCCATAAGGTCATAAATCTCTCGCTCCTGGAAATCTGCCCCCCGCCACAAACTGACCACCGAGGGGAGGCTGGGGCTGTCCCGACCGTAACATCGGGTCTTCACCACCAGGCTGTGGTTATGCTGTAGTGAGGTTAGATGATATACCACCTCAAAGTAGTCACAGTAATCAACAGCGGTAATAGCCGTGAGGTAACCAAAATCAAGCCCGGGCGTAGTCTTCAAATAACTGGCTACAGCAAATAGGGACTCCTTATTGACCACTATGCTTTTTGGGCTAGATTCTACAACGCTCCGTGGAAAATTCTCCTCTATTTGACTGGCAATTCCTTCGCCAGAAAAGGCTACCGTCATCCTCTATTTACCTTCTTTCTTTGGCAATGCTCATCTTAGCTATCTTGTAATGCAACATCCTTATGCCGTAAAGCAAGGCTTCAGGACGGGGTGGACATCCAGGCACATAGACATCAACCGGAATTATGCGGTTATATCCCGTAACCACACTATAAGACGAAGCGAAAATACCACCGCTGATAGCACACGCCCCCATGGCTATCACCCATTTCGGCTCCGCCATCTGGTCATAGATTCGCCTTACCTGAGGCGCCATCTTCCAGGTCAGTGTCCCGGCGGTAATCATCAGGTCAGCCTGGCGTGGCGAGGCACGGATGATTTCCATACCAAAGCGGGAGATATCAAAACGAGAGGCGGCGGTAGTGATAAATTCAAAGGCGCAGCAGGCAGGAAAACAAACCACCGGCCACAGCGAAGAACGCCGTGACCAATTGAGCATAGCGTCTACCGAGGTCAGCAGGATATTGCGCTTGACTTCCTCCTCCAACCACTCATCGGGGTCAGGAATAGGCTGTTGGCTACGCGCCTTAAGCGACTCAATTTGCTCACCCTCGGCGGCATCAAGCTGCCGGCTAGAATAAACCTCGCCTACTTCCATTCCAAAACCTTACGCCTCCAGGCATAGATATACCCAACAACAATGATGGAAATGAAAATAAGCACCCCGATAAAGCCAAAAAAACCCAGTTGCCTGAGGTCAGCCGCCCATGGGTAGAGGAAAACAACCAGCACGTCAAGGGCAATAAACATCAGGGCATAAAAATAATAGCGGAAATTAAACTGAACCCATGCCTTACCTATGGTCTCCATGCCACACTCAAAAGTGGAGCTTTTGACCGGATTGGGGTTATAGGGAACAATTTGGGGAAATCTGACCGGAAACGGGAGAGAGGAGAACAGTCTAAAAAGGACAGGATGGTTTAACTGAAGATACTGGCGAAGTCGGCGAAAATATGTAACCAGGCGAGCCGGGAGACTAAGGAAAAGGGGGAGAAGAAGAGTAGTAACGGCAAAAAAAATGGCAACTAGAAGAAACAGGCCGATATAGCCATAGTTTGCCAACAAGTACCTTCCTCCCTTTCCACAATAACAGCTACCAGTATATCACACTTGACTTTTTTAGGGCAAGAGGACATCTGAGGTTGTTTATTAACCTCACCCCCTTAATCTTACCCCACGAAATCAGGATTTCGCGGGGACCCCTTAATCCCCCTCTAACCTACACTCTCCCTTCCCTTCTTAAGGGAAGGGGGTCAGGGGGATAGGTTGCTAAACGACCTCCATCTGCCCACTGTTGACCTTGTCCCAATAACCAAATATCATAATAATAAGTAGCATCGTGGTAGGCCAATAGCCAAAGATGCCGCAGCCAGGGTGAAACAGCTGATAAGGAAGATTGACAATATAGGCTAAAACTAGCTATCATCCAAGCAGGGCAGTTTGAAACGATGAGAGTGATTGCTGGCGAGGCAAAAGGACACCGACTTAAGGTGCCAAAGGGGACCGGCACCCGCCCGGCGACAGATTTAGTCCGGGGGGCAATCTTCTCTATCCTGGAAACAACCACCAGCAATTGGTCACGAGTGCTCGACCTGTTCGCCGGTAGCGGAGCCCTGGGTATTGAGGCCTTATCCCGTGGCGCCGGCTGGGTTGACTTTGTTGAACGGGAGCCACGATGTTGTAGTATAATCAGGGAAAACCTGGAAAAGACAAAACTTGCCGCCCAGGCTCACATTTATTGCTGTAGCGTGGCTAAGGCACTTTCCTTTCTTAAAGATGAGTACAGCATTATACTGATAGACCCGCCCTATGCTGATTCTTCTATCGGCAGCGTGATTGAGCAACTGGCGACCTCTAGATTAGTCGGACCAGAGACGATTGTAGTGGTGACGCACTCCCCCCACCTTCCCCTGGATTCAACCTATGCCACATTGCATCGCCTAAAAGAGCACCGCCATGGTGATAGTTGCATTATAGTATACCAAAAGGAGGGCGAACGTTGAGCATTGCTATCTATCCTGGCAGCTTTGACCCGATAACCAACGGGCATCTTGATATCGCCACCAGGGCAGCTAAGATTTTTGACAAGCTAGTCATCGGTGTCTATGAGAACCCCAATAAGCCCCTGCTATTCACTACTGAAGAGAGGGTGAAATTTATAAAGCAGGCAATAGCCGACCTACCCAATGTTGAGGTGGAGTCCTTTAGCGGGTTAACCGTTGATTTCGCCAGGAGGGTAAAGGCGCAGGCTATGGTGCGAGGACTGAGAATGAGTGCCGACTTTGAGCGGGAATTTGATATGGCAATGATGAACAAGAGGCTGTACCCTGAACTAGAGACGGTCTGTCTTATGGCGAGGGTGGAATATCAGTTTCTTAGCTCTAGTTTGCTTAAGGAGGCAGCGAGCCTGGGCGGCGATATTGATGGCCTTGTCCCCAAACACGTGGCTTTGGCTCTAAAAAGGTTTCAAGGCAAGGTATAATTCATCACTGAAAGAAAGAGCTACCGCGTCAAACCCAGTTCATAAATCTGCTTCATCCGTAGCGCAGGGCATCAATAGGATTTAGCCTAGCTGCCCTCATTGCCGGGTATATCCCCGATGCCAAACCGATAAACACCGACACCGAGATAGCCAGAATCACAATATCCGCCGAGACCACAGAATGAATGGTTATCCCGCCAAGATTTACGTGAGAAATTAAAAATGATATCACCCAGCCACCAACTATGCCGATGCCACCACCAACCAGACTAAGTATCGCTGCCTCAATCAGGAATTGCAGCAGGATATCCCTCCGTTTAGCCCCAACTGCCTTACGAATGCCTATCTCTCTGGTGCGCTCGGTTACCGAGACCAGCATGATATTCATAATGCCAATGCTACCGACCAGCAGGGAGATGCTGGCAATAGCCCCCAAAACTATGGTAAATATCCCGGTTACCTGCTGTAACATGCCGAGCATCTGCTCCATGCTGATGACAGCAAAATCATTCTTCTCATCAACTGACAACCGATGCCGCCTCCTCAGGATAGTTTCAATCTCCTCTCTCACCTCGTCTATCACCTCAGCGCTGGCTACCTTAACCGAGATTGACTGAACGGCGTCTTCACCGCGGGCAGTGCGCTGGGTAAATAGCTTGGTTTGAAAGGTGGTTATTGGTGTCACCACTACATTATCCAGGCTAACCCCCATAATTGCCCCACCCTTAGGCTCCAGAACACCGATAACGGTAAACCGTTTCCCTTTCATTTTAACCTTCTGCCCCACAGGGTCGTCAGCGCCAAACAGGTCTTCAGCTACTTCGTTCCCCAACACTACCACCATATCCCTTGAGGCTACATTCCTATCCGAAATAAACTGACCTAAGGCTAGGGAGTGATTGTATACCTGCTGATATGCCGGGCTAGCCCCATGAATTATAGCCACCTTACTTTCACCGCCAGCGGTTACTTCAACATAGTTCTCATTTACCGGGTCTATCGCCACCACCGAGGGAATACGCTCCAAAGCCTTGGCATCATCCAAGGTGAGGGTAGGCGTCATGAACGCATATGACATTCCAGCTATCCCCCCAACCTCGCCTGAGCTGGGGATTACACTGAGTAAATTGGTGCCCATCTGTTCAAAGGTGGAGGTAATTGACGCCTGGGCTCCCCTCCCCACTGACATCAGGGTGATTACCGCCCCAACCCCAATTATGATGCCCAGCATGGTTAGCGAGGAGCGCAACTTGTTGGCAAATAGCGATCTTATGGCGATAGCTAACGATTCAACAAACTTCACTGGCTGATAATCTCCCCGTCACGGAGGTGAATAATACGCTGAGTTTGAGCGGCTATGTCCGCCTCGTGGGTAACAATGACTACAGTAATACCATCCTGGTTGAGCTGGCGGAAGATGGAGATAATCTCGGCGGTGGCGGCACTATCAAGGTTGCCAGTAGGCTCGTCGGCCAAAATGAGGGCCGGGTTATTCACCAGTGCCCGAGCTATAGCCACCCGCTGTTGCTCGCCACCCGATAGCTCAGTGGGTTTATGCTTAGCCCTTGGTCCCAGCCCCACCCGCTCCAGGGCTTCCATAGCTGGCTGGCGCTTATTACGGCTACCACCATAGATAAGAGGCAGCTCTACATTGGCTAAGGCGGTGGCACGGGATAAAAGATTATAGTCCTGAAAGACAAAGCCAAACTTTTTGTTTCTCATCTCAGCCAACTGATTATCATTAAGCCGGCTGACCTCAGCCCCCTCAAAGAAGTAACTACCCGAGGTAAGTCTATCCAGGCAGCCGATGACATGGAGCAGGGTCGACTTACCCGAGCCTGAGGCACCGATGATAGAAATCATCTCACCCTGTTTGATAGACAAGGTTACCCCCCTCAGGGCATAGACCTCTACATTGCCCATGCGGTAAACCTTTGTCACACTTTCAAACTCAATCATACCCATAGCCTATTGCCCAAAAAGGAACCCTCCTGGGGTTTCTGGTGTGGCACGCTTCTTCACCGCTACTATTTCGCCTTCATCAAGCCCGTCTAAAATCTCGGTCTGAAGACCATCGCTTATGCCAATAACCACAGGTCTTTTCTCAATTTGCTCGTCGAGCTTAACCCAAACTATAGGATTACCTTGGCTATCGCGCTCAATAGCCCGGTCGGGCACCAGTAAGACGTTATTCCGCTGCTGGATTATGATGTCAGCGGTGGCACTCATGCCAAGCTTAAGCCCGGAACCTTCGGGAACATCAAGGCTAATTTTGACCCTATATAGTACTAAACCAGCCTCCACAATTGGCATCGAGCCAATGGAGGTAACCACGCCGTCAAACTGCTTGCCAGGTAATGCGTCCACAGTGATAATGGCGCTTTGCCCCAGCTTCACATCAGGAATGTCTATCTCATCTACCTCAGCAGTGAGCTCCATGCTGCCGGGGTCAATTAGATGAACCACTATCTTGGGACCCATGGTAGGCAATGGAACAATATCGCCATCCTTAACATTTATTGCGGCTACCAGCCCGCTAAATGGGGCGGTGATTATTGCCTCATCCAGTTGCCTCTGTGCCTGGGTAACAGCCTGCTTCGCCGCCTCAGCCTGTAACTCGGCTGCCTTGAGCTGCGCCTCAGCTATTGTCACCCTGTCATAGGAGGCATGTAGTACGTCCGTTAACTGATTTAGATTATATTTAGCGTCATCTCTGGCTACTTCTGCCTGAGCCAGAGCCGCCTTCGCCTGGACCAAAGCCAGTTCCAGGGCACTGGTATCAAGCTTAGCCAGCAAATCACCCTTGCTGACCGTGTTACCTTCGCTAACATATACCTTGTCCACCTTGCCACCGCTGCCAAAAGCCAGGTTCGCTTCACGGGAAACACCTATGTTACCACTGCCACTGATGCTGACCGTCAGGTCACCCCGCACCACCTCAGTCAGTTGCCACTCAGCTTCCTGCTGTTCGCCAGCACAAGCCGCAGTTGCAGCTAAAACCAGGCACAAAAGTAGAATAGTCACAATTCGCCAGCCCTTCATGTTAAATCATCCTTTCCTTCCCGGACAAAGCCCTAAATTTTAGAGCGGATGCTAATTGAAAGTCAAACTTTACCAAGCTAGAGATTGTTTATTAACCTCACCCCCTTAATTTTTATAAACCCTATCCCCTTTATCCCCTTCCCCTTGTCAAGGGGAAGGGGAATCAGTTTTATAAGAGAGGCTAAGCCTCTCTTTAACTCTCTTTTAGTATTTCTCCTTGAGAAGGAGAGAGAGAAGACACTTTAGAGAGGGGCTTCGCCCCCTCTCTTACCTACCTACACTCCCCCTTCCCTTAATAAGGGAAGGGGGTCAGGGGGATAGGTTTCTAAACGACCTCAGCTAGAGCCTCGCCTTGACATTATTACTATGAGGCTAAGCACGACTAAAACCAGAGCTACACTAATGCCCAGTGCCACCCAGAGGTATAGAGGAACCACTGACTGGGATGGTGAAATCGGAGGAGAGGGAGGGGGTTGGGGCGGCGCCTCCGGCGCCGCCTCGGTGGTGAACACCCCAACCCCCCACCGGCTTTGGCTGGTAGCACTGATAGCCCTTACTCGCCAGAAATAGGTAGTGTCATACTCCAAATCCTGGGTGCATGCTAAGACAGTAGTGGATAAGGCGTTAGCACCAGTTAGAGCCATGACCGTGTCTGAAAATTCACTATCTCGGGACAACTCAAACTCATAGCCGGTAGCCCCGTCAGCCGGATTCCAGACAAAAGCCGGTCTTATTGGCACATTGGTAGCCCCAGGCGATGGAGCTACCCCAGAGGGGATATCCAGTGGTGACCATTGGGCACCGCCGAGGGCAGTGGTAAACGACCAACTGGTAGAGAAACGGCTAAGCGTTGGTGCACCAAAGGTAATAGTGGTACCGGGCACAAAGTTTGAACTGCCCGCTTTACCCACTCTCACCCTCCAGTAATAAGTAGTACCACTATCCAGACCGGTGATATTGACCTTTGCTCCTTCAGAGTATATTTGGACCGGAGTTTGCTTGAAACTGGGGGCTATGTCATACCACAAATCGTATGACGTGGCGCGGCTAACCGGGTTCCAGGAAAGCTGACAGTCTGTCTGCCTGTCTGAGCAAGCTCCGTCAGGTGGTGAGGCAAGCTCCGGGAACAGGGTAAGGGTGTCCTCATAAGTATAAAGAACCATTGGGGTGGATGCAGTGTCAATAGACCACAGGGTATGAGAGCCTTTGGCATACCATAGACCAGATAGTCCAACCCCGGCCGCCAGGTCGGTATTCACTATCTCAAACACCGGGGCTTCAGTGGCTGGGGAAAGGGCATTGGTAGGATTGAGACAACGAGCCACGCCGCCTTCAGCAGCCGTGGTTCCAACCACCCGGGGGGCTGCCGGGTCGGGGTCGGTGACGTATAAGGTGCTCAAGCCATCGCCATCATCGGCAGCCACCATACCCCTTATTCGGGGGGAAGTGCTGGCACCAATCTCTTCAATACGAGCTGGTGAAGTATCATCTATCCGCTCCCATCTGGTGGAAGTGCCAATGACATAGCGCATAACACCAGCCTTAGCCCCAGCAGCTCCATAGTCGGCGGCATAGACCGTTTTATTATCAGCGTAGTTGGGGGCAAAGACTACCAGAGTAGACTTGGCTAACCCGGTGTCGGCTAACTCCTCCCAGGTCTCGCCACCATCGGTGGAGAGATAGACCTTGCCACCATCACCCCCAGCCAGGATGGTGCTGTCATTCTCATAGCCTGGGGATAGAGCCATAGAGTTGAAGCTGGATAATCCCGTAGCCACAGCCGGGCTCCAGGTTTTGCCACCGTTGGTTGTCTTATAGAAATTGCCACCGCTATCACCAACCAATATCTCTCTATTATTAACAATTGCCCAGGAATTGATGGTGCCTGGAGTGCCACTCTTAGTGGACAGGGGTGAAAAGCGGGAGCCGTTATCGGTTGACCTCCAGATATCGGGGGCGCTTCCCCCCTGGCAGATGAATACCGTAGTATCTGAGGCAAAACGGGGCGATATAGCCACTTTATCAAACTTGGGCACGGTTACTGTTGAACCGGAGGGAAGGGTTATCCCCTGACGCTCAGTTAATACCGCATCCCAGGTTGCGCCGCTATTAGTGGTGCGCCACAGTATTGACCTACCGGAATTGCCCTCGGTAATCATATATATGGTGCCATCACTGGAATAATTTGGTGACACCGCCAGGTCAGTGATAGTCTGCAGGTCATCACAGATAAAGGCGATTTGAGCAAAGGTAGCCCCGCTGTCAATACTGCGGGCAAGGCCACCGTTGGTGCCGGAGGTGCCAGCATAGACAATGTAGCCAGAGGAGTAAAACCCGCCCAGCGCCACACAGGTATCACTGGCAGTAGCGGTTACCGATGGCGGTGTGTAGCTTGCACGACCATTGGATAAGACATTTCCATCGGTTAAGCCAGCAACGATGGTGGCATTAAAGGCTTCGCCGGCGGCGACTATACTGTGTACGGCTTTACTTGGGTCAGGGAAAAACATGGGCAAAACCAGAGAACTATCGGGCGTTCCCATTCCCATTACCATATAGACAGCGCTCGCCACCCCGGCATCAAGACCGGCATATTGAATATACCTATCTTCTACATCTGATGAGTCGTAGTCGCCGGGGAAGGCAAGACAACCGCCGGTTGCCACTACGTCAGGTAGGATAGCATTGCCAATAGTGGCACCCCAGTCTGAGCTGCCAAGCTTGGTGGTGATAATGGTATCGGTCTCATCGGTTACCACGGCTACCACCTGCATATCGTCGGCAAAGTTGGGGGAGAAGGCGACATCAAGGACATCATACTTGGTGCCAGCGGCACCACCCCCGACCCGAAGGTCACCCCAGGAGGTAAAAGGCTGCGACTCATCATAGAAATAAATACCGCCGTAATCGCCAACATCGGCGTCAGCCGAGCCCAGCAGCAACCAGTGGCTGCCCTGGTAATAAGTGACATCAAGCGATGTAATCAGGCGGCTACTGGTGGTGTCAGTCCCACTACCGTAGGCTGGTCTGGCACTAACGGTGGTAAAATCCTCACCGCCATCGGTGGACTTATACACATTATACTGAGTCGCTAGGTATAAAATATCGGGGTATTCCCACTGGGGCAGAAGAAGAGCTATGATTTTGGGGGTGGGGTCGGAGACAGACGGCTTATCACTAGTTGGTATTTTCCACAATGGTGTCCAGGTATAACCGTCATCGGTGGACTTAAACAGGTTATAGCCGTTTAAGGGTGAACCCGATGCTTCCTCAGTGGCAGCATAGAGCGTGCCATCATAAGCAACACAGATAGCAGTAACACCAGTTCCTTCAGTGGTAACATCGCTGGTCAGAACCCAGTCACCAGCTTCGCCCTTCTGGGGGATAGGATATCTAGTCCAGGTGTCAGCCTCAGGCTCAGCCTGTGCCGGGGCTGACAGCAGGGCAAACGGCACAAGCAACAGAATAATTACTAGTCCTAGCCACTGCGGGCGCCTTTTCCTCATCTAAACCCTATAGCTGGAATTTCATACAACCTGCATATAATATAAGTTTGGGGCAATAGGTAGCAAATCGGCGAAGCAGAGGGATAGTAAACCGGGGTTATTGACTAACCCCCCAATCTCTTGGCTTTATCATAGGCAGCCTTAACCGCCTCAATGAGTAACTGAGAGAAGTCCCCCTTCTCAAGGCAAAGCAGAGCCTTGGCGGTGGTGCCACCGGGGGAGGTAACCATTCGGCGCAACTCGGCTGGTTCTTTGCCCGACTTCTGAATAAGGTAACCTGAGCCCAGCATCGTCTGCAACACCAACTCACGAGCCAGAGCCCGAGGAAGACCAATTTCTACCCCGGCATTAACCAGCGACTCCACGACCAGGAAGAAATAAGCTGGACCGCTGCCGCTGACCGCCGTAGCCATATCAATATAACTCTCGTCGTCAACATAAATCTCCCTGCCCATAGCCCCAAGGATAGCCTTAGCCCATCCCCTTTGCTCCTCGGTTACTTCAGCCGTAGCCGTCCACACGCTCATCCCCTCACCAATCTGGGCTGGGGTATTGGGCATAACCCGAACGATACAGCGGTGCTTTAGCCCCAGAGACAAGGTATCAATTCTTGCCCCAGCGATGATAGATAGTACCAATTGAGCCGGCTTGAGCCGACCACCAAGTTCGGTCATCACCTCAGCCAAATTCTGCGGTTTAACCGCCAGAACCACCACGTCGCCCGTCGCCGCTGTCTGCCGATTACTGCTAGTCACAGCCACAGTGTATTTCCGTGCCAAGTAATCACGCCGCCCCTTATCAACATCGCTAACCCCGATAGCCTGCGGTCTGGTCAAGCCTTTATCCAGAATGGCTGACACCATCGCCTCCCCCATATTGCCACCGCCGATGAATGCTATCCTCATCCTCCTCCTTAGTCCCCGTTGGGATTCTTTATTTACCATCCCCTTTAGTTTTTGTTAGCCTCCCCCCTGTGTCCCCCTCTCCTTGGGAAGGAGAGGGGGAAGGAATTTTAGAGAGGGGGCTTTGCCCCCTCTCTTGCTTTCACTCCCCCCTTCCCTTAATAAGGGAAGGGGGTCAGGGGGATGGGTTATATAAGAGAGACTTCGCCTCTCTTTTACTCTCCTAGTATTTAGCGCACCACCAAGTTCACCAGCCTGCCGGGGACATATATCGTCTTTAAGACCTCCTTGCCCTCAAGGTAAGCCGTTACTCGCTGTGACTGTAAGGCTACCTGCTTGGCTTCAGCCTCGGTGATAGACGCCTGGACAGCAATTCGGTCGCGCAACTTGCCGTTAACCTGAACCACCAAGGTAATCTCCTCTTCCTTAGCCAGCTCCTCATCCCACTTGGGCCAACTCTGATTATGGATGCTATAGCTATGACCCACCTGCTGCCACAACTCCTCAGCCAGATGGGGGGCGGTAGGCGCTAGAAGCCGGAGCAGGATATCTATAGCCTCCTGCCAGTGTGAAAAGCTAACCGCCCCTTCCTCTTTAAGCTTAACCAGGTAGTTGGTGAACTCCATAAGTGCCGCGAGCATGGTATTAAACCGAATTCTTTCCATGTCCTGGGTCGCCTTCTTAACTGTCTGGTGAGTAATTCGGGACAAATCCCGCTCTGCTTTCTCTATATCAACTTCTTCACCTTTCATCCTTTTCATAACAAGCTCTGGTATTTTCTCTTTATATTTCCCCGTCACCAGGTTCCACACCCGGTTAAGCCATCGGCTTACGCCGCTAATGCCGCTGTCATTCCACTCCCCTCCCTGCTCCCAAGGGGCGACAAACATAAGATAGGCACGCACAGCATCGGCACCAAGCTCAGAAACATACTCGTCAGGGGTAATCACATTACCCCGAGATTTGCTCATCTTCTGGCGCTCAACAATAATCACCCCCTGGTTAAATAGGCGGGCAAATGGCTCACTGAAGTCAACCAGCCCCATATCCCGCAGCGCCTTGATGAAGAAGCGGGCATAGAACAGGTGCATGACAGCATGCTCAGCACCGCCAGTATAAAGGTCTACCGGTAACCAATGCCTCACCTTGTCAGGGTCAAACGGAGCGTTATCACAATTGGGGCTGGCATAGCGCAAGAAATACCACGAGGAACACATAAAGGTGTCCATGGTGTCAGTCTCACGCTTGGCTGGGGCTGAGCACCGCGGACAGGTGGTATTGACAAACTGCTCACAGTATTTCAACGGAGATTCGCCGGTGGGCTTAAACTCAGCGCCCTCGGGGAGTAATACTGGCAGGTCTTTCTCAGGGACAGGGACAATGCCACAGTTTGGGCAGTAAACCATAGGAATAGGTGCCCCCCAGTAGCGCTGTCGGGAGATAAGCCAATCGCGGAGTTTGTAGGTTATAGTTCGCTTGCCCCATCCCTTCTTCTCCAGGAAATCAGAGATTGCCTCAATGCCCTGCTGGCTGGGGAGTCCGTCAAACTGCCCTGAATTCACCATAGTGCCTGGTTCAGTATACGCCTGCTCAAGCTCCTCCCCCCGCCACCCAGATGGAGCTATCACCACCCTGATTGGCAGGTTATACCTTTTGGCAAAGGCAAAGTCACGCTCATCATGAGCTGGCACCCCCATAACCGCCCCGGTGCCATAGGTCAGCAGCACATAGTCGGCAATCCAGATGGGCACCCTTTCACCGTTGAGCCTGTTTACCGCATGCGCTCCGATGAATACCCCGTCTTTTTCCCGCTCGGTGGAAAGCCGCTCAATCTCTGTCCGGCGCCGTGACTGAGCCACATAGTCTTCAACCTCAGCCCTCCTATCGGCTGAGGTCAGCTTAGCTACCAGAGGGTGCTCTGGAGCCAGAACCATAAAGGTAACACCAAAGGTGGTATCAGGGCGAGTGGTAAATACCCTGATTTCCTTTTCCTCCACTCCAAGATGGTCAAGGGCAAAGGAAATCTCGGTGCCGGCGCTCTTACCCACCCAGTTCCTCTGCATCACCCTTATCCGCTCTGGCCAGTCAATACCATTGTGCTCCATAAGCTCATCGGCATACTTGGTGATGCGGAAGAACCACTGCTCCAAATCTCGCCGACTGACCGCTGCCCCGCAGCGCTCACAAAAACCATCTACCACCTGCTCATTAGCCAGCACCGTCTGGCAGTGGGGACACCAGTTAACCGGAGCCTTCCCCCGGTAAGCCAGGCCATTCTCGTATAGCTTCAAGAAGAACCACTGTGTCCACTTATAGTATTCAGGCAGGCAGGTAATCACCTCCCGGCTCCAGTCATAGATAGTGCCTATGCTCTTGAGCTGACGACGCATGTTGTCTATATTTTGCATCGTCCAGGTATAGGGATGAATCCCCCGGCTGATAGCGGCATTCTCAGCCGGAAGCCCAAAGGCATCAAATCCCATAGGGTGAAGCACATTATAGCCCTGCATCCGCTTAAATCGGGCGTGAACATCTGACGGGGCCATGGCATACCAGTGCCCAATGTGAAGGTCACCTGAGGTGTAAGGGAACATGGTTAAGGCATACCACTTGGGACAGGGGGCATCATCGCTAACCTCATATAGCCTATCTTCAGCCCATCTCTGCTGCCACTTCTTTTCTATCTCTTGAGGATTATACTTAGCCATCATTCTACCGAGGGTAATTGTAACAAGATTGAAACTGCGGTGCAATCTCTGAAGCGAGGTTGTTTAGCAACCCATCCCCCTGACCCCCTTCCCTTAATAAGGGAAGGGGGAAATGTAAGTAAGAGAGGGGTTTCACCCCTCTCTAAAAATCTTTCCCCCTCATGCTAAGACTATATCTCCCTATTACGGAGAGGGGGATTAAGGGGGTGAGGTTAGTAAACAGCCCCCCGCCCCGAAATATCAAGGCGAAGGGCAATAACACCATAATTATGTGGAGCTGGGGGGATTCGAACCCCCTACCTTTTGACTGCCAGTCAAACGTTCTCCCGATTGAACTACAGCCCCATAGAGACACTA
>Ga0209609_10000563_pt1 | contig 22298 bp, 17 predicted proteins | sample LakKivw325mmetaG_FD_184136 | JGI IMG/M metagenome (GOLD analysis project Ga0209609, IMG submission 184136) | Anoxic lake water microbial communities from Lake Kivu, Rwanda to study Microbial Dark Matter (Phase II) - Lake Kivu water 325m metaG... | ecosystem: Environmental > Aquatic > Freshwater... | reverse complement strand
CTCCTGGACCTCGCCCAGGGCGTAATTGAAGAGCAATTTCTCCGAGCCCCGGAGGCCGTCCGGGGCAAGAGCCACCTCGGCCACCCGGAAGGTCTGGGTCCTGGGATCGGGTGAACGTTCCCGGCTCTTCGTTGGCTCCCGCGCTTAGCAATGAGATTAGCCACAGGATGTCATCTTTTTCTTCGGCCTGAAGATTATTTTATGAAATACAAAACCAATAAAGAACCCAATAATCAACATATAAATGAGGTCAACAGCTAAGACAACGCCAAGGTAACTATCATTGTACTTAATCAGCCTCCCTACGAGCCGTTCTATCGGGTAAGCGAGTAAGCCCAGCGGCTTAGCAAGAAGGCGATTTACTTTTTCATTGAAGAAAGTGAGTACTGTTATGGCGCCGAATACGACAGAATTGACAGCACCACAGATAATTCTGTTCTTTTGCATTATCTTAAGCTCCATGAAGATCTAGATGACCATTGAGAAAGCAATGTTGATGGATTGCACAGCGGATATAGCCGCATTTACGGCCGCTTCAAATAGCCTCTCTTGGAATTCTCTCATTAGGTCGAGTGTCAATTGGGCCATTTCCATCACTGCATTATCCCAATCATTGTAGCCTGAATAGGGGTCATCAATCCCTGGATAGCCTATAAGATGACTCGACCCTCCAAACCATGATACCGGGAGATGCGCGAAATAGTCCTGGACAACATGAAGGTACTTTCCAAATTCTTTGGGGTCGAGAGTCGTTCTGCAGTTGCTAATTGCCTCGAAAAATCGCTCTGAGGAGACAAAATGCCAGTCCTTTCTTTGCTGAATATCAAGCGTTAAAGAAGTAGTCTCTGGGTCTGAATCGACATAATTATTTGCCTCCGCTATTGACGTTGCTAGTTCGGGGGACATTCCTACAAACATGATCCCGATCTTCCTGGTCCACGCAAAGTGCACTGTCTCATTCCATTTCCCGGTAGGATCGACCACATTAACTGGATTATTACCGCAATATGTGTAAAGGTTCCATTGTTGAGGATCGGCTTGTGCCGCCTGTAATATCAGCTTCGGGTCCGGGGAGATGAACCTATACTGCGCTCGGTCGTAATACCTCGCCCCGAAGTAGTCGAGCTCCGACTCCGGATCCCGCGGCTTGCCCGAGAACTTGAGTTCAGGATCGTAGGTGCTCACCCCCCAGGTCACCTGAATCCCCCCATAGGGCTCGTGGGCCGCCGCATAGACGACAGCCCCGTTGCTGTCGGTCACGATCCGGGTCGAGTTGATCTGGTCCGAGGCGTAGTAATAGTATTTCGGCCCCTCGATCGTCGCTCTGTACTCGGCGACGAGCATGCCGCCAAAATAGATGTAATCCCGGATCCAAGTGCCTGAAACGTCGTACTCTGCAAGGAGCCGCCCGTCGAAGGAATAGATGTAGTAGGTGCCGTTTGGCAAAGCCCCGGAAAGCATCTTGGCGCCTCCGGGCGCTTTCGAGACGCTGGACCTGGTCGAGCGCGTTTCCGGCGCTTTGCCTTCAGGGAGGCGCCTGTCGATTCCTCGGCCCCGCCTCGTCTCCGTATCTCTGTCTCCCCTCTTCTGCCGCTTCTCGTCTTTGCCCTTCTCCTTTTCCGAGACTGCCCTGCCCGTCAGATCCGGTTCGGCCTCCCCGCCCGGCTCGACGATGGAGAAGGTCTCGGCGCTTACGGAAAAAGGAACGCTCGCCGGCAGGGAGTAGGATTTCGTGAACGTTCCCGGCTCCTCTTCGGATCCCGCGAGCTTGAAGGACTTGGCGCTCGAAGCATAGGCCCGGTCGTCGACGCCTGAGCTCAAGGCCTGTTCTTCGGTCCGCGCCGCCTGCCGCATCTCTGCGCCTTCGCCAGCCGTCTCCCCCTGGCGCTTCTCCCCGCCTTGGATCCGCTCCAAGCCGGGGAGCCAGCCGCCCTCCCTGGGGAGGAGCGATGTCGCATATCTATTGAAATTATCCCTGAACAGAGGCCGGAAGACAACTCCCTCGCGGTCCTCGCCGATCCGGCTCAGGTCCAAGAACCGGACGTCCAGGTCGTCGATCCAGAGCGTTACCTCGGGACCGCAGCTCAGGGAGACCTCGGGCGCGTCGTGGACGTCCAGGTCGGCCTCGAGCGGCACCCCGCTCAGGATGGGCCGGTTGTCGATCCAGACGGCGCCCGTGTAATTCGTCATGTCGTAGGTGATCCGGGCGTGATGCCATCGCCCGAGGAAGCCGCCGATCTCCTGGACCTCGCCCAGGGCGTAATTGAAGAGCAGGTTCTCCGAGCCCCTGAGACCGTCCGGGGCAAGAGCGACCTCAGCCACCCGGAAGCTCTGGGTCTTGAGGTCGGGGACCCCGGCCCGGAAAACGAAGTGCGATTCCGGCAGGCCCTTCCCTTCAGCCGCCGAGACCCGGAAGTTGAACTCGAACGAAAAGAGGGCCGCGATCGTCGGCGAGCCGTCGGCGTCGCTGATCCTGATGAGGCAAGACCCGGAAAGGTCCTCGGGGACGAGCCAGGGGTAGCTCCCGACGTTCGCGGCCCGTTCGACGATCGTGCGGTAGGAGCTGCCGTTGTCGGCGGAGTACTCGAGCTTGACCGCATCGGCCCGCTTGCCGCCCTTCCAGCGGATCTCCCGGATCGTGCCGGCTTCGAGCCGTTCGCCGCCGTTCGGCGAGAGGAGCGTGAGCTCCGTTTCATCCTCGATGATCTTCTCGGGCCCCCAGAGACCCGTGCCAGTCAGATAGATCGTATAGGGGTTCTCGTCGAGGTCGTTCGACCAGATCGTCACCGTGGCCGTCTTGAACCCCTCGCTCATCGGAGCGAAGCGAACCGTAAAGGTGTTGTGGCCTGATACCAGAATCTCGTTTTCTCCCGAATAGTCCTCGAGATAGAAATTCTGTTCACCGCCCGGTTCGTCGATCTCGATCGGCCAGCCTTCATAGAGGACCAGGGTCGCCGTGCCGTGGTTATTGAGGTTGAAGCCATCCGACCTGTACTCACCGACGTTCACCGTGCCGAAATCGTATGTCCCCCCGTTCCCGCATTGCCCGATCTCAATCTCCGGCTCGCAGAACCCGCGCAGATTGATCTCATAGGGATTCTCATCGGGGTCGTTGCTGGCGATCAGGAGCTTAGCCGCCTTGTTGCCTGTCGAGGTAGGCAGGAACTGGATCGTGAACTCCGTCGACTGGCCGGGGGGGATGGGCGAGATGGGCGCCTGGCTGACGGTGAACATCTCCCAGTCCGTTCCCACCTTCTCTTCGGGGCCGATGCCAATGATATTCAAGGGCGTTTGTCCAATGTTCCTGAGGGTGAAGGTCTTATCGCCGGGCGCCTGGAACCTTGCCGTGATATCCGCATAGAGGCCCGTGGGGTAGTTGTAGACGTCGATATCGGGCAGAGGCGGGTACGAGGCGATGCGCAGCCCTCTGTCGCCGTAGCGATAACCGGCTATGTACTGCCCTGCCGCGTCGCTGACGGTCTGGAGGCGATTCTGAGAGTCCCATTGATAGATCTTGCCGGGGGCGGCCGTCAGGTTCCCCCTCGAATCATATTGATAATTGGGATCGTCTATCTGGTTGGAGGCCTTATAGGTCTTACTGAAGGCAGGGACCCCATCGTGCCTTACGGACAACATGTTGCCGTAATCATCATATTCGTAGCTGTAGGCCAGCGGCACCCCCTGGTTCGCTGTAGAATAGGTGGCCGAGGTCAGCCGGTTGAGCGAGTCGTAGAGGAAGCCTGCATTCAGGGCGGGGGCGGGCGCCGTGCTCGAGATCGAGGTGATGTTCCCGGCGCCGTCATAGTCATAATTCGCATTATAGAGCGGCGTCGAACCCTTCATCAATGAGACCGCGTGTGGAGCCCCATTGTCATAAAAGGTCGAGCTCCATGAAGTGCCGTTATTCTGGTTATAATTGGCGGCCGCGAGCATCTTATTCGGCCCGTAAGAGGCGGAAGTCACGATCGGTGTCTGAGAACCTGTGCCGAAAGAAAGCGTGGCCGGCCGATCTATACCATTGATGGTCATCGTGGCCTTGTTTTCGTCGGGGTAGGTGGTTTCCAGGAGGTTCCCGTAATTGTCGTAGGCATATTTCAGGGTCTTCGAGCCCAGGCCGGAGATCGTCACGGTTTCCGCGGTGACCAGGCCGAGGTCGTTGTGGGTGATCCCGGTCCGGCTCCATCCGGCGGAGCTAGTGACGCTTTCCAATGCCCCCTTCTCGTCATATTCATAATAGACATTCTCCGTCCCCCAAGTGTGCACTATCTGACCGGAGGCGTTATAGGCAAAGCCCTGTTGGGTCCCGCCCCAGGTCTTGATCGAGAGCCGGTTCGCTGAATCGTACTGGTAGTTGATGAGGCCCGTCTCCGGGTGACTTTCGGAGGTGACGTGGTCGAGCCAATCGTATCCGTAGCATTGCATCCGCCCAAGATACGAAACGGTCGTCAGCCGGCCGACAGCATCATACATGCAATTGGCGGTGTGGCTCTGGGCGTCTGTGACCTGGGTTGGCAGGCCGGGAAGGTCGTTGTAGGCAAAAACTGCGGAATGACTCTCCGGATCGGTAACGGTCTTGGTGTGGTCTGCCGAATACTGGATCGACGCGACCTCGGCCATAGGGTCCGTTACCTGGATGACACGTCCCGAGTCGTCGTAGAGGTACGAATATACGTAGTTGTTCCAGTTCGGGTCGAAATCGACGTTGCCTTTGCTCTCCTTCTTGATCCTGCCCTCGGCGTCGAGCTGTTTGAAGTAGTAAAGGGTCGTATCGGCGCCGCCTTCCGTGTAGCCGAGGTCGCGGCCCATCCCGTCCCAATAACGGGTGATGGTGTTGCCGTCCGGCCGGGTGATGACTACCTTGTTCTCGCCGTCCGGCCGCCAAGCATAGGTCACCGTCAAGTAGGGAGTCGGCGGAGGCGGAGGCGGATCTCCCTCCTGGATCCAATTGTGATAATAATTAGCGGATGTTATTCTCCCCAGAGCGTCATAGACATAGCCTTTGGCGTGTCCGTATTGGTTCCACTCCCCGGATACATAGCCATACTTGGTGATCCATCGGCTGTATTTCAGGAAGTCAGGGGCGGAAGCTCTTTCTTCCACTCCGTAGCGATATGTTGTCGCGGAGATACCGCTCCCCCCCCGGGCCGTCGACCGTGATCGTTTGATAATCGGATCCGACGGTATCGTAGGTGTAGTCCCAGGTGAAATATTCCGAGCCGTTTTTCCTCTGGACCTTCTTGAGCGCGCCCCATTTCCCGTCTTCCTCGAAATAGGAAATGGCCGTCTCCTTGAGAGGATAGCCAGCCCACGTCATGTCCTTTTCGTTGCTGACATAGGTCATCATATATTTCGACCTGAACAGGGGGTGGTCTTCATGGAAATAGGTCAATTGCCTGGCGCTTTTAGCGGAAGTCGAACCATTTATGAAGAAACTCAGCTTAGTCGGAAGTCCGTACAACATGAACCGCTCATAAGAATATTCCGTCTTGAGAGTCGAGTTACCGGTTCGGCTCTCCGTCACCGAAGAGACGAGGGGCCCTTTGGCTACGCCCATGCTTATGCCAAGGACCGTCCAGCCAGTCGTTGATATCTGGTAATTCGTCCAGACAGTCGCAGCCGAGGAGCTTCCATCGCTAGTGGCACAAGCGATTTGGAGGCCGATCCTCCAGCGGTTGGCGCTCACGCTCTCATAGCCATAGTGAGTCGAGGAAACACCATATTCCGGCCCAACGACGGAGGTTTGGCCGGTGCTCTCGCCCTGATAGGTCGGGTAGGTGTAATTCCAGGCCTTGGATTGCTCGCCCGTGTTGAACGTGATCCGCTTCTGGCTCACGACCTTCGAGATAAGCTCGATGGTGTTGAAATGGAAGCTGTGGTTTTCGTAAGAGTATTCCAGTACCCCTCCATAACTCGTCGTCACACCGGTCAGCTCGTAGTTGAAGTCCGAACCGTCGTTATATACGAAGGTGGTCGGCGGGAGCAGCGCCGCCTCCTCCTCTTCCAACTTGGGCGGCGTGAAGCTCTCGAGCTTATAGAAACCATTGGAGAACGAGCCGACGGAATAGCTGCAGATCACGTCTTGGGTGTCATCGGAGTTTCTGATCCGAATCTCCGCCAACTTGGCCGGGTCATTTCCTTGGTACGACTTGACAAATCGGACCTCCCGGCCCATGCCGTCGGTGATCTTCGAGATTGAACGGTGAGCATCATAGACGTCGTACTCGATGTCGATGAAGTTCCCCAGGGGGTCCTCGATCCTGGTAACCATATAGACGGTTTCTGAGCCGCCCGCCAGAGGCAGGGTAGCAATGTTGCCGAAGGTCCAGACGACGCCGTTCTGGAAGTAGAGTTTGGGATCTTCTCCCTGCTTACAATAATACTTAAGGAAATCTCTTGTTATTCGATAATTCGATCCCCATAGATACCCGGGAATGGCCGGAAATGCTTTCTCGCATCGGCCATCTGGGAACTCGATGACGGGGGTGCTCGAGTAGGCATTGTGGACCATGCCCAAATGCATGGTCCAGCCGATGCCGACCATGGATTTGGGATAGGCCTGGACGGTTGGATTCTGCTGGGTGCTGGGCCTATCGTAGAGGACCTTCGAGTTATAGACGCGCCAGACCTCGATATTCAGCCCGTTAGCGCCAGGCAGGAAGATATCTCTGTAGCTCAGGGTGAGGTTGCCGGTGAACAGATCCACGCTCTCTTCGGGCAGAGAGGAGTAAGCGCCGCGGCCGGGAACGATCCCCGTGCGGTCGAACACCCCGGATTGCCCCTGGATCTCCGGGGCGACAATCGCTAAGAAGCCGAACGAGAACGCTAACAGTAGAAATCTGCGTGAAATTGGCATCGGACCCCCCTTTACGGATTCCGGATGCATCGGTAATAAAAGGACGAAATCGAGATGAGGACGCAAGATCTGAAGGGTTTAGGCGCCGGAAGGAAGGAAGGAAGGAAGGAAGAGACGCAGAAAGTTCGAACGCGCCCGACACGCGTCCATGGTTAATCCCCTGTGGATTCAGCCTAGATCAGCCGGATGAGGTTGTCAAGGTCCGGGCGGACCTAACTATAAACCGATGCCGCCCGGCTATTCGGCCCAGCCGAGCTTTTCCTTGACCAGGTCGAAGTAGCCGCGGCGGGGCGAGGTGACGAGCTGGAGCTCGTATGCGGCCTTGCGGATCTCGACCGAGTCGTCGTGCTCAAAGACGCCGCCGCGCTGGCCGTCGAGGGTCAGGTAGACCTCTTCCCCGCCGGTCAGCAGACGGACCGTGATCACCGACGTCGCCGGCACGGCCAGGGGCCGGAAGGAGAACGTGTGGGGACAGATGGGCGTCAGGACGATGGCCGGCACCTGAGGATGGAGGATGGGGCCGCCGGCCGAGAGCGAGTAGGCGGTCGAGCCGGTCGGGGTCGAGACGATCAGGCCGTCGGCCTTGAGCCGGGCCACGTCCCGGCCGTCGATGCCGATCGCGAGCTCGACCATCCGGGCCTTGGCGCCCTTGGTGACGACGACGTCGTTCAGGCAAAAAAAGGCCTCGGTCCGGGTCCGGGCCTCGACCATCCAGCGGCGGCTGACGATCTCGCCGTCCTCGCCGAGGAAGCGGTCGAGGGTCGGCGTCGCTTCCTTGACCGTGATCTCGGTCAGGAAGCCCAGCCGGCCCAGGTTGACGCCCATGACCGGCACTCCGGCCTTGGCCGCGAGGTGGGCGACGCTGAGGAGCGTCCCGTCGCCGCCCAGGACGACGACCAGGTCCGAGGCGCCGGGGACGGCCTCCCGGGCCAGGCCGTCGGGACGGCCGAGCTTGCGGGCCGCGAACTCCTCGAGAACGCAGACGATCCCCCGCGCTTCGAAATAGGCGACGACGGTCTTGAGGACCTCGTCGACGCCGGGCGCGTGGGGCTTGATGACGATGCCGGCTTTGCGCACGCTAGTCATGGCTCGTCTCCTCCTTGATCCAGGCTCCGACGGAGCCCGCGTTGAGGTCCGGGCTCCCTTTGATCCACCGGACGAAGAACTCGACGTTCCCCTTCTGCCCGTGGGTCGAGCAGCGGATGAGGCCGGCCGGGCCGAAGCCGAGCTCGCGGGCCCCGGCCACGACCCGGGCCAGGACCTCGGCGTGGACGGCCGGGTCGCGGACAACACCCTTCTTGCCGACGTCCCTGGGCCCGGCCTCGAACTGGGGCTTGACGAGCGAGACGAGCGTCCAGTCCCCCGGGATCCGGGCGAGCGCCGGCAGGATCTTGAGGACGGAGATGAAGGACACGTCCATGGTGACGAGGGCCGGCGCTTCCGGGATGTCTTCCGGCGCGAGCTCGCGGGCGTTCTTTTCGAGAGTGACGACCCGGGGGTCCTTGGTGAGGCCCCAGTCGAGCTGCTTCGTGTCCACGTCGACGGCGTGGACACGAACCGCGCCGCGCTGGAGCAGGCAATCGACGAAGCCTCCCGTCGAGGCGCCGATATCGAGCGCGATCCGGCCTCTGACGTCGATGCCGAACCGGTCGAGGGCCTCCGCGAGCTTGAGCCCGCCGCGGCCGACATAAGGCAGGGGATGGGCGACCTCGAGGGGCGCTTCGGCGTCGACGAGCTCTCCCGGCTTGAAGACCTTCCGCCCGCCGGCCGTGACCAGCCCGGCCATGATCAACGCCTGGGCCTTCTCGCGGCTCGGCGCGAGGCCCCGGTTGGCCAGGAGCTTGTCGGCGCGTTCCTTCATCTCCGCCTCAGGAGCGGGGCGCTTCGCAGAACTCCCTGATCTTCCGGACGAGCCCGGGGACGTCGAGGCCGAGCGCCGCCCGGATCTCCTCGGACTTGCCCAGCGCGTAGGGAGCGACCGGCAGGCCGAGCGAAAGGAACCGGATGTCGAAGCGGCCCTCGCGGTCGAGGAGCTCGCGCACGGCGCTCCCGGCGCCGCCCTCGACGACCCCGTCCTCGACGGTCACGATCGTCCTCCCCGGCCCGGCGAAGCGGAGGAGCGTGTCCCGGTCGAGGGGCTTGACGAAGCGGGCGTTGACGACGGCGAACGAGCGGCCTTCCTTCTCGAGCTCCTTGGCGGCCTCGACCGCCGGGCCGACCATATTGCCGACCGCGAAGATGAGGTCCCGCCCGTCCTTCGCGACCTCGCTCCGGCCGAGCGGCAGGACCTCGAGCGGCGCGTCGAGCGGGACGCCCAGGCCCTTGGCCTTAGGGAAGCGCACCGAGGCCGGATGGCCGTAGGCCAGCGCCGACCAAAGCATCTGCCGCAGCTCGCTCTCGTCCTTCGGGGCCATAACGATCATGTTCGGCATCGTCCGGAGATAGGCGATGTCGTTGACGCCCTGGTGGGTCGGCCCGTCGTCGGGGACGACGCCGGCCCGGTCGAGGACGAAGACGACCGGCAGGTCCATGAGACAGACGTCGTGATAGACCTGGTCGTAGGCCCGCTGGAGGAAGGTCGAGTAGATGGCCACGACCGGCTTGAAGCCGGAGATGGCCAGGCCCGAGGCGAAGGTCACGGCGTGCTGCTCGGCGATGCCGACATCGAAGAACTGGCCGGGGAGCTTCTCGGAGAACTCCCGCAGGCCGGTGCCCTCGCCCATGGCCGCGGTGATGGCCACGATCTTGGCGTCCTTTCCGGCGATCTCGATCATGGCCCGGCCGAAGACGCTCGAATACGACGGCCCCCACTCCTTGCTGAGGGGCTCGCCGGTCGCGATCTGGAACGGCCCCGCGCCGTGGAACTTCTCGGGGCCGAGCCGGGCCGGCGGGTAGCCCCGGCCCTTCTGGGTCACGCACTGGATGAGGACCGGCCCGTCGTAGGTCTTGGCCGTTTCGAAGGCCTCGACGAGCGACCGGATGTTGTGGCCGTGGACCGGGCCGATGTAGCGGATGCCGAGCTCCTTGAAGACGAGGCCGGGGAAGAGCGTCTTCTTGACCAGCTCCTCCAGGGCCCGGCCGCCCTTGATCATCGCCTCGCCCAGCGGCATCCGCCGGAGGACCGACTTGGCTTGGTCCTTGATTTGGATATATCGCTGGCCGGAAACGAGATACGAGAAGTATTTCGACCAGGCCCCGACGTTGATCGAGATGGACATCTCGTTGAAGTTGAGGACGATGATCAGCCGCTCGCGGAGGTGGCCGATCTGGTTGAGGGCCTCGAGGGCGACGCCGCCGGTCAGGCTGCCGTCGCCGACGACGGCGACGACGTGGTGGCCCTCGCCGGCCTTGTCCCGGGCCACGGCCATACCCAGGGCGGCGGAGAGCGCCGTCGAGGCGTGGCCCGTATTGTAGATGTCGTGCTCGCTCTCCTCGCGGCAGGGGAAGCCGAGGAGGCCGCCGCACTTCCTGAGGCCGGCGAAGCTCGCCTTGCGGCCGGTCAGGATCTTGTGGGTGTAGCATTGGTGGCCGACGTCCCAGACGATCCTGTCCCGGGGCGAGTCGAAGGCCAGGTGGAGGGCCAGGGTCAGCTCGACGGCGCCCAGGTTCGAGGCCAGGTGCCCGCCGTTCTTGGCCACCGTCTCCAGGATGAGGGCCCGGACCTCCATGGCCAGCCGCGAGAGCTCCTCCGGCGTGAGCTGGCGCAGGTCGGCGGGCCCGCGGATCTTGTCCAGGATCTTGGCCATGACGTCCTCCGGGGCTCAGGCGTCGCCGCCCTCGTCCTCCTTGTCATCGCCGGCGCCGGCCTCGTCGGCCCCGAACTCCTCGGTCCGCAGGTTCCCCTTCTCGTCCTTGAGCAGGATCTCGACCTTGCGCTCGGCCTTGTCCAGCTCGCTTTTCAGGAACCGCGACATCTTGACGCCCTTCTCGAAGAGGGCCAGCGATTCGTTGAGCGAGAGGCCGCCCTTCTCGAGCTTGCCCACGATCGCCTCCAGCTCGGCCAGGGCCTTTTCGAAGGTCAGGTTGGTCATTCGCCCTCCTTGAGGAACCGGGATTCGATGGGCTTCTTGCGGTCGACGGACTCGACCCGGGCGCCGAACTCGCCCTTGAGGAAGGCCACGTCCACGGACTCGCCCGGGGCGACGTCCTCGATCCGGGAGGCCGCGCGAAGGCCGCCTTCTTTCCAGACGACGGCGTAGCCCTTCTTCAGGGGCGCGAGCGGGCTGAGGGCGTCGAGGGCGGCGCCGAGGCGTTCCCATGCGGACTTGCCCTCGGCGACCGTGCGGCGGGCCATGTTCTTGAGGCGCTCCGCCGCGACCAGCGCCGTGCCTTTCTGCTCGGCGATCCGCTGGCCCTCGGCCCGCAGGACCATCCGGCCGCGCGTCTCGAGCTCGTCAACCCGGCGGCCGAGGTTGGCCAGCCGGACCTCGAAGTTCCGGAAGATGCGGTGCTGGGCCAGGTCGGCGACCTCCGCGCGGCGGTTCTGGATGCCGTAGCGCAGGAGCTCGCCGAGCCGCCGCCGCGCGGAGTCGATCCGCTCGGCGAAGGCCTCTTCTTTCTCGATGACCATCTCGGCGGCCGCGGACGGCGTCGAGGCCCGGACGTCGGCGACGAAGTCGGCGATGGTGAAATCGACCTCGTGCCCGACGGCCGAGATGACCGGCACCGGGGAGCGGGCGATGGCCCGGGCCACCGGCTCCTCGTTGAAGGCCCAGAGGTCCTCGATCGAGCCGCCGCCGCGGCCGACGATGAGGACGTCGATCCCTGGCCGGGCGCCGAGCGCGTCGATGCCCTCGACGATCTCGGCCGCCGCGCCCTCGCCCTGGACGCGGGCGGGGTAGATGATGATGTGGAGCTTGGTGTAGCGGCGCTCGAGGACGCGCAGGATGTCGCGGATGGCCGCGCCGGTCGGCGAGGTCACGATGCCGATCGTCTTGGGTCGGAGCGGGAGCTTCTTCTTGCGGCCGTCTTCGAACAGGCCCTCGGCCTTGAGCTTGGCCTTGAGCTGTTCGAAGGCGAGCTGCAGGGCCCCCTTGCCCTTGGGCTCGACGAGGTCGACGTAGAGCTGATAGTCGCCGCGGGGCTCGTAGACGCTGACCTTGCCCCGGCAGACGACCTTGAGGCCGTCCTTGAGGTCGAAAGCGACCTTGCGGGCCGTCGACTGCCACATGACGGCCTTGATGACGGCTCTCTCGTCCTTGAGGCTGAAAAAGAGGTGGCCCGACGCGGCCCGCTTGTAGCCCGAGACCTCACCCTCGACCCAGACCCGGGGCAGGGCGGTCTCGAGGGCCGTCTTGACGACCTCGGTGACCTCGGAGACCGTGTAAACGCGGTCCTTGACGACCAGACCTTCAATCTTCGTGGTGTCCATCCTCCGCCAGGACCTCTCGCGTGATCGACAGGGCCTTGCCGGTCTTCGCGTCGACTTTGACGAAGACGCCGGACAGGAACAGGCCGTCGCGGGACGGCTCGAAGCGCTGCGGCCGCGAGGTCAAGAACCTCCGCAGGGCCTGCTCGCGGGCGATGCCGATGACCGAGTTGCGGCCGCCCGTCATGCCCGCGTCGGTGATGTAGGCGGTCCCGCCGGGAAGCACCCGCTCGTCGGACGTCGGGACGTGGGTGTGGGTGCCGATGACGGCCGAGACCCGGCCGTCGAGGTACCAGCCCAGGGCCTGCTTCTCGGAGGTCGCCTCGGCGTGGAAATCGATGATAATGACGGGTGTCTCCCCCCGGAGGGCCGCGATCTCCTCGTCGGCCCGCTTGAACGGGCAGTCCAGGGGCTCCATGAACACCCGCCCCTGGAGGTTGAGCACGGCCGCCTTGACCCCGTCGGCCGAGCGGAAGACGTAGGACGAGCGGCCGGGGTTGACCGCCGGATAATTGGCCGGGCGCAGCAGACGAGGCTCGCGCTCGAGATAGGTCAGCGCCTCTTTCTTGTCCCAGATGTGGTTGCCCGAGGTCAGGACGTCGACATGCAGGAACAGGTCTTTGCCGATCTCCTCGGTCATGCCGCTGCCGCCGGCCGCGTTCTCGCCGTTGGCGACGACGAGCGCCGGCCCGTGCTTCTTGATCAAGCCGGGCAGGAACTTGTCCAGGGCCCGGCGCCCCGGCCGGCCGACGATGTCGCCGAGGAAGAGGACGCCGAGCTCACCGGGCATATTCGACCGCCCTCATCTCCCGGATGACGGTGACCTTGATCTGGCCCGGGTAATCGAGCTCGGCTTTGATCTTCGCCGCCGTCTCCTTGGCCAGGAGGGCGGCCCGGTCGTCGGTGACCTTCAGGGCTTCGACGATGATGCGGATCTCCCGGCCGGCCTGGAGGGCGAAGGCCTTGGAGACGCCCTCGAACGACGCGGCGATCTCCTCGAGCTTCTCCAACCGCTGGATGTAGGTCTCCAGCAGCTCCCGCCGGGCCCCGGGCCGGGCGGCCGAGAGCGTGTCGGCGGCCTGGACGAGGACGGCCTCGATCGACGGGAAGTCGATGTCCCGGTGGTGCGAGGCGATGGCCTGGCAGACCTTCTCCGACTCGCCGTATTTCTTGGCCAGCTCGACGCCGAGCTCGGTGTGCGTGCCCTCGGTGTCCTTGTCGACGGCCTTGCCGATGTCGTGGAGCAGGCCGGCCCGCAGGGCGACGTTGGTGTCGAGGCCGATCTCGCGGGCCATCATGGCCGCGAGCATGGCCACTTCCTTGGTGTGCTGCAGGACGTTCTGGCCGTAGCTCGTCCGGTACTTGAGCTTGCCCAGGAGCTTGATCAGCTCCGGGTGGATGTCGCGGACCTTGAGCTCCAGGACGGCCGATTCGCCCTCCTGCTTGATCTTCTGCTCGAGCTCGGCCTTGACCGACTCGACGATGTCCTCGATGCGGGCCGGGTGGATGCGGCCGTCGGTCACCAGCTTCTGGATGGACAGCCGGGCCAGCTCGCGCCGGATCGGGTCGAAGCTCGACAGGATGACGGCCTCGGGCGTGTCGTCGACGATGATGTCGACGCCCGTGGCCATCTCCAGGGCCCGGATGTTGCGGCCCTCGCGGCCGATGATCCGGCCCTTCATGTCGTCCGACGGCAGGTCGACGACCGACACGGTCGTCTCGACGACGTGCTCGGCGGCCGACCGCTGGATGGCGTTGGTGATGATCTCCCGGGACGAGACGGCCGCCTTCTCCCGGGCCTCCTCCTCGATCCGCCGGACCGTGGCGATGGCCTCGAGCTTGGCCTCCTCCTCGATCCGCTTGATCAGCTGCGCCTTGGCCTCTTCCTGGGTCAGGCCCGAGACCCTCTCGAGCTCGGCCACGGCCTTCTGGACGGCCTCGGCGATCTTGACCTCCTCGGCCTCGAGGCTCTTCTCCTTCTCGGAGAGCTTGCGCTCCTTCTGGGAAAAGTCCCTCTCCTTGCGCTCGATCGACTGGAAGCGGCGCTCCAGGTTCTCCTCCTTGCTGAGGAGCCGGCGCTCGGTCTCGTTGATCTTGCGCTGTTTCTCCCGGGTGTGGGCCTCGAACTCGTTCAGGCGGGCCAGGTCCTTCTCGCGGGCCTCGATGGCCGCCTCGCGCTTGACCTTCTCCCCTTCCTCCCGGGCCTTGTCCAGGATGACGCGGGCCTGTTCCTCGGCCTCGGCGGCCTTGCGGGTGCCCTCCTGGCGCTTGAGCAAAAGGACGACGACAACCGCCGCCAGGATCACGGCGGCGGCGATCGCGGCGTAAGTCACCGCATTCATGGGATAACCTCCTCATCTATTCGAATGAGGAGACGCGAGGCGAAGCGTGGAGGCGTCAGACGCCCCGGAGACGTCCGGGATCGGCCCGCCCGGCCGTGAAGCCGCGCGGCGCCCGTCCGTCACGACGGGGATTTATCGGCGTCCGGGAATGTATGGTCATCTGGCAAAAGATGAAGCTCCAGGCTTTCGATCTCCGTCTCCATGTGGCCCAAGGCCTCGTTCAGCTGATCCAGCTTCTTTTGGCTGACGAATAGCTCGTCCGCGATGTTCAAGGCCGCCAGCACGGCGATCTTGGTCATGTCCGCGGACTTCGATTTCACAGCCACTTCGTGCATCTTCTGGTCAACGAGCGAGGTCAAGTGGCCGATATATTTCTCATCCTCCTCTCCTTTGACGCGGATCTTGTAGCGTTGTCCGAAGATCTCGATCTCGAGGATGCGGTCGGTCATAACCCCAGCTTGTCGATCTGGCCGATGATGGCCTCGATCCTGCCCGTGATCGCCTCGCGCTCGCCCTCGTACTTCTTCATCTCCTCGTCCATGCGGGCGATCTTGCGGGCGTTCTCCTCGATCTCCTTGCGTTCCGCCCGGGATTCCTTGAGCTGCTGCTTGAGCTTGTCGTTCTCGGCCGTCAGCTTGTGGATGTGATCGACGACCAGCCCGATCTTCCCTTCGAGTATCTTAATTCGCTCGAGTTCTGATGTCAATTTTCCCCTCCCTCAGCTGGATGTTCAACGCCGACCGGAGCTGGCCGACGATCTCCTGTTCGACGCGGTCCACTTCCTCGGCCACCAGCGTCCGCTGCGGGTGGCGGTAGCGGAACCGCAGGGTCAAGCTGACCTTGTCCGCGGGGACCGGGCCGCCGGAGAAGCGGTCGCGGAGCTCGAAGCCCTCGAGGAGCGGCTGGTTGAGACGGCCCAGGGCCCGGACGACCTCGCCGTAGGGGACGGCCCGGTCGAGAAGGAACGACAGGTCGCGGACAACGCCCGGGAACCTGGGCACGGGGGCGACCTCGAAGGCGCGCGGCGTCTTCTCGAAGAGCGCCTCGAGGTCGATCTCGGCGGCGTAGGCCGTCCGCTCGACCCCCAGGGCGGCGGCGAAAGAGGCGCGCAGGGCGCCGAGGCGGCCGACCTCCTGGCCCTTATAGACGAGCGCCATGGCCCGGCCGGGCTCGAACGAGGGGTGGTCCCGCTCCTCGAAGGCGGCCGGCTCGAAGCGCAGGGCCTCGGCCAACGCCTCGACGGCGCCCTTGAGGATGAAGAAATCGGTCTCGCCGGCCGGGTCGGCCCAGCTCGCGCCGGGAAGCAGGCCCGTGGTGAGCAGCCCGAGGTGGAGGTCCTCCCGGTGCTTCTCCTCCTCCCAGGCGTAGACGTTCCCGAGCTCGAAGACGTGGACCCCCTCGAGGCCGCGGTGGAGGTTGCGGGCGGTGTTCTCCAGCAGGCCGGGGAGGAGCGTCGTCCGCAGGACCGAGGCCCGCTGCGAGATCGGGTTCTGGACGGCCACGGCCTCGCGGCCGCCGCCGGCCGCGCTCTCCCGCTCGGGGTCGCCGAAGCTCCAGTTGATGACCTCGTCGAAGCCCTGGGCCAAGAGCGTCTCCCGGACCCGGGCCAGCCGCTCTCGCGTCCGGTTGACGCCGAGGTCGAACGAGCCGACCGGAGTGACCTCGGCCGGGATCTTGTCGTACCCGTAGAAGCGGGCGATCTCCTCGATGAGATCGGCTTCCCGGGCGATGTCGATCCGGAAGGTCGGGACGACGACGTGCCAGGCGTGCCTGGTCGCGCTCTCGACGCCGAAGCCCAGCCGCCCGAGCGTCTCGACCACGAAACTCTCGGGAACGTCGACGCCCAGGAGCTCGGCGACCCGGCGCAGGCGCAGCCGGACCGTCCGCGGCTTGGGCGGGCGGGGGAAGCGGTCGATGAGGCCCCGGGAGGCCCGGCCGCCCATGGCGCAGAGGAGCGAGGCGGCCATCAGGGCGCCCTTCGGCGCGAACGAGATGTCGGCCCCGCGCTCGAACCGGTAGGACGCGTCGGTCTGGAGACCGAGCGCTTTCGCGGTCTTGCGGATCGAGACCGGGTCGAAGTTGGCGCTCTCGATGAAGACGTCGCGGGTCGACTCGGTGATGCCCGAGGCCTGGCCGCCGATGACGCCGGCCAGCGCGACCGGCCTGGACTCGTCGGCGATGACCAGCATGTCCGGCGTGAGGTCGAGCGTCCGGCCGTCGAGGTCGACCAGCTTTTCGCCCCTCTTGGCCTTGCGGACGACGATGCGCCCGCCGCCGATCCGGCCGAAATCGAAGGTGTGGATGGGCTGGGCCGTGCCGAAGCAGACGTAGTTCGAAACATCGACGACGTTATTGATCGGCTTGAGGCCCATGGCCTCGATCCGGCGCCGCAGCCAGTCGGGCGACGGCCCGACCTTGACGCCGCGGACGACGAGGCCGCAGTACCGCGGGCAGAGCGCCTCGCTCTCGATCTGGACGTCGGCGATCTCGGCCGTGGCCTCCGCGAGGTCGACGAGCGGCCAGTCCCGCTCGAGGAGGGGCAGGCCGAGCATCGTCGCGACCTCGCGGGCGAGGCCGAGGTGGCCGAGCGCGTCGGGCCGGTTGGCGTAGCTCTCGAGGTCGAAGACGAGGTCGCCCGCCTTCTCCTCGACGGTCTCCGGCACCCAGCCGATCATGGTCAGCCGGTCGGCGAGCTCGGCGCGCGGGAGGTCGACGGCGACATGTTCGCGGAGCCAGTCCAGACTGATCTTCATTTCGTCCCGAATTGCCTGAGGAACCTCAGGTCGTTCTCATAGAAATAGCGCATCTCGGGAATGCCCAGGGCCAGCATGGCCGTCCGGTCGATGCCCAGGCCGAAGGCCCAGCCGGAGTACTTCTCCGGGTCGATGTTGACGTTCTTGAGGACCTGGGGATGGACCATGCCCGAGCCCAGGATCTCCTTCCAGCCGGTGCCGCCGCAGACGCGGCAGTCCGGGTCCCGGCCGCCGCAGACGAGGCACTCGATGTCGACCTCGGCGGACGGCTCGGTGAAGGGGAAGAAGCTCGGCCGGAAGCGGACCTTGACCTTCTCCCCGAACAGGGCCCGGAGGAAGTAGGCCAGCGTCCCCTTGAGATGGGCGAAGGTGACGCCCGTGTCGACGACCAGGCCCTCGACCTGCAGGAACATCGGCAGGTGGGTCGGGTCGGGGGTCTCGTGGCGGAAGACCCGGCCGGGGCAGATGATGCGGATCGGCGGCTTGGACCGCTCCATGACCCGGACCTGGACCGGCGAGGTGTGGGTCCGGAGCAGCAGGTCGCCCTTGATGAAGAGCGTGTCCCACTTGTCGCGGGCCGGGTGGTGCCGCGGGAAGTTCAGGGCCTCGAAGTTGTAGTAGTCGGTCTCGATCTCGGGCCCTTCCTCGATGGCGAAGCCCATGCCCAGGAAGACCCGCTCGATCTCCTGTTCGAAAAGGGTCAGCGGGTGGGGCGTGCCGACGTAGCGCTTGCGGCCGGGCAGGGTCAGGTCGATCGCCCGGTCCGGGCGGGCCGCGCCGCGGACCTTGGCCTCGAGGGTCTCGAGCCGCTCCTGGACGAAGCCCTTGAGCTCGTTGACCAGCCGGCCGGCCTCGCGCTTCTCCTCGGCCGGGACGGACTTCAAGTCCTCGAACAGAAGGGTGATGTGGCCCTTCTTGCGGCCCAGGAAGGACGTCCGGAGCTCCTCGAGCTCCTTGGGGCCGGCGGCCCCGAGGGCGGCGTCCTCGAACGACTTCCGGAGGCCCTCGATCCGGTCCTTGAGGCTGGCCATGGGCGGGCCTAAGCCGCCGGGGTCTGCGTCATCCGGACCAGGTGGGCGAACGTCGCGGGGGCGTTGGCGGCCAGGTCGGCCAGGACCTTGCGGTCGAGGCTGATCCCGAGGACCTTCAGGCCGCGGATGAAGCGGCTGTAGGTCGTGCCGTTGGCCAGGGCTCCGGCCTTGATGCGGACGATCCAGAGGCTGCGGAAGTCGCGCTTCTTGGCCCGCCGGTCGCGGTAGGCGTAGAGGAGGGACTTCTCGACGGCTTCTTTGGCCGTCCGGTAGTTGCGGCTTTTGGCGCCGAAATATCCCTTGGCCTGGCCGAGGACCTTCCTCCGCCGGTCGCGTCTCTTGGTGCTGCGTTTTACGCGAGGCATGGGTTCTCTCCTTGGGGGTTCTCTCGACTCACATGTCGTACGGGAGCATCGTCTTGAGCACTTTGCGGTCGCCCTTGCTGGCCGGCGACGGGTGACCGAGCTGGCGGATCCGCTTGGAGGATTTCTTGGTCAGGATGTGCTTCTTATTCGCCTGGGCGTGCAGGAGCTTTTTCTTCTCCGTGACCTTGAACCTCTTTTGGGCTCCCTTGTGGGTTTTTAACTTTGGCATCTTTTCCTCCGGGTTTGGTGGGGACGAGCAGGGCCGACACGGCCCAATCCTGCTTGCGGGCGGAGCCGTCCTGGGTGGCCAGGTCCTTGACGTCGCCGAGGACGCGGTCGAGCACCTGGTAGCCGAGCTCCGGCTTCTGCTTCTCGCGGCCGCGGAGCATGACGGTGATCTTGACCTTGTTGCCTTCGCCGAGGAACCGCCTGACGTGCTTCATCTTGAAGTCGTAGTCGTGGATGCTGATCTTGGGCCGGAACTTGATCTCCTTGATCTGGATCTGCTTCTGGTGCTTCTTGGCCTCGTGGTCCTTCTTGTGCTCCTCGTACAGGAACTTGCCGTAATCCGTGATCTTGCAGACGGGCGGGTCGGCCGTCGGGGCGATCTCGACGAGGTCGAGGCCCCGGTCCCGGGCCAGCTGGACGGCCTGGATCGTGGGCATGACGCCGAGGGCCTTCTTGTCCTCGTCGATGACCCGGACCTCGCGCGCCGGGATCATCCCGTTGATCCGGTGGGGCTTGGCCTTGGCAACCGCAGGATAGTAGCCGTGTCGCTTGAAAATGGTCGGTCCTCCTCTAGAAATTCACGCTGAGACTCTTATTCCGATCGAAGGCTCGCGCCTGTTCGATGAACCGGTCGACGGCCACCTCGCCCTTGTCGCCCTGGCCGTGGACGCGGAGGGCGGCCGTGCCGCGCTCGACCTCCTTGTCGCCGACGACGAGGATCGCCGGGATCTTCTGGAGCTCGGCTTCGCGGATCTTCTTGCCGACCTTCTCCCGGCCGAGGTCGACGGCCGTTCGCAGGCCGGCCGCGGCCAGCTTGGCCTCGAGGGCCCGGGCGTAGGGCTCGTGTCGCTCGGCGATCGGCAGGACGACGGCCTGGACGGGCGCCAACCAGAGCGGGAAGCTTCCGTTGTAATGCTCGACGAGGACGCCGAAGAAGCGCTCGAGCGAGCCGAGCAGGGCTCGATGGACCATGTAGGGCCGGTGCTCCTGGCCGTCCTCGCCGACGTAGGTCATCCCGAAGCGCTCGGACATGTTGAAGTCGAACTGGATTGTCGTGCACTGCCAGAGGCGGCCGAGGGCGTCCTTGATCTTGATGTCGATCTTGGGCCCGTAGAAGACGGCCTCGCCTTCCTTGCGCGCGTAGGGGTAGCCGCGGGTCTCCAGGGCCTTGACCAGCGAGGACTCGGCCTGGCGCCACATCGCGTCCGAGCCGGCGTACTTCCCGGGGTTCTTGGGGTCGCGGACCGACAGCTCGATCGTGTTGTCGGTGAAGCCGAAGTCGGCCAGGATGGAGACCGAGAAGTCGAGGACGCGCAGGATCTCGTCGTCGATCTGCCCGGGCGTGCAGATGATGTGGGCGTCGTCCTGGGTGAAGCCGCGGACCCGGAGCAGGCCGTGAAGCGTGCCGCTGCGCTCGTAGCGGTAGACGGTGCCGAGCTCGGCCCAGCGCAGGGGCAGCTCCCGGTAGGAGCGCATCCGGGACTTGTAGATCTGGATGTGGAACGGGCAGTTCATCGGCTTGATGTAGTACGGCTGCTCGTCGATGAGCATCGGCGAGTACATGCTGTCCTTGTAGAAGCCGAGGTGGCCCGAGGTCTCCCAGAGGGTGGCCCGCCCGATGTGCGGGGTGAAGAGGATGTCGTAGCCGCCGGCCCAGTGGCGCTCGCGCCAGTGCTGCTCGATGACGGCCCGGACCCGGGCGCCCTTGGGGTGCCAGAGGATGAGCCCGCCGCCGAGCTCGTCGCTGGTGCTGAAGAGGTCGAGCTCGGTGCCGAGGCGGCGGTGATCGCGCTTCTTGGCCTCCTCGAGCAGCCGGAGATGGTCCTCGAGCTCCTTGGCCGTGGCGAAGACCGCACCGTAGATGCGCTGCATCTGGAGGCCCTTCTCGTCGCCCTTCCAGTAGGCGCCCGAGACCGCGAGGAGCTTGACGTGCCGGAGCAGGCCGGTCGAGGCGACGTGCGGCCCGAGGCAGAAGTCGGCGAAGGGGCCCTGGCGGTAGACGGTGACGGTGGCGTCGCCCTTCTCCCGGATGAGCTCGACCTTGAGCGGCTGCTTCTTCTCCTCGAAGAGCTTGATGGCCTCGTCCTTGGCCAGGACCAGGCGCTCAATGGGGATGTTCTCCCGGGCGATCTCCTTCATCCGGGCCTCGATCCTGTCCAGGTCCTCGGGGGTGAAGGGGGTCTCGCGGAAGAAGTCGTAGTAGAACCCGGTCTCGACCGCCGGGCCGATGCCGGTTCGGGTCTCGGGGTAGAGGTCGAGCACGGCGTGGGCCAGCAGGTGGGCCGCGCTGTGCCTCAGGACCTCGATCGGAATATCGTTCATGTCACTCGCTCGCTCGCTTTTGCTGTCGACAGGGCGGGAGGTTCAAATCCGGCCGTTCCGGCGGTCCCGCGAACTCTGACCGCATGTTTCGCGTGGTAGGCGCGGAGGGAATTGAACCCACGGCCTCTTCCGTGTCAGGGAAGCGCTCTCCCACTGAGCTACGCGCCTAAAATTCACTTTTTAAAGCCGTTATATCTTAAGCAAATCGGCCTGAACTGTCAACAAAAGGATGGATTCGACGCCAAACCCTTGTTTCGGCTATAATTAATAGCGAACGAGCCGGACCATGATCGGCCTCCTTTCCGACACCCACGACAACCTCGACCGCGTCCGCGCGGCGGTCCGCCTCTTCGACGACGCCGGCTGCGACCTCGTCGTCCACGCCGGCGACTTCGTCGCCCCCTTCGCGGCCGACGAGCTCCGCAACCTCCGCTGCCCCGTCAAGGCCGTCTTCGGCAACTGCGACGGGGAGAGAGCCGGCCTCGCCCGGGCCTTCCGGGGGCTCGGGGAGATCGCCGCGGCCCCCCTGGCTTTCGAGCACGCCGGGCGGCGCTTCGGCCTCTGCCACCTGGACTCGTCGGTCCCGGGCCTCCTCGCCTCAAGGGCCTTCGACGTCGTCGTCTTCGGCCACACCCATCGCCCCCTGGTCGAGCGGCGGGACGGCGTCCTCCTGGTCAACCCCGGCGAGGCCGGGGGCTGGCTCACGGGAAAAAGCACCGCCGTCCTGCTCGACCCGGCCGCCCTCGCGGCCGAGATCGTCTCCATCTAGGATAAGGGAGGACACGATGCCTCATCCGATCAACCGTCGTCAGAAGCCCGCCTGGAAGCAGCCCCGCCGGCCGCCGTCGCCCCCTTCGACGAAAAGAAGGCCAAGGAATACCAAGAGGCCTGGGCGAAGTATCTCGGCATGCCCGTCGAGTTGACCAACTCTGTTGGCATAACGTTCGTCCTCATCCCACCCGGCGAGTTCCTGATGGGAACCACGGACACGGAAATCGCTAAGGTCATCCAACACCTGACTTTCGAGCACCCTAAC
>Ga0209609_10000561_pt1 | contig 22363 bp, 20 predicted proteins | sample LakKivw325mmetaG_FD_184136 | JGI IMG/M metagenome (GOLD analysis project Ga0209609, IMG submission 184136) | Anoxic lake water microbial communities from Lake Kivu, Rwanda to study Microbial Dark Matter (Phase II) - Lake Kivu water 325m metaG... | ecosystem: Environmental > Aquatic > Freshwater... | reverse complement strand
ACTTGTGGGAGAAGGAGTAGCAAAGGAGGTAACAGCACCATCAATGAAAGATGTTTTGCTTGGGCTAATACCAACGAATCCCTTTGGGGCTTTAGCAACAGGTGCAGTACTGCCTACAATAGTATTCGCCATAGTGCTGGGTACAGCACTATCTTATATCAAAGGGCTTAAAGTTCCCAGAATCGCTGAAGCCAGCGATACTGTGTTAAGAGTTTTTGACGGATTGGCTGAAGCAATGTACAAGATAGTCAGGTGGATATTAGAGGTTGCTCCTTATGGTGTATTTGCCCTGATAGCAGTGGTAGTCGGTACACAAGGTGCAAAGGTTTTTGGTCCTCTGGCTGTTGTCACCGGGGCGGTATATTTAGGCCTCATTATCCACTATCTGGTGGTCTATGGAGGAGCGTTAAGAATATGGGGGCTTAATCCTGTCAGACTTTGGTCAGGAGCTAGAGATGCTTCGATTACAGCTTTTGTCACCAGAAGCAGCAGTGGGACTTTACCAGTTACCATGCGCGTTGCTGAGGAAAATCTGGGGATTGATAGGAGTGTATACGCATTTACCTTGCCGCTTGGTGCCACCGTAAATATGGATGGCACCGCTCTATATCAGGCTGTTTGTGCCCTGTTTGTAGCTAATGCCATAGGAATGCCTTTAACAATAGGGGCACAGATGATAGTTATGCTTACGGCAGTCTTAGCCTCTATAGGAACGGCTGGAGTCCCCGGGGCCGGGGCAATAATGCTGCTCATGGTTCTTGAGGCGGTGGGACTACCTGTTGCAGCAGGGTCATCTGTAGCTATAGCTTATGGTATGATACTGGGCATTGACGCTATACTGGATATGGGTAGAACTAGCTTGAACGTTACTGGTGACCTGGTCTGCACTTCCATAGTGGCGAAAACCGAGAATATGCTGAATTTAGACTTTTGGCATGGGAAGGCAAAAGCTAAGGCGTAACAATTGTTACCTTTTAAGGTAGTGTGCTGTAATTGTGGAAGGGAGGCCCACAGGGATGAATGGCAGTGGCAAGATGACTGTGGGGGCGCCTTTGATATTATCCTTGATTTCCAAGGCAGAAAATTTACAGAATTAATAGATAGAAAAGAGGAAAATATCAGGAGGTATGCCCAATTTCTCCCTGTGGAAGGCCTCCCTTCCGTGCACCAAGGCTGGACACCGATAGCCAAGAAAAATATAAGCGGAGTTGAGGTTAACTTCAAACTTGAGTATTTGAGCGTGGGAGGCTCTTTTAAGGATAGAGGGGCTTACGTTAGCGTAGCAAAAGCTAAGGAACTGGGTGCAAGAGGAATAATCGTAGATTCGTCTGGTAATGCCGGGATAAGTTTCTCTCTCATGGCGCTCCTTTCCGGAATGAATGTTGACGTGTTTGTCCCGAAACACGCTCCGGAAGGGAAGAAAAATTTGCTCAGACTTTTACAAGCCAATGTTCATGAAATTAATGGAGACAGGATGGAGGTTAATCGGGAAGCGATAAAAGCGGAAAGAGAAGGCTTGGTCTATGTTGGACATTGGTGGAATCCCTATTTTATAGAGGGCGAGAAAACTATGGCTTACGAAGCTTATGAGCAGATAGGTAGCGTTGACTATGTAGTAGTTCCTGTGGGAAGCGGTACCATCTTACTTGGTTTATATAAAGGGTATCAAGAATTAGTAGAACTCCAAGCTTTGAATAAAATGCCAAAGATTATCGCCGTTCAGGCTTGTGGCTACTCGGAGATATGTAAAGAGCTTGGTGCCCGAAAAGAGTGTCTAACTAAATCGAAGCTTGCTGACGGTATAGCTATAACCAATCCTCCAAGAAGAGAACAAATAGTAGCGGCGGTAAAAAGGACGAATGGACATGGTATTATAGTTGATGATGAGGAAATAAAGGAGCCCTTGGTGGAATTGAGAAAACTTGGCTTTATTGTTGAGCCTACCAGTGCCACGGCTTATGCCGCCTTAGAGCAATCCATAAAAGAAGGTTTCATCAAACCCAAAAGCAAAGTTCTGTTACCCTTAACAGGTTCTGGGCTGAAATTGGTGGATGAACTTATAGAAATAAAAGAGTGTTTAAAAATGTAGTTGCCCAATTTATTGGGCGACTGTTTATAAATGTAGGGCGAGCCCTGAACTTGTTTCAGGGTAGCCTCGTGCACGACCTTAAAAGGTCGCACTACGAAAATCTGATTGAGGCAAAATTAAACGGCCTTAAAATAAGTTAGGGGGTGAGTTGAGATGACACCAACCATAAGTAAGTTAGGAAAGGAGATAAAACCCTCGGAAACTCTTCGCTTAATGGAGGAGGTAAGCTCTCTAGAAAAAGAGTATGGCTTTAAAATTATAGATCTTACCTCTGGACAGCCAGATAGAGGTCCCACTGAAGATGTTTTGGCAGCTCTTTCCGAGGGAGGCAAGCTCAGCAGATATGGACCGGTGCAAGGTGCCCCTGAGTTAAGGGAAATATTGTCAGGAGTAATAGCTAAAGAGATTGGCGTGAGGTATGACCCTCAAGATATAGCAATTACTGTTGGGGCAAAAGGTGGCCTGGACATATTGTTGAGGGTTTTACTTGAACCAGGAGAGAATGTGGGGATTATGACTCCGTTCTGGGTTACCTACCCCGAATCTGTGAAAATGGCATATGGCATTCCTTGTTTTCTGGGGTCGGACGGAGATCTAAGACCGGAACCGGGAAAATTACGGAGAGAAATAGAAGCTAAGAACATAAAGGTGTTGCTCTATAGCTCACCGTGTAATCCTTCGGGTATTGTTTATACCAGGGATGAGCTAGAGGAAATAGCCAAGATTGTGAAAGAAAAAGATATATGGGTTATATCTGATGAAATTTACGGAAAATTTGTTTTCGATGGCAGAAAGCATGAGAGCCTACTGTCAATCGCAGGTCTAAGAGATAATGCCATATTGGTTGATGGCCCGTCTAAGAGGTTTGGTGTTCCTGGCTGGAGATTGGGATATGTTGCTGGCCCTAGTGAAGTTATCAAGGCATTAACAAAATTGCAAGGGCATGTCAATTCTGGGACTTCGAGGCCGGCTCAATATGCTGTGCGTGTCGCTTACACTAGCCAAAAGGCTAAGGAAGCTACTGATGACATGAGACAAAGATATGAAAGGAATAGAAATATTTTTGTCAAGGGCTTGAATGAGATTGATGGCATTAGTTGCATTAAGCCAGAAGGGGCATTTTACGCCTTTCCTAACATCGATAATTTCTTTGGCTCCAAATATGAATTTGTCGGTAAGGAATTCCCGATAAGAAGTTCGGCCGATTTTCGCAATTTTTTGTTAAGAAAGGCACAGGTAGCTGGAGTCGAAGGTGCTCCATTTGGGATGGAGAGCCATATTAGATTTTCCCTGGCAACCGGGGAAGAAAATATTGTAAATGCACTAAATTATATCAACCAGGCGATGAAGGAGTTACACTTATAGTTTTTGCAGTCAGTAAAATTCCCAGTTTTGCCAACCAGAAGATAAAAAGAGCTGTCTCTTTAGTTGTTTCCACATTCCAAGAGATTTATGGTACATCAAATTTTGCTAACTATATATGAGGCAATTCGCCATCTTTATTAATCACTCTCTATTATGTTACACTTAATCTAGATGTCCCTGTAGCTCAGCTGGATAGAGCGGCTGCCTTCTAAGCAGCGGGTCGTGGGTTCGAATCCCTCCAGGGACGCGGCAGGTTTGAAAGGGGTTAGAAGGATAATGGAAAATCCGTCAGTAAAAGAATTTCTGGAAGCGGGGGCTCACTTTGGTCATCCTACTAGCTATTGGCACCCTAAGATGAGAAAATATATCTTTACCCAGCGCAACGGAATACATATCATTGATTTAGAAAAGACAGTTACCATGTTAGATGAGGCATGTACCTTTGCCCGAGACCTTGCAGCCAGCGGGCAAACTATCCTCTTTGTCGGCACTAAGAAACAAGCCCAGCAAGTGATAGAGGAAGAAGCTAAAAGATGTGGTATGTATTATGTCAATCAAAGGTGGCTTGGAGGAATGCTAACTAATTTTGCCACTATACAAGCTCGGATTGATTATCTGGTTTCTTTGGAAGATAAAGGGGAGAAGGGCGAGTTCGATTACTTATCTAAGAAAGAAAGGGTGAAAATAGAAAAGGAAATCTTGAGGTTAAATGAACAAATGGGTGGTTTTAAGGAAATGACTGCTCTCCCTGGAGCTCTTTACATCGCTGACCCTATTAAGGACAAAATTGCCTTTGCTGAGGCCAAAAGACTGGATATCCCTGTAATAGCCATCGCGGATACTAATTGTAATCCCGATGGTATTGATTACCCTATTCCGGCTAACGATGATGCTATCAAAGCAATTAAACTGATCTGTGCCAGAATAGCTGATGCCATAATTGAAGGCAAAGGAAGGCAAAGTTCTGAAGAAGTAAAGGCTGCTGGGTTACCATCCGCCGAGACAGAAAAGCCCATCGAAATTTTAGGTTCTTACACCTTTAATCCGGAGGAGGATTAACCCTAGGTTATTTGAATGAAGGTATCAGCCAAGGCTATTAAAGAAGTAAGAGACAGAACCGAAGCTGGTATACTTGAGTGTAAGGATGCTTTGCTAGAGGCAGGTGGAGATATAGGAAAGGCAATCAAAGTTTTGAAATGTCGTGGGCATGCAATTGCGAAAAAAAAGGCGGAGCGTATTGCCAACGAAGGAGTAATTGAAGCTTATGTCCATCATCCTGGGCGGATAGGAGCATTAGTAGAGCTAAACTGTGAAACTGATTTTGTGGCTCGCACGGATGAATTTAGACAGCTTGCTCACGACTTAGCCATGCAAGTAGCGGCTACATCTCCTCAGTTTATCACCGCAGCAGAAATCCCGACCGAGGCGGAGTTAGAGCCTCAAGAAGCTTGCCTCCTCCTCCAGCCCTTTATCAAAGAGCCCGATAAGACTGTGGAGGAAATTATCGCCGAAACAATAGCTAAAGTAGGCGAGAATATAAAGGTGCGCCGGTTTGCTAGATTTGAACTCGGCTGTTAGCTATTGGCATTCTTGTCTTTACTGATAACCGATCATGGTAGAAGAAATACTTATCGAACTGAACTCAAAAATGCAAAAGGCTGTTGATGGCTTAGCCCGCGAGTTGGCTACTATTCGCACTGGACGAGCTAACCCAGCGATAGTTGAGAATATTATGGTTGATTATCACGGCGCACTTATTCCCACCTACCAGATTGCCACTATATCTGTGCCTGAGGCTAATTTAATTGTTATTCAACCTTGGGATCGTACCTCATTACGTAATATAGAGAAAGCTATTCTTAAAGCCGATATCGGCCTTAATCCTCTAAATGACAGCAATATAATTCGGGTGGTCATTCCTCCCCTCAGTGAGGAACGGCGCATAAAGCTAGCCAAATCGGTGTCTAAAAGAGTGGAGGAACGGCGAGTGGTATTACGCAATATAAGGCGAGAGAGCATCGCAAAATTAAGACAAATGGAGAAAAATAAGGAAATATCACAAGACGAGCTTGAAGATTCTATTAAACAAGTCGACAAGATTAGCGAGAGCTTTATAGACAAAGCAAACGAAATAGGTCAGAAAAAAGAAAAGGAGATAAGGGAAGAATAATCTACAGCGGCATGAAAGCTGGTAAAATTGACCTATGCTTAAGCAAAGGATTTTCACTGCTGCTGTAGGTATACCTCTCATCATTTTCGCTGTTTGGTTTGGCGATCCTTGGTTTAGCCTTCTTATCGCTGCCGTGGTATTGCTCGGCACCTTTGAGTTTTATCACATGTCTACCAACCTCAACAAGAGGTACCCCCTAACTTATTTTGGCTCGTCATGGGCACTGGTACTCGCCCTGAGCCCTTACTATGCAAATATATTACCCATAGTCATAACAGCCGCTGTGGCGATTTCTCTAGTCTGGCTGTTACGACTCTCACCTCAGAAGAAAGCATTCTATGATTGGGCATGGCTAGTAGCTGGTGTTTTTTATGTAGGATGGATGCTCAGCTACTGGGTCAATTTGCGCATTTTAGAAGATGGGAAAGGTTGGGTTTACTTAGCTATACTCACCACATTTGCCAATGATACAGGCGCCTTTTTTGTCGGGAGAGCATGGGGTAAACATAAGCTAGCCTCTGCTATAAGCCCAGGTAAAACTTGGGAAGGAGCCCTAGGGGGCTTATTAAGCGCTATTATGGGCGCTATCATAGTATTCCTGATTCTTAACCTTCTTTCTCCTTTGCCCTTGGGATACTGGCAAGTCATACTCCTTGGCTGTCTTATTAGCCTCTTCGCCCAACTTGGTGACCTGGTTGAATCTTTGCTCAAGCGCAACATGGGGGTGAAAGAATCAGGCAAGCTGTTGCCAGGGCATGGTGGTATTCTTGACCGCTTTGACAGCCTTATTTTTGTCGGGGCAATGGTATACTATTATGTAATATGGACAGTGTAAAGAAAATAGCTATCTTAGGTTCAACGGGTTCCATAGGACAGCAAGCTCTGGGTGTGATATGTGCCCTTTCTGCTAGGTTTCGAGTGATAGGTTTAGCCGGGGGTAAAAATCTCAGGCTCCTGGAAAAGCAAATAGCCAAATTTCAACCTGAGATGTTTTATGCCTCAGTCGAGCCTGACTTTACCTATAGAGGGGAATTCTTATCCATGGAACAAATAGCCAGCCATCCAGATGTTGATCTGGTCATCATAGCCACCTCAGGCAAAGCAGGGCTGTATCCTACTTTAGCAGCTCTAAAGGCAGGCAAAACAGTAGCTTTAGCCAACAAGGAAGTATTGGTGATGGCAGGGGAAATTATCACCAATGTCATTGCGAACCCTTCGCCCCCTGCCATTCTGACCCTGAACAAATTTCAGGGGAAGAATCTCGGCATGGGGCTCAGGGTAAACTCCGTGAAGCAATCTTATCAAGCTCAAATTCTGCCTATTGATAGCGAGCTTAGTGCTATCTGGCAATGCTTGCAGGGGGAGGGAAATAAACCAAAAAGAATTTTTTTAACTGCTTCCGGTGGACCTTTCTACCACTATTCCCAGCCAGAATTAAGAAAAGTAACGGTAGAGCAAGCCCTTCAGCACCCTACATGGAAAATGGGAAGCAAGATCACCATTGACTCAGCCACACTTCTGAATAAAGGATTAGAGGCTATTGAAGCTCATTGGCTTTTCGCTATCCCTTTTGAGAGCATTGAGATATTGATTCATCCACAAAGTATCATTCACTCCATGGTAGAGTTTATGGACAGTTCAATAAAAGCGCAGCTCAGTTTTCCTGATATGAGGTTGCCCATCCAATATGCCCTTTGTTACCCTGAGAGGTTGCTCAATTCAGAGCTACCACGCCTCAACTGGAGCAAAATTAAATCTCTAAACTTTGAGCCAGTAGAGCAAAACAGATTTCCTTGTCTTAAATTGGCGCTGGATGCGGGTAAGCAAGGAGGAACTTATCCCGCAGTGCTTTGTGCTGCCGATGAAGTGGCCGTAGGGCTTTTTCTTAACAAGCGTATAAGCTTTACTGATATAGCTAGAATAGTGCAAGAAACTTTGGAACAGCATCGGGGCATTGCTCAGCCATCCTTGGAAGAAATTCTAGTTGCCGATGCTTGGGCAAGGGAATATGTTGAGCGTCTTTTCATTTGTTATGGCAAGGCTTGTCCTGCCCCCAAGCCTTTCGCTTCCTGTCATTCTGAGGGAGCGAAGCGACCGAAGAATCTCGCTCAGGCTAAACTCCGCGAAGGGGAAGGAACTCGACGAAGTGATCTCAGGTCAGTGAGATAAGAGATGAACATTGCCATAGTCATTATTCTTTTTATTTTGACTCTGTTCGTTGTAATCTCCCTTCATGAACTGGGACATTTTATCGCTGCCAGGCGTGCCGGAGTGAAAGTAGAGGAGTTTGGCTTAGGTTTTCCTCCGCGAGTTTTTGGCATCAAGCGAGGGGAGACAGTGTATTCGGTTAATGCTATACCCGCAGGAGCTTTCGTCAAGAGTGCTGGAGAAAATGACCCCTCAGTGCCTGGGAGCTTAGCGAGTAAAGGTTCGTGGAGCAGACTGGCAGTCTATGCTGCGGGCCCGGTAGCCAACATTTTTCTCGCTTTTATCTTGCTTAGTGCCTTCTTTACGCTACCTACAAGTGTGGTAGTTGGTAACGGCGTTATGGTGCACTCCATAGTAGAGGGCTCAGCGGCGGAAGTAGCGGGTATAGAACCTGGGGATATAATTCTGGAGGTGAATAGGCAGCCTGTTTATAAATGGGGAGATATACAAAATATGTTTAATTCAAGCAAAGAAGGTGAAGAAATAAACTTGCTTCTGCAAAGGGATGGGAGCCAGAGTGAAACCAGTTTGAAGCCAGAATTCGACCCGGCATTAGAGCGGCGAGCAATAGGTGTCCTGCTTTGCTGGAATATAGTGAATCAGGTGGGGGAAGGTTCACCAGCGGATGAGGCTGGTATTATGCCTGGAGACACCATTTTAAGCATTAATGAACAAGCTATATACAATGAGAAAAGTATGTCTGCTGCCCTAGCTTCTATTGCGGAGGGAGAGGGAATATGTCTAGCTTTACTTAGAGGACAGGAAGAAATCATTAAAGAGTTTGATTCCGCCCGATATGTGACGGGTATAAAGTTAGGCTGGGTGGATGGAGTTCGTATTGAGCAGAAGCGACTTCCTGTATGGAAGGCAGCCTACTTAGGAGGCTGGTATATTACCCATATGCCTGCGCTGATAGTAGCTTCCATTCCCTTAATCAAAGAAGATCCTGGCAAAGCATTAGTAGGGCCAATAGGTGCTGGTCAGTTAACTGTAGAAGCAGTAAAGTCTTTTGGTTTCAGCAATATGTTATTTATGGCGGGCATCGTTAGTTTGGGGATTGGTTTATTTAATTTCTTCCCTATTCCACCTTTAGATGGGGGAGGGATGCTAGTTGCGCTTATTGAGGGAGTCAGGCGTGGGAAGCGCCTCTCTCCTCGTGCTATGCGCTTGGCCTATACTATGGGCATTACTTTTTTAATCACACTCATGGTTCTGGTAACCTTTAATGATATCCTACGCTTAATCAAAGGTAGGAGCTTTGGATTATGACACGTCGAGTTTCCAGACCTATAAGAATTGGCAGAGTAACTGTTGGCGGCGATGCCCCAGTTGTGGTGCAATCGATGACCAAAACTGACACTCGTGATATTCCTGCCACCATAAACCAAATTAAGCAGCTAGAAGATTGTGGTTGCGAACTAGTGCGATTAGCAGTTCCAGATAAGGAAGCGGCTGAAAGCATTTCAGCGATAAAAAAGAGTGTTTCCTTGCCTCTTATTGCTGATATTCACTTTGACTACCGTTTGGCTTTAGCTGCTTTACAGGCTGGGATTGATGGGCTTCGCCTTAATCCCGGCAATATTCGCGATAAGAAGCAAATCGCCAAGGTAGTAGCTGAAGCTAAACAAAGGGAAACACCTATCCGGGTTGGAGTAAATGCCGGCAGTTTACCAGCAAACTTTGAGCTTGATGCTCCGCTGGCTGAGCGGATGGTTAACATGGCATTGAAACAAATAAAGCTTTTGGAGAGCCTGGCCTTTAATTTAATTAAGGTTTCTCTTAAAGCCTTTGATGTGCCCACTACCACTCAGGCTTACCAGCTAATTGCCGACAAAATACCTTATCCGTTACACTTAGGTATCACCGAAGCCGGGCTCCCTCAAGCCGGAGCTATACGCAGTGCTGTCGGCATTGGCATACTACTTTATCAGGGGATTGGCGATACTATCCGTGTTTCCCTTACTGCTCACCCATGTGAGGAGGTATTTGTCGCTTATGAAATTCTAAAAAGCCTTGGACTTCGTCAGCGAGGGCCAACCTTGGTAAGCTGTCCTTCTTGTGGTCGGGCTGAAGTTGATGTCGTTGCCCTGGCTGAAGCCGTGGACAAACATCTTCAAAAGATAACTAAGCCGATCAAAGTGGCAGTTATGGGTTGTGTAGTTAACGGACCTGGCGAGGCTAGAGATGCTGATGTGGGCATTGCCTGTGGCAAGGGGAAAGGTGCTATATTTAGAAAGGGGAAGGTAGTAAGGACAGTGGATGAGGAAAACCTATTGGAAAGCTTAGTGGCAGAAATTGAGGGGATTACCTGAGCATGGTATGCTAAAATCAAAAATCAAAGGTCAAAAATCAAAATTTTTAATTGTTGCTCTGTATTTTTGCATTTTGCATTTTAATCTTTTATTTACTTATGATTTTAGCACAAGCCCAGGAGCTCTCTTTTAGGTAAATAAAAATGCGTTACTCGAAATTTTTTGGCAAGACTTTACGACAGGCGCCAGCAGAGGCCGAAAGCATAAGCCACCGGTTACTGCTCAGAGCAGGCATGATTGCCCAGGTGGCCGCAGGAATCTATTCCTATTTGCCCTTAGGCTGGCGAGTACTCAGAAAGATAGAGAACATAATTAGAGAGGAGATAGATAAAGCTGGAGGGCAGGAGTTGATGCTGCCGGTGCTTCAGCCTTTTGAGCTATGGCAGCAATCAGGTCGCTGTCTTTCTTTCGGCCAATCTCTATTTACCTTAACTGATAGAAAGGAGCATAAATTAGCCTTAGGGCCCACACATGAGGAGGTTATTGCTGAGCTTGCTCATCGCTGTGTGCAGAGCTACCGCGATCTCCCTCTGCTCCTGTATCAAATACAGACTAAATTCCGTGATGAGCCTCGCCCTCGTGGCGGACTACTGAGAGTCCGCGAATTTATCATGAAAGACCTTTACAGCTTTGATGTTGATGAGGCTAGCCTGGATGAAAGCTATGAGAAAATGAGCCAGGCTTACAAGAATATCTATGCTCGCCTTGGACTACCAGCTTTGATGGTAGAGGCTGATAGTGGTGCCATAGGTGGCAAGGAATCTCATGAATTCATGGTTCTCACTGAGAGTGGAGAGGATGAGATTATTTATTGCTCCAATTGTAGTTATGCTGCTAATGCGGAGAAGGCTCAAAGTGCCAAAACTGTCATTCTGAGCCCTTCGCCTCTTGTCATTCTGAGCGAAGCGAAGAATCTCACGCCGCTCAGGGTAAACTCCGCGAAGAATCTACTTCCCTTAGAGGAGATAGCCACGCCAGGGACGAAAACCATTGAGGAAGTAGCTGGCTTTGTTGGTGTACCGATGAATCAAACGCTTAAAGCTGTGTTTTACTGTGCTGATGGCGAATTTGTTTTTGTTGTTATTCGAGGTGATCTGGAAGTGAACGAGACAAAACTAAGAAATACGCTGAAGTGTTTCGAGCTTAGATTAGCTACAGAAGGCGAGGTAAGTGAGGCAGGCATAGTAGTCGGCTTTGCTTCACCTATAGGCATAAAAGATGTCAAAATTGTTGCTGATGATTCCATAACTTTAGGCGCTAATTTCATCGCTGGAGCCAATAAACCTGGATATCACTTCAAGAATGCAAATTATCCTAGAGATTTTCAGGTTGACCTTATGGGTGATATTGCCCTGGCTCACTCCGGGGATAACTGCCCTAAGTGTGGTAGCACGTTGTCTTCTGCTCGTGGTATTGAAGTGGGGCATATATTTAAGCTGGGTACCTTTATCAGCAAAAAAATGGAAGCATTCTTTCTAGATCCCAATGGGGCATCTTGGCCTATTGTTATGGGAAGCTATGGTATTGGATTAGGACGCTTATTGGCTGCCATAGTAGAGCAAAGCCATGACGATAAAGGCATTATTTGGCCCCTTTCCGTTGCTCCCTACCAAGTTTATCTTTGCCCTCTCTATTTAGATAACCCTGAAATTGTCCCCCATGCTTCCGATGTCTATCACAAATTGGAAAAGGAAGGGATCGAAGTTCTTTTCGATGACCGTGATGAATCCCCCGGAATTAAATTCAACGATGCTGACCTTCTAGGTATACCTCTGCGGTTAACTCTATCACCACGCACTATTCAAAGCCAAAGCATAGAGGTGAAATGGCGTGTGGGGAGGGAAACTCAGCTTGTACCTCTGGAAAACTTGGCTGCTGAAGTTAATAGGCTGCTAAGGGAAAATTTAGCCCAACGGTCACTAAGTTAGTACAGTTGCCATCTCGCCTCTTCTTAGTCACCGTGTAAAGGACCTTCAGGGCGATATTTGGATAGTCCTCTGAGCATAAGTGGTCTTTGCCAATCTGCCTCCGACATTAGTTATAGAAAAAGGAGGAATGTTAGACGGTAAGTCTTGACAGGGGTATTCTCATGCCCGTATTATATCCATAGATGCGAAAATATGCATCTAACTACGGGGCGTTTGGATATGCGAGAGTTAGTCAAATCTTGCAAAGCCCTATCGGATGAAACCAGACTAAGGGTTCTAAATGTACTTATGGAACGAGATTGCTGTGTATCCGAGGTAAGGCAGGCTCTGCAGATTTCCCAAGCCCGTGCCTCCCGGAGTTTGAGCACTCTTTATGACGCAGGGTTCTTAAGGCTTAGGCGACGTGGACTCTGGTCTTTATATTCCATAGAGAAAGAAAATTTGCAAGAATACTCCGTAGACCTAATTGAGGGTGTTAGAAAAGCATTGAAAGACGATCAAACAGCCTTACTGGATAGGCATCGATTGGAAGGTGGCAAGAGATTAGGACCAGATCAGGTATGCAACCCATGAGGATCTGCTCTCCTTTTTTCTGAGGTTATATATATGCTATTAGGCTTTAATAAGAGATTTTGGACTCTCGTTACCTGTCTTGTAATTGCTGGGATAACATTTATGGTGTATCCCGGTTATGCCCGACAGCAAGATTCTGTTCACGCTTCTGTGGAAGAGTCTGTTTCCATTGGTGAAGTTGCAGACCCCGGTATCCTGCTCAACTCCCCCGTTTACTTTACTAAGATTTGGAGCAGAGCCGGTCGCCTTTTTTTCGCTTTTGAGAGCCAGAAGAAAGCCGAATTGGCATTGAGGTTTGCCAATGAGGATGCTCTAGCAATTAAGGAGCTGTGCGAAAAAGAAGAATACATATCTACTGGAAAGCAATGCGGAGAGTTCCAAGAACAGTTTCAGGGAACCCTCAAGTGGACGGAACAAGCAAGACAAGAAGGTAAAGATATTAAGGAATTGATGGCTAAACTTAAAGAAGACCATCTCAGCCAGCAGCAAGTTTTAGCCAGTGTGTTGGAAAAGGTGCCAGAGTGGGCAAGAGAGGGAATTCTAATTGCTATGGAGAATTCGAGTTCTCTTTTGGAAAATGCCGTTGAAGTAATGCAGGGAAAGCAGGAGGCGGAGCAATTTCGAGGGGAGCTCAGTCTTCAATTCAGCAACGTGGACAGGGAGACACAAATTAGAATTCAGGAAAGATTGGGAACGAGCCCCCGCAACTCGGAGACAGCTGCTGATTCTATAACTATCCCTGCAACTATCCCTGCGCTAGTCAATCATCCACCGATTATTACTAGCTTGATAGCTAATGATTATGAGGTTATCCCAGCAGATAAATGCTATATTGAATGCAGCGCTGAAGACCACGATGGCGATAGCCTGAACTATATGTGGTCAGCCAGTAAGGGTGATATTTCAGGCACAGGGTCATCCGCTACCTGGACTGCTCCTGAGGAAGAAGATAGCTATGATATCACAGTCACAGTCAGCGATGGACATGGTGGGGAAGACGTAAAATCGTTGACTATTAGAGTACAACTGCCAGAGCCCCCAGTTATCGAGCAACTGATAGTTACTCCTGCAGAACCTAAATATTTCGTTAAGCAATTAGTGGGATATGTAATCCTGAGAAGCAAAAGCTGTGAAATTGAATGTGTTGTTTCCGGTGGATACAAGCTAAGCTACGAATGGTTAGCCAGCAAGGGTGACATCTCTGGCACGGGTTGCGTAGTTACATGGACTGCACCTTCTCATAAGTGTGATGTTACTCTCTCCGTAACAGTGTCTGATGGAAGTGGTAATGTAGTCAGCAAGGAAATCCTTTTTTATGTGAGGACGTGCCGCCAGTGCTTCGTATAGAATGGGATGATAAATTAGACTCCAGCTTGAAGCATTGACTCAGATCTATCGATTAGTATCCAGCAATAAGTAGTATGATGAGCTATACCTCTATCTTAGCAAAGAGAAGAGGCAGGCAAAACTGACATGTTTTCCTAGAGATTCCTGGCAGCCAGGGGTAGATTTGAACTGATGCCCCTTCGGATTATGAGCCCAACGAGCTACTGATGAAATCTTACTAACGACCTTTGTTTGAATTTACTTGAGTCCTGAATCAAGTTCAGGACTGAGATGGTGAAAGCCTGGAGAAAATATCTAAGGATTATGGGCTCGAGCCCGCTGATGGAATATACATTAAAAAGCTGACAGCTGTCACCCTGACCCTGAATCAAGTTCAGGGAATTCAGGGTATCAGGTGGTTTGTTGCTGTAATCGAGCAGCAAGGTATATCAAAATGCCCCCTAAGATAATGCAAGCCAGTGTCTTAACCATTTTAGATATGTCCATGGTCAGGAAGAAGGTAAGGGTGAATATGCCTGCCACACAAGAAAGTCCATACATTGCCATATAAGCTTTAATTGGCCTTCTTTTGACCGCATGCCAGATCAGCCACCCGATAAAAGCGAGGGATAAAATTATACCTATAGCAGTTAACATCAAAGCTACCGTCCTGTTTCTTGAAAATGCCTCCCTAACAAAGCAAACAACCCTATTGAGAGAATGAGGCAGCCCAATTTGCCCCAATCAGAAAGATATTTCACATACTCCGTAGCTAGATAAGCCACGCCAGAGATACATAGTGCAATGCCGAAGCCGTATAAAATATAATTCCTCATTAGCTTAACGTGGGGAAGAAATAATAGGATACAATGGTTCCAGGGATGGACTACGATAACCCACAATTATTTTCCGCTCTATCCCATTTCGCTCTACCTTTACAGTATATTCTCCAACGTCAAATCCTCTTGATTGAAGTTCCTCTGAATCCAAAGTCCACTCCACCAACACTTTATCAAATGGCTTTATTGACCTATCCTCAGAGAACAAATCAAATATCTTCTCATTTTCCTTCCATACCGATGCCACAATAGAGGTGGAATAGGATGAGAAATGGCGATTGTCAATCTCATACCAAAAGTGAACTGCTTGACCCGACCTAGCTTCTACATGATAAGGATAGGAGTAGCCCCTCTTAGTGTACAGCCAGTAATCAAGCTCTATCTTCTGCTCATACTCACCAACTGTTATATAAAAGGTATCGTAGATACCCAGATAGCCATCGATGACAAATATGGCTATAATACCGACAAAGCAAGCTATAGCCAGGTATAAATATAAATTCTTTTTGCCTCTTATTGTCATAACCTAAATTTTATATCTATTTTCAGTTAGGTCAACTCCTCAAAATAGCTCCCAGTGCTTGGAGCAATTTATCGAGTATTTCCTGCTGAACCCCGTTGACCTCTTCGTCGGTTAAGGTATGACTAGGCGATTGATAAACAATCCTTATAGCGAAGGATTTCTTGCCTTCAGGTATCTGCTCACCTCGATAAAAGTCAAAGAGAGTGATTTTCCTTACTAGCGGGAAGCTTCGGATTACATCCTCCGCCTGCTGATAGCTTACTTGCTTATCTATTACTAAGGCGATGTCTCTAGTTATGCTGGGAAACCGTGGGATAGGCTGATACTGCTTTACTTTGATTGTTTTGCTCAGCAACTTCTCTATATCCATTTCAATAAGATAAACAGCATCAGAAAGCTCGAAGGCTTGTGCTACCTTGGGATGCAAGTTACCTACAATACCCACTTTATCACCGCCGATGATTATATTAGCTGCCCTTCCAGGTAATAGGCTTTCATCATCACTGGCCTCAAAGGTTGCTAACGCCACAAAATTTGTTGCTTCTAGTCCCAATTGGTTCAAAAGGTTCTCTACTACCCCCTTAGCATCAAAAAAATTGAGCTGCTCCTTATTACCATGCCAGGACAATTCTGCCTCTGGGCCGCTAAGTACAGCACAAAGCATTTCCTTTTCTTGTGGCAGCTCATTCCCTTGTGGCAAGAATATCTTGCCGATTTCAAATAATCTTATGCTCTTTTCCTCAATCCTTTGATTGTGTGCCAAGGTAGTTAGCAAGCCAGGACGCAAAGTAGTACGCAAGTATTCTTGCTCCTTGGTCATAGGGTTAGCTACTTTCAAAGATGTAACTTTCAGCTTGAGCTTTGGAGAAATTTTTTGCAACCTCTCTAAGCTAGTTAAAGAATAAGTCAATATTTCTTGAAAACCGCAGCCGGTGAGAATATTTCGTAATCTTTGCTTAAACTCGAGCTCTGGTGTTGGTTCTTGTTTAGGTAAGAGAGAGCTAAGCCTGGTAACAGGAACCTTATCATAGCCGATAATGCGAACCACCTCTTCTACAAGATCAGCAGAGCATCTAATGTCGCTACGCCAATAAGGAGCGACTACCAAGATTTGTGACGCTGAGTCGGCATGCTGACATTCAAAGCCCAAGGATTTTAATACCTTAAGAATTTTAGCTAATGGTAACTCTAAGCCTGAAAGTCGCTTCACCTCCTCAGCAGAGAGCAATATGCCCTTTGGCTGTGATTTCCCGGGGTAAACATCTATTATGCTTTTAGCTGCCTTGCCGCCAGCCAGCTCTAGTAGCAATTGGGTAGCTCGCTTCAGTGGTAGCAGTGGTAAATCAGGATTTAGCCCTTTATCAAAGCGAATAGAAGCTTCACTTTGTAAATTAAGGCGACGGCATCCCTGACGAATGATTGCTTGGTTGAAATTTGCTGACTCTAGGAGAATAGAAGTGGTTTTATCTACAACCTCGGTATCCAATCCTCCCATAATTCCAGCAATAGCAACAGCCTTTTCTTTGTCAGCAATGACTAAAGTATCGGGGCTAAGAACACGCTCTATTCCATCAAGGGTGGTTATAGTTTCGCCATTTCTAGCCCGACGGACGATAATCTGTTTGCCTTCAAGCTCATGATAGTCAAAAGCATGGAGAGGCTGCCCATATTCCAGCATCACGTAATTGGTAACATCAACCACATTGTTAATAGGACGCATGCCATAGCTACTCAGGCGCTGCTGTAGCCAGCTAGGAGAAGGGGTTATCTTAATCCCTATAATTAAACTGGCACAGTACCTAGGACATAAACTCGGTTCAATTATATCAACAGAAGCAAAGGAATCTATTGGAGTCTCTCTTTCTTCATAATGACATGGTGATGCAGAATGACATAGTGATGCCGAAGGAATCTTGGGTAAATGAAGTGGTTGCTCAGTAAGAGCGGCAATTTCTCTAGCAATGCCAATTATGGATAAGCAATCTGGGCGATTGGGCGTTATATCTAAATCAAAAATAACATCGCCTAGATAGTCTCTAAGAGGCATACCTATAGGAGCTTCTGGCGGTAATACCATGATGCCCGCGTGACTATCAGAGATCCCCAATTCCTTTTCAGAGCAAACCATGCCCTCAGAAAGAACGCCACGAATTTTAGCTGGCTTTAGCAAAATAGGTTTCCCAGTATGACCATCTATAAGTTGTGCTCCCACCGAGGCGAAAGGCACCTTCTGCCCGAGGCTAATGTTTGGGGCACCACAAACTACAGTAACCTGCTGGGGGCCGAGATTAACAGTAGCTAGCCTTAGGCGATCTGCATTAGGGTGAGGATTTAAAGCCGTTACTTCTCCTACTACTACGTTGTTCCAGGTGCTGCCTGCAGTCTGTATGTCTTTGACTTCCATGCCAGCTATAGTTAGCCTTCTGGCTAGCTCTTTAGGGGCAAGTTTGATGTCACTATAATCTTTAAGCCATTTAAGCGAAGCCTTCATGTGCTCCCTGTCATTCTGAGCGTAGCGAAGAATCTCATATCAACTGCTAAAATCTAGAATTGTTTTAAAAACCTAAGGTCATTACGGTAAAAGAGGCGAATATCGTCTATGCCGTAGCGAAGCATGGCGATCCGCTCTACACCTATACCAAAGGCAAAGCCACTATAAATTTCAGGATCAATATCACCACGCTTGAGGACATCGGGGTGGGTCATCCCTGCGCCCAATATCTCAATCCAGCCGCTGTAGCCACACAGTCGGCAGCCAGTTCCATGACAGGCTGAGCACTCAATAGCCACCTCCACCCCAGGTTCGACAAAGGGGAAGTAATCACATCGGAAGCGTACTTTCCTTTCCTCACCAAAAAGGCAACGACTAAATTCAAACAAAGTGCCTTTCAAATCAGCCAAAGTAATATCCTTGTCTATAGCTAATCCTTCAACCTGATATAACATAGATTCATGGGTAGCATCGGTTGCTTCATATCTATAAACCCGTCCTGGCATTATAGCTCTTATCGGTGGGCACTTCTTTTCCATCAGCCTTATCTGCATCGGCGAAGTATGGGTGCGCAAAAGCCTGGATTCCTTCGGCATCATCATGTCTTTATCCATCTCGGGATCTACCCACAAAGTGGCGAACATATCCCGCGCCGGGTGCCATTGAGGGATATTTAGAGCCTCAAAGTTATAATAATCCCACTCAACATCAGGCCCCTCAAAAACTTGAAAACCCATGTTCTTGAAAACATCACAAATTTCCTCAAGTACTTGGGTGGTAGGGTGAAGGCGTCCTATGGGGACAGGCCGACCAGGCAAAGTAACATCTAGCCCTTCACGCTCTAAGGAAGTAGCCAGATGGATTTCTTCTAGAAACTTTTTCTTTTCAACTAGGCCTGATTCTAAAGCTCTCTTGATTTCATTAGCTTGAGCGCCTACCTTTTTTCGCTCCTCCAGAGGTAGGGTAGCCAAAGAACGCAAAATTTGAGTTAACTTGCTTTTCTTGCCCAACTGGTGAACTCGCCATGACTCGAGTCCCTCAAGTTCGCTAACTTGGTTTAATTCACTAAGAGCCTCTCGGCGAAGTTCCTCAAGTTGCTTGAGCATTTGTGTTTTCAGATGAAACAGAAGCCATCAATTTAGCCAAGCCTTCAGGATCCTTAACCGCCATCTCAGCTAGCATCTTGCGGTTTATTTCCCTGTTTGATTTCTTTAAGCTAGCCATAAACTGACTGTAGGAGAGCCCTTGAGCTCGTGCAGCGGCATTGATACGGGCAATCCATAATCTCCTGAAATCGCCTTTTCGCTCCCGACGGTGGCAATAGGCATAATCTAAGCCATGGAGCATAGACTCATGAGCACTACGATATAAGGCATGCCTGACACCATAATGGCCCTTGGTTAACTCAAGTGCCTTTTTATGGCGCCTATGAGTGACTTTCCCGCTTTTAGCTCGTGGCAAAATCATCCTCCCTTAACTTTATTTTTCAGGCGTTACCTTTTTCCCTCTGGCGATAGAGTAAACCACTATTAACGCAACCCCAATAAATAGGAAGACAAGTCCGGGGACACCGGTTGCCCTGCCGATCTGGAAAACAAAAGCACTAATTATAAGAGCTATACCTATCCCTGTTACTATGGAGCCTGCAAGCAAGAATCCCCAACCAGGAGGGCCTAGTGGTTTTGATTGCTTTGGCTGGTATAGCCCCTTCTCTATTAAAGCCATATCTTTTTTATGCTCCCAATAAATTGCCCAGCCACCACAAGCTATGCCTAATGCTACTGACAGAATAGGAATTAAAAGAGCCCAATCCATTCTTAGTCTAAGCCACCTTTTATATACTATTTATAAGGCAAAAGTCTTCCTACTCGCTTTTTATCCGCCGAAGAGACTGACACAAGCTCGTCATAAAGACGCTTGGTTCGAGGAGCTTTTTTCCGTCTTAAGTGGCTTTTGCCACACTTAGTCCGCATGAGCTTGCCGCTACCTGTTATGTGAAAGCGCCCCTTCACTCCTTTATGAGTCTTAAGTTTTGGCACCTAATTTCACCACCGTAGATTTTTTCGCCGGAGAAGGCAAAAGGATTAAAGCTATATGCCTTTCATCCTTAACAAGATGGTCGCTTGCTACTGCTTCTTCTTTTAAGGCTTCGGCCACCATCCGTAGCACTTTCCAACCTAATTCTGGATAAATAACCTCACGTCCTCTAAATCTCACCGATACCCTTACTTTACTACCTTCCTCCAGCAATTTTCTTATTGTTCTAATCTTCGCTTGTACATCATGTTCCTCAATTTTTGGTCTAAAACGAACTTCTCTAAGCAAGCCAATTTTTTGACTCCTTTTTTCTTTCCGTTCTTTTTTCGACTGTTCATATTTATACTTTCCATAATCAAGAAGCCGACATACCGGTGGAATGACCGTTGGCGATACTTCAACTAAATCAAGACCATGTTCTCGAGCAACCTGCAAAGCTTGCGGCAGAGGTAATATGCCCAGTTGTTCTCCTTCCTCTCCTATAAGTCGAACTTCTTTGACCCTAATTTGCCTATTAATCCGTAACTGTTTAACTATATCTTTTCCACCTTCTAAAGTAATTTAGCGCTTAGCCTCTATATCTCTTCTTATCTTTGCCCTCACCTGTGAAATAGTTTGCGAGCCTATGTCCTCACCACTCCTCAAGCGAAGCGACACATTGGACGAAGCTACCTCATTATCACCAACTATAATCATGTATGGTATCTTATTTAGTTGGGCTTCCCTTATTTTCAAGTTCATTCTCTCTGAGCGGTCGTCAACCTGAGTGCGAATGCCCTCTTCTTCAAGCTCATTTTCCACTTGGTGCGTATAATCAATATGACGATCCGCTATAGGAATTATTACAGCCTGAACTGGTGATAGCCACACAGGAAAAGCACCACCATAATGCTCAATAAGACAAGCTAAAAAGCGCTCCATGCTTCCTAAAACAGTGCGATGTATCATTGTTACATTGTGTTCTAAGCCATCAGCACCAATGTAACAAACATTAAATCGTTGTGGCAAATTGAAATCGACTTGAATGGTAGGGCCTTGCCAAGCATGTCCTAAAGCATCTCTAAGTTTAATATCAATCTTAGGTCCGTAAAAAACTCCTTCGCCAGGATCCAGTTTGTAGGGCAATTTAAGTTTTTCTAAGACCCGTCTTAAAGATTCTGTAGCTCCTTCCCACATTTCAATAGTCCCAGCATATTTCTCCGGGCGTGTGGATAATAGCAATTCATAATCACCAAAACCGAAAGTGGATATCATAAACTTTGCTAGTTCTACCACTCCCATTACTTCTGCTTCAGTTTGGTCAGGGCGGCAGAAAATGTGAGCATCATCTTGAGTGAATCCCCTTACTCTAGCTAAGCCATGTAGCACCCCGGTGCGCTCATACCTGTATACCGTGCCTAATTCGGCATACCTCAGAGGTAAATCGCGATAGCTACGCAGTTGACTTTTATAAATCATGATATGCCCCAAGCAATTCATCGGCTTTATTATGTATTGTTGCCCTTCTACTTCCATTGGTGAATATAAGTAATCCCGATAAAATTCCCAGTGCCCGCTGGTTTTCCACAAATCTAACTTGGCAATATGAGGAGTATAGACCATATCATAGCCTTGCTTAATATGTTCCGCCTTCCAAAAATCCTCAATAATCTGCCGAATTAAAGCACCTTTAGGGTGCCAACAAATTAAACCAGGGCCGATTTCCTCGTGAATACTGAAAAGATCGAGTTCCTTACCTAGCTTCCTATGGTCACGTTTGGCAGCTTCAGCCTGTCGCAATAAATAATCCTCAAGTTCTGCTTGGCTATCAAAAGCCACACCATAAATTCTCTGCAACATGGGTTGTCTCTCATCGCCACGCCAATATGCCCCGGCGAGATGAGTAAGTTTAAATGCCTTCACTTCACCCGTAGAGGCTATATGGGGCCCACGGCATAAATCAGTAAAAGAACCTTGCTTATAGATAGCTACTATAGCATCGGGGAGTTCACTAATAAGCTCCAGTTTATAAGGTTGGGTGGCAAAAAGGAGACGTGCTTTCTCCTTGCTTACTTCCTCTCTGATGAAAGGCAAATCAGCATCAATAATCTCCTTCATTTTGCTTTCAATTATGGGCAGGTCTTCTTGTGTTAACGGACGTGGTAGCTCAAAATCATAATAAAAGCCATTCTCAATAGCTGGCCCAATGCCAAATTTGGCCTCAGGGAAAAGGGATTGCACTGCCTCAGCCATGATGTGAGCAGCAGAGTGACGCATCCTTTCCAATCTCTCTTCTCTGTTCATTATTATTAAGCTTTTACCCTGTAACTAAATAAAAAGGCTCACGCCTAAAATGAGAAATTTTATAAAATTAAATCCCATTGGAAATTTAAGACGTGACACAAGCTGTTAGCTTTTACCTTCCGATGTTTTAGCCATTTTTATCAGCACCACTAATCAATTGAGAAGAAATGCTCCCCACTACAAAATAACTAACCCCCTAATTCACTCTCATATATTTAT
>Ga0209609_10000555_pt1 | contig 22471 bp, 16 predicted proteins | sample LakKivw325mmetaG_FD_184136 | JGI IMG/M metagenome (GOLD analysis project Ga0209609, IMG submission 184136) | Anoxic lake water microbial communities from Lake Kivu, Rwanda to study Microbial Dark Matter (Phase II) - Lake Kivu water 325m metaG... | ecosystem: Environmental > Aquatic > Freshwater... | reverse complement strand
ATATTGCCGGGTAAGGAGATAGGACTCTGTGGTCGAAAGGGGCGAATTACTTTCTGATTAACTGATAGCTTTTCTTGCCCAAACCTATCTGTTCGCCATAATCCAAAGCGTAGCGTCCGGAGACACTGACCGTATGCAGAAAGGCATCAGGTTTTTGGAAGGCTTCGTCTACCAAGTCACACGATGCGGTATCGATGGCCAGAATGTCATCAGAGACGAGGATACCGATGTCTTTGACAAAGGGTTTGCGGGCGCTGCCCATGCAGTCACAGTCGGGAGAGATGTTTTTCAGGACATTGACATAGACGACCTGCCGGCCGGTTGTGATGGCTTTGGCATAGTCGGTCAGGCGTTCCAGGAAACCGTTTTCGCCTGTGGCTCCCCAGGGAATGCGCAAAGCGCCGGTGGGACAGGTGCCGATGCACTTGCCGCAAGCGATGCATTTGGCTTTGTCAAGCACCAGGGGGTTGAGCGTGATGGCGTCGGTAGGACATTCAATAGTGCACCTGCCGCATTTAATGCAGCGGGATGGATTAGTGAGAGGATAACTGTCCGCGTGCATTGCCATCTTGCCGGGAATGGCCGCCATGCCCATTCCGACGTTCTTGATGGCACCGCCGAAGCCTGAATTTCCGTGTCCTTTGAAATGGCTCAGGATCAGTAAACTGGTGTAGTTATTCAGATGGCTGCCGGTATAGGCCTCTTTGAAATGCCTGCCGTCATAGGGGATAACGGTTTCGCCCTCAGAATCAATGATATCGATGGGGGCAAAACCGAAGCCATGTTCCTTTGCCAAAGCAAGGTGGGACTCGGTTTCCCGCCGCCTGCCGCGGTAGAGTACATTGGTCTCGATAAAGGTGCCGTTCAGCTTCAGAACGAGGTCTTTGTAGAGATCGGGTTTGATGTAATAGTCATTGCCGTCCTCGCCGAAATGGATTTTGACTCCGACCTTGCCGGTCAGGCGGTCCATAGAGGGTTCGAGCACTTTTGCCAGCCCCTCGGGACTGATATCTTCAGTAAAATACACGGTCGCTTTGGTAGAATCCACAGTTCCAACTCCTGCATTGGTTTTCTTTATCAAACACTGCCTTTTATTGCACGGGCAGTTGAACAAAGTATAAATCAGAAAGGCAAGTAAGACAAGCTGCAAGGCAAGGATGACAGCAAACATAGACTTGTTCAGGTGACGGTTTTCACGCATGATCGTTTCCATTACTAATCCTTAAAAGGCTCTCCGTCAGGGTCCCAGGTCCAATCATTGATCCTGATGCCGACAGGATATTTTACTGTATCGGGGTCAGGTGTCAGAGCCACAGAAGATAGATGCATTTTGCTGATATCGGCTTTGTTGGTATAGTAGTTTGGAGAATTGAGTGATTCGCTGGTTTTATAATGGTAGTTATTGAATTTCTCTGTTTTGGATTGAAAAGTGAAATCAGAACCATCCAAACCGGGTTCCTGATATCCATAGGCAATATCGGCCTGTTTATTATCCCAAAAGAGATTATAAGAGATCTGAGTGCTGTCAGGAGCATTGATCCAGATACCGACCAATGGTGCGACCCATTGCTTTTCCAATCCGCATTGGTTGATCACATTGCCGTAGATTTTGAGGCGGGAAGTATCATTCCATAAGGCGATTCCCACATTTCCGATGCGTCTGACCTCATTGTAAAAGCAATTCATTTGGCTGTTTCCAGACGCTATTATTCCCCAACCCCTGATGTCTCTGACTAAATTGTTGGTAATCTCAGCCCGGGAAGTTCCAAATGAACCGATGCCTTTCCAGTAATGATGAATGACATTAAACCTCGCTTCAGCAACGGAGTCCCAGGTTATTCCGATGCCAGCTCCTCTGCCGTTACAGATCAGGTTTTCCCAGATTCTTGCATGTGCGCCCCTGTACAGGGCAATGCCATCCCAACTGTTATCACGAATGATGTTGTTATCAACTTTCAGATATGAGCCTTCCCGTCCGCAGATCCCAATGATGCCTGCCACGGTTTTACTGTAATCTCCATTGTTGTTTTCTATGATGCAGCCGGTGATTTTGGTATCAGAATGTTTGACTACAATGGCGCCGCTGGTGGCGTTGGGGTCCTGGTCTCGTGTGCCGTCCGTAATGGTCAGATCCTTGATCAGGACATCATAACAATGCTCAATAAAGATACCATAGCCGGCATAGGTTCTGATGATGGTCTTGCGGCGGTCTTTGCCGATGAGCTTAATGTAGGTTTTGTCATGAATATGCAGACCGGCTGTGACAGTTATCATGCTGTCGGGATTTACGGCATTGCCAAGGGTGGAATCTGTTACAGCCATTGGAGTCAGATCATAATCACCGGTTTCGAGGATTATTGTGATGCCGTCGTCTATGCTTTGCACGGCGTCATAAAGCTGTTTTACGCTCTTGACATTATAAGTTGCCGCTGCCAGCAGGGAGACTGAGCAGAGCAGTATTGCCGCAATCAATTTATGCATGGATAATCCTTTCAAAGTTTTCACTTGCCTTTTTTAATTCACTGTAAAAAATGGTCAACAGAAAAAAAATAAGCAGAAAAGGAACGGCAGCATATGAAACTTTCGCAGCGCGCCCTGGAAATTCAGGCGTCTCCCATCCGCAAACTGATGCCCTATGCCAATCAGGCCAAAAAGAACGGTATCAAGGTCTATCAGCTCAATATCGGACAGCCAGACATCGAAACTCCGCATGCCATGATGGATGCCTATCATAAGTTTGATGAAAAGGTGCTGGCCTACGGTCCCTCGCAAGGTCTGGATGTCTATCGCCAGAGCCTGGTGAAATATTATGCCAAACATAACATCCCTTTGGCAGAAGATGAGATCATCGTTACCACCGCAGGTTCGGAAGCAATTGTCTTTGCCCTGTCCGTAGTCTGCAACGAAGGCGACGAGGTTATCGTGCCCGAGCCGTTCTACACCAACTACAACGGCTTTGCGACCATGGCGAGCATCAAGCTGAAACCCATAACAACTTATGCGGAGAACGGCTTTGCCCTGCCGGACAGTTCGAAATTCGAGGCTTTGATCAATAATAAGACAAAAGCCATAATGCTCTGTAATCCAGGCAATCCGACCGGGACGGTGTATTCAGAAGAGGAAATTCTGCGAGTTGCCAAGATCGCCAAAAAGCACAATCTGTTCGTGATCTCGGATGAGGTTTACCGCGAGTTTGTCTATGACGGGATGAAGCATTACAGCATCATGCACGTGCCTGAATTTGCGGAAAACGCCATTCTGGTGGACAGCGTTTCCAAACGCTACAGCGCTTGCGGAGCGCGCATCGGCTGTATAGCGTCGCATAACAAAGAGCTGATGGCAGCAGTGCTGAAATTTGCCCAGGCAAGGTTGTGTCCGCCCACTGTGGATCAGTTGGCAGCCAATGCTTGTGTCTATCTGGAGGATTCATATATAGCGGGCATTCTGCAGGAATACAAAAAACGCCGTGACCTTGTGTTTGCTGAACTGCAGAAGATCAACGGCTGCGTCTGTGTCCTGCCGCAAGGCGCTTTTTATTTCATAGCCAAGCTCCCGATCGAGGATGCGGAAGACTTTATCATCTGGATGCTGAGGGATTTTCAGATCGATAACAAGACCGTGATGGCAGCTCCTGCAGAAGGATTTTATGCCACACCGGGACTGGGCAGAAACGAATTGCGCATCGCTTATGTCCTCAAGGAAGAAGACCTGAAAGACGCCATGCACATCTTCAGAACCGGCCTGGCGGAGTATATAAAACAGCATGCCTGATCTGAACAAAGAAATGGACGTCCGGCTGGAAGCTCTGTCCATGTACAGAGTGCTGGACGGCCTTATCCATAACATCAATACGCCGCTGAATATCATCATCGGATATTCTCAGCAACTTAAGAAACAGTATCCGGAAATCGCAAATCTGGAAAGCATCACTGAAGCCGGAATCCAGATCGATGATCTGGTTCAGGCGTGTTCCAGACAATATATCAGCCGGGTTCAGAGCGAGATAGTTACTTTTGAACTTGGACCCTGGCTGGAAGATGAGATCAGGCTGCTAAAAAACATACTGGATGTCAAACACAGCCTGCGCTTTGAACTGCTGCAGCCGGAAGAGAAGATGATGGTAAGATCCAGTCCTTTGCTGCTGGGGCTTTTTATCGATGCTCTGGTGCTGCAGGTCAAAACAGAAAACACGAATTCGAATGGTAACAATGTTGTGAAATTCAATGTCGAGAACAGCGGTGAGTATGCCATGCTGTCCATCCTGCTGCCGGAAAGCGAGCAGGTCACCAGTGGCCTCTCCTCTTTCCTGACAGGCCTGGAAAGCAGGCTGGAGCAGATGTTTGAAGTATCCCCCAGGGACAGAAAATTGTTTACCTGGAGTTTGCCGGAAAAGCATGAGATGAAGATCCTCCTACCCCTGGCAGGTGAAGCATGACTACCAAAGCGAAGCACCGGGTTCTGATCGTCGATGACAGCCCTGAAACGCTGGAAATGCTGCAGGTCCAACTGCAGCCAATCTACACTGTTTCCACCGCGCAAAACCTGTCCGCAGCCAAAGAACTGCTGAAAAAGCACACCTACCACGTGGCGATCATAGACCTTGTCCTGGCAGGAGAAAGCGGTCTGGACCTGATCGATGAGATCAAAAAGAACTATAACTTCACCTCTGTCATTGCCATCAGCGGACAGGCAACCATCGAAAACGCCGTAACGGCAATGAAGATCGGTGCCAGTGAGTTCATAGTTAAACCCATCCGCAATCTTGACCTGATCAATATCCAGATAGAGAAGATCCTGCAGAATCAATGGCTGATGGAAGAAAATCAGCGTTTGAATGAGATGATCCAAAGGGATCTGGACGTCGGTGCGATCGTTGGCAGCAGCGATTCCATCCAGGGCATTCTGCAGAAGGTGCAGAAGATCGCAAAGATGGACACGATCGTGCTGATCACAGGCGACACCGGAGTCGGAAAAAGCGTGTTTGCAGAACTGATCCACCGCAACAGTAAACGCAAGATGAAGAAATTCGTGTCAGTGAACTGCGGCAGTTTGACAGAAACGCTGTTGGAAAGTCATCTGTTTGGTCATAAGAAAGGTGCGTTCACTGATGCCTGGCGTGACAAGGTCGGGTACTTCCAGGAAGCGACGGACGGAACTTTGTTTTTGGATGAGATCACTGAGACCTCGCTCAGCTTTCAGGTCAAGCTGCTCAGAGTATTAGAGACGGGAGTTTACCGTCAGGTGGGTGGTGATTTTGACCTGCATTCGGATGCCAGGATCATTGCAGCCACCAATAAGGACATCAAAGCTCAGGTGGAGAAGGGGCTGTTCAGGGAAGACCTTTACTACAGGCTGAACGTCATTAATATCAATATTCCGCCGCTGCGGGAAAGGAAAGACGATATCAAGCTGCTGGCCAGCGCTTTCGTCAAGGAGTTTGGAGACAAATACCAGAAGCCGAATATAACGATCTCGCCTGCGGTGCTGAACATTCTGCTCAACAACCAGTGGAAAGGCAATGTGCGTGAACTTCGCAACGCCATTGAGCACGCCATAATTCTGGCAGAGCACTCCATCATACAGCCTGAGGACTTGCCTGAGAACCTGCTTCCCCATAAGAGCAACATAGAGCTTCCGGAGTTCACTGACATGAAGTGGTCTCAGGCCAAGGAGCAATTTACCCGTGAGTATCTGATAGCGCTGTTTGAAAAGACGGAAGGCAATATCTCAACTGTCTCTCAAATTTCCGGAATTCCCAGGGAAAACATATATCGCAAGTGTAAGCAATTGAACATTGATCCTAACCAATTCAGGCAAAAGAATGCAACCTCGCAATGATTTGTTTGTTTAAGAACGGAGTGTGATATGAAAACACGCTGGAAAATCTCACCCTACATGTACATTCTGCCGGCGCTGGTTCTACTGGTGGCGTTTCGGTTGATCCCGATCGTGATGTCCTTCGTCATCAGCTTTTATGAATGGACGCTGCATGGCACGGGAGGGTTCATAGGGCTGAGTAATTACATCAAGCTGTTCAAGGATCCGGAATTCTGGCAATCGATGATGAATACAGTCTGGCTGGTGATTTTCGTTGTGCCGGCAAGCCTGATTTTCTCACTCATTTTTGCTGTATTGCTGAATCAGATAAAAGCGCTCAGGGGACTGTTCCGCACCGTGTATTTTCTGCCGTTCGTGACTTCCATGGTGGCGGTTTCCATAGTCTGGAAGATAATTTTCAACGAACAGACAGGCCTGGCCAATAAGTTCCTGGAAGTCTTTGGAATGAACCCTCAGAAGTGGCTGGCAGAAGCACGGGGCATCTTTGACATCTTCTTTTCAGGGTTCGGCATCACCCTGCCAAGGTGGTTGGGCGGACCTTCCCAAGCGCTTTTCTCCATTATCATCATGACAGTCTGGAAAGGTTTGGGATATAACACAATCATATACCTGGCGGGACTGCAGAACATTGCCAAGGACTATTATGAAGCTGCAGAGATCGACGGTGCAGGCAAGCTCAAGCAGTTCTTCAAGATCACTCTGCCCTTGGTGTCGCCGACAACGTATTATGTGCTTATGATGACAACGATAGTGACTTTCCAGGCCTTCTCACAGGTCTATCTTATGACCAATAAGGGCGGGCCTTTGGGGACGACCAACCTGATCGTTTATTACATTTTCACGAAAGGGTTCGACACGCATGAAATGGGCTATGCCAGCGCTGCTGCCTTGGCTTTGTTTGTGGTAATCATGACGCTCACCTTCATCCAGAAACGCCTTGAAAAGCATGTGAATTATTAGGAGGCGACATGAGAAGCTCATTTAGAAATGCCTTCATCTACATTGTCCTGATCGCCTGCGGAATTTTCATGGTCGTTCCCTTCATCTGGATGATCTCAACTGCACTGATGTCGCAGGCTGAATTCAACAAAGGAGAATCTGTCTTCATTCCCAAGGAAAATTATGACAGGATCTCTGGAAGCAGTCCTGAGCAGCGCATCATTGTTGTCAAAGCATCAGGGGATTCGAGTCTGGTGCATTATTTGAATGATGAGGACAGGATCACAAGAGAATATATCCGCATTGCGTCAAGTAAGATAGAGCATGTCTACAAGCCTGTCAGCCTGCACTGGGGCAACTTCGTCAAAGCCTTCAACAAGGTGCCGTTCGCGCGCTATTTCGCCAACACGCTTTATGTCTCATTCTTGACTTTGTTGGGTGTGCTGGTGACCTCTGCTTTTGCTGCCTATGCCTTTGCGCGGATGAAATTCAAGGGCAGCGAGATGCTGTTTCTGCTCTTTATCAGCATGGTGATGGTGCCGGAACCGATCTATATCATTTCATCCTATGTATTGCTCGATAAGCTGCAATGGCTGGATACCTACAGAGGATTGATCATTCCCTGGTGGACCAATGTTTTCACCGTTTTCCTGTTCCGTCAGCACTTTAAATCCCTACCCAAAGAACTGTTTGACGCCGCTTCCATAGACGGCTGCAGCACTTTCGGGATGCTGAGGAGAATTGTGCTGCCGCTGTCAAAACCCGTGATCGCGACAGCTTCCGTCTTTGCCCTGATCGGCTCCTGGAACAGCTTCATGTGGCCTTTGGTGATGACAGATTCACCTGAAAAGAGACTTCTGCAAGTGGGACTCAGTTATTTCAACGCGGAAGCATCAGCCCAGACCACACTCTTGATGGCAGCTTCGACCTTCAGCATATTACCTATCCTGATCCTGTTCTTCCTGGCCCAGAAACAAATCATCGAAAGCACTGCCAAGACCGGCATGAAAGATTAGCACACAACACAAGGAGGATAAATGTCCAAGAACGTTCCAAAAGACTATAAAGCAGCCCAGAAACTGAAAGATAAAAACCCCAAAAGCTACACTCCGCCGAAGAAAAAAGACTATGCGCCTTTGATTGACTACAAGCCTCTTCCCATAGTGGATAAGAAGACCAACAGCTATGTCGGGTTGTTTATCTTTCTATCTTCGCTGGTCGTGTATATGCTCACTCTGGCGAGAACGATGTCTTTCTGGGATGCCGGAGAATATGCCACCTGCGCCAGCATTCTGGGCATTCCGCATCCTCCCGGAAATCCTTTCTACATCGTGATCGGCAGAGCGTTGTGCGCGATCGGCGGAAGCCTGTTTACTCACGCTGTGATCACTGCTTTCATCTCGGCTCTGTTTTCCGCTTTCGGTGTCTTATTTACATATCTGATCACAGTCAAACTGGTCAGCATGTTTGAAAAGAACAAATGGCTCGTGGTGCTGTCAGGCGTGCTGGCAGCGCTCTACACAGCTTTTGCCTACACGCACTGGATGACTTCCATAGAAGCCGAAGTCAACTCCGGTATGCTGTTCTTTGTCAATCTGACGCTGTGGCTGACTTTGGTCTGGGTGGAAAAATCAGAGGATTTTTCGCATCAGAATATCCTGCTGCTCATAGTATACAGTTTTTTCCTTGGTTTCTGTGTGCATCAGACTGCTCTGCAAACCGTGCCCGCCGTGATGTTCATCATTCTCTATCCTTTCATTCACAAAGCCATCAAGGAAGGTCATTTCTGGCTCAAGATGATCATCTATGCGGTCGTCCTGCTGGCTGTTTATTTCATAACGGACTCCATCGGCAAATCCATCAGTTTCCCTGATTTCAACAAATGGATGTTCATGCTGGTGGCAGCGCTTCTGTTCTACTTCAACTTCCGCGACCTGGTGGACAAAAAGGTTTGGCTGTTGGGCATAGTATTGGTCGGCATTGGACTGAGCCCCCATATTTTCCTGCTGGTGCGTTCAGCGCTCAGGCCCTTTATCAATGAGGGCTATCCGCATAACTGGAGCCTGTTCATGGATTATGTTCTGCGCCGCCAGTATGGAGAGATCTCTTTCATGGTGCGGCGCGCCACGCTGGCCACCCAATACGGATTTCATTTCCTCAGATATTTCGGCTGGCAGTGGTTCAATGCGGAGACGCTTTCTGCCTGGACCAAACTGCCCCAGATGTTTTTCACAGTGGTTGGAAATACCATTGTGATCCTGTTTGGCGTGCTGGGCTTCTTTGATCTTGCCAAGCGCAACAGGCATGCCTTTGCCTATCTGCTCAGCGTTTTCATCATGACCACTGTCATCTTTGTCTTTGTCCTGAATCTTTCCAATGCTGAAGTGCGCGACCGTGATTATTTCTTTGTCAGCGCCTTCAACATGTGGGCGATCTGGATCGGCATCGGCTGTCTGAGTCTGCTCAGGCCGCTATTGAACAAAAAGACTCCATTATACATCCTGACCGCAGTGCTGTTGATTCTGCCCCTGATCAATCTGGCCTCGCAGTACAAGGTGCACGACCGTTCCAAAGAATACATGGCGGTGGACTATGGAATGAACTTCCTGAACTCTTTGGAAGAGAATGCCATCATCTTCACCAACGGCGACAACGACACTTTCCCGCTCTGGTACTGCCAGGCGGTTTATGATCCAGCGGTTAAGGAGAACATTTATCCCGCCAAGGATGTAGCGCCTTCGCAGCAGAGTCTGGACGCCATGAAAGTGGCGATGGATTTCAAGAACAGCACCCTGAAAGGTATCCGCAAGGACGTTACGGTAGCCAATCTCAGCCTTCTGAACACGCCCTGGTATCTGCGTCAGCTCAGAGACAGGGAAGGTGTCCTGTTCGACTGGCCGGATTCTTTGCTGGAACAGCTATCCTACACGCCGCCGCCGGAGTATGGAGATGTCTATCCCATCATCAATTACCTGTTCAAAAACACTACCCGTCAGGGAGAAGGATTTACCATCGGGATCAAATCTCCGATTCCTGAGCAGTCCATGACCCTGACCTATCCCATGCATCCGATGTGGCGCAACGAAGGCATCTTCCGTGTGTCCGACCTGGCCGTCCTGAAACTGATCCAGGACAATTATGGACACCGTCCCATCTATTTTGCCGTGACCTGTGAGACCTACATCGGCTTCGAAAGATACACCCGCAACGAAGGAATGGTCAGCAGAGTGGTTCCCACCTACGGTTCTGACCAGTTGGACATTGACCGTCTGCTGAACAACACGGACAAGGTCTATTCCTACCGTTCCATCAAGGACAAGCGTGTTTATAAAGATGAAAACATGCGCCGCCTGATCATGAACTACGGTGCCGCTTTTGACAGGGCGTCCACCTATTTCCTGCAGAAAGGTGACAATGAAAAAGCCAAGAAATATATGGATGAAGCTTTTATCTTTATCTCATCCGAATTTTCCAAAGACATCAGAAGCATCAACCTGCTTCTGCAAACCGGCGATTATGAAGAGGCCGCCAGAATTACCAGACAGACTTTGACCAAGAAACAGGATGACCTGGAAAACTACATTTTCATGGTCAAGCTCTGGTATTCCCACAGTCCCGAAATCACCTACGAGATCCTTGCCGAAGCCATCCGGCGCTATCCCAATGATTATGACCTGGCCTATTTCATCTATGATGTGGGCCTTGAAATGCGCACTTTCAAACGCTCCAGGGAGATGATCGAACTGATGAATCCCAGGGTCAGCAGCGTGATGAGCCCTTATCTGGATTCGTTGCGTATGTATGAGCAGTTTATGGGCTCGCAGATGGTGCGGCCTCAACCGATAGAATAAAATATTAAATACCAAGTTAACCGGAGTTCGTAATTCCCTTGGTGACCTGGCTGAACCCTCAATGCTAATGGGGAATTTCGGACTCCGGTTTTTTATTAACGAGACTAATTTGGAGTTCAAAATCAGCGAGATCTGATGTGGTTAACCCACCTCACTGTTTTTGGACTTCAAGTGACTGTTTTTAGAGTTAGTAGCTATGTATGAGATCATCAATGTCAAAGACTACACCGGCGGCCTGTACAAAGCGGTCGCCTACATTCACTCGAAGTGGGGCAGAGCTGAGAACCATGCTTTCTACCATGACGCCATCGCCCATTCCTCCCTGCCCGGCAAGCCTTTGCCCAGATTCTATCTTTTACTCAAAGCTGATGAAATTGTCGGCTGCTATGCCCTGCTGACCAATGACCTGATCAGCCGGCAGGACCTGTTCCCCTGGTTGGGTTGCCTGTTTGTGGAAGCATCGGAGCGTGGAAACCGCCTCGGCGCAATGATGCTGGAGCACGGAGTCAGGGAAGCCGGAAGTTTAGGCTATAAGACAGTCTATCTCACCACCGACCACAAGGGTTATTACGAGAAATACGGCTGGCAGCGCATCGAAAACGGCTACGACTTCTCCGGAAACATCTCTCCCATCTATATGATCAATACCTGAATCTCTAATCCGACACAGCTCCTGCATTTTTCTTTCCCGGCACATTTTTCACCCATTCACTTTCTCTGCTTTTCCCATAATTGCACTACTTAACCATTACGGTAGTATTACGGTACCAATACGGTAAATAACCGTAATGCTACCGTAATGGTATAGTATTGGTACCGTAATGCATGTATGGAAAAAGCATATGGGGAGAGTGGGGAAAATATGATGAAAGAATGAAAAAAGGCTGCAACCTGAAAAGATCGCAGCCTGTCAATTATTGCGCCGGAGCTGTTAGATCTTACTCTGCAAAAGCCGTGACATAATAGAAGGCACGGGGATAATAGAGCAGTGATTCATCACTGTAACTGGTCAGGTCGGTGCTGATCATAAGTTCAAACGAGGAAGGATTGTCCGGAGTGAAAGAGCGATAGACATTATATCCAGTCGCATTTGCCACTGCGTTCCAGGTCAGGACAACTTCATCATTGACAATGGCGATCTGCAGGTTCAGCGGTGTGGCTGGCGGTTCCGGCTGCAGCCAGGTGATTTTGTTGTAGTTGTCGTTGTCAAAATCCTCACCGCCAAAAGCTCCTGTCCAACTGCTGAAAGTGATCATGTACATGGCGCCTGAATTAGTTCGGGTCACGTTACTGGCGCCGCTCCAGGTATTAGCAGGAAAATTCGCTCCCACGATCGTATGGCTGGCGTTGGTGTTGATGGTCAGCAGAGTGCCGCCAGCAATGCCGTTTTGGAAGGTGCACCTGTAAAATCTGTGATCAGGATCGAGCCCGCAGCGTGAAGTTAAGTTTATCCCGTTCGTGCCCATTCTCTCGAAAGTGGTGTAACTGGCTCCCAGAGTAGTGACTTGAGCCGCAGAGGTGCTGAATGTGTAATATCCGGTTTCGGCAGTCACAAGGGCAGGATTGTTTTCAGAACCGATGCTGTAGAATTCTCCACCGCCCTGCAGATTCAGGGTGCCTGAACTGTTGATGTTGAGGACGGAACCCGCAGTCAGATTAAGTCTGCCGTCGGTGTAGATGTTCATGGTTCCGGCATACTTGAAGGTGTAAGTGTTCACATTCAGAATGCCGGCGGTCAGATTGATGACGGAAGTTCCGCTGAAGATGGCGTTGCCGGTCAGGTTAACATTGCTGGCAGCGGATTTGTTGATGGTGAAGGTGCCAAAAATAGCCGTTCCCAGCAGTTTCAGATTGGAGTCAGCAGTTCCTGCTAAAGCCACGATGCCTGTGTTGTCATTGAAGGTTCCGGCTGATTCAATAATGAGATTACCGCGGAAGGTTTTGGTGTAGCCAGCGTCAACATAGCCCCAGCCTCCGCTGGAGATTTGGAAATTACCGGATACATCAATGGGATTATTGGGCAGAACGCTGCCACCTGTCTTACTCACAGTGACATTGTATAGATTCAGATTGGTTCCGGTAGGATAATCACCACCAAAAGTCTGGTCGCCAGAGCCGTCGAAAATGATCGTGCAGCCCTGATTGGCAATGAAGAAGGGCGTTTCATCACTTTCGTCAAAGAAATTTCCTGCCAGGCGCAAAGTGGAGATCGCTCCATCAGATGAGATGTCCAATCCGCCATTGATATCGACCATGCCGTTGGCGTCTAATATGCCTCCGGAAGAGAGCTTCACCGTTCCGTTAAGGATGTTGAGATTGCCATCTACTTTAACGGTGCCGGCAGAGGCGATGACCATGTCGTTAACTTCGGGTGAGGTCTTGTTGAAATTGACATTGTAAAAATCATCCCGGTTGATTACACCCTGCTGAGCAGAAACAAAGTTAACGGTTCCGGTGCCTTGGGCGAATGCATTGATGCCCACGTTGTTTGTCCAGTTTCTGCCGACATTGATGATGCTGGCGGTCTGACTGGCGATCAGCCAGTTGCCGTTGATGATCATGTCTCTGCCGACATTCAGAGTGTGCGGTCCCAGGACGTTGTTGCCAGACTGCACGGTCAGGTCGTTGTTTACAGTGATGTCGGTGCCGAAGTTCAGGCTCCAACTTGTGCTGGGTTTATTGAGGATCAGGTTGTGGAAGTAGTTTCCGTTGCTGCACTCAACAGTGCAATTGCGTGCGCCGGTGAATTCGACAGTTCCGGCGGTGGGACGGAAAACGTTGCTGTCAATGGCTCTGAAGCTGCCGCCGAGGATGAGGTTTCCGCTTCTGAAATCAAACTGGGAAGTGGGCGTAAACTGCATTCCGTCGTTGGTGATCTGGAAGGTCCCGCCGTCAAAATAGGTGATGCCGCTGAAGTTGTAATAGGTTCCGATGTAGGGCGTATTGATGATAAAGGTGCCGGGGATAATGTTCAGGATGCCGGTCGCCTGTTCAACAAAATTGCGGGTGACTGTGACTGAGGCATTTACCAGTTGCATGTTGCCGGCGAGGTTGAGGTCATAGGTCAATACGCTGCAGCCTGCTTCCAGATAGGTGTTGCCGCTGGCCGTAAACATGTCTGTCACAGAGACGGTCGAGTTTCTGAGAAATAAAGATTCGCCTGTATTGACTGTCAGGTCATTGGCGATGTTCAGATATTGGGTTCCTTCCGCAACAAAGACATGGCCTGTGGTTTTATCAATGACCATGCTGCCGAACCACATGTCAGGCGAAGCAAGGGTCAGCGTGGAATTGACCGTTCCGCCAAAACTGACAGTGACCAGACTGCTCATCTGAAGCGTGACGCCGGATTGAGTAGTCCAGTTGCGTTTGACAATGATGTTTCCTGCGCTTAAGTTTCCTGCAGCGCCGGTGTGCAGAATGACGTCGTTGTTGACATTCAGAAGGGCAGAACCATACATATATAGATAAGAGTATTGATGATAATCATTGCCCACATTGCAGGTGAATCCTGCCAGGTCAAGATAGCCTGCCGTGATGGTCAGGTCTCCTGTAACATTCAGATTTCCTGATAGCGAGACCATATTGGTGCGGAATTCGCCATCCCTGCCATCAGAGCGATCAGTGCTGTCCCTGTCAGAATCAGACCTGGCAGTTTTGTTGATCTTGAGATTGCGGAAGGAACTGGTGCTGACGGTCAGGACATAGGTGTCTGCAGTTCCCGTCATTTCTACTGTGCAGCCGGTTCCGGCACCTGGCATGGTGAAGTTTGCCCTGTTGATCAGGAAAGAGCCTTTGCATTTGATTGTGCCGCCGGAACCATCGAAAGTCAGGGTGTGACCGGTATCGGTCAGGTTCACTCCGCTGGCGTTGTTAAAGGCAAGAGTGCCGCCGCTGAGATTGATCGCTATGTTGCGCGAGTAGGCCCAATCGCTGCCGTAAGCGCCTCCGCCATTGATGGTAAAGGTCCCTCCACTGATGGTCAGGTCCGCGTCCAGATCAACGTTCTGAGCACCGTCCTGCGTTAGAGTGATACTGCCGGAAGTTAGTATGTAGCTGCCTTTGATGTTGATGTCAGTCAGATCATAAGCTGTAAAATAACCCCCGTTGACTTCTATACTTCCGGCAGTATAGTCATAGCTTGCAGTATAAATGTTCGATCCGGATGGAATGATCAGCTTTCCGGCGCTTTTATTTAAGACAAGATTTGTGAAACTTGCGCTGGAGCAGGTCTGATCACCGGTGCCGTTGAAGATAACGGTAGAACCGTCTTGCAGGAAACTGGAACTCTGAGAGGAGATAAAATTGCCTTTCAGATACAAGGTGTTGTTATAGATATTGAGATGCCTGTTGCCAATGTTCAGGTTACCGTTAACTCTTATGTTGGTGGGGACAAACACATAGACATTTTCGGATAGCAGCACATGATTCAGATAGCTGTTCTCGGATAAAACAACGTCATGCGTGACACCAGAAAATTCCAAAGTGCCGCCTGCCATCATGAAATTACCATAAGCGTGCAGGGCATTTTTACACTCAAATGTGTAATTGCCAGTCGGCGTAATTAAACTGCCTCCGCCAGCGACAGTAAGGTCACCTTCTATCAGGATTTTTCTTTGGCCTGGATTGACCAGATTAACTGTGGCTCCAAATTTCTGGATTGTGAAGTTCTGAAGAGTGACCTCACAGTCCATAAACATAGTAGAGGAATTACTACCAGTGAGTTTGAGCAGGCCTTCCGCCATCGTAAAATCAGTAACAAAGCTGATGTCTATTGTCAAATCACCATAAACCGTTATCTCAGGTGAACTGCCTTCGCTGAACAAACGGGAGTAATGATCAAAAGTGAGTTTTCCATACACAAGCAGCTTTGGAGCAGCATCCAGCAAACGAATATCACCATTCAGATAAGCATCCTCTTCAACGGTCAACGTGGCATCTCTGATGAACAGGTCTGCATTCCTGGCTGTGGTCAGAGATCGGCAGACAGTATTGGTCATCAATGTCGGCAGATATGTATATCCGTCACCGATGATCACATCTTTTCCAGTGGCCGGGAGTATTTCATTCAGCCAGTTGGCAGGATCAGACCAGTTGTTTGAAACGTTTCCGATCCATTCACAGCGGGTGTTGGGATAGGGAATTTTTTCCAGGTAAAAGTTATCTATGTATATGTTAAATCCTGCCGATGAAATACTTCTGAAGATGATGTTATAATATCCTGTTTCCGGCAGAACAAAACTGGTGGTATATTGATACCATCCCGTTGTGGCCACTCTCGGGGTGAAATTACTGGCGCGGTTGATCTCCAGCAGCTTGCGAGAGTTGCTGTCAATGCTTACGTTATTATTGACATACACTTGCAGTCTGTCATCCTTGTCAGGCATTCCGTCATCCCTATACATCCAGAAGGATAACACATACAAATAATCAGTGTCTCCAAATGAAAGAAATTTGGGGCTGACCAGAGTGGCATAATCATCTTCCTCGCATAAATTGCTGGGATACCTGACCATTTTTTTACGCCGGATTGCGGATAGGCAGTGGGGTAAAGTGAAGCTGTCACACAATCAAAATCGAATGCGCCGTTTTTGGACCTAAGCCAAAAATCAGGAGGGTAAACTGATCCGTCAAAGTTCTGGCTGTAGGGAAGAGTTATTGTGGTAACGGCAGGCGTGTTTTTTGTAAAAGTGATGGTGGATCCGGCTGAGCCGATGCCTGACAGAAACAATCCGCCGGGGCCATTATCAGAAAGAAAGCAACTGGGATCCGTGGCATCACTGATTGATGTCCTGCCTGATTGTGCACTGAAGTGAGCGTCATAGGGTGCGCCATTGTTCACAGTAGTTCCGCCTGGACGGTAAACATACACTTCATCAGGAGGACCGTCTGCATTGCCGTTTCCGCAGGTTGTGTTGATTCTCCAGACCAGAAGTCCTGAACCGGGTATGCTGCTTTCGAAGGTTCCGGTCTGGCGTCTGTATTCCACTACAAAGTACTCTGTCATGGAATAGGGAGAATCGATTCTGTATACGTTATCAGTGTCTGAAGTGATGGGATTCAAGGTATAATTTACATCCGCAGTGATCAAGGGTATGCTGTCTATCCAGTGCCCGTATTTCCATTTCATGAAAGCTGACATATGCTGGGGCGGATTCTGGTCCTGATCCATCAAGTCCCACCGGTAGGCAGGAGTTACGAGGGAACCTTCAGTGTAGTGATAAAGGTCCGGAGCGCCGAGCGTGTGAAAGAATTCGTGGCATAGAACTCCAACATTACTGCCTGCAAGATGAGTTTGTATTTGTAAATTGTAACTATAGACCCGTTTCCCGTTGATGAATTTCTCTATGGTACTGAGCTGAGTTTTTTGTGGCCAGAGCAGGGTCGCCCAGGCAGTTGGTTCTCCAGCTATTACAAAGGCCATATTATCCACCAATCCGTCATTGTTGAAATCAATGTTCAGGCCGGTTGGCACAAGTGGTGCTATGGCATCGACGGCGGCGGCTATCAGTGTTGACTTTCTCTCCCAGCTTTCATCTCCGTCTTCATATCCGTCGGGATTGCCTATTGAATCATAAGGACAGTAATAACTGCGCGGATGTGGGTCCTGATAGCTGACAACCATGCCTCCGACAGCTAGGGGGTAAAAGGTTGTATTGACCGTCAACTGGTTGTAGGAAGCTTCCAGGTAGTAATTCTTCAGTGAACTGGTATTGGAATTGAGCCATCCGTCATAAAGCGAGATATTTTCTCCGAATTCACTCTGATCGGAAAAGCGGATGAAGACGACGAGGTTGTTGATGAAGCCCACGTTGCGATAGTCTCGAACGATGTTTTCCTGTTCCAGGGAAAGGCGTTGCTGCTGATAGAGCTGGGTTGAAATATTGATTCCAGGCCGCAAAGAACTTCTTTGCGGATCATCCCTGCCGACGATGAGGTCTCCCGCTTTTACACCTTCTCCATCTTTCACGGCATAAGTATAATAACCAGTCTTGATAGAGCGGATAATGGTGTAGTTATCTTTGTCGTGCAGCCAGTTGTGAAATTCGTCTCCGGTGGCGAAGCATTCGATTTTCTGTCCGTCCGGTTGGGTGATGGTGATGGGCATATTGTTTATCCAGGCTGCATTCAAACCTAAGACAAACAGGATGAATACAAAAACCAAGTTCAGGTGCTTCACAGTAACCTCCTGATATTTAACATATTTATAATATTGTTATCTCCATTCTCAAGCTCGATATTTCATCATTACGCATATTAAATCATAGCTAATACTGACTTCAATATTTATGTCAAGCGATTTCTGTTTGCTAATTTTGTCCTTAACCCCCACCATAATTGTATATTATGCTTTCGCTTTGCCCACAAGCCCGATTCCTTCTTTTTCCTTACATGCATTACTTGACCATTACGGTAGTATTACGGTACTAATACGGTTATTTACCGTAATGCTACCGTAATACTACCGTAATGGTAAAGTAGTTGAAAAAAGGGATGTGAAAGCAGACAGAATCTAAGGGAAAGTTGAAATAGTGGGAAGACTTGAAATCTTAATCAGGAAGATTCAATGTAAAAATAAGTGGATGCCGGAGCATCCACTATATGGTTAGATATAATCAGCAGTTATTCGCTTTACCTGCTGCGAAAGGATTAACAGGTTTCTTAAGAGGTTTGTCCTCTTTCTTTTCTGTATTGTAATTGCTTTCGTGAGGTATGATGCAGAGGAATTTCAGTTTTTCTTTGCCAGTGTTTTTAAACTGGTGCATCTTGTCAGGGTCTATGTACATACTGTCATGTGCCTTGAAGGGGTACTCGTTACCTTCAAAGACCAGCATGCCTTCCCCTTCCAGACAATAAACTTCGTGTTCCCATGCATGCTTATGATAAGGCGTATGCCCTTCAGGCTCGACTTCAAACATGCGTAGCGCAAAGTTCGGCGCGCCGTCCTTTTCAGCAATCAGCCAGCGGATATGAGCTCCAGCCGCTCCTTCAACCTTGACCGGCTGCAGTTCAACCTGTGAATAATGTGTAAGTTTCATAATCATCTCCTGAACATATATTAACTGATTCAAACAAAACAGGCAAAAAAATACGGATGCAATTTTGACACTGCATCCGTATCATATCAATAGAATTGATTATCTTTTTTTGGTTTGGGACTTACTGGTCAGGGTTTGCAGTGAAGCCTTCTCGTGATGAGTAAGATGATAATAATCTATCACAAGATTACTGGCGACAAAGATCGAGGAATAAGTTCCAAAGAGCAGTCCCAGGACCATGGCAAAGGCAAAGTCGTGAATGACTGTTCCACCGAAGAAATACAAAGACAGGGCAGTCAGCATGGTTGTGCCTGACGTGATCACGGTTCTGCCCAAAGTCTTATTCATGGCGTTGTTAAAGACTATTTCATAAGGGTCTTTTCTATAGACTCTGAGATCTTCGCGGATGCGGTCATAGATCACAATGGTGTCATTGATGGAATAACCTACGATCGTCAGCAGTGCTGCCACGATCTGGATGGTGATCTCCTTGCCTGTGATGGCAAAGATACCGACTATGATCAACACGTCATGAATAATAGCCAGAATGGCTGAAATACCGAAGGTCAGTTCAAACCTGATCCAGATATAGATGATCATTAAGATCATGGAGATAAACACGGCCAGCAGTGCCTGGGAACGTAATTCATCTCCGACCTTGGGACCGACTTCATCACTTTGAACGATCACATCTTTTTCCATATCTCTGCCTTCCACATAAGCCGGCAGGTTTTGAGCTATGATATCAGTGATACGTTCTCTGGTTGTCTTACCGCCTTCTTCGTTGATCACTTTTGTTTTGATCAGGAAATGAGCAGCTTCAGGCAATCCGATGCGTTGGATTTCCGCTTCTTTGAATCCATTATCTGAAAGCACTTTGCGGAGAGTCTCGATCTGCAGGGCAGGTGTTGAGGGATTGGCTGGAGTAAGGTTAAGCTCCAAAGCCACACCGCTGGTAAAATCGATGCTCCAGTTCAGGCCATTGATAACGAGTCCAATGATGCCGGCGATAAGTATCAGGGCAGAGACAGCGTATGCATAGTAGCGGATTCTGACGAAGGGGATATTGGTTTTACTTAAGAAACGCATTTTTCTCTCCTAAATACTCATGGTCTTTTTGTTGCTGGTGAGCACGAAATTGTCAAAGATACCGCGGCACAGAACAATAGCAGTGAACATGGAGCCCAGAATACCGATGGCCAGAGTTACAGCAAATCCGCGCACCGGACCGGAACCAATATTATACAGCACCAATGCTGCGATCAGGGTTGTCAACTGGGAGTCCCAGATAGTAATGACTGCACGCTTGTAACCTGCATCAACAGCGGTTCTGGGGGTCTTGCCATTGTCAAGTTCTTCCCTGATTCTTTCAAAGATCAGCACATTGGCGTCTACCGCCATGCCGATGGTCAGAATGATACCTGCGATACCTGGCAGTGTCAATGCTGCGCCAAAAGCAGCCAGCATTGCTCCGATGAATCCGATATTCAGAATTAAAGCGATATCAGCTATGAAGCCGGCACCCTTATAATATATAAGCATAAACAAGAATACGGCGCAGAAGCCGATCAAACCAGCCATCGCACCTTTTCTGATACTGTCTGAACCCAGAGAAGCGCCGACCACAACGGTTCTTGCTTCGTTGACAGGAGCTTTCAGGTTGCCTGTTTTCAACACGATCACAAGGTCTCTGACTTCATCAAGGGTGAAGCTTCCTGAGATCTGGCCTTCTCCCCTGGGAATGCGGTCTTTGATGACCGGTGCTGCATAAACGATGTCGTCGAGCAGAATGGCCAGGCGTCGGTTGATGTTATTACCTGTCAGGACTTCGAATCTGCGGGCGCCGTCTCTATTGAGTTTGAATGAGATGTAGGGTTTATTGGCAGTGCTGGGATCACCGGAATTGGGATTGCCGATCATAACTTTGGCATAATCCAGCGCTTCGCCTGTCAGTTCAGCGTTTTCGTGCAGGATATAGACTTCGCGGTCTGCTTTGGAATCAGCCTTGTTCTCCTGTCCCAATGCGATCATGAAACCGGCGGGAATGTTGTTTGTGAAAGTGGAATCCTTAAGCATCTCAGTGAGAACAGGAACATCTTCATAACCCAAAGTACCGGGTGTGGTGCCACTGTTCATCAGATTGGTAAATACTTTGCCGGTATCCGACGTGAAGGTGGTATCGGTTTCCGAAGCTTCCAGCGGTTTGTAAAATTCAGCCAGCTTGGGATAAAGGTTCAGGTTGTTCTTAAGATAAAGGTCCAGAGAATTTCTAACCTTTTCCGCTTCATCGCCTTCAGCCACGAATTTGAATTCCAGCATTGCGGTTTTACCGATCAGGCTGCGGGCCCGGTCAAAATCTCTCACGCCGGGCAGTTGAATCATAATGCGTGTGTCCCCGACTTTTTGGATCGAGGGTTCTGCCACGCCAAACTGGTCAATACGGTTGCGGATAACCTGAATGGCGTTATCCACAGCGTCTTTGGCCTGTTCTGTGTTGAGGTTGGATGTATCCACATCCAGCAATATCTGCATTCCACCCCGTAAGTCCAGCCCGAGCTTGATCTTCTTGTTTCCCCACCAGTCTGGCAGGTTGGGAATGACCATCGGGGCAAGGAAAAACACCGTTACCAGGATGAAAACCAGGATTGATGCACTGCGCCAGGACATATTTTTCATTCGCAATTGCTCCCTTATATACTGTTTATTTCACTATATTTAAGACTGTTTTAACCAAATCTTTTGGGGCTCTGGTTTCGTCAAGACTTTTTAGGACGTCAGTTCTGCCCGGGCGTACTGGTCTTGAATCCCACCGATTTGTGGTCCGGCTGGCCCACGATCTTGATCTCACCGAACTGCTTTTCGAAAGCATCGATGTTTTTCTCCAGAAGCTGGAGCATCTGTTTGGCGTGCTGTGGAGTGGTCATCACTCTGGTATAGATCTTAGCATCAGGGATGCCGGGCACGATTCTGCCAAAATCCAGAATGAACTCCGAGGGCGAGTTGCTGATCACGAAAAAGTTGGCATAGACGCCTTCACCGACCTTTTCGTCGATCTTGATGTTCAGTTGGTTGGGTTGATTGGGCTGATTCATAATTATCTCCTTATAAAATTCATACATTTCTCATATCATATGCTCTTGCACAGATTTACAGATTAATGCCAAGAATGCTTGAGCGCAATAAAGTCAAGGATTAATTGACTCCGATCTCCTGACCGCTGATGACTATCCCGTGCTTTTTGATCAGGTCAAAGACTTTATGGAAAAACTCTGAATGGGTCAGGATCTTGCTGCTGCCCAGGATGATGAGCTGTTCTCTGGCGCGGCTTAGCGCGACGTTCAGTTTGCGGTCGACGGTTCCCAACTGATTTATAGACTGCAGCATGGTCAGTTCATGCTGGTAGCGGATGGGGTAGGACATGATGATGCATTCCCGTTCTGAACCCTGATAGCGCTCCACGGTATCGACTGTCAGGTCTCTGTATTTCTTTCCCAGGGCTGACATGATGCATTGTCCCTGTGCCCTGAAGGGTGATATAATGCCGACTTTGGTACAGATCTCATCAGCAGGCAGCACAGCACTTAGTTTTTCCATGAATGTCTTTATCCAATCTGCGTGACAGGTGTCTGCCTTGCTCTGAAAGGAAGGCTGCGTATCGATCCAGACCAGCCTTGACGCCAGAACCTTCTTCAGAAAAGCATCCTGGGGCCGGAGCCAGGGCTCGTTAACCATCTGGCGCGAGCTGTCTGATTTCAGTTTTTTCTGATAGCTGTCACTGACCAGCCGTGCTATCTCGTCATGCAT
>Ga0209609_10000553_pt1 | contig 22491 bp, 19 predicted proteins | sample LakKivw325mmetaG_FD_184136 | JGI IMG/M metagenome (GOLD analysis project Ga0209609, IMG submission 184136) | Anoxic lake water microbial communities from Lake Kivu, Rwanda to study Microbial Dark Matter (Phase II) - Lake Kivu water 325m metaG... | ecosystem: Environmental > Aquatic > Freshwater... | reverse complement strand
CTCACGAGCACGACCGCGGCCACGTTCGGATTGCGTCCCAGGTTGGTCATCGTCCGGTTGAACATGTCCAGGTCGTACGGAGTCAGGGCGCACCCCTGGTTGTGCAGGAAGGGGACCGAGCCCTTCACGTTGTCGCTGATCTGCCGCGCGGTCGCCGCGGCGCACACCACCGTCGGAATGACGGCCACGTAGTTCCGTGTGCCGACGGAGCCGTCCGGACGCGGGTAGCCCCGGAAGCTCATTTCGCCGCTCCCTTCACCACATCACCGCGGCCCCGCGTGCTCGCCACGTTGTGCACGTGCACGTGCTCGCCGACCGTGATGTCCTTCGTCGCCTCGCCGATGACCTCACCGTACTTGAGGATAGTGGTGCCGGCCTTGATATTCACGAGGCTGAACTTGTGACCGAACTGGATGGGGTTCACGAGCTTGATGGACAGAGGCTTCTTGTCGATCTCGAGTGCGACGCTGTCACCCGCGTTCAGGTCCGCGAGCGCCGTCGCTACGTTGTCCTTGCTGTTCAGTACGATTGCCTTTCGCTCCATGGCTGCTCTCCTCTCGTGCACAAGCGTTATGTATCAGAACGACCACAGCATTATATCATTCACATTTGTGCCGGTGGGTCCGGTCACAACAAGGGCCCGATGCCCCGTGCGCGACTCAAGCTCCCTGAAGAACCCGAACGAGTCAAAGGCCGCCAGGTAGGAGGCCGGAGAGAGCCCATGCGATTCCGCCAGAGGGGCCGTCTGCCCTGTGACGATCGCTCCCGCCGCCGGCGAAGTTCCGTCGATGCCGTCCGTGCCGGACGCAAGGACCGTCCACTCCGTGTTCGCGATTCTCTGCGCGGCGAGAAGCGCGTAGTGCAGCATCCTGCCGCCCGTACCGGTCGCGTCGGCGGGCACCCTTACTACCGGTTCCCCTCCGCACACGAGGAGCGTGCGCTCGCCTCGGGGACCCGAGAGCTCGGTAGCGCGAGCGTGGTGCCGTGCGACCGCTTCGTCGACCGGCCCGGTCACCGGTTCCTCATCTACCCAGACCCGCGGGAACATCGGCTTGTGCTCCGGGGCTGACAGGATAGCTCGAAGCGAGGATAACACTACCGCGTTCGAGGCAACGATAACGCTGTGTGTGTGCAGCAGCAGCCGCTCTTGCCAGAGCTTCGCCCGCCCGGCTTCATCCGGGTCGCCGCGCAGGAGGCACGCCCGGGAGGATTCCGGGATACGGTCCCAGAGGTGATGGCGTTCCAGCACGGCGATGGCGTCGCGGCATGTCGTCGCATCAGGCACGGTCGGGCCCGATGCGATGCTGGACAGGTCGTCGCCGATGACGTCTGATAGCACCAGCGTGACGAACTCGGCTTCGGGGGCCGCCAGCCGAAGGCGTCCTCCCTTCACCAGAGAAAGGTGCTTGCGCACCGTGTTGATCTCCTGGATGGTTGCTCCGCCCGTGACCAGCGCCCGATTCGTCGCGCGGAACTCATCGAGACAGATACCGTCCTGCGGCAGCGTCAGAAGCGACGAACCTCCGCCGGAGATGACGGCCACGACGAGGTCCCCCGCACGGGCCTTTGACAGGAGATGCAGCGCCGCGCGGGCTCCGGCCACGCTGCCGTCATTCGGATTCGGGTGGTCGGCAGCAAACAGCGTGACTCCGGGTATGCTTTCCTGTGCCTGGTCCCGGTACACATTCACCGTCCCGCCGGCGAATCTGCCCCAGAGCCGGTCGTCTTCCCTCAGCGTGTCGACCACCGCCCGTGCCATCGAGACGCCGGCCTTGCCGGCGCCGACGAGGAAGATGCTCCGAATCGTATCCAGGGCGTACGACTGTCCGGCCGCAGTCAGCGTGGCGACCTCGGCGGACCAGCGCAAAGAGCGACGCGTTGCAAGGTACGCATCCGCCAGGGACAGCACCGTGTCCGTGAACAGGGACCTGAGCTGGTCGACTACGCTCCTATCCTGCATGCCTGCGCCTCCATCAGTCCGTCGGCGCGGTTGCGTATACGCGGGGAAAGCACGAAGACCGGGTTCGGCCAGTATAGCATGGGGCTCCTGCCGCTGCACGCGGACCGGGACGGGGCGGCGTGTCGCCGCATCCGTCGTTGCAGCGCGGGCAGGCCAAACCTATTGACAAACGGGCGGACCAGAATTAGTATGACTCCGGCTGTACATCGTGTCGCGATAGGCACGTGAAGCGGCGACTGGCGGAGGTGAGGCCTATGTAGCAGCATCGGCGCACGGCGTTCCTCTCCAAGGCTTCCTGGCGATCCCCATTTCCTGGGAAGGAGGTGAGAGCAGTTGAGTACCACTCTGTTAGTCGTATGCGCGCTTGTTATCTACGTGGCCGTGTACTTCCTCTACGGCAAGCGCATCGCCAAGAACGTGGCGAAGCTCGATGCCACTGCGAAGACTCCTGCTCACCGGCTGTATGATGGCGTGGACTACGTGCCGAGCAAATGGCCGGTAGTCTTCGGCCACCACTTCGCATCCATCGCGGGCGCAGGCCCCATCGTCGGCCCCATTCAGGGCGTTACCTGGGGCTGGGGCGCTGCCATCCTCTGGATCTGGTTCGGCAATGCCTTTATCGGCGCTGTGCATGACTTCATGGCGCTGGTTGCCTCCATCCGGTATGACGGCCGGTCCGTCCAGTGGGTTGCCGGCGAAGTGATGAAGCCGAGGGTGTCCGTTATCTTCGGCATCTTCGTCTACATCGCGATGGTCCTCATCATCGCCGCGTTCACGAACGTGGTGATGAACACCTTCGTTGGCGTACCTGCCGTGGCGATGGCGTCCATCCTCTTCATCTTCATCGCCGTCCTCATCGGCTACCTGCTCTACTGGAAGAAGCAGAACCTGACGGCCATGACCATCCTCGGCCTGGTGCTGCTGATAGCAGCAATCATCTTCTCACTGTCCTACCCCCTGAAGGCTGAAGCGGGTGTCTGGCGCTGGGTGCTGCTCATCTACATCATCCTTGCGGCGGCGTTGCCGGTTACCATCCTGTTGCAGCCCCGGGATTACCTCAACGCCTATCTGCTGGTTGCCTTCCTTGTGCTCGGCGGTGTGGCGTTCCTCATCATCAACAAACCGCTGACCTGGCCCGCGTTCACTGACTTCAGCGCGGTCCTCATCGGCGGCAAGCCGTCCCCGTTCTGGCCGACTGTCCCGCTGGTCATCGCGTGCGGCTCTCTCTCGGGCTTCCACGCGATCGTCGGCTCGGGCACGACGTCCAAGATGCTCAACAACGAGATGGATGCACTGCGCATCGGCTACGGTGCGATGCTGACCGAGGGCTTCCTCGCGTCCATCGTCGTTGCCTCTCTTGGCGCCTTCGGCCTGGAGGTTGCGAAGAAGACCGCAGCAGATGTCGGCGCAGCGGGCTGGACGGTGCTGGGCATTCCTCAGTTCAGCACGGCGTATGCGATGGGGTGCAATGAGGCGTTCGGCATGTCGGTGTCTTTCGGCACCACCTTCGCGTCGCTGGTCGTGTGCGCGTTTGCTCTGACGTCACTCGACACAACCTGCCGGCTTGGGCGGTTCGCCTGGCAGGACTTCTGGGGCCGCATTGTCAGCCCCGCAAGCCAGTCGAGCGGGGGCTACAAGTTCTTCACCAACCGGTGGGTGGCTTCCATCATCGCCGGCAGTCTGGGCGTGTACGTAGCGACGACGGGTGGCATCTTCTCGGCAATCTGGGCTGCGTTCGGCGCGGCGAACCAGATGCTGGCTGCAGTCGCCCTCATGACCGCATGTGTCTTCTCGACCAAGATCCTGCGCAATGGGAAGAAGTGCTGGCTCACGCTCATCCCGGCGTTCTTCCTGTGGATCACCGTTTTTGCCGCGATGATCTGGTACTTGATGACCATGGCCGGCTCGGCCAGCCCGCTCACCATGGGCTTCATGGCCATTCTGGTGGTGCTGGCGGTCATCCTCCTCATCGAGGCGATCGGCGCGCTGAAGAGTTCGAAGTAGCAACGTATTGATTCTCAAGGCACTGGTAGAGTTCCTAAGAGGATTCGGAAGCGGGCTAAGATCCCATTCCACTGAGTACGTGGAATTCGAACTCAGGGAAATGGAGAACATCTTAGCCCTGCTTCTGTTCAGCTCGTTCGTGGGGCTTCCGAGCCCCCCGTCGGATCTGTCCCTGCGGCTCATGCCTCACATGGTGAGAGAGTTGCACGTCATGAGCCGCAGGGCGGGCGACCTCGATGACATAACGGGCGAGATCGCCGGCATGTTCATCGACTGAAAGCGGACTGAATGGCGCCCAGAATCGTGTACTCAGTCGGCAAGGGCGGCGTCGGCAAGACGACCTGCGCCGCCGGCCTTGCTCTCCAGGCTTCCCGGGAGCGGCTGACGCTGGTCGTCTCTCTCGACCCCGCCCACAACCTGGGCGACGTGCTCGGCCTCACGCTCTCGGGTGACCCCAGGGAGATCTCTTCGAACCTCTGGGCCGTCGAGGTGGACATGGACGCGGCCATCGAGCGCTACCTGGCCGACAGCACCCAGAGGCTGCAAAGCATGTATGGATATCTCAAGGCCATCAACCTTGAAGGGTATCTGGACGCTCTGAAGCTGTCCCCGGGCATCGAGGAGTACGCGACGCTGGAGACGATGGAGAGTCTCCTGAGCACGGCCGAAGGGCGCTACGACCTGGTCGTGTTCGACACCCCTCCCACGGGGCTCACGCTCCGCGTGCTGGCGTTGCCCAGGGTGTCGCTCTTGTGGGGCGAACGCCTCACCACGCTGCGCCGCGAGATACTGGACAGGCGCCAGGTGATGAGGAATATCCACGGAGAACGGAAGTACGTCGTCGACGGCGTCGAGCAGAAGCTGCCGTCGGACGAGAAGAGCGACGGGGTGATGGGAGAGTTGAAGGACTACGTCGATCGCATGCGGCGACTCTCCGCTCTCCAGGCCGACGCGTCCCAGTCCCGGGTGATGCCCGTGATGAACCCTGACAGGCTCTCGCTCTTCGAGACGCAACGTGCACTGGAGACACTTGGCAAGCTGGGCATGCCGATCGGCCCGGTGATTGTCAACAAGGTGGGACTGAAGCCGACGGATGAGGAGACGGTGAAGGACATCGTCCGGGTGCTCGGATTGCCGGCGAGGACCCTGCCGTACACGTCGGCCGAACCGGTCGGCATCGACGCGCTTCAGCTCTTGACCGGGAAGCTGGATTTCCGGGAGTGGATTCCCGGGCAGCGTCCCGCCTGAGCCGCGAAGCGGCGTCCGTGGTAGACTGGCGACACGGAGAGAGGTTTCTGAGACATGAATACGTGGATCATGCCACTCATCATCGTCGCTGCGCTGGGCACGACTGCCGCCTACTTCATCGGGCGGCGCCGCAACGTGGCCCTGATGAAGGCCTATGCCGCAGCGGCGGAGGCGGAGATCAAGCCTCAGGATCAGCAGTACACCTGGATAGGCGGCTACATCGGCTACAAGGGCGACTTCAAGGTCAAGGACGAGATCATCAAGGCGATCAAGATAACGCTCCATCTGAAGCCGCGGATGAGCATCATGTACCTGCCCGTGTCCCGGTTCACCATGCCTCACGACAAGTTCTACATGGTCATTGAAAGCAAGCGGAACCTTCCCGGGGAGGCGCATCTCATCCAGAAGGGGCAGTATCGATTCATCCCCTCAGGCATCGACCGCATCGAGCAATTCAATCGGAAAGAGGTCATGCTGGGAGGGGTTGAGTTCCAGGTGCTGTTCCTGGATTCCAGGGGCGAGAAAGCGCTGACGGACTGGGCCCAGTCCATCAGGGCGGACGACTACTCGATGATCAAGCATCTCTCCTTCACATCCAGCACCAACGTCGTCTACGCCAAGTTCGAGCCGGACGACCGGCTCATAGGCTCGGTGCTCCGAACCGGGCAGGCGTTCGCTCACTCGCTCGCGAAGTAGCACAGCGGTGGCGCCGGACACTGGCGCGCCTTTGCGCCGCACGGGCCAAGCTGCTAACCTTGCACGCTTGGAGGTGCTCCACTTATGTCAGAAGCAGTAACCATGGACAAGCTCGTCTCTCTCTGCAAGAGACGGGGATTCATCTTCCAGAGCAGCGAGATCTACGGCGGGCTTGCCAGTTGCTGGGACTACGGCCCGGTTGGCGTCGAGTTCAAGCGCAACGTGAAGAATGCCTGGTGGCGCAGCATGGTGGAGACTCGCGACGACGTCGTGGGCCTCGACTGCAGCATCATGATGCATCCGACGGTGTGGAAGGCAAGCGGGCACGTCGAGAGCTTCAGTGACCCGCTGGTCGAGTGCAAGGTGTGCCATATGCGGTGGCGTGCTGACCAGCTCGAGAAGCAGGCGTGCCCCTCGTGCGGCGGCGAGTTGACGGCCCCGCGGAACTTCAACCTGATGTTCAAGACCTTCATGGGAGCGGTCGAGGACGACGCAGCGGTCGTGTTCCTCAGGCCGGAGACAGCCCAGGGCATCTTCGTGAACTTTGAGAACGTCGTGACGACCTCCCGCAAGCGGCTGCCCCTGGGCATCGCACAGATCGGTAAGTCGTTCCGCAACGAAATCACGCCCGGCAACTTCACCTTCCGGACGCGCGAGTTCGAGCAGATGGAGATGGAGTTCTTTGTGAAGCCGGGCACCGACGAGGAATGGTTCCGCTACTGGGCCGACGAGCGCTACAAGTGGTACACCTCTCTCGGCATGCGCCCGGAGAATCTGAGGATGCGCGAGCACGCGAAGGACGAGCTTGCCCACTACGCGAAGGCCTGCGTCGACGTGGAGTACCTCTTCCCCATCGGCTGGTCCGAGCTGGAGGGCATCGCGAACCGCACCGATTTCGACCTCAGGCAGCATTCGAAGTTCAGCGGCAAGGACCTGAGCTACTTCGACACACAGACGAACGAGAGATTCCTGCCTTATGTCATCGAGCCGTCGGCAGGAGCGGACCGGTCGGCCCTGGCGTTCCTGGCGGATGCGTATACGGAGGAAGAGGTCGAGGGCGCCGTTCGCACTGTGCTGAAGCTGCACCCGGCGCTCGCGCCGGTGAAGGTGGCGGTGCTGCCACTGAGCAAGAACGAGCGCCTTAGCCCGATGGCGAGAGAGGTGAATGACAAGCTGAGGCACAGCTTCGCCACCGAGTACGATGACACGCAGAGCATAGGCCGCCGCTACCGCCGGCAGGATGAGATTGGCACGCCGTTCTGCGTCACGATAGACTTCGAGTCCCTGGAGGACAACCAGGTGACCATACGTGACAGGGATTCGCTCGCGCAGATACGCCTGCCGGTCGAGAATCTCGTCGATACGCTGAAGACCAAACTCGCCGGCGAGGCGTTCGGCACGGATAGCCTCTGGGCCGGCGCACGAGCGTAGCAGCGCTCGTCGACGCTGATAGAACGAGAAGAGGGGCAGGCGACACCGCCTGCCCCTCTTCGTTTCTCCCGAGGCCGAGAGCTACTTGCCCAGCTTCTCGAGAAGCTGAGGGATAACCTCGTACATGTCGCCCACGACCGCGTAGTCCGCGATGCGGAAGAGCGCGACCGACGGGTCGGAGTTGATGGCGACGATGGTGCCGGATTCACGCATGCCGGCGAGATGCTGCGGCGAGCCTGAAACGCCCACGCCGATGTAGAGCTTGGGCTTCACGATCGTGCCGCTGAAGCCGACCTGGTGGTCCTTGCTTATCCAGCCGTCGTCCACCAGAGGCCGCGTGGCTCCGACGACGCCGCCAAGGGCGTCGGCAAGCCGCTTCACCAGGGCGAAGTCCTCGGCCTTCTTCAGGCCGCGGCCGGCGCAAACGACGACGTCGGCTGCTGCGATGCTGGCCTCTTTCGGAGCGCCCTTGCCGAGGACTTTAATCTGGCTCGGGAACTTCGCAACCTCCCTCTTCACCACCTGGCCCTTGCGAGAGGAGTCCTTCACCGCAGCCTCCAGCGCACGGTAGCGCACGGAGACCATGGCCGGTGAGGACTTCGTCTTCACGTGGGCGAGGAAGTTGCCGGTGAACGCAGGCCGGACCTGCAGCAGCGAGCCGTCATCCTGCAGCTCGACGGCCGTGCAGTTCGAGGTGAGACCTGCCTCAAGGGCGGTGGCAACGCGCGGAGCCAGCGACTTGCCGCTGAAGGTGGCGCCGAAGAGAACCAGGCTGGGCCCGAACTCCTTCACGAGCGGCGCGAGGTTCTGCTTGTACGCCAGCGCATCGAAGGTGGCGAGCGACGGGTCGTCGAAGACGTACACCGTGTCGGCGCCGTGCGCGACGAGGTCCTGCGCCAGCCCTGACACACCGGAGCCAAGCAGAGCGCAGGCGACGGCGCCTCCGGTCTTGTCGGCTACCTCGCGTGCTTTGCCAAGCAACTCGAAGCAGATGGGGTGCAGCTTGCCACCCTCTTGTTCGGCGTAGACGAGAACGCTTCTCTTCTCCATCGCACTACCCTTTCAGCAGCCCGTCTTTGTCGAGTGCTGCGATCAGTCTGGCGGACGCGTCCTCACCCTTGAGGACCTCCCCCTTGCGCTTCTTCTCGGGAGGCACGGATATGCGCTCCACCCACGTTGGCGACCCGCTGCAACCGAGCTTCGCCGCGTCGGCCGCAAGGTCGGCTGCGCTCCACTTCTCGACCTCCGCCTTGCGTGCACGGAGCTTGTCCTTCAGAGTCGGCAGCCTGGGAGAATTCAGCTCCTTCGTGCCCGCGATGAGAAGGGGGAACCCGGCCTCGACCTTGAGTGAACCCGAAGCGGTCTCGACGACGGCGACGACCTTGTCGGCCGTCGCCTCACTGAGCTCCGAGACAAAAGAGAGATGCGGAATGCCGAGTCGCTCGGCGACCGAAGGGCCGACCTGACCGGTGTCGCCGTCCACCGTCTTCTCACCGCAGAGTATGAGGTCGAACGCGCCGAGCTTCCTGATTGCGGCAGCGAGCGCGTACGAGGTGGCGAGGGTGTCGGCGCCGGCAAGCGCCTCGTCGGTCAGCAGGATGCCGCGGTCGGCGTCACGTGCGATGGATTCACGCAGAACAGCCTCCGCCGACGCGGGGCCCATGCTGATGACCGTTACCGTAGCACCCAGCTTCTCCTTCATCTGCTGCGCTGCCTCCAGCGCATTGAGGTCGAACGGGTTGATCTCGGCGTCGGCAGACTTCCGGTCCACCCATCCCTTCTCCTTGATGAACTGGACCTTCTCGATGTCAGGAACTTGTTTTGCCAGAACGATGATATGCAACTGAGCTCACCTCCTTCTCTGGCGTTGCCACCTCTGCCCTTGAGCGGGGCGCCGCTGAACCGGCGCCCCGCGGACTCTCCTCGACAGGCGCTCCGCCGGATATCCGGCGGGCGGTCGCGGGCAGGAGGCAAGCCGCCTAGATCTTGCCCACCTCTTCCCGGGAGATGATGATGCGCATGATTTCGGACGTGCCGCCACCCATCTCGAGCACCTTGGCGTCCCGGAAGAACCGCTCCACCGGGTAGTCGGTCGTGTAGCCGGGACCGCAGAGGATGTTCATGGCCATGTTGCACACCCAGGTGCACTCTTCGGTGGCAAACAGCTTGGCGATCGCCGCCTCCTTGCCCGCCGGCAGGTTCTGATCCTTCAGCCATGCGGCATGGTACAGGAGGTTGCGCGCGATCTCCACGCGGGAGGCCATGTTCGCGATGTGGAACTGGATGGCCTGGTTCTTGATGATGGGCTTGCCGAACTGCACTCGCTCCTTGGCGTAGGCGATGGCCTGCTCAAGCGCTACCTGCATGAGGCCCAGGCCCTGGGTCCCGATGCCGATCCGGGCAATCTCGAGTGCGGACAGCGCCAGAGGCATGCCGGCGCCGACCTTGCCCAGGACAGCGGCATCCTTCACGCGGCAGTTCTCGAGGAAGTACTCGGTCGTCGGGGATGCGGTCGCGCCCATCTTGTCCTCGACCTTGCTCATCTTGAGACCGGGGTTGCCGGTGTCAACGATGAACGCGGTGAACTCCAGCTTCTGCGCGTCGGGGGCGCTCGTCTTGGCGACGAGCACGTGAGCATCGGCGATCATGGCGTTGGTGATGTAGTGCTTGCTGCCGTTGATGACCCACGAATCGCCGTCCTTGACGGCGGTGGTCTTCATCGACGCGACGTCGGAGCCGGCTTCCGGCTCAGTCGTCGCGAACGAGACGATGGAGCCGGCGCAAGCGGGGATGAGGTACTTCTTCTTCTGGTCATCGGTGCCGCCCAGTCTGATGGCATCCATGGCCAGGCGCTGCGTGTTGAACGAGAAGGCGGTGGACAGGCAGCCCTTGGCGATCTCCTCCAGGGCGACGCAGTGACCGACGAAGTCCAGGCCTTCGCCTCCGTACTCCGTCGGTATGTGGATGCCGATGAGATTGAGCTCCGCGAGCCGCTTCAGGTTCTTCTCGATGATCTTGTAGTCGTGCTTCCTGTCGGCCTCGACGGCGGTCTTCTTGAACTCCTCGGCCGCCCCCTTCGCGATCTCCCGGATCTCATCGTGAACCTCGGTGAAATAGGGGAACTTACCCATGTCTGAACATCCTCCTTTTCAGAATGTCTCGATTCCTCGTCAATCCCTCAAGGGTGCCTGCCGCATCTCCTGCGAGCACTTCAACGCGCACGTCGCCCGCTCGTCTCCCGGGCGGGCGCGATGCGACGAACGCCGGACATATCCGGGGAGCCTACTTCTTGACCACCGGCTCCTCGATGGCCTCCGTGAGACCGATGAGGCGGCGAGCATACTCGATGGACCTGTCAAGGCCGGCATTGCCTCTGATCACTATCTTGGCGCCGTCAGGAGAGCCACCACCGTGCATGCATCCCGGCACACCTGCGCCGAGCGTGAGCCACTCGATGAGCCGCGCTATCTTGACGCGCGATTCGGCACTTGAGGCAGCCTTCAGGTACTTCTGTACAAGGCGACCATAGGCGGGGTTGTTGAAGTCAACGTACGAGGGCATGCACCCTGTCTCTCCGATGCCGCCCGCGATTTCCTGGGTGAGTCGCTTCGTCTCGTAGGGCAGAGTCGCCACGTGGACCTTGTTGATGTTCGCGAGCAACGGGTCCGTGAGCCACTCGCCCGAGGGGTGCTTCTTGCCGAGAGCCGACGCGGCGACGCCCATCCCGAATGTGGTCTCATTGTTGACGTACATCTGCGTGAGCTTCTCGTTGAATGCCTTGGTGGAGAGACCGTTCGCACGCGCGATGAGCGCCGCGGCGCCGGCCATGACGTCACCCTGGCCGGCCACGCAACCGCCGATGGCGGCGCGGTAGGGGGCGATGAAGTTCATGACCGCAGCACCAGCGAACTTGAACTCACCCGCCAGGAACACCCGCTCCTTCGGAACAAACACGTCCTCGAAGAACAGGTATGCCTGCGTGATGCCGCCGATCTCGACCGGCGCATCGAAGCCTTCCTCAAGTTCTCGCGTGTCGCTGGGCCGGCGCGCCTCAACGATGGTGAGACCAGCCGTATCCTTCGGAATCACGAACGAGACGGCGTAGGCCTTGTCGGCTTCCCGGTAGCCGGACCCCGGAAGCACGAAGATCTCCTGTGCGGCGGCCGTGCCGCAAATCATGATCTTGGCGCCCTTCACCACGATGCCGTTGTCTCTGACATCGACGATGTGGACGTTCATATCCGGGTCTTCCTGCTGCGAAGGATTCAGCGCGCGGTTTCCCTTCGGGTCGCTGAGGGCGCCCGACACCGTGATGTCGTTATCCTGGGCGAACCTGAGCCAGTCAGCCAGCCGCTTGTGGTAGTCCGTGCCCATCTCGTGGTCCATCTCATAGGTGGTGACCCACATCGAGTTGAGCGCGTTGTAGCCGGCGCACCTTCCACCGGTGCAGGTGCCGGTCAGATGATAGGCGGCTCGCTTCATCTTGCAGTTAGCGATCATGTCCTCTGCGGACTGGTTGACGGAAAGGTACCGGGACACCTTGTCGCCGGTGAGGTGGGAGACCGTGGAGAAGATGTCCGAGTACTGGGGGTCGAGTGCGGCCGCGTAGAGTTGAGCATGCCCTTCGACGGTTCGCCGGGTGTTGGGATCGGTGGTGACGTCCTGGATGAGTTTGCCGAACTTGTACATGTTCGGCTTCAGCTTCTTCAGCGCCTGCTTGTACTGCTCCGGGGTCTTGAGAGCCATCGGTCCTCCTTCGGTTATGTCACGCCATACAGGCGCGCATTCTACCATAGGGTTGAAAGGGCCTTCTACCTGCGAACGACTTGAGAAACAACCGCGAAGAAGATGAGGGAGCCAAGGGAGGGGGGACAAGTCGGGGCGAGAGGACTCGAACCTCCGGCCTCAGCGTCCCGAACGCTGCGCGCTACCAGACTGCGCTACGCCCCGTGTGACCGTGCTATTATAGAGTGCTTCGAGAGCCCAGGCAAGTATGAAGTATTTCGTCCTCATCATGGATGGAGCCGCCGGCTGGGCCCTGCCGTCTCACGACGGAAAGACATGCCTCGAGCTGGCGCGCACGCCCCACCTTGACGCCGTGGCGCTCGAGGGCAGCTGCGGGCTGGTTCGCACTGTGCCGGTCGGCATGGAGCCGAGCAGCGCATGCGCCTGCATGTCGCTCCTCGGCTACGATCCGCGACGGTACTACCGCGGACGCGGCTCCATCGAGGCCCGGAGCATGGAGATCCCCGTGGGCGAGGGCGAAGCCGTCTTCCGCTGCAACCTCGTCAGCGTGCGTGATGGCGCCATGGAGAGCTACAGCTCCGGCTACATCAGCAACGAGGAAGCACACGCACTGGTCCGCTCCCTGGACCAGTCCCTGGGAAGCGCCGAGGTCAGCTTCTATCCGGGCATAAGCTACCGGCACATCTGCAAGATACGCGGTCACGAAGAGACGCTCGATGCCCTCTGCACGCCGGCGCACGATATCCCCGGCGGACTTGTCGAGAAGTATCTTCCCTCGGGCCAGGGCAGCGAGTACCTTTGCGACCTGATGCGGCGCTCGGTTGACGTCCTCGCGCATCATCCGGTCAACGAGCGGCGCATCGCCCGCGGCGACCTGCCCGCCAACATGATCTGGCTGTTCTGGGGCAGCGGGATGATACCCGCGATGCCGTCGTTCCAGGAGACATACGGGCTGAACGCTGCTCTCTCCTCCGGAGTTGACTTGCTGCTCGGGCTTGCTAAGATGCTCGACATGCGCGTTCTCGCCATCCCGGGCGTGACCGGCGATATTCACAACGACTACTCGGCTCAGATGCGGGGCTCGTTGCAGGCGCTTGAAGCACACGACCTGGTCGTCGCGCACGTCGAAGCGCCGGACGAAGCCGGGCACGACGGCTCGATTGACGACAAGGTGCGTGCCATCGAATGCATCGACGCGGAGATGGTCTCTGTGCTTCGTTCGCTGGGCAGCAAGAACGTGCGCGTCATGATTGCGCCGGACCATCCGACACCTATCAGGGTGCAGACGCACGTCGCCGAGCCGGTCCCCTTCCTCTTGTGGGGCTCGGGTGTTCGACCGAATGGCGGCTCGCGATTCACCGAGCGCGAGGCTGCTCGCGTCGGTCTCTTTGTCGAAGACGGCGCCAGCCTGATGGCCCGTTTCGTCTCTTGAGGGGTTCTCACATGGCTCTGATTGTTCAGAAGTACGGCGGCAGTTCGGTCGCCGATGCCGACCGCATCCGCAACGTTGCGAGACGCGTCGCACGGGCACATGACGGCGGGAACGAAGTAGTCGTGGTGGTGTCCGCCATGGGGGACACGACGGACGATCTCATCGCGCTCGCCCATCAGCTCGTGGAACGGCCCGATGAGAGGGAGATGGACGTCCTGCTTTCGACCGGCGAGATCGTGTCGAGCACGCTCCTCGCGATGACGCTGAAGTCCATCGGCTGCAGCGCACTGAGCCTCACCGGCCTTCAGGCGGGCATTCACACTGACGGCGTCTACAGCAAAGCGCACATCACCGGCATTGAGCCGCAGCGCATAACCGGGGAACTCAAGAAGGGCAACGTGGTTATCGTGGCGGGTTTCCAGGGCGTGGACCCGAACATGGACACAACGACGCTTGGCCGCGGCGGGTCTGACACGACGGCCGTGGCCCTTGCCGTCGGCCTCGGCGCCGATGTGTGCGAGATATACACCGATGTTGAGGGCGTGTTCTCCGCGGACCCGCGGGTCGTGCCGGAAGCTGTCAAGCTGGCGAGAATAGGCTATGAGGAAATGCTCGAGCTTGCCACCTACGGGGCCAAAGTCATGGCTCCGAGGGCAGTCGAGTTGGGCCAGGTCTACAGCATGCCCATTCTCGTCGCTTCGAGCAGCAGCGAGGCGCCCGGCACGCTCATCTGCAAGGAGGCAAGCATGGAGCTGCGCAACAAGGTGAGCGGCATCGCTCATGATAACAACGTCGCCAAGATAACCGTCTGGGCAGTGCCGAACCGGCCGGGCATGGCCCGGGAGATCTTCGTTCCGCTCGCCCGCGCCAACGTCAGCGTGGACACTATCGTTCAGAACGTGGGCGGGGACGATACGACCGATGTGACGTTCACGGTTGCCCGGACGGACGTCGTGAAGGCGATGTCGATCGTCGAACCTGTCGCGAGGTCGATCGGCGCAGCGAGAGTCACATCGGATGAGACCCTTGGCAAGGTCAGCATCATCGGCACTGGGATGCAGAACACTCCGGGATATGCCGCCAGGATGTTCGACGCCCTGGCCGGGGAGAACATCAACATCGAGCTGATCACCACTTCGGAGATACGCATCACATGCATCGTCAGCGAGAGCCGCATGAAGGATGCAGTGCGAGCACTGCACCGCGCCTTCGACGTGGAGTTCCGCCAGGCCGAGTGAACCCTTAGCTGGAAGGAGCCGGCAACAGGAGTCGTTGCACCGTGACATTGCAGCAGGACGAGGACCGCACCAGACTGGGACGCAAGCTCTCACAGGAAGCGATAGCTCTCGCTGTGCAGGGGAGGTGGGAGGAGGCGGTTGCCGCCAACAAGACCATCGTCGAGAGGTTTCCCGACGACGTCGCGGCGTACAACCGTCTTGGCAGAGCACTGATCGAGCTTGGCCGCTTCGGCGAAGCCGAGGAGACCTACAGGAAGGCCATGGAGGTAGACCCCGGCAACAGCATCGCCTCGAAGAACATCGAGCGCCTGAAGTCGTGGTCGGGGGTCGGCAAGCTTGAACCGGAGAAGGCTCGGACCCTGGGCAGGGACTTCTTCGCCTCCACGCGAGGCAAGACCGGGGTGGTGGGGCTCATCGACGTGACTTCTCTCGACCGCGTCGCGGAGATAGGCGTGGGAGGGCCCATCGTCCTCCGGCGCCGGGGACAGCGCGTCTTCGCTGAGGATGGGAACGAGGCAGTGCTGGGCGAGCTGGACCCGAGACACGGCGTGCGTCTGGCGAAGCTGATGTACGGCGGCAACCAGTACAGCGCGACGCTCCTCTCCAGCGGCGAGGCCGGCGCCCAGCTCCTTGTACGTGAAGACTATCAGCATCCGTCTCTGGCCGGGCAGGCGTCGTTCCCGCCCACGCAGGCGGACAGGCTCTACGGCCATCCGGCGAGAGTGTCCCCCATCGAGACGCCGCCTATCGTCGACGAGGGGCGCAGGTCCGTCGCCGCGATGCATGGCCTGGGACATGGCGACTACGATGAGTCCTTCGGCGAGGAAGATGACCGGGGATATCTCGAAGGCTTCACCCTCGTCGAAGAGCCAAGAGAAGGGAGCGCCGAGTGACGCCCATCGGACTTGTCAAGCCGATCGACATCGAGCAGGAGATGAAACGCTCCTACCTCGATTACGCCATGAGCGTCATCGTGGCCCGGGCGTTGCCGGATGCGCGCGACGGTCTCAAGCCTGTCCAGCGTCGCGTCCTCTTCGCGATGGAAGACCTGGGCATGCGCCCGAACAGCGCCTACAAGAAGAGCGCTCGACTCGTGGGCGAGGTGCTCGGCAAGTACCACCCGCACGGTGACCAGTCCGTCTACGACGCCATGGTGCGGATGGCCCAGGACTTCTCGCTCCGACACCCGCTCGTGGATGGCCAGGGCAACTTCGGCAGCCTCGACGGCGATCCTCCCGCCGCCATGCGCTACACGGAGGCGAGGCTGGCTCCGATTGCCATGGAGATGCTGGTCGATATCGACAAGGACACGGTCGATTTCGTCCCCAACTTCGACGACTCGCTGAAAGAACCCGCGGTCCTGCCGGCCAGGCTACCCAACCTGCTCGTGAATGGCGCGTCCGGCATCGCCGTTGGCATGGCAACCAACATCCCCCCGCACAACCTCGGCGAGGTATGCGACGCCATCGCCCACCTGATAGACAATCCGCTCGCCACCAATCAGGAGTTGATGCAGTTCATCAAGGGCCCAGACTTCCCCACGGGAGGCATCGTTCTCGGCGCCGAGGGCATCCGGGCCGCTTACGCCACTGGTCGCGGCCGGCTGGTCATGCGCGCCCGCTCGGAAGAGGTGACGAGCAAGAGCGGCAAGCGGCAGATCGTCATCACCGAGATCCCATTCCAGGTCAATAAGGCAGCGCTCGTGGAGCGAATCGCCGAGCTTGCACGCGACAAGCGCGTCACCGGCATCGCCGAGGTCAGGGATGAGTCCGACCGTGAAGGCCTGCGCATTGTCATCGATTTGAAGAAGGAAGCCCAGCTCGGACGAATCATGAACAACCTGCATCAGCACACGGCGATGCAGACGACCTTCTTCGTCAACATGGTGGTGCTGGTCAACGGCAAGCCCAAGACCGTGGACCTGCGCGAGGCGCTCACCTGCTACGTCGACTTCCGTAGTGATGTCATCACGCGCCGGTCGCGCTTCGAGCTCGACAAGGCAGCCAGGCGGGCTCACATACTCGAGGGCCTGCAGATCGCGCTCGACCATCTCGACGAAGTGATCGCCATCATACGCGGCTCTGAGACGGTCGATGTGGCCCGGCAGAACCTCATGTCCCGGTTCTCCCTCTCAGCCGAGCAGTCTCAGGCTATCCTCGACATGCAGCTTCGCAGGCTGGCCGCGCTCGAGCGCGAGAAGCTTGCTGAGGAGTACGCGGAGCTCCTGAAGACCATCGCGTACCTCGAGGACCTTCTGGCCAATCCGAAGAAGATACTTCACGTCATCAGAGAAGACGTGATGCAGTTGCGCCAGCAGTATGCCGAGGCTCGCCGCACCGAGATCCGCGAGGAGGAGGCCACCGAGTTCAGCCAGGAGGATCTCATTCCTCATCAGAGGATGATCGTCACGCTGAGCTCCAACGGCTTCATCAAGCGCCTCCCCGCAAATACGTACCGCGTGCAGCACCGGGGCGGGCGTGGCGTGGTAGGCATGGTGACGAGGGAGAACGATTCAGTTCGTCACATCCTTGCTGCGGATACGCATGACAGCGTCCTCTTTTTCACCGACCGCGGCAAGGTCTACAGCGTCAAGTGCTATCAGATCCCGGAAGAGTCCTCGAGGACGGCCAAGGGAACGGCCCTGGTGAACGTGGTTCCGGTGGATCTCAAGGACGACATCACCGCCCTGCTCGCGGTGGAGAAGTACGAACCGGGCAAGTTCCTGGTCATGGCCAGTCGGAAGGGCGTCGTCAAGAAGACGCCGCTCGAAGCATTCTCCTCCATCCGCAAGTCCGGCGTCATAGCCATCAATCTCAAGGAAGGCGACCACCTTGTGTCGGCCCAGGTCGTGAGCGACAAGAGCGAGCTTGTGCTGGTGAGCCAGAACGGGCTGGCCAACCGGTTCAAGGTTGAAGAGCTCCGGACCGCGTCACGTAGCAGCGGCGGCGTCCGCGGCTTGCGCGTAGCCGACGATGAGATTGTGGGCATGGACCCCGTCGCCATCGATGTCTATCTGCTGACGGTCACCTTGAAGGGCTTCGGGAAGTTGACGCGCGTCGACAGCATCCCGATCCACAAGCGTGGCGGCAAAGGGCTGCGCGTGCATCGCGTTGGGTTCGAGACGGGCAAGCTGGCTATCGCCAAGCTTGTGCCTCCCCAGGGCTCGCTCGTGCTCCTGTCGTCGACGGGCAATGTCGTGGTCATTCCGATGGAGCAGATCTCCGTGCAGAGCAGGAATGCACGCGGCGTGCATCTCATGGCGCTGCAGGAAGATGAGGTCGTAGTCTCGGTGACCGCGACCGGCGAAGCGGAGACAATCTCCGAGTAGCTTCGTCTCCGCGTTCGCAGCGGAGACCAGCTCCGAACGAAGAAGGAGGGACCTCTCGATGAAGCTCATCTTCGTCCACGGTTCCGGCAACACGGGCCTGGTCTGGCGGCACCAGACGGACTTCTTCCGCGACGCGGAGGCTGTGAACCTTCCCGGCCACCTCTCGCCGGGTGAGGCCTGCACCAGCGTCCAGGCGTACTCGGAGTGGCTCTTCCGGCACGTCACCGTACGCGGCTATGCGAAACCCGTCCTTGCCGGGCATTCGCTCGGGGGCGCCATCGTGCAGCAGTACGCGCTCGATCATCCGGACAGCGTGGCCGGCCTCATCCTCGTCGGCACGGGGGCCAGGCTGCGGGTTGCGCCGCACGTGCTCGAGGCTATCAAGAGGGGCATCGATGACCCGGCCCCGTGGCTCAAGGACTTCATCGAGCCGCTGCTGCTCGACATCGTCGAGGCTGCTGTTGGACTGGCGACGAGAGAGGCAGGCATGGACGGCGACCTGCGGAAGGCTCTGCTGCACGAGACGGAGCGCGTCGGGGCGGCGGTCCAGTTGAACGATTTCCTCTGCTGCGACAGGTTCAGCGTGATGGACCGGCTGCACGAGATACGAGTCCCGACCCTGGTGCTCTCAGGCAGCAGGGACGTGCTCACGCCCCCGAAGTACGGCCAGTTCCTGGCTGACCACATTGCGGGTGCGCGCCACGTCATCATCGAGGGGGGCACGCACTTCTTCTTCGCCGAGAAGCCGGAGCAGACGAACCGCGCAATCGACAACTTCCTCAAGACGATGATGTAGTCAGGAGGTGCGGGCGGGGGAGGGGCACCCGCCTGCCAGGACGTGGAGCCCGCAGGCGTTGCAGTCGGCGGTCCGGCAGTCAGCCGTGCGCTCGTTGGCCAGTGCGCGCCGGTGCTCATCTTTGAGATAGTCGGCGGAAACGCCGGTCGCTATGTGCGACCACGGCAGGGGCTCGTCGAGCGACCTGGCGCGATTGGCGAAGTCCTCGAGGCGAAGCCCGCATGACTCGAAGGCGCTGCGCCAGCGCTCGTAGTCGAAGCACTCTCCCCAGGCGTCAAAGCGGCTGCCGGCCTGCCAGGCGCGGAGGATGGCGGCGCCGACCCGGCGGTCGCCTCTCGACAACGCGGCCTCGACCTGGCTCGTGCGCGTGTCCGGCCAGGATAGCTTCACGCGGTCGGTTCTCAGCCCCCGTTTCAGGATGTCTACCTTGGCTTCCACGTCGGTCGCGTCGCTCTGTGCATCCCATTGGAACGGGGTGTGCGGCTTGGGCACGAGCAGGGAGACGCTGACATTGAGCCTCAAAGAGCGGTCCGCGGCGATGACGCGACGCACCAGCGAAGCGATCCCCTCCACGTCGTCCTCGGTCTCAGTCGGCAGGCCGATCATGAAGTAGAACTTCAGCTTCGTCCAGCCGCCCTCCCGCAATGCCTGGAGCGTGGAGAACACGTCTTCCTCGCTGACGTTCTTATTGATAGCCTGCCGGAGGCGCTCGGTGCCGGCCTCGGGGGCGAAGGTGAACGAGCTACCTCGACGGCCCGGCAGGGCACCCAGCAGGCGCACGGACTCCGGCCCGAGGCGCAGACTCGGCAGCGAGAGCGTGATGTTGTCCCGACGGCACAGTGGTTCGAGGTCGGAAACAAGCCCCTCTATCTCGGGGTAGTCGCTGCTGCTGAGTGACAGGAGCGACAGGTCGCTGTAGCCGCAGTTCCGCGTGAGCTCCTCGCACGCTGCGACCACCTGAGCTCTGTCGCGGGCGCGGGACGGCCGGTAGATCATCCCGGCCTGGCAGAACCTGCAACCTCGCGTGCAACCACGTTGGATCTCGACGCTGCCGTAGTCGTGGACCGCTTCAGTGAACGGGACCACGGGGTGCGTCGGTGGCGGGGGGAGAACGGTAACGATGGCTCTCTCGATGACCTCCGGGACGTCCGCAGCGCCCGGCGCAAGACGCTCGAATGCACCGTCTTTGTCGTGGCGCGGCTGGTAGAGCGAAGGCACGTAGACGGCCCCAAGCTGCGCCGCCGCCCTCAACTGCCGCGCGCGCCCTCCCGCGTGCGCGAGCAGGCAATCGATCAGCTTGCCCAGCTTGTCCTCGACCTCGCCGATGAAGAACAGGTCGATGAAGTCGGTCATCGGCTCCGGGTTGACGGTGCAGCTTCCGCCCGCGATGACGAGAGGATGCCGGTCGCTCCGTTCGCGGCACAGCAGCGGAATCCCACCGAGGTCAAGCACCGTCAGCACGTTCGTGTAGGTCAACTCATAGCCGAGGGAGAAGGCCACGACGTTGAACTCACTCAGCGGTCGACCGCTCTCCAGCGACCGCAGAGGTGAGCGGGTTGCTCTCAAAGCCTCCTCCATGTCCGTCCACGGAGGGAAGACGCGCTCGGCGACGATGTCCGGGCGGGCGTTGAGCAGCTCGTACAGCACGGGCAGGGCCAAGTTGGACATCCCGACCTCGTACACGTCCGGATAGCACAACGCGATGTGGAGGCCGGCTCGTTCCCACGGCTTGCTGACGCAGTTCCACTCGCCGCCGGTGTACCGGGCAGGCCGAGCGACCTTGTTGAGGACTGACTCGACGGGGCTCACAGGTTGTTCGTGCATTATAGCTGCTGCGAGCCGCCGCCTCAATCGAGGCGGCGGAAGGAGACGCGCGATGCGCCGGCTCGTTGACCCCCTGTTTCGTCTTCCCTAGAATAGGTCCCCACACGGCATGAAGGCTCTGTTGCAGCGAGTCATCTCCGGGTCCGTCGCCGTCAACGGGACGGTCACCGGCGACATCGGTCCCGGACTGGTTGTCTTCCTGGGTGTCGGCGTCGGTGACACCGAGGCGGATGCCGACTACCTCGCCCGGCGGGTGGCCGGACTGCGCGTGTTCGCGCGGGGCGACTCCGCATTCGACCTGTCAGTGCTGGATACGGGCGGCAGCGTGCTCGTCGTCAGCCAGTTCACACTCATGGCTGACACGACGAAAGGACGCCGGCCCAGCTTCACCCAAGCGGCGCCACCCGAGCTGGCTCGCCCCCTGTACGAACGGTTTGTGGCCGCCCTGAGAGAGACGGGACTGCGTGTCGCCACCGGCGTCTTCCAGGAGCACATGCACGTCGAGATTCACAACGACGGCCCGGTCACGGTCCTGCTGGAAAGTCGCCGGCAGTAGTCCTTCCGGCGCAGACCCGTTCGTGCCTCCGATTGGAACTTGACAAAGCACACTGGTATAGTCCCGACATGGTAAGCAAGAGCAAGATCGCCTGGACCTGGCTGGCGCTCCTCGTCGTGCTCGACCTCGTCTTCCCCTGGGGGGTGGTCGGTTCGACCCCCCGTTTTACCGGCCCGTTCCTCTTCTGGGTTCTCTGGACCCTTGTGGCCATTGCCAGCATGTTCGTACTGTTTCTGAGGTGGCGGGAATGAGCGGCGCGGCGTGGGCGTGGCTGGCGGTGGGTCTGTACGTCGTGCTCGGCTTCGCGATTGCGCTTGCGGCTCGAAGGCACGTCGGCGTGGGGATGAGCGAGTTCTTCCTTGCCGACCGGCGCGTCGGCGGATTCATCTCGGCGCTGACATACAGCGCAACGACGTATAGCGCCTTCATGCTTGTGGGACTCGCCGGACTCAGCTACACCGGAGGAGTCGGCGCACTCGGCTTCGAGTTGACCTACCTCGGTGGTCTGTTCCTTGCCGTGTTCTTCCTGCCGAGGTTCTGGTTTGCGGGACGTCGCTATGGCTACATAACGCCGATGGACCTGCTGACGGACAGGTATCAGAGCCGCGCGGTTGGCGCGGTCGCCGCGGTTCTCGCCCTGGTCTTCCTCGTGCCGTACAGCGCGGCGCAGTTGCTCGGCATCGGGCTCCTGCTCAACGGGCTCAGCGGGGGCGGCATCCCGGTCCTGGCGGGCATCCTCGTCGCCACGCTCCTCGCCATCGCCTGGTCTAGAATCGCGGGATTGCGTTCGGTCGCCTGGACGGACGCCTTTCAGGCGCTCGTGATGATTCTCAGCGCCTGCGTCTTGCTGGTCGTCATCATGGCGGAACTCGGCGGTCCTGGGTCTTTCCTGGCTCGCTTCGAGGCGGAGCATGCCGGCCTGCTCACAATTCCGTCCGGCTCGGGCATGTGGAGCATCAACATGTTCCTCGGCCTGACGCTGCCCTGGTTCTTCTTCTGTCTCTCAAATCCCCAGGTGAGCCAGAGGTTCTTCATCCCGAGTTCCGTGAAGGCGATGAAGCAGATGCTGGGAGGTTTCCTGGTCTTCGGCTTCATCTACACGCTCATTTCGGTGCTGTGGGGCCTGGGAGCGCGAATGCTGGCTCCCGGCCTGTCCAACGCGGACATGGCCACACCGACGCTGCTTGCGATGCCGTTCATTCCGAAGGCGCTCGCGCTGCTCGCTATGGTGG
>Ga0209609_10000552_pt1 | contig 22495 bp, 19 predicted proteins | sample LakKivw325mmetaG_FD_184136 | JGI IMG/M metagenome (GOLD analysis project Ga0209609, IMG submission 184136) | Anoxic lake water microbial communities from Lake Kivu, Rwanda to study Microbial Dark Matter (Phase II) - Lake Kivu water 325m metaG... | ecosystem: Environmental > Aquatic > Freshwater... | reverse complement strand
ATATATCCCTTGCCAGAGAATATGGAATTTTGCGAACTATCTGTTTGATGTAAGGAATTGCTGATGGCGCCATACTGAGATTTTTTATTCCAAGACCAATAAAGAATAACGCTGTCTCCGGTATAGATGCAGTTTCACCGCATACACTTACATCTATACCATATTTCCGGGCGGCTTCTACCGTTGAGGAAATAAGCCTTAAAACCGCCAGATTGCATGGCTGATACAGATAAGCGACCTTCTCATTTACCCTGTCCACAGCCATTGTGTACTGTATGAGATCGTTTGTTCCAAGACTGAAAAAATCCACTTTCTTTGCAAACAAATCTGCCTGAAGAGCAGCAGCGGGTATTTCAATCATAATTCCCACCGGAAGTCTTTTGAACTGCTTATGTTCAGACTTCAGTTCTTCCATTGATTCTTCCATGATTTCATATGTTTTCCTTATTTCTTCAAGTGTTGAAACCATGGGAATCATTATCTTGAAATTCCCATGAGATCCTGCTCTAAAAATTGCTTTGAGCTGGGTTCTAAAAATATCCTTTCTGCTGAGACAAAATCGTATGGCACGCCATCCAAGAAAAGGATTCAGATCCAGTGAAGATTGAAAGGACGACATAAATTTGTCGCCACCGATATCAAGTGTTCTTATAACAACTTCTCTCTTCCCCATTATTGATGCAACCTTTTTATAAGACTCATACTGTTCATCTTCTGATGGCAGATCATTTCTGTTAAGAAAGAGAAATTCTGTCCTGAAAAGACCAACTCCATCCGCACCATATTTCAGGGCTGTGGATGCTTCCTCAGGTAGAGATATATTTGCCATCAATTTGATTTTCACCCCATCAGGGGTTTCAGCTACAAGTTTTCTTGTAAGATAAAAAGCCTTTCGTTGTTTCAAAAAATCCTCTCTTTTCTTCTCATATTCTCTTACAGTAGAGGGTGGTGGATCCACAATGAGATGACCGTTAATTCCATCCAGAATAGCTGGTTCACCATCCCCTATCATTTGAACTACATCTCCCAAGCCCACAACAGCAGGAATTTCAAGCGCCTTTGCCATGATTGCTGTATGAGAGGTTTTACTTCCAAGCTCTGTTGCAAAACCCATAACATATTTTTTTTCAAATGAAACCGTCTGAGATGGCGAAAGATCGCGGGCCACGACTATCACAGGTTTATCAAAAATACCTGTTCTTTCCTCTTTTATCAGATAGGAAAAAATTCTTTCGGCAACATCAAAGAGGTCCCTCCTCTTATCCTTTGCTGTATCTGCGTTTGATGTACCAAAAAGAGTCTGGATCTGTTCAATCGTCTTATGAAATGCATGTGCTGCTTCCACTCGTTCCATCCTGATGTTTCGGATTGTCTGTTCTCTTAAAAACTTGTCTTTGAGAAACATCAGGTGTATTGTAAAAATCTCAGCATACTTCTTTCCAACAGCTTTCACAACTTTTTTCTGGGTCTCAAGGATATCGTTTTCAACATTTCTGACAGCGGTTTCAAAATTTTTTATTTCCCGGTCAATCTGTTCATCATCGATTTTTTTCTCAGGGGGAAGCATGAAAACATTCTTGAGTACCATAAGCTTTGCTATGGCTATCCCGGATGACACGGGTAAACCACTGAATCGTTTCATTTTCTCACCCGATACTGTTCAATCGCTCTTCATCTTCTTTTATAATCTGATATGCTTCCTGAGGGGTCTTGCTCATCCTTAAATAGTTCCTGAAAACCTTATCCTTCAACAACCTTGCTATCTTTGCCAGAGCTTTCAGATGTATTCCCGTTGCTCCGGATGGAGCAAGAACAAGAAAAATTATAAAAACGGGTTCCCCATCCAGTGATTCAAAATTGACGCCCTTTTCTGAAATACCAAGAGCACAAACAAGATTCTTAACCTGTTCAGTCTTGGCATGCGGTACAGCTATCCCCTGACCGATGCCGGTGGAACCAAGCTTTTCTCGCTCAATCAACGTTTCAAGCACCTGCTTTCTTTCCTGCAATAATCCGCTTTTTTCAAGAACCTGAAGCAGTTCATCAAGTGCTGCCTGCTTTTCTGTTGCCTTCAATCCAATAATTATTTCTTTCTCGCTTATAAATTCACTGATTTTCATATCTGTTCCTCCTGTTTTTCAGTCATACTTACAGCGCCATATAAGATTGCTTTGTTATATTTTTTGTTTTTTTTGTCGTGCTTTCTGTCATGAATCTTACTCAAACTGTTCTTAAGCTTATTTATCAGTTCATCAAAACCTGCATTAACATTATTTGACTTTGTCTTCATAAACATCTTCGATCTTCTGTATTGTATTTTTGCTTCAAGTATGAATTCAAATTTATCTTTCTTAATAATTAGGTCCACCTCTGGTTCACCGGGAAAAAATCTTTCAAGTCTGGAAAATTTCTCTTCGGCAATCTCTTCAAAACCCGGATCAAGCTGCACATGAACCGGCTGAAAATGAAAAATCATATCTGCCTCCTGTTTTCTCTCGAAACAATGGGTTTTTCATCTCTGAGCGTTTCTATTATAGCCACTGTCAAACAGGGAAAATAGTATTTAAGAATCTCCATATAATTTTTTCCTTCTTCAGCCATCTTCCGCGCACCCCACTGACATAACCCCACCCCATGGCCATATCCATTGCCACTGAAAACAAAACTGTTTCCATTCTTAACAATTGTAAACATGGTGCTGGGTAAACTCTTTGAAGATCTGAAAGTTGTTGAACTGTTTATCGTCATCATCCTGAAAGTCTCTGCGGCAATGATTTTGATACCTGAGACACCCTGAATTTCAATCTGTTTAGCTCTTCCACTTTTATCGAATCCTTTAACCTTAATAGAACAAACATCCGTGCCCGTAATTGATTTAAGCTCTTCCCTGGTAAAACTCCTGCTCCAGGCGTAAAATGGTGAACCAGAACAATATGGATCATCAACACCATCAAGCAATTGATACCTGCCACCCCATGTTTCTGAAGGGGAATTTGTACGCCCGCCACAGCACGCATGGAAAAAGGATGGCATTATATTATAACCATTTTCTCCATCCTGTCCAGCAAGAATCTGATTTGATGTCTCCTCAACAGCTCTGATGATATTTTCATTTTCACTTGCTACTCCACCGTAAACCTGATGATAAATTGTATCACTTACATCGTACGGAATATTCTTTTTTGCAGCGATTTCCTTGTAATAATAGATTAGTGTTCTTGAACAAACCGCCTGGGCTTTAAGAGCCTCAAAGGGCCATGATTTATCCATTTCTTTCCCTATAACTCCAAAAAGATATTCTTCAACATCCATAACATTGATAACCAGGTATTTTTTGTTCCATTTCACAAGAGACAGCTGTCCTCTGTATTTCCCTTTGAATGTTTCAAGAGAAGGTTTCTGGCTGCCCTCCCAGATACAAATGCGAACATTTTCAGCCCTGCACGGCAAAAAGCTGAATAAAACAACCAGACTAATTATTGTTTGAACCTGCCCTTTTGAAACGAATCTGAACATTTCCCTCAAACCTCAGTTTGTTTTCTTTGAATGAGTAAATTATCCGGTCGGCATTATAATGATTTGTTCCCTGGATCACCCATGGTGAACCATCCATAATTATGGTGTCCTCTTTTTCCAGATATGTCAATCTCTCACAACCGGCTGAAAAATTCACCTGGTTTGTTTCAGGATTTCTCTGAACTATTGAAACATTATTCTGAATTACAATCTTTGTCACACTTTGTGTATCAGGATCAAGAAAAAGCTCGCCGCTGCCTTTTGCAGCAGTTTTTATTTCGATATTGAAATTTTTGCTTTTGATTTCAATAGCTGGTTTTGAAACCTGTGCCTGCGTACCTGCAGGATTTTTCTCTGCGGCTTCTCCTGTCAGTGTGATCTTGAATGAACTGTCAAAAAACTCCATGGTGAAATTTTTCAATGTCTGCTCTGGTTTTTCAATCTTCTGTGCGGTTTTTTTTCGCCCGCATCCTGATATTAACAAAAACAAAATTATAGTAATTCCAATGATTTTGTCAGAGACTCTTCCCATTTTTTCTGTCCTTTCAGTATTATTTCAGCACATTCTCTTAAAGCGCCTTCGCCGGCTTTCTTACCGGTAACATACATGACCACTTCTTTTACTTCTTCCACAGCATCACATGGCGCCACTGAAAAACCAACTTTTTTCAGCACAGGAATATCGGGGACATCATCGCCCAGGTAGCATACATTTTTCATCATAACACCTTCCTGTATGCATAACCGTTCCATAACAGAAAGTTTATTCTCAACGTTTTCAAAAATAAAGTCAACACCGATTTCAGAAAATCTTTCCTGAATAATTCCTGTTTTTTTTCCGGAGATGATAACACTTTTCAACCCTGCTAATTTCAGTAATTTGAAAGCAAATCCATCTTTGATGGAAAACGATTTCCCCTGATTACCATTTTTGTCCAGAAAAAGTTTTCCATCGGTAAGAACACCATCTGCATCAGTAGCAACAATAATAATGTCCGAAAAATTCATTCTAAATCTCCTGACTGAAATTTCTTTTCCCGAGCACATCGTGAAGATGCACAATGCCCTTTGCCCTTTTATTTTTATCTCTGATAACAAGGCAGGTAATCTCTTTTTCTTCCATTATTGCAAGGGCCTGAACTGCGAGTTTTTCCTCATCTATTCCAAGTGGGTTCGGCATCATGCATTCACATGCTTTGAGATTAAAGATATTTTTTTTTTCTGCAAGCAATCGTCTGAGATCTCCATCTGTAATAATACCCACAACCTTTCCCATGGAATCAACAACAAGACTGAAACCAAGATTCTTCTTATTGATTTCAGAAATAACCTCTTCCATGGAACTATCGCAACTGACAGAAGGAATATTACTGCCGGTCTGCATAACATCCTTTACTCTTAACATCAGCCTGCGGCCGAGATTTCCCCCTGGATGATAAAAAGCATAGTCTTCTTTTTGAAAGCCCTTTAACGTAAGAAGAGTAATCGCGATAGCATCACCAAGCACGAGCGCTGTGGTCGTACTGGAACTCGGAATAAGAGAAAATGGATCTGCCTCTCTTATCGGTCCGGTATTGATAACCACTGTGCTCTGCATACCAAGGGAGCTTTTCCGTTCAGAAGTAATGCTTACTATTGGAACTCCTATTTTTTTTAGAGAGGGAACGATTCTGACAATTTCATCTGTCTCTCCGCTATTTGAAATAGCAATAACAGCATCATTCTTACAGACCATTCCGAGATCACCATGAATAGCCTCTCCTGGATGCAAAAATATTGATGGAGTGCCCGTGCTTGCCAGAGTTGCAGAAATTTTTCTACCAACTATACCACTTTTCCCGATACCGGTGACAATAACCCTTCCGCTGCACGAACTCAAAATCCTTATTGCTCTGGCAAATTCCCTGCCAATGTACTTTTTGGCACTCAAAATACTGGCTACTTCAATATCAACAACTTTCCTTGCCTGTTCCAGAACTCTTTTCTCACTGAATTTTTTCGCCACGGTCTTTTTCAATCTTTTTTGTAACATACCATATTTCCAGAAGTTGACTCAAAAGTTCTTCAACAAAAGACAGCTGTATCATATTGGCACCATCAGAAAGTGCCTTTTCAGGTTCAGGATGCACTTCAAGGAAAACAGCATCGCATCCAACAGCAACAGCTGCCCTGCACAGATATGGAACAAATTCTCTCTGCCCGCCTGAGGAACTGCCAAGAGCACCTGGCTGCTGAACACTGTGGGTTCCATCAAAAACAACCGGCCATCCATACGACCTCATAATCGGAAGGGAACGAAAATCAACCACAAGATTATTATATCCGAAACTTGTACCTCTTTCTGTAAGAAGAATCTTATTGCAACCTGAAGATGTCAGCTTTTCAATAATGTTAACAGTTTCCCACGGCGACATAAACTGTCCCTTTTTTACATTTACAGCCCTTCCGGTTTTTGCCGTACTGATAAGCAAATCTGTCTGTCTGCATAAAAATGCAGGTATCTGAATAACATCAACCACTTCAGCAACTGGCTTAACCTGGGAAACACAGTGTACATCTGTAAGAACCGGCACATCCGTTTCTTTTCTCACAGTATCAAGAATACACAATCCCTCATCAATTCCTGGACCTCTGAAAGAATTTATTGATGACCTGTTTGCCTTGTCAAATGAACCTTTAAAGATGTAGTTGATACCTTTTTTTTCTGTAAGGATTTTCATTTCTTCAGCGATTTTCAGGGCAAGCGATTTATTTTCAAGCACACAGGGTCCGGCAATCACACAAAATTTTGAACTTCCGATAATAAAATCCCTAACTTGCACAATATTCATAAGTGGATGGCATTAACCCGGAGGCCACTGCATAACCCGGCCTCCCAGAACATGAACATGAAGATGGTCCACACTTTGACCAGCATTTCTGTTTGTATTTATGACAATCCTGTATCCTGTTTCTGCGATATTAAATTCTCTTGCAATAGATGTGGCAACCTCAAGCATCCTTGAAAGCACCGGGTAATCTTCCTTTTTTACATCAAGCATATTTACTATGTGTTTTCGAGGGATGACAAGAATATGCACCGGAGATTGAGGATTAATGTCGTGGAATGCAATAACCTCTTTATCCTCGTATATTTTGCTGGCTGGAGCTTTGCCCTCTGAAATTTTACAAAATATGCAATCTGAATTCATACTTTTGTTCCCTCTTCAACTTTCTGGTAAATCTGGATTACATCCCCCTGTTGAAAATCATTGAAATTAGCAATTCCTATTCCACACTCTGTATTTGTTGCAACCTCTTTAACAGAATTTTTAAATCTTTTCAAACTTGAAAGAAATCCCTCAAAAACGAAACTACCATTTCGAACAATTTTCACCTTTGCGTCTCTTACAGCCTTACCATCCACGACAAGACATCCAGCAACTGCCTGGTTCTTCCCTATCCTGAATACCTGTTTCACAAGAGCCTGACCAACCATTATTTCAACCTCTCTGGGTTTGATCATACCTTCCACTGTATTCCTTATATCTTCAATAAGGTCATAAACAAGTCTGTAAAGTTTAACTTCTATACCATGCTGCCTGACAAGTTTCTCAACCTTCGCATCAATGCCGATATTGTAGCCAAATATAATTGCCTGAGAACACGCTGCCAGGAGAATATCTGATTCACTTATAGAACCAAGACCGCAATGAAGACAATTAATTGATAAACCCTGCTTCTCTGAAGATGTCTGATTTATCTTTTCAATTGAGGCTTTTATAGCCTCCTGGGAACCTATCGAATCTGTTTTTAGAATTATTTTTAGCTCTTTTAATGCTCCCTCAACTATCTGTCTCTGTAAATCCTCAAGAGTGAAAACCCTTTGCTCTTTTTCCTGCAAAGGTTTTGATTCCTGTTTTTGTTGTTTAACTAATTTTTTTGCATCTGCCTCAGAAATCGCCACTTTGAATATATCACCGGGAATGGGGGTTGAATTAGATCCAAGAAGTTCAACAGGTGTTGATGGTCCTGCTTTTTCCAATCTGTTACCGTTTTCATCAAACATTGCCCTGACCTTACCCCATGTATTGCCGCAAACAAAAAAATCGCCGTTGTTGACCGTACCATTCTGAACCAGAAGATTGACAACAGGTCCTTTTTGTTTATGCAGATATGCTTCAAGAACCACTCCTTCACCTGGTCTATCCGGATTTGCTTTAAGTTCCATCATTTCACCCATCAGGAGAATAATTTCAAGCAGTTCCTTAATATTCTGTCCTGTAATTCCTGAAACATTTAAAAACACGGTCTGTCCACCCCACTCTTCAGGAATCAATCCATACTCGCTCAATTTTTTTTTCACTGAATCAGGATTTGCATTCGGTCTGTCTATCTTGTTAATCGCCACAATAATCGGTACACCCGCTGCCTTGCAGTGATTTATGGCTTCCACTGTCTGCAACTTAACCCCTTCATCTGCTGCAACAACAAGAACTACAATATCTGTAACCCTGGCACCACGGGCCCTCATTGCTGTGAACACCTCATGGCCGGGAGTATCTATGAAAACGATGGAACCTTCTTTCAGGTTAACCTTGTAAGCGCCAATCTTCTGGGTAATCTGTCCGAATTCCCTTGCAGCGACATTTGATTTGCGTATGAAATCAAGTATTGTTGTTTTCCCGTGATCAACATGGCCCATAACAGTAACAACAGGTGCTCGAGGTACCAGATCTTCTGCTGTTTCCACAGCTGTACCAAGAAGATAACTTTCTCTGGTTTTCTTAAACTCCGCAACCACACCTAACACACCACAGAGTTTCTTTATATTCTCAATACCCATTCTATCGTTGATGTTTGCAGAAATACCGAGGTCTGAAAGCTGCTTTATAATTTCTGATGCAGAAATGCTCAGTTTTGAGGCTATTTCTCCCACTGTTTCTGTTCCGGTAAAAGTTATGGGTTTTTCAGAAAGCTTGCTTTTTTTAATGAATCCCTTGATGGCTGAAATTTCCGGTTCTTTCAAGCCACTGACATATGTTTTGCCCTTTATTCCGGCTTTCTCACAAATCTCAATAAGATACTTCGGGGAAACCTTCATCTGTTTTGCAAGCTGGTATACTCTCATTCGTTCTCCGATTTGTCAACCGATTTTTCTGTCTTTGAGTCTTGAATATGTTTCTGTGCAGTTTCAATCAAATCCTTAGCTTCTTCTTCAGAAATATTCACCTTTTCGGATAATTTCTTTACGTCTGCCTCACTTACCGATTTTATTGTGTCATATCCTGCCTCACTGAGTTTTTGTGCCATTTCCTCAGTGATGCCAAGTAATAAAGTGGCATGCCCTTCGCCCTCGGATCTATTTATTATGATGTTCCATCCTGTTAATTTGCAGGCAAGTCTTACATTCTGCCCCTTTTTCCCTATGGCCACAAACAGTTGCTCTCTGTTAACCCATACAGTTGCCTCATTTTTTGTTCGGTCAAAGACAATGCGTTCACAGACAGCCGGCGATAGAGCGCTTGCGGTAAATTTTTCAGGATCAGGGTCCCATCTTACAATTTCTATCTTTTCCCCGCCAAGTTCTCTTGTAACATTTTTTATCCTTCCAGCTTTGTCACCTATGCACGTACCAACTGGATCTATCCTCGGGTTTGAAGAATAAACAGCAACTTTTGTGAGATCTCCTGGAAACCTTGCAATCGCTTTTATTTCAACCAGACCATCTCTTATTTCAGGTATTTCATCAATAAGTAACCTTCTTACAAAATCTGTTGCCGTTCTTGAAAGGATAATAGGATAAACCCCCTTGTTTGGTCTGCGAACCTCAAGAAGAAGACCCTTCACTGCATCCCCTATGTGGAACCTGTCGTGAGGTAACAGATGTTTCTGAGGAAGAAGTGCTTCTGCTCTTCCTATTGCAAGAACAATATTGCCGGCTTCAAATCTTTCAACCCGTCCGGAAACTATTGTGTTTTCAAGTTTCTTAAATTCATTATATATGGCAGCTTTCTCTGCCTCCCTGATCTTCTGGATGAGTATCTGCTTGGCTGTTTGTGCGGCTATCCTTTCCCAGGGGAAAGAAGGAGGAGGTACATGATTACCATTTTCGTCAACAAAATTGATATCACCAGTTTCAGGATCTATCTTAACCTCAACATTATCCTGCAACATGGCCTTTTTTCTATAAACAGCAGAAAGGCCCTGTTCAAGGGAAGCTATCAGAAACTCCTTTGAAACTCCCTTATTCTTTTCCCAGTATTCAAGTAATGCCACCAGTTCTTTTTTCATTCTTCAAACCTCAAAAGAAAAATAAATTTGTTTAAAAAAAGGACCACGCCACAGGATGTTTTATCAGTGCCGGCTTTTTTAATTATAAGAATAACAGGAAATAATGTCAAATCAAACGTTGCCGCATATCTTGCCAGAGAGGCTATAGGAAGAACTCCTGGTTATTCTGATCCTGACGATTTCTCCGGGACTCGCTTTTCCATGAATTTTTGCTGTCCAGTCAATGTCAGGTGCATCCATCTGTGTACGGCCCGAAAGATAACCATCAACCTGTTTTTCAACAAGCACTTCCATTGCTTTTCCAATAAAAGAACATGCAATCTCTTTGCTTATTTTTTTCTGAACTTCCATCAGTCTGAAAAATCTCTCCTTCTTTTTTGCCAGTGGAATCTGTTGTTTCAGTATGGATGCCCGCGTGCCTTTTTCAGGATAATAAATAAAAACCCCTAACCTTTCAAATCTCACTGTCCTGACAAATTCCAGCAGATAATTAAAAATCTCCTCTGATTCACCGGGAAATCCGACAATAAATGTCGTACGAAGCACAATACCCGGTACTGCTTTTCGAATACTTTCAATCAGTTTCATATAATCCATCACAGGCCTGTTCATACTTCTTAAAATGTCCGGGTGCACGTGCTGTAAAGGAATATCAAGATACCTGCACATTTCTGGAGTATCATTAATCAATTCCAGTAAATCTTTTGTTATTCCAGAAGGGTGCAGATACATCAAACGTATCCAGGGAAAACCAATCTTCAGAATTTCCCTGATGAGATTACATAAACCACTTTTACCTCTGTCCTTTCCATAAGCAGTTATATCGTGACCAACAATAATGAGCTCCTTCACACCTGAATTAAAAAGTGATTCCGCTTCTTTCAAAATCTGTTTTTCTTCAAAACTGAAAAGTGGTCCCCTTATAAATGGAATGGTGCAGTAAGAACAATAATTGCTGCATCCATCTGTAATTTTCAGATACCCATATGGCCATGTTGATATAGCCCTTGGTATCCCGCAGTAATCTTTCTTATCATAAAAAAGACCGGCATTTATCACATTATCCCTGTCAATCTCAGACAGGATACAGGGTAACTGGCTAATCTGGTATGGACCGATTATTCCGTCGATGCCCTTTTCCGCACGCAAAAAGTCATAATCTCTGGCAGGAAGGCAACCTGCAATGATTAATTTGTATTTTTTTCGTTGCTTTTTCTTTATCAGCTTTGAGATTGTCTGCATTGATTCTTCAACAGCAGGTTTTATGAAGGCACAGGTATTAACTATCACAAAATCAGCTTCTTCAGGAATGACAGAGATTGCATAACCTGTATTTCCAAGGATTCCAAGAATTTTTTCGGAATCCACAGTATTTTTGGGACAACCAAGACTTATCACAGAAACTTTTTTCATTGTATCAAACCTCTTGATATTTTTATCTCTTTAACCTGTCCGGATTTCCCGAATGGACCTGATGTTTTCCCATCTTTCTCAATCAACGTTCCTCCCGCATTACCGGTCCTTATTACCATTTCAACACCAGAAACTGAAACAATTTCACCTGCTTTCAGAATTCTTTCAATGAACTTTTCACCATCAACCATAACTCTTACCCATGCGTCCTCAGTTGCCTTTATGCTTATATTGAAAGCGTTCTTATCCACATCAGAAGAATGGGCATGTTGTACTTCAGTACTGATACTATTTTTATCTGATCTGAAAAATTTGCTGTGTACAATAAAAAACAAAGAAAACAAAAAAATAACAATAACACCCGAGACCCAGAATATCATTGAGGAAAATCTTCCTTCAGATTTCTGTTCAGATGTTTCAACTTTCTGAATTGACGGATTGAATCCAGGATATTCAAGCAATATCTCTGAAGGAATTTTCAAATATTCAAGATACTTTTTCAGAAAGCCAATTCTGTGTGCAATCGAAGGAAAAATATGCCAGTTACCATTTTCCATATCCAGCAGGAATTTCATCGGAATAAACGTATCACGTGATGCTGTTTCAAGATCAATTCCCGCATTGATACGCGTTTCCTTAAGAATTTCGTGGATTGGTCTGGTCATTCCCCCTGTCTTGTACTGCGCCCTTTAGAATTATTCTGGGTTTTCCCTCTCTATAAGGACCAACTATACCCTCTGTTTCCATTCTTTCTATTAATCTTGCGGCTCTGTTAAATCCTATTTCAAGCCTTCTCTGAAGCATTGATATTGAAGCAATCCTTGTCTCAAGAACAATTCTGACCGCTCTTGTATACAGTTCATCATCATCAGAACTAACAGAAGAACCATCAAAAGTTGCGACATTCTGACTTTCCGGCTGATGTTCAAGAATTTCCATTTTATACTCAGGACTGCCCTGGGTTTTCAAAAATCCTGTAATGGTTTCAAGTTCTTCATCGCTCACATATCCACCCTGAGCTCTTATCGGATGAGACCTGCCAGGTGGGATAAAAAGCAAATCTCCCCTTCCAAGAAGTTTTTCAGCACCTTTTGAATCAAGTATCGTCTGGGAATCAAACTTTGAAGAAACCTGAAATGCTATCCTGCATGGAAGATTTGCCTTTATTATTCCTGTTATAACATTCACCGATGGTCTCTGGGTGGCAAGTATCAGATGAATACCGGCGGCGCGTGAAAGAGCCGTCAATCTTATGATGCTGTTTTCTATTTCATTTCTTGCGATGAGCATAAGATCTGCAAGCTCATCAACCACAACGACAATATAAGGAAGTTTCTCCTGTGCTTCCTGATTGTAAGAATCGATATTCCTCACTTTCGCCTCTGCAAAAAGATGATAGCGCCGATCCATTTCACGTATTAACCATTTGAGTGAGTTAACGGCTTTCTTGATATCCGTTATAACAGGCAGAATAAGATGTGGTATGTCATTGTATATAACAAGTTCAACCATTTTTGGATCTATCATCAGAAATTTCACATCATCAGGCGAGACTTTATACAATATACCGGTAATTAAAGAGTTCAGACAAACCGTCTTTCCAGACCCTGTTGCTCCTGCTATCAAAAGATGCGGCATTATCTTGAGATCAGAGATAACCGGTTTACCAAGAATATTTTTCCCTATAGCCATTGTGAGTTTTGACGGAGAATTCTGAAATTCCCTGCTCTCCAGAATTTCCTTCAGACAAACAATTGAAATATCCCTGTTTGGAACTTCAATACCGATGGTTGACTTGCCCGGTATGGGAGCAACCATTCTTATGGGACTGGCTTTTAAACTCATTGCGATGTTGTCAGCAAGTTTTGTTATTTTCACCAGGGGTATTCCTGGTGCTGGCTGTACCTCATACAATGTTACCCTCGGTCCCTGGGTGAAATTAACAACTTCACCTTCTATGCCAAAATCACTCAATGTTTCCTCAATCACCTGCGCATATACCCTGAGATCTTTTTCTGTTTCCTTTTCAGGCTGTTTTGCTGCCTTTAGAAAAGACAGAGATGGCATCTGATATTTACTGCTTTTGATACTCGCCTGTTTTCTTGAAACCGGGTTCTCAACAGCATTGATATTGATTGTTTCAACCCCTGTCTCTTCCTTGTGTTCTGGAATAACTGTTCTTTGTACCGCAGGTTTCTGTTCTGTTTCTTCGACTCTGTTATTATTCAACTGACCAAATTGAGGTTGTTTTATCCTTTGTTTCACTTTTGTTTCCGGTACAGAAACAGGAGTTATCTTCCTGAAACCGGATGAAATAGCTATCAAATTCTCAAATGGCGCATAAAAAATCCTGGAAGATGCCACCATTAATCCGGCACCGGTTATCGCGAGCAAGAATAAACCACCCCTGTCTCCGAAATACGATCCAATTCCACTGCTTATCAGAAATCCGGTAATCCCACCCGCAGGAAAAATAGAAGTGCCTGAAATAACAAGATTTTTTCTCACAGATTCAACAAGTCCTGCAAAAGCAAATATAAAAACCACACAGCTACCAATCTCAAGACCTGTAAATTTTTCTTTCTTCCAGGTCTTCGACCAGGCGTAAAGAAAAACAGCAAAAATTCCGGGATATGAAACGTAACCAAACATGAAAAACAAAATAGCAGAAACATTTGCACCAAATTTCCCGCCAAAATTTGCCGGAGTATCATTAATCGGATATCCGAATTGACAGAAACCAAAACTCGGGTCTGATGGACTGTAAGAAATCAAACAAAGGAAAAGGAAAACAGTCAATCCCAGCAGAAATATACCTGCAAATTTCGTAATGTTTCTTTCCATCTTTTTAATTTTAGCATAAAATAAACGTATTGTTAACAGGGAAAAAAGATGTCATTCGAAAACAAAAGCAGAAAAAACCTTAAGTTCGCCAGTAGCCTGAAACATCAAATTAATGATATTCTGCAAAAAGAAATTTCTGACCCGAGAATTGGCTTTTTAACCATAACCGATGTAAGAGTCAGTACAGACAGAAAACATGTAACTGTCTTTGTGAGCATTCTCGGAAATCAACAACAGCAAACAGAATCTTTAAAAGGACTTACCAATGCTACCGGTTATATCAGACATGTTCTGAGCAAGAGACTTCAAACCAGATTCACACCTGAGATTGAGTTTGTAAAAGATGAAAATCCAGGAATGAAAATAGAAGAAATTATCAGGGAAATGCAACAGGAAAAATAACGATGAAAACCGAAGAAATAAAAACAAAACTTGTTGAAATTCTTGCAAATGCAGGATTGGTTTATGAAAATTTTAGTGTTTTCCCCTCATCAAGAAAAGAATTCGGTGATTTCTCAACAAATATTTTTCTCAAGTTAAAAAAAACAGGAAACAATATCTCTCCAGAAGAATTGATCGGTCTGATAGAGAAAAATGCATGGATAAAAGAAAATTTTGAAAAAATCGAAGAGAAAAATGGCTTTTTAAATTTTTTCCTCAGAGACACTCAGATTTATTCTGTTATCAGTGAGATACTTTCAAAAAAACATCTGTACGGGCGATCTGACTCAGGAAAAGGGAAAAAGGTTCTCATTGAATTTGTCAGCGCAAACCCAACAGGTCCCCTCACAATAGCACATGGCAGACAGGCGGCTTTTGGTGAGGCTCTTTCAAGAATACTTTCCTTTTCTGGCTGGCAGGTAACCAAAGAGTATTATCTGAATGACTGCGGAAGGCAGATGGAACTTCTTGGTATTTCATTAAAATCGTTTTATCTTCAAAATAAGGGGTTATCAGCTGAAATACCTGAAGATGGATACCATGGAGAATATCTTAAAGAAATAGCAAAGAAAATTCCTGATGGGTGCGAAAACAAAGAAGTTAAATTTTTTGAAGATTTTGCAAGGTGCGAAATACTGAAAATGATACAGGATGATCTTAAAAGATTTGATGTCTTTTTTGATAACTGGTTTTCAGAAAGTGAAATTCGCAGAACTGGAAAAGTTGAAAAAATCATCAATACGCTTATGAAAAAAGGGGTTGTATACGAACATGATGAAGCACTCTGGTTCAGATCAACCCTTTACGGAGATGACAAAGACAGAGTGATAAGAAAGAAGGACATGTCATACACATACCTTGCGCCGGATATGGCATATCACTATGAAAAAATAAGAAGAGGATATGACCTTTTGATCAATCTGTGGGGTCCGGATCATGCCGGTTATATAGCAAGAATTAAAGCCGCCATTTCTGCTCTGGACGGTTCTCCTGACAAACTGCATATAATAATAGTTCAGCTTACCACCCTTTATCGTGGAAAAGAAAAAGTTTCCATGTCCACAAGAAAAGGACAGTTTATAACCCTGAAACAATTGATGGATGAAGTTGGTCCTGACGCAACAAAGTTTTTCTTCCTTTTCAGAAGGGCAGACAGCCATCTTGATTTTGATCTTGAAATCGCAAAGAAAAAAACAGATGAAAACCCTGTATATTACATTCAATACGCCTATGTCAGAGCAAAACATATACTTGCTTTTGCAGGAGAAAAAGGAATTGGGGAGAAAGATATAACAGGGGCTGATTTTTCTCTGCTGAAAGAACCCATGGAGCTTGACATTTTGAAAAAACTCAGGATGTTTCCTTCAGTGATTGAACAGGCAGCCAGAACTCTTGAGGTTTCAAAAATCGCGCCTTATATCCTTGAGCTTTCAGGTATGTTTCATTCATATTACCAGAAATTCAGGGTGGTGGATGAAAACATAAAAACTTCTTGTTCCCGTCTCGCCCTTGTACAATGTTTATCCATCGTTATGCAAACAGGACTTGAGCTTCTTGGTATATCAAAACCTGAAAGAATGTAGGATATAGCGGTGTATCTTACCGGTGTTGACATGACCCAATTTTTGAAGTAATTTAATTGTATGCCGACAAAAAAAGAAATTACAACGATTATCCAAAACATAGGGCTCTGGGATCGGCAGGCAATTGAAAAAGCCCTGCAGGAACAGGAAGTAACCGATAGACCACTCAAAGAAATATTTCAAAATATGGGGCTACTGCCTTTCGGAGATGTACCGACAACACTTTTCTTTCAACTCGGTATAGTCCAGCAAAACCTTCCTCTCAGAGAAATCCCACCCGAGGTAATAAACCTGGTTTCTCCTTCGTTTGCAAAAAAACACAGAATTATACCATGGAAAATTCGTGAGGATCAAAAACTTGTTCTCGTAACAGATGACCCGATCAACATTATAGCGAGTGACTATTTCAAAAAGGTTATTAATGTACCAAATGATATTGAAATCATCGTAACATTCCCGAATGAAATAGACCAGCTGATGGCAAAGTATTTTGAGCAGCAGGATATTGAAGACCTTTCAGCCATGCTTCAGGAAGTCGGGAGTGCTGACACCATTGAAACACTTGAAGATGAAGAAATCACCACAGATGAAGATGAAGAAGCCCTTGCTCTTCAGGCGCCTGTTGTAAAAATTGTGAATTTAATATTTGTTGAAGCGCTGCGAAGAAGAGCAAGCGATATCCATCTTGAACCCCTTGAAAAGAAATTCAGGGTAAGGTTCAGAATTGATGGAGTGCTTTACGAAGTGGTCAGTCCACCAAAAAGGGTTGAAAGGGCTGTCATTGCGCGTGTTAAACTGATGGCAAAAATGGACCTTTCAGAGAAAAGGCTGCCTCAGGATGGCCGCATTATGCTTGATATAGGCGGAAGACCGATAGATTTCCGCGTTTCATCGCTTCCCGGTATATATGGAGAAAGTGTGGTTCTGAGAATCCTTGATAAGACGAAAGCCCTTAAAGGTCTTGAACAACTTGGATTTATGGAACAGGACCGTAAAACATGGGAAAATCTTTTAAGATACTCTGGAGGAATCCTGCTTGTAACAGGTCCCACCGGTTCCGGCAAAACAACAACCCTGTATGCTTCTCTAAAAAAACTGAATACCATTGACAGAAAATTGATGACGGCCGAAGAACCTGTTGAGTACCAGATATCAGGAATAAATCAGACACCTGTCAGACCTGAAATTGGACTGACCTTTGCCTCTGTTCTGAGAGCCTTTTTAAGACAATCCCCGGATGTAATACTCGTTGGGGAAATCAGAGATTTCGAAACAGCCGACATAGCACTTCGAGCAGCACTTACAGGGCACCTTGTTTTCAGCACCCTGCACACAAATGACGCGCCAAGTGCCATCACCAGATTGATTGATCTTGGAATACCACCCTTCCTTGTCGCATCCTCTGTTCAGGGCGTTATGGCGCAGAGACTTGTAAGGGTTCTCTGCAAATACTGCAAACAGCCCATTGAACCAGACCAGCATATGAAGGAATTGTTAAAGATACAGGAAGGTGAAAAAGTTACCCTGTTTGAACCAAGGGGTTGCCCTGAATGTAATTTTACGGGTTTTATGGACCGGCTCGCTATCTTTGAAATTTTTATAATGAATGATACGCTTCGGGAGCTCACGATGAGAAGAGCGACAGCCGAAGAATTAAAAAAGGAAGCCCGTAAAACCGGTATGTCAACCATGAGAGACGATGGTTTTAGAAAGGTAAAACTTGGACTCACAACAATTCAGGAAGTAATAGAGGTAGCCGGGGAGGAATAATGCCAAAACCGATTGAAGAACTTCTTGAGATGATTGTCCGTGAAAATGCAAGTGACCTTCATATAAATGTCGGACTGCCACCAATGATGAGAGGGCATGGAGGACTTGTCAAAATGGATTCAGAACCCCTCACCCCTGAGGACACAGTAAACTATATGAAGGCAATCACATCAAGGGAACATCAGGAAGAACTTCAGAGGGTTGGAGGTACCGATTTTGGATTTGCTTTTAAAGACATCGCAAGATTTCGTGTTTCTGTATTCAAAGAACGCGGTCATATTGCAATGGCACTCCGTTTAATTCCTTATAAGTTTTTGACCTTTGAACAGCTTGGCCTTGAAGAAAAAACCATGAAATATCTTCTCACAAGGCCCCGTGGATTGATACTTGTGACAGGACCAACAGGTTCCGGAAAAACAACCACGCTTGCTTCAATGGTTGATTATATGAACACACATATGGATCATCATATCATAACGATTGAAGACCCGATTGAGTATTATCATCCTCACAAAAGGTCAATTATAACACAGAGAGAACTCGGGGTTGACGTACCTACCTTCGCAGAAGCACTAAGAAGGGGATTGAGGCAGGATCCAGATGTATTTCTCGTTGGGGAAATGAGAGACCTCGAAACAATTGAAGCCGCAATCACAGCAGCAGAAACAGGACATATTGTATTTGGAACCCTGCATACAACAGGCTCAACACGCACGATAGATAGAATTGTTAATGTCTTCCCTGTGGAACAGCAGGAACAGATTAGAATTATGCTTTCTGTGTCAATTCTCGCCATAATCTCTCAGATTCTTCTTCATCGTGTTGATAAACCCGGAAGAGTTGCAGCATTTGAAATCATGATAGCCACACCTTCAATTCAAAATCTCATCCGCGAACGCAAAACATACAGAATCATTTCAGACATTCAGACAGGGATAAAAATGGGTATGGTAACTCTTGATGCATTTCTTATGAGGCTTTTCAAAGAGGGTAAAATATCCTTTGAAGATATAATGATTTACAGTCAGTACCCAGAACAGGTAAAACATCAGCTTGCTGCAGAAGGGGTCATTGACCAGTCTCTTGTGGCTAAAGATTATGGCGAAACCATAGAGATGGAAAGCAAAGAGGAAACAAAAGGATGATATATGGCTGAAAGAAAACTTCTCGGAGAAATGTTGATTGAGGCCGGGCTTCTGACCGAAAAACAGCTGGAGGAAGCCCTGAAGGAACAGGTAAAAACAGGAAGATTTCTTGGCAGAATAATTGTGGAAAAAGGTCTTGTTGACGAAAAGGACCTAAAAAGAGTTCTGAGTCTTCAGGCTGGCATTGAGATGATAGACCTGAAGAACACTGTTATTGATAAGAATGCCATCAATGTGTTTCCTTCGGCTCTTGCGAAAACATACAATGTCCTTCCTGTGAAACTTGAAAAAAATGTTCTTACTCTTGCTGTTGGTGATACGCTGAGTCTGAACATACAGGATGATATTTCATTCATTCTTGGATATAAGATAAAAATGGTTCTGGCGGATGAAGAGGATATCAAAGAAAATATTAACGTGTATTATGGTTCAGAACTTGAAACCATAGACGACCTGATAAAATGGATATCCCAGGATATGTCTGAAATGGAAGAACTTGAAACAATAGCATCTGCCAGTGGTGAATATGCAACAATTACAAGTCTTGAAGAAATTGCTTCCCTCCCACCGGTTGTGAAACTCTTTGATTTGATTCTATTGCAAACAGTAAGGGATAACGCGTCTGATGTTCATCTTGAACCATTCGAGAATGATTTCAGGGTAAGATACAGGGTCGATGGGGTTCTGTACGATATGGTTCACCCGCCAAAAGGGTTGTCCTTTGCGCTCTTTTGCAGATTCAAAATCATGGCTTCAATGGACATTGCTGAAAGAAGACTTCCACAGGACGGACGCATTGAACTGTCTGTTATGGGAAGGCCTGTTGACCTTCGTGTGAATACTGTTCCCACAATATTCGGTGAATGTCTGGCAATCCGTGTGCTTGATAGAGGAAAAACGATTTTTGACATGGGAAACCTCGGATTGTTACCTGCCGATATGGAAAATGTTGAGAAACTCATACACAAACCTCACGGTATCATTCTTGCCACAGGACCAACAGGATGCGGTAAGACAACAACCCTTTACGCTCTATTAAGAAAACTTAACACACCTGAGGTTAAACTCATCACAACAGAAGACCCTGTTGAGTATATGCTTGAAGGCGCTGTACAGGTTCCTGTAAAGGAAAGTATCGGTCTCACTTTTGCTGTGTGCATCAGAAGTATACTCCGCCAGGACCCTGACATTATACTTGTGGGAGAGGTGCGCGACTTTGATACAGCGCAGATGGCGATACAGTCATCCCTTACAGGACATCTTGTCCTGAGTACACTTCATACAAACGATGCACCGACAACCATTATGCGTCTGGTGGATATGAAGGTGGAACCATTCCTTCTTGCTTCAACAATAGAAGGTATCATCGCACAGCGGCTTGTAAGGGTTCTGTGTCCGAGATGCAAGGAAGAATACAAACCGCCAAAGCAGGAAATCATTGAACTCGGTATTACGGATGAAAAAGCTGAACAGATGAAATTTTATAGACCGGTTGGTTGCCCTTTTTGCAGAGGAGGATACAAAGGGAGAACTGGAATCTTCGAAATCCTTCTTCCAAATGAGTCTTTGTGGCGCGCTGTGCTTGAAAATAGACCTCTTGGTGAGATTCGCGATATAGCTGTTAACGAGTGTAAAATGAAAACCCTTGTGGATGATGGTATTGAGAAGATCAACCTGGGTATAACATCTGTGGAAGAAGTTATGAGAGAAGTTCATGGCTACGGTTGATATGAAAAAAGTCTTTACTTATTTTTTAATGCAGGGTATCATAGGATTGGAAACACAAGAGGGGAAAATATGCCGAATTTCCAGTATTCAGGCCTCGATGGAACAGGAAAAGCGGTAAGTGGTACCATTGCAGCAGCAAGCTCACAGGATGCGATAGGCAAACTGAAATCCATGGGATATTATGTCACAAGCATAAGCTCCGGTAAATCTGGCTCAGCTGCAAAATCCGCGCCTTCAACAAAACAACCCCAGAAGGCCACCGCAAAGAAAAAAGCAGGAGGCGGTGGCATAAACATAAACCTGCCATTTCTTGGTGGCTCAAGAATAAAACCAAAAGAACTTATGATTATAACGCGCCAGCTCGCCACCCTCATCGGTTCAGGCCTTCCATTGTTAAGAGCATTGAAAGTCCTTGAACAGCAGAGAAAAGGAGGAGCAGCAAAGGTTCTGAACAGGGTTGCAAGCGAGATTGAACAGGGAGCGCTCTTCTCTGAAGCCCTTGCAAAGTTTCCATCAAGCTTTCAGAAAATCTATGTTGCAATGGTCAAAGCAGGTGAAGCAGGAGGTGCACTTGAATCAGTTTTGAGTCGCCTCGCGGAATTTATGGAAAAAGAGGCAAAACTCAGAGGAAAAATCAAATCAGCAATGGCATACCCAACAGTTGTCGTGGTTGTCATGATTGGTATCCTGACATTTATAATGGTTAAAATTGTACCGACATTTACCAAAATTTTTGAAGATATGGAGGTGGGGGAGCTGCCGCCCACAACAGTTCTTCTTATTAAAATGTCAAAACTTATGGCAGAACGATCCTATCTGATAGTTGCCTTTATCTTTGCACTTGCTATACTTTATAAGGTCGCAAACAGAATTAAGTTTACCAAGTACCTGATTGACAAGATAAAACTCAGGTTATTTATATTCGGACCTGTAATTTCCAAAACAATTATTGCCCGTTTTGCGAGAACTTTTGCCACTCTTATCACAAGCGGTGTTCCTATACTTCAATCTCTCCAGATTGTCAGAGATACTGTTGGAAATGAGGTTATTGCCAATGCCATTAATGAAATTCGTAATAGGGTCAGAGAAGGAGAAGGAATTTCTGGAATTATGCTGCGAACCGGGGCTTTTCCTCCAATGGTAACCAATATGATCGCTGTTGGCGAAGAAACAGGTGCCATGGATTCAATGCTTGAAAAGGTCGCTGACGCATATGAGGCAGAAGTGGACGCTGCGGTTACTGCGATGACATCAATGCTTGAACCAATACTTATCGTGTGTCTTGGTGTTGTTGTTGGATTTATTGTCATTTCACTCTTTATGCCACTTATAAAAATAGCACTGAGCCTGTCCGGCGGTGCAGGAGGAGGTGAATAATGTTAAAGAAAAATGGATTCACGCTTGTCGAAATGCTGGTTGTAATTGCAATAATTGGGATGCTTGCAGCAATTCTTCTTCCGGCATTATCAGGAGCCAGAGAAAGAGCAAGAAGAACAACCTGCATAAACAATCTCAGGCAGTTAATGGCTGCCTTTGAGATGTATGCTGAAGATCATTACGAAAACTATCCTGCTGCACCCGAAAGCATATATTCTGATATTTACCCGAATCTTGTCAAAACCCCGCAGACCTTCTGGTGTCCATCAACCATATCAAGAAGAGTAAGATCCCCAAACTCAATTGATTCCTCAAACTGGAATGATTCCTATGCATTTGTTTTTGGTCTGACAACATCAAATAATTGTCCTAATCCTGTTCCAGTAATAAGCGATAAAGGTGTTT
>Ga0209609_10000549_pt1 | contig 22558 bp, 21 predicted proteins | sample LakKivw325mmetaG_FD_184136 | JGI IMG/M metagenome (GOLD analysis project Ga0209609, IMG submission 184136) | Anoxic lake water microbial communities from Lake Kivu, Rwanda to study Microbial Dark Matter (Phase II) - Lake Kivu water 325m metaG... | ecosystem: Environmental > Aquatic > Freshwater... | reverse complement strand
TCAGCAGTATCTCTACTGGTGATTGCGGCGGAGGTGGTACGGGCGGTGGTACTGTCGTGACAACTCAAACCACGCAAACTATTGCCACACAAACCACAGTTGGGACGGTTTCGGCCTCAACCGGCGGCAGTGTGGCCTTAACCACTACCGAGGGCAGTAAGGCCGAAGTGGTCATACCAGCCGCGGCAACCACTGCCAATCTATCTGTCACTGTTCAAAGTAAAGCAGCCGCGACCGTTGAAGCGGCCGGCACGGTTGGTGCGACTCCGGCGGCTCTTTATCGCGTAGGCAATTTGGTTTTTCAAGTGTCGGCCAGCAATGTAAGTTCCGGGGCTGCGGTTACCACATTCTCAAAAGATATTACTTTAACCTTTACTTATACTGATGCCCAAGTTGCCGGCTTAGATGAAAGTAGCTTGAAGATTTACACTTGGAACGGCACTGCCTGGGTGGCTTTAACAAGCACGGTTGATGCGGCTACCAATAAGGTCACAGCTACAGTAAATCATCTCAGCTACTTCTCTATTATGGGTCAGAAGACATCCACGACGACTGCCACCACAACCACAGCAACCACCACTGTTACTATTACTAAGCCCATTACCCAAATGACTGTTTCTGAATTAAAAGCCAAGATGAAGGAGGTATTGGCTCTGCTGATTAATTTGGTGGCCCAACTAATTGATGAACTCAAAAACCAGCTGACAGCAATGATTGCTGGTCAGCAGACAGGCCAGACAACGGCTACCAGCACCCTGACATCTTTAGATGTTAATCTGAAATACGGCGACACCGGCGAAGCGGTAAGATTGTTGCAAATCTGGCTGGCAAAAGACAAAGCAATTTATCCCGAAGGGCTGGTAACTGGCACTTTCGGCATAGCCACCAAATCAGCGGTGATAAGATTTCAGGAGAAATATGCGAGCGAGATTTTGACCCCGGTTGGTTTGACTAAGGGCACAGGCCTTGTTGGGCCAACCACCCGAGCAATGTTAAACTTCTTGTTGGGAAAATAACTCCTATAGGACTTATAAGTCATATAGGTCTTATAAGGACTCTCTTGACCCCGTTAGGCCCCTCACTTTCTTGCGAAAGTGAGGGGTTTGTTTTAAAGATTGTTTTTATAAACCATTGCACAATTCCTGCGATCGCAGGAATTAAACAGCGGTTTTATTTGCTGCCTTTGTATTTATTTTTCGGCGTGCTAAAATGATAAAATGTTTGGCGCGAAAAAATCGCTACAATTTTTAGTTATTCTTGGAGCGCTTTTATCTCCGTTGGTTTTTGCTCAAGCCGATACCTTGAATCAAAGCCGCTTTTTTTACGTAGAAAAATCTTTTGATGCCAAAGCCCGTTCGCAGGTTGAGGCCACTTTAAAAACGATTTCCGACAATGCTTATTTTTATGTTGAAGATGATTGGTATCGCAACCTGCAAGAAGAGCCCCGAATGTTTTTTGACTTGGCGTTGAGGGCTTTGGTTAATGAGTTTGAGACGACTATTTATCCGCAGCTTACTAATAGCTATGGCTCTGAATGGAAGCCGGGTATTGATAGCGATACAAGAGTTGCCATTTTGATTCATCAAATGAAAAAGGGGGCGGTTGGCTATTTTCGCACTGAAGATGAGATGCCCTCTATGGAAGCGCCCAACTCCAACGAGCGGGAGATGGTTTACCTAAATATTGAGGCGGTACCCTCTGCTTTGGCTAAGAGTTATTTAGCGCATGAGTTCACTCATTTAATTGAATATAATCAAAAAGACCGCTTGCAGGGCGTGGAAGATGAGACCTGGCTTAACGAGGCAAGGGCAGAATATGCCTCAACCCTTTTGGGCTATAATGATGAATATAAAGGCAGTTATTTGGAACAACGGGTGAAGGACTTTATTGATAATCCTCGCGATTCCATTACTGAATGGACTAACGTTGAAGATGATTATGGCGCTTTGAATGTTTTTATCAATTATTTTGCCGAACGTTATGGCTCGGGTGTTTTTGGGGATTCATTGAAATCCAGGGAGGTGGGCATTGCTTCTCTGGATAAATCCTTGGAAAAGTATGGTTTTAATAAAACATTCAGCCAGATTTTCACCGATTGGAGTGTGGCCGTGTTTTTAAATGATTGTTCTTTGGGGCCTGATTATTGCTTTCAGAGAATTGGCCTGCAAAAACTAAAAGTGGCGCCGTCTTTGATATTATTGCCAAATGTTCAGGATTCGTTTTTTAATTTGACTTATCCGGCTAAACCATGGGCTGGCTCTTGGTATCGGTTTATGGGCGGAAAAGGCCAGCTGGATTTGACGTTTCAAGGCGATTCGCGGGCGGGCTTCAAAGTGCCTTATGTTTTATGCCCAACCAACGGAGCTTGCTCGGTAAATTTTTTGGCTTTAGACCAGGATGCCAAGGGCCAGCTGACTTTTCCCAATTTCAGCGGAGATTTTTCTTCTTTAACCTTGATTCCTTCTGCCCAGTCAAAAATTAAGGGCTTTGATGGGGTAGAAACATTTTATGATTTTTCTTTGTCATTGAAAACAAAAGATACCCAGGACGAGGCCCAGTTGGTTGCCAAACTGCAAAAACAACTGGCTGATTTGCAGCAGCAAATCAAGATTGTTCAAGCAAAAATAGAAGAAATCTTAGCACGAAATCAGTTTGCTAATTGTCAAACGTATTTCGGGCAAAGTATTATGCCCGGAGAGAGGGGAGAGGCGGTAAAATGCCTCCAGCGATTTCTGGCTAAGCAGGGGCAAGAGATTTATCCAGAGGGCTTGATTTCAGGGTTTTTCGGAGCGCTCACTAAACAAGCAGTGATTCGTTTTCAAGAGAAATACGCCAATGAAATCTTGACTCCTTTGGGCCTGACTAATCCTACCGGTACTGTCGGCCCGGCCACCTTGGCCAAAATAAAGGCATTGCTCTAATTATTCATTATTTGATACGTTTTACGTTTCCGATTAAATATGCGATCGCATAAATAATCGGAAGGGGGTTTTCTTCCTTGTTGGAAGAATGTTTTTTGTTATATAATGGAAGAATATGGAACCAGCAAACGATACAACATTTTTCGCCTTGACTGATTTTCGGCAAAGCGACCAGAAGTTTGGCATTCGCAGAAACGATCGCCGCCAGCATATGTATGTGGTGGGCAAAACCGGTACTGGCAAGACCGCTTTATTGAAGAATATGGCCTTGCAGGACATCATCCGGGGCGATGGATTGGCTATTGTTGACCCGCACGGTGAGTTTGCAGAAGAGGTCTTAGACCGCATTCCCATCAGCCGCGTCAATGATGTGGTTTATTTTAATCCAGCGGACACTGAATTTCCTATTAGTTTTAACATCTTGGAAGTGCCCGACCAAAAATATAAGCACTTAGTGGCTTCGGGTTTAATCGGCGTTTTTACCAAGATTTGGGCCAATGTTTGGTCAGCCAGAATGGAATATATTTTAACCAACTGTATCTTGGCTTTGTTGGATACGCCCGGCACGACTTTATTGGGCATTATGCGGCTTTTGGTTGACAGGGATTATCGCCAAAAGATTGTTGATAATATCCAGGATCCGGTGGTTAAGTCATTCTGGCTCAACGAATATGAGCAGTGGAGAGACCAATACAGAAACGAGGCCATTGCTCCTATTCAAAATAAAGTTGGCCAGTTCTTAAATGTTTCTTTGGTGAGAAATATCGTTGGCCAGCCCGAGAGTAGTATCAATATCCCGAATATAATGGACACGGGAAAGATTTTGTTGGTCAATGTGTCTAAGGGCAGAATCGGCGAAGACAACTCGGCCCTGTTGGGCGCGATGTTAATAACCAAGATTCAATTGGCCGCTATGGAGCGGGTGCGAATTCCCGAGCAAGAGCGCAAGGACTTTTTCTTATATGTTGACGAGTTTCAGAATTTCGCCACTGATTCCTTTGCCACCATACTTTCGGAAGCCAGAAAGTATCGGTTGAATTTGACTTTGGCCCATCAGTATGTTGGCCAATTGGTTACTGAAAACACTACCAGGGTGAGGGATGCGGTATTTGGCAACGTCGGCACTTTAGTTACTTTTAGGGTGGGAGCGGCTGATGCTGAATTTTTAGAGAAAGAATTTGAGCCGGAGTTTACTATTCAGGATATTGTTAATCTGCCCAATTATCAGGTTTATCTACGGCTGATGATTGATGGGATGACATCGCGGCCTTTTTCTGCTCATACGATGCCGCCGTTGGAAATGCCCCAAAGCAAGGAAACGCGCGATAAAATTATCCAGGCCTCGCGGGAAAGATATGCCCACCCTCGGGCCGAGGTGGAGGAGGAGATTGCTCGCTGGTCGGGGATGATGGATAGTTCAATGATACAGGGCGCCTCGCAAGCCAGTCCATCAGGCCTCTATGATGCAAAATGTTCTTTGTGCGGCAAGTGGACAAAATTGGTTTTCCCGCCTGATGGGGTTAGGCCGGTTTACTGCAAGTCCTGCTTAAAGAAAGTGGCCCAAGAAAAGGAGATGGCACCCATTGCCCCTGTTAAGAGCGAAAGAGCCCCTAAAAGACGGGCCGAGCAATTTACCTCTTTGGAGGAATTAGGCATTGAGTTTAATGCCCCAAGAATCGCTTCGGCTGCTTCAGAACCCAAATCGCCCTTTAGAGGCAGTACCGAGAAAACAAAAGAAGTGCCCCCAGCCATCTCTTTGGAAGAGGCGATGAAGCGGGAGCCCCAGCCGGTTAGAAAGACCCAAAAGAAAAAAGTAAATTTAGATGAATTAAGAAAAGCCCTGGAAGAATCATTGTCGGGTAGCCAGACGGGTGGCGATGAAGCAGAGAAAAAGAAAGAAGATGATGACGAAGATTGGGTTGATGAGGAAAGAAAATATGATAAGTGAAATGTCAAATTTCAAAGCTCAAATGTCAAATCAAATCCAAAGCTCAAATGTTTAAAAATAACTATTTGGATTTTGGATTTTGAGCTTGATTTGTCATTTGGATTTTGAAATTTGTCATTTTGTTTTATGTCTCAAACTCCAAATTTTGACAAAGCCATAAACGAAATCTTATCTACCCTTAAACCCCATCAAAGAACCTGCCCCCAATGCGGGCAGATTTTTGATATTTTTAAAGAGGATATTGATTTTTACAAGATATTCAAAGTGCCTCCTCCAACCTTGTGTCCGGATTGCCGCTTGCAGAGGCGCTTGGGCTATCGCATTAACTTCTTGCCGGTTTTCTATAAAAAGACCTGCTCAGCCCCTGGCCATAATGAAAAAGTTATCTCTTTCTATTCTGAAACCAACCCAATAAAAATTTATGATTATGACTACTGGTATTCAGACAGCTGGGATCCCTTGAGTTATGGCCAGGACTACGATTGGGAAAAGCCATTTTTCCAACAATGGCAGGACTTTATTTTAACCGTTCCCAATTTATCTATTTATAAAGACCCCAAAGGTATCAATAGCGACTACATTGTCTCCGGGCTTTCTCCCAAGAGCTGTTATTTTTCAGCTGCTCCTATCCGCAGCGAAAATATCTATTATTCGTCTTTGAGCTATGATTCCCAAGATTGTATGGATGTACTACAAGTAAAGTCGTCTCGTGATTGTTATGACAGTGCTTATTTGTTTTATTGTTTTAATTGTTTTTTCTGTTATGAATGTCAGAATTGCTTAGATTGTTTTTTTCTTTTTGACTGCCGTAATTGTCAGCATTGCTTTGGCTCTTCAAATTTACGTAACAAAAAGTATTATTTTTTTAACCAGCCATTAAGTAAAGAAGCATACGAAAAGACAATAGCTAATTTAAATTTGGGCAAGAGGGCTGTCTTTTTGGAATATCAAAAGAGATTTGGTGGGGTTCTACAGGCCGCTATCCATGAAAATCTATACACAAGAAAAGCGGTTCACTCAACCGGTAATGATTTATGGGGCTGTAAAAATTGTTTTCTTTCGTTTTACGTTCAGGAGGGCTGTGAAAATTTGCGTTATTGCACTGGGATGGAAAACGCTCGCGAAAGTATGGACTTTTTTGGTAGTGGCGAGGCCAGCTATATTTATGAGTCCAGTGGAGTTAGTTTTTCCAATCGTGTTAAGTTTTCTTTGCAATGTCGTTATTGTTTGGATGTAGAGTATTCGGTTGAATGCAAAAATTGCGAGTTTTGTTTTGGCTGTTTTGGTTTGAAGAATCAAAAATTCTGCGTTTTCAATAAACAGTGTTCGGAGCAGGATTATTGGCCATTGCTTGACAAAATCAAAAATCAGATGTTGCAAAGTGGTGAATACGGCGAGGCCTTTCCCCTTTCAATCAGCTGGGTACCCTATAATGATTCGTCAGCTATAGTAGAATTTCCTTTATCAGAGAATGAGGTTAAAAAAAGAGCTTGGCATTGGCAAGATGATGTCCCGAGCGAGCTTGATTTGTCAAAGTTTACCGTAATTCAAACCAAGGATTTGCCCGATGACATCACCGATGTTTCTGACGACATTTTGAATAAAGTGATTATCTGCGAGCAGACCCAAAAGCCCTTTCGTCTCACAAGGTTCGAGCTTGACTTTTATCGCAAGCATAATTTATCATTACCAACCGTTCATCCTTTACGACGAATAAAAAATCGTTTTGTTTTCCGTCACCCTTACCGATTATGGCAATATCCCTGCTCAAATTGCGGCAAGATAATCTATTCCGGCTGGGACCCAGCCAAGGGCTATAAAGTGTACTGCGAGACCTGCTACCTCAAGGAAGTAGTATAGAAGTAGTATAGAAGTAGCGTAGGAGAAATCGCCTGATTAACTTGACTGTTGCAAAATGTGAACGATCGTTCGCATTTTGCAACAGTCAGATTTTTTGATAGAATGGAGAAATGATGTTCACTATCTTAGTTATGCATTGAAAAACTTTCGTAAAGTTGATATGGGGAAAAGAGTTTATCTCAAGTTAGCCAAAACCGAAAGGCGTGATAAAGCCAGGAAGACTCTTCAAAAAGGATTAGAGCTTACTTCGGCTATTTTGCTGTCGTTTCAGGAAGCTGGCGAAGGATTTTTGAAGAGCTTGCCCAGCTCCTACCCTGGCTTTAAACTACTTAAGGACATATTTGGAGTTCAAGGATATAGCCGTAAACGGATTAAGGAAATTAAAGAGTCAACCATCAGATCAAGTTTTTACCGCTTGAGAAAACAGGGTTTGCTTTACAAGGACCCCAAGAAGAAGATTTATTATTTGACCGATAAAGGAAAGAAAATGGCTCTTAATATAAAAAGCAGATATATCGCATCAGCTAAACCCCTATGGGATAAAAAGTTTAGAATAGTTTTTTTTGATATCCCCGAGTCAAAAAAGGGCTGGCGCAATGCTATCCGGCGCGAACTTGCTGTTGCTCAATTTCATCAACTGCAAAAGAGCGTTTATATTGGTAAACATCCATTACCTGAAGATTTTTATCGTGATTTAGAGAGGAATAACCTTTTACGTTATATTTTCCTTTTGACTGTTGGCGACATTGACCGTCCGTACGAGGTTTTAGAGATTCTAGAGAAAGATGTTTAAAAATGATGCCTGAAATATATCATTCCCCAACCGTTGCAAAATGTGAACGATCGTTCACATTTTGCAACGGTTGGGGAAATACAAAAATATGAACCAAGAAACAAGAGTTTGTCAAAATTGCAAGAAGAGTTTTATCATTGAGCCCGAGGATTTTGATTTTTACGAAAAGATAAAAGTACCACCGCCAACTTGGTGCCCGGAGTGTCGGGAGCAGAGGAGAATCGCTTTCCGTAACGGCAGTTTTCTTTATAAAAGAAAGTGTGATTTATGCGGAGCAAACGTGGTTTCGCGGGTATCGCCGGACAAGCCCTATCAGATGTATTGTCAGAAATGCTGGTGGAGCGACAAGTGGAATCCTTTGGCTTATGGCCGCAATTATGATTTCAAGCGGCCGTTCTTTGAACAATTCAGGGAATTATTATTTTTCACGCCGCACATTTCTATTCTTAATGCCAACGCGGTTAATAGCGAATGGGTGAATCAGGAGACCGACGACAAAAATTGTTATCTAAATGTTGGTGGTCACTTCAACGAGGATTCGGCTTACAATGATTACGAGATACACGGCAAGAATTGTTTTGATAATTTTTGGATTTTTCAGAGCGAGATGTGTTATGGCAATATTAACTGCGGCCATTGTTTTAAGACCGTATTGTCGCAGGACTGTTTTGATTGTTTAGACGTGGCTTTATCTTTTGATCTCAAAAATTGCCAGAATTGTTTTGGTTGTGCGGGGCTTCGCAACAAACAGTATTATATTTTTAACAAGCCGTCAAAGAAGGAGGAATATCAAAAATTTTTGCAAGAAAACCCGCTTTCCTCAAATTCTATGCTGGCGATTGCAGGTGAAAAAGCGCGGGATGTCTGGAACCTGGTTCCTCACAGGTTTGCTACTATTTTGAAATGCAATAACGTAAAAGGCAATTTTATCACTGAATCCAAGAACATTGCTAATGGCTGGTATATTGACAGGTGCGAGGATGGTAAAAATCAATATGTTACTGCCGACATAAAAGATTGTTACGACTGCTCATCCTATGGCTGGGCGGAGCTATGTTATGAGGCCGCTCATTCGGTAGGGGCAGCAAGGTCAAAATTTTTCGCTTTTGTTATGGGTGGTGGAACTGCCAACGCCATTGGTTCTTTCAATTTAGAGTATTGCTTTGCCACACCCAATAGCAGTAATTGCTTTGGTTGTTGTAATTTTACCAAGCAGGAATATTGTATTTTGAATAAAAGATATTCCAAGGAAGAATACGAGGCCCTGGTGCCAAAAATCAGGCAGCATATGATGGATATGCCTTACATTGATAAGAAGGGTAGGGTTTATAAATACGGTGAGTTTTTTCCAGTTGACTTTTCGCCTTTTGGCTATAATGAAACAGCGGCCCAAGATTACTATCCCTTGAGCCGTGAGCAGGCCATAGATAGGGGATTCAACTGGAGCGATTACGAATCCGATGTGAAGTATGAATTTTCGGACTATGAAATTCCCGATGATATTAAGGAGGTTCAAGATGACATTTTAGAAAAAGTGTTGAAATGCGAGGTTTCGGGCAAGGCCTATCGCATTATTCCGATGGAATTTTCATTTTATCGTCAGATGGGCCTGTCAATTCCCCGAAGGGCTCCCTTACAGCGCCATAAAGACAGGATGGCCAAATTGTTGCCGCGAAGATTATACAATCGTCAGTGCGCTAAATGTTCAAAGCCAATAGAAACACCGTATGCCCCTGTAAGGCCGGAGATTGTCTACTGCGAAGAGTGCTACCTTAAGGAAATTGTATGATTTATGATATAATTTATAAAATATGCCCAACAGGTCTAAACTTCAGGTAATTAAATACGCGCCGCCCCCACCAGAATTGCCGGTTTATGGTTTGGTTGATCCGGCTGATATTTCTTATTTTGGCCGCACCAACTATGTCGCCGCTTTAGAGGAGAAGCGATTTATTTTTGGTGTTAAACGAGCCGACCGGCGTCGGCATATGTATATCATCGGCAAGAGCGGGGTAGGTAAGTCCAAACTTTTGGAGTTGTTGATTCGTCAGGACATTGCTTATGGCCAGGGCTGCTGCTTGATTGACCCGCACGGCGATGTTATAGAAGCAATACTTGACTTTATTCCTGAAGAGCGGATTGACGATGTGGTAATTATTGACCCCTCGGATTCGGAACATCCCGCATCTTTTAATCCTTTAGCCAACGTTGACCCCGGTTTTAAGCACCAATTGGCGCAGGGTTTGATTGAGGTCTTGGAGAAGCAGTTTGGCGCTAACTGGACGCCTCGTCTGGAGCACGTCTTTCGTTTCACTTGTTTGGCTTTATTGGATTATCCGCACGCCACGATGAGAGGAATGATTTCTATGCTCACTGATAGAAATTATCGCCAGCACGTGGTTGATTATATTGAAGACGATATGGTCAGACGGTTTTGGGCGATTGAGTTTGCCGATTGGTCGGAAAAATTTGACACCGACGCTATTATTCCCTTGGTTAATAAATTAGGCCAGTTTTTGTCCGACCCGATGCTAAGAAATATTTTCGGCCAGAAAGAAAACAAGATTGATTTAGCTGATTTGATGAATAGAGAAAAAATTTTATTTATTAATCTTTCTAAGGGCCGGTTGGGAGAGGAAAATGCCAGCTTTTTTGGTTCAATGTTTATTACCAAGATTAAACAGGCCGGTATGGCCCGAGCAAACATCCCGGAAGAACGAAGAACTGATTTCTATTTGTATGTTGACGAGTTCCACAACCTAATGACTGAAACCTTTGAGAATTTATTATCGGAAGCGAGAAAGTATGGTCTTTGTTTAACTTTGGCCCACCAGTATATGGGTCAGCTGTTGCCCAGCGTGCAGGCAGCAGTTTTGGGTAATGTTGGTTCTATTATCATTTTTAGAGTTGGAGGAGAGGATGCGGTGAAGCTAAAACCGGAGATGGCGCCGGTCTTTGACATTCAGGATATGAGCAAGTTGGGTATGCAGGAGTTTTATATCAAGATGACCATTGATGGTGAAACCTACGACCCTTTTTCTGCTGAAACCTTAAAAGTGTTGAAATCACCCCATGCTTCTTTCCGTGAGCAGATTATTCGCAAATCACGAGAAAAATACAGTATTTCTGCTGAAGCGGCTAAGAAGCTGATTGCCGAGGAGGAGGCCTCAATCCTAAGATCGGCCCAAGAAAAAAGTGCCATCGCTGGCAAGAAAGGAGATGATTCGGGGGGTAAAACAGAGGGTCCGGCCGTTAGGGAAGCAGAGCCGATGGTCTAATAGAAACAAAAAATAAAGTGTTGCAAAATGTGAACGATCGTTCACATTTTGCAACACTTTATTTTTGAGAGTAAAGCAAGTAGGTTTGAGATAGCATTGATTTCAGAGAAAATTTTTCTAGATTATGTCTGGCGTTTTCAGCCAGATTTTTTTGTTTGGCGGGGTTGCTGAGAAATTCCTCAATGGCTTTAGCTAAAACAGTCGGGTTTTTTGGCTCCACCAAAATTCCTGAAACATTATTTTCTATCATTTCAGGGATAGCCCCAACTTTTGTGGCAATGATTGGAACTTCTGCGGCCATTGCTTCTAAAATAACGAAAGGCATACCTTCCTTAATTGAAGGCAGGACAAAAATATCAAAGGCCGTAAGATACTTGCTGGCCTCGGGAATTCTGCCAGCTAAGAACACACAATCGCTTAAATTTAATTTTGCTATCAATCGTTCAAGATTTTTTCTTTCCGGACCATCTCCAATTATTTGGTATTTGGTATTTAGCGTTTGGCCGTTTTTTTTGATTAAAGCTATGGCTTTAATCAAAAAATCCAGTCCCTTGGTGGCATATAAGTTGGCGATTACACCAATCATTGCTTGATTAGGTTGCCGAAAACTGTCGGGTAGAATTTCTCGTGCCTTCTCTTTAGGTAAAATTTTAAGAGCCGAGACGTCTATGCCATTATAGATTTTAATGATTTTTTTAGGGGAGGCGATTTTTTTAGCCAAGCCGATGGAGCGGTCCTTTTCGGATAGCACAATAAATAAGTCCTTCCATTTAGAAGAAATTTTTTCGGCTAAAAAATAAATTTGCGATTTTAAAAACCCCGGCTCCAAAAATACCCAGCCATGCACCGTGTAAATAACTTTCAAGTCCGATTTCGTCCTCTTTTTGTAAATTTTAGCTGACCAGCTGCCCAAACACCCGGCTACGGTACTGTTTAAATGTAGGATGTCCGGTTTTTCTTGGGATAGTAATTTTATTATTTCCTTCAGACATTTCCAGACAGCGAAGGGGCCGGGTAATCTTTTTAGATTGAAGATTTTTATGGTTTTTACCTTTGGATAATCGGTCAGCCGGCTGAATAGTTCGCCATCGCCAGAGCCGGCGGCTACCATGGCCTGATATTCAGGCGGCAGATTCACAGCTAAATCGAAAACATATTTTTGCGCTCCACCATATTCTGAAGATGTAATTAAATAAAGGATTTTTTTCATACCAAATCGTTTGACCCTAAAGCCGTTTACCACTATAATAGCATAAAATTACAAATTTTCTCTATATGGCAAAGATTTTAGTTACTGGCGGGGCTGGTTTTATCGGCTCCAATTTAGCGCAAAAATTAGTGGAAAAAAAGCATCAAGTGACGGTTTTTGATAATTTAGCCACCGGCCGTTTGGTCAACCTCAAAAAAATCAGGACTAAAATTCATTTCGTGAAGGGTGATATTCGCAATTTATCAGCTCTGGAAAGAAACTTCAGGGGAATTGATTATGTTTTCCATTTAGCCGCTTTGCCCGGCGTTTTTTTGTCAGTGCAAAAGCCCGTTGAGGTTAGTTCAGTTAACATTGCAGGCGCTTTAAATGTTTTTTTGGCGGCCAGAGACAATAAAGTAAGGCGAGTGATTTTTATTTCTTCTTCTTCAGTGTATGGAGGGGCTTATGAAATAAACAAGGAAGAACAAAAGCCCCAGCCACTCTCGCCTTATGCTGTGAGTAAGATTACCGGCGAGTATTACGCCGCTAATTTCTATCAGTTGTTTGGTTTAGAGACCGTTTCTTTGCGGTTTTTTAATGTTTTTGGCTTGCATCAAAATCCTGAGTCGGACTATGCGGCGGTTATTCCTTTGTTTATTAAGCTGGCCCTACAAGGCAAGCGGCCTATGATTTTTGGTGACGGCAACCAGAGCCGTGATTTCACTTACATTGATAATGTGGTTTCTGGTATGCTTTTGGCAATGGAGGCCAAGAAAGCGGTGGGAGAGGTTTTTAATATTGCCTGCGGTTCAAGCATCACCGTTAATCAATTAGTTAAAACGATTGGCAAGATTTTAAATAAAAAGATTGTGCCTATTTACAAAGAGCCGCGGCCCGGCGACATTTATCGTTCGCGAGCTGACATCGCTAAGGCCAAAGCCATTTTGGGTTTTACACCCAAGGTGAATTTTGAGCAGGGCTTAGAAAAAACCGTCGCCCACTTCAATACTGGTCTGTAAATTTTGATGAATCAAAAACCAAAAATCGTCATTCTTTGTTCTTCTTTCGCGCCTTTTATGAGCGGCGCAGAAGTTTTCATTAAGGAGTTAGTGGGGCGGCTGGGGGATAGCTACGATTTCGTGGTGATTACAGCGCGTTTTACGCGCAAGGTCTCCAAAACCGAAACAATGCCCGGTTGTTTGGTGAAACGATTGGGCTTTGGCTTGCCGTTTGGCCTTGATAAATTCTGGTTTATGTGGGCCTCACCTTTTTTGGCTCAAAGGTTTGGGCCGGCTATTGTGCATAGCGTTATGGAAAGCTATGCTGGAATCGCTCTAATAATTTTTCGCTGGTTTAATAAAAAAATACCCGTTATTCTTACTTTGCAATGCGGCGATTTAGACCATCCCAAAAAGCAAAAAAAGATTCCTTATTGGTTGTGGCGCAGAATTCACACCACCCCCGATTATATTACCGCCATTAGTACTTTTTTGGCTAAAAGAGCGGAAAGATTGAGAAGTGGCCCTAAAAACATTTTTATTATTCCCAATGGTTTTGATTTAGAAGAAATACCTCGTAAAGAGAAAGTAATACCAGAGCGCATTGTTTGTGTGGCGCGACTATCGTGGGAGAAGGGCATTAACTATCTGATTTCTGCTTTGCCGGAAATTCGTCAGCAGTTTTCCAGCACTCATTTAGTACTGGTAGGCGACGGCCCTGAGAGAGGAAAATTGCAAAATCTTGTTCAAGAACTTGGATTGCAGGATGCCGTTCAGTTTAAGGGCTTTTTGCCGCACAAGGAAGCCCTGAAGGAAATGGCACAGGCAGTGGTTTTTGTTTGCCCATCTTTGGCCGAGGGATTGGGTAATGTTTTTTTGGAGGCGCAGGCCTGTCAAACCCCGGTTATTGGCACTAATGTAGGGGGTATCCCGGATATTATTCAAAACGGCTTTAATGGCTTTTTGATTCCGCCGCAGGATAGCTCGGCCATTAGCCAGGCGGTGAAGAAAATTTTTGGCGACCCGGCTCTTGGTCAAAAATTAGTCCAGAACGCCAATAAAACCGTGCAGGACTTTGTTTGGTCTTGCGTGGTTAAGCAGATAAATGATTTATACTGCTCTATCCTATCAAAAACTAAAATCAGATAGGGGTCAGACCCCTATACTACAGTATAGGGGTCTGACCCCTATACTGCTTCTTAATAGAATTATGAAGAAAAATGGGTTTACGTTATTGGAGCTTCTCGTCGTCATTGCCGTTATCGGGATTTTGTCCAGTATTGTTCTGGTAAGCTACAAAGGCCAGACCGAGAAAGCCAGAACAGCCGAAACTCTTTCCTGGGCCGGCAGCGTCAACCGTCTGCTGGGAGCCAACACCGTTGGTGCGTGGACGTTTGACAATATCTCTGGCACCACTGTTTACGATGATTCGGGCAATGGCAACAACGGCACGATCTATGGTGGTGCTACCGTGGTGGATGGCGTTGTTGGCAAAGCATTGCAGTTTAGCGGTTCTGGCTATTATGTGGCAACGCCAACATCTTTGGGTAATGTTGCCACCATTACAGCTTGGGGCAAGACGACTGTTGCTGCTAATAATATGCTTTGGTGTATTGATCACGATAATAGAGGACCGGATCTTTATTTCGCCGCTGGCAAGATTTCATTAAATACCTGGGATGGGGCTGGTAATCCATTTTGTGATATTCCAAACAACGCCAGGGATAATAATTGGCATAATTATGCTACTGTTATAACACCGGGCGATACAAAACTCTATTTTGATGGCAGGATTTGTGGCACGGCTAATTATAAAAACCCCACAGGAACAATTTTTTATATTTCCTCAGGGGCAGGATATGATTGGAACGGCCTCATTGATGATGTCCGTATCTACAAAGAAGCCCTCACCCAAGCCCGAGTCCAACAGCTCTATGTTGAAGGGTTAAAGACGCATCAGAATTTAGCTAAAAAGTAAAAATCGCAACGTATTATGAAAGTTTTAATCGCAACTCCATTATTTCCACCAAGTATTGGCGGGCCAGCCACCTATGTTTTTAATTTGGCTCGCCGTTTAACGCAAAAGGGGATTGAGGTTCTGGTGATTACTTATGGTCCCTCTCCTCGCCTTTTATGGGAGAAAACCGAAGCGGGTTTTGAGAAGATTGAAATTCCCTTAAATCAAAATAGGGTTAGACGTTATTGGAGTTTTTTTCGTCAAGTGCGCCAAAATGGCAAAAATTTTGATATTATTTACATTCATGATTTGTGGTCAGCCGGGCTTCCAGCTCGGCTGGCTAATGTTTTTATAAGAAAGCCCTTGCTGATTCGCTTGGGCGGGGACTCTTTGTGGGAGGCCGCTTTAGAAAGCGGCCGTAGCCAGAAAACCTTGGCTGATTTTTACCAGGTTCAAGACAACAATTATTTATACACTGTTCAACTTTTGCAGGATTTTGTTTTGAAGGGTTGTTCAAAAGTAATTTTTTCCAGTATTTTTTTGAAAGATATTTTTTTGAAATACCGGCCGTTGGTTGAAGAGAACTCGCTAGTGATTGAAAATCCTAATCGTTTAGAGCTCAATATACCAACGGAAGGCGGCCGTAGCCAAAACAGCAATCTTAAAACATTGCTTTTTGCTGGCCGCTTAACCAAGTGTAAAAATTTGGAGCGATTGTTCAAGATATTTTCGGCTTTATTGAAAATTGATTCATCGTTGCGTTTAAAAATTATTGGCAGCGGCCCGCAATCAGAGCATTTGATTGCTTTGAGCGTGCAACAGGGCATAGGCGACAAAGTTCAAATTACTGGTTCTTTACCGCAGGAGGCCTTGTTTCAAGAAATCGCCACTTGCCACCTTTGTTTGTTGTTGTCTTTGGCCGAGGTTAGCCCGAATTTTGCCTTGGAATGTTTGAACTTGAAGAAGCCCTTGGTTCTAACAAAGCAAAATGGCTTAGCCGAGGATATTCAAAACAAATTGGTTCAGGTTGACCCCTTAAATGATGACGAGATATTTCAGGCCATTGCCCGTTTGCTGGACAGCGAGCAGTACCAAACGTATTGCCGCATCATTGCGAGCTTACATCTTAACCGCACCTGGGAGGACGTTATAAATGAACATATAAGATTATTTGAAACCATTAAATAATTATGAGTGCTGTTAAGAAAATAAAATATGTATGGCAGGTCTCCCGCTGGTTTGTGCTTGACAATCTGTTGCATCACGAAGCCAAAAAGGTTGGCCATTTGCTTTGGATTATGATAAAGCATTATTTTATACAGTTGCCTTATGCTGCCATAATTGAAACCGGCAATACCTGTAATTTCCAGTGCGCTACCTGCCCAACGCCGCATAAATTGATTCATTCCAGAAGGCCGCCAATGATGATGGGCCTATCCTCTTTTCAAAAAATTATTGATAATGTCAAAAATTACGTTCACATTGTTTACGTTTACAATTCCAATGAGCCGCTTTTAAATGCGAATATCGTTGAAATGATTAAATATGCCGCTAACGCCAATTTGCACACAATGATTTCTACCAATGCATCTTTGCTTAACGAAGAAAAATCGTTGGCCATATTGAACTCGGGATTGGGCGAGATTCGCTTTGCTTTGGATGGTTTAACCAAAGAGTCATTTGAGGCCTTTCGGGTTGGTGGCAATTTTGAAGAGGTGATTGGCAATATCCGGAGGTTCTGCCAGCTAAAAGCACAAATGAGAAAGCACCGGCCGATTGTTACCTTGCAGTTTATCCTTAACCGCTACAATCAAGATCAAATTCCTGATATCAGAAAGTTCGCTAAAGAGATTAAGGCCGATAAACTCTATATTAAGCCATTTATTTTAAGCCCTTATGCTTACAGCGAGGAGGAAAGAAAAGTTTTAGCCCGTAAATTTTTCCCTACTAAAGACATTTACGATGATGAGATTGTTTACAAAAAAGAGGATGATGAGCTGTTGCCTAAGAATTTGCCAAAGAAATGTCCGGCTGTTAAGCGGGTCTTTACGGTTTTGGCCAATGGAGAAATGGTGATGTGCTGTTTTGATTTGTTTGGTGATTATTCTTACGGTAATTTGGTTGAGAATGATTTTAAAACCCTTTGGTTTTCACCCAAAGGCAAAAAGATTCGCCACTTGGCTCATAAACGAGCGTTCCCATTATGCCAAAAATGCGGCAACATTGAGTAATCTACCTTAGAATGAAAATAATTAGAATCAAGGCCAAAGAAATTTTTACCAAAACAAAGCTTGGGGCAGATTGGGTTTTAAATCCCTATGTTGGCTGTGGTCATAGGTGCTTGTATTGTTACGCTAAGTTTATCGCTAAGTGGCGGCCTTCTGAATATGGAAAGTGGGGGAGCTGGCTGGAAGCGAAAATTAATGGGCCAGAATTGGTCAAAAACAGGCGTGTTAAGGGTTGGGTATTTATGAGTTCCATTTGCGACCCATACCAGCCAGTTGAAAAAGAGTTAGGCCTCACCAGAAAAATTTTGCAGAATATGGACAAGAATATAAAACTGTCCATATTAACAAAGTCGGATTTGGTTTTACGCGATATTGATATTCTGAAACAGTTTAAGAAAGTTGAAGTTGGCTTTACGATAAACAGTTTCCAAGGGAAAACCAAGGACTTATTTGAACCCAATAGCCCGAGCAACGAACGAAGAATAAAAGCCCTGCGGAAATTAAAAGAGCAGGGGATTGGCGTTTATACTTTTGTCAGTCCGATTATTCCCGGCCTAATAGATATAAAAGACATCGTGGAGAAAACTAGGAGCTTTGCGGACTATTATTGGTTTGAATTTTTGAATTTGCGAGGGGCAGGCAAGGAATTTGCCCAGTTCTTGAGAAAGGAATTCCCCAAAAGCTTTGAAATTGTTGCCAATAAAAATCTTTATGAGCAATTTATTAAAAAAGTAACAAAAGAAATTAAAGGCCTTGGTGTAAAGATTCGCGGCATTGTACAGCATTAAGCTATGCAAAATCAAAAGAAAATTTTGTGCAGTGCTTGTTTGTTAGGCGTGAAATGTCGCTATGATAGTCAAAGCAAACCGAAGGAGAAAGTGCTGGAATTAGCCAAAAAAGAAATTTTGATTCCGATTTGTCCAGAACAATTAGGCGGCTTGCCAACCCCGCGGGAAGCGGCCGAACGGCGCGGAGAGAAAGTTATTAGCAAGTCCGGGCAAGACGTAACGAAGAATTTTCAACAGGGTGCCAAGGAAGTGTTGCGGCTGGTCAAGCTTTTTGATATTAGAGAAGCGATTTTGAAGCAAAGGAGCCCCTCCTGCGGCTCGGGGCAGATTTATGATGGCACATTTTCTAAAACCGTGATTAAGGGCGATGGCGTAGCTACCGCTTTGTTAAAACAAAACGGCGTTAAAGTTATCTCCGAAGAAGACCTATGATAAAAAGTCATCAATTAACTTGTAAAACTGGCTTAAGGAAAGGCACTATTTGTCAGGAAGTTTTTGATAGAGAAATAGCGCTCTGTCAGCAGTTGTCCAAAAAGCGCAAGGGTGGTTGCGGTTGGGGTGAGTGCCAAAAATGCGGGGTTATTCCGCTTTTGTATAAATTACACAAAGGCCGGCTATTAGAAAAACCAGCAGAGATAAAGAAAACTCGGGATAGAATTTTACAATGAAGATCTTGGTAAGAGTTAAAACGAAAGCCAAAGAGGAACGAATTAAAAAGATTGGGGAGAGTATTTTTGCTGTTTGGGTAAAAGAACCAGCTGAAAAGGGCAAGGCAAATATGGCGGTGGTTAAGGTTCTCTCTGCATATTTTAAGACGTCGCAAAATAAGGTGCGGATTGTTTCGGGACTGTCCAGCCACCAGAAGGTAATAATAATTAATAATTCGTAATTGGATATGATTACTTTTGAGGATTTTCAAAAATTGGATTTGCGGGTTGGCAAAATTACGGTGGCGGAAAACGTTGAGGGCTCTGACAAACTTTTGAGATTATTGGTTGACTTGGGCCCGGAAATAGGGGAGCGCCAGATTGTAGCTGGTATAGTGCAGTTTTACCAGCCCGAGGATTTAATCGGCCAGCAAATCGTGGTTGTGGTTAATTTAGAGCCCAAGATTTTTAAGGGTTTGGAAAGCCAGGGTATGCTTTTGGCCGCTGATGATAAGGGTCCCGTGCTTTTATCTCCCGACAAGGAAGTAGCCCCGGGTACCAAAGTGCGGTAACAAACTTACGGGGGATGGACCCCTGTAAACTTATTAAGCTTACGGAGGACCGTCCCCCGTAAGCTTAAGTAAAATTAAGTAAAAATATGTTAAATTTTGTACCAGAAAAAATGTTCTTTACCAAAGGGGTAGGCGTTCATAAGGACCGCTTGGCCTCCTTTGAAATGGCTTTAAGAAAGGCCGGCATTGAAAGATGCAATTTAGTGATTGTTTCCAGCATTTTTCCGCCCAACTGCCATATTTTGCAGGCGAGCCATGGCCGAAGGATGCTCAAGCCCGGGCAGATTACTTTTACAGTGATGGCTAGAATTGAAACCAATGAGCCCAATCGTTTGATATCGGCAGCGATTGGTTTGGCTTTGCCTAAAGACCAAAGCGGCTACGGGTATTTATCCGAGCATCATTCTTTTGGTGAAACAGCCAAAAAAGCCGGTGATTACGCCGAGGATTTGGCTGCCACGATGTTAGCCACAACCTTAGGTATTGAATTTGACCCTAATACTGCCTGGGATGAGCGAAAGCAGGTTTATCAGGCAAGCGGCAAGATTTTTAAAACTACCAATATCTGTCAATCAGCCGAAGGTGACAAAAATGGCCTTTGGACAACCGTGCTTTCTGCGGCGGTGTTCGTGATGTAGCTTTGTTTTCAATGTTAAAAATCCCGTTCTTTGGCTATCAAGGGTCGGGATTTGTGCTATTATAAAGGAAATATGCGGATTTTACTTTTGGGCAATGATGAAAAAATTTTAGAAGTGGGTTCTGTTAGCCAACAACGGGTAGCGGCTTATGGTGCTTTAGTGAAACAACTACATATTTTAATTTTTTCCGCTAAAAAAGTGCCGGCCCAGCAAATCGGCAATGTTTTTATCTATTCAAGCGGTGGGTGTTGTCGCCTTTTGGCCCTATTGAAAGGTTATTTTTTGGCTAAAAAAATCATTGTTCAAAATCAAATTGACTTGGTTTCCACTCAAGATCCGTTTGAAAGCGCCCAAGTGGCCTTCTGGCTGAAAAAACGTTATGTTGTTAGAATAAACATTCAAATTCACGGCGATTTTTTCAGCAATAACTCTTGGAAAAAGCAGCGCTGGTTTAATTCCATTCGTTATCGCCAGGCGGTGTGTAATTTGAAAAGAGCTGACAGTATTCGGGTGGTGAGCACTCGTGTGAGGAAATCTTTAATTGAAAAATTCAAAATCGCTTCAGACAAAATTGTTGTAGCGCCAATCTATTCGGACTTTTCGCGCTTTGGTAAATTTCAACGAGACCCGGCCTCGTTGAAAAGAGATAAACAGTTTATTTTTTTGACGGTTTCGCGTTTAACAAGAGAGAAAAATTTAGCGATGGTCTTGAGGGCTTTTGCTAAATTAAGAAAGAGTGATAGGCAAGTAGTTTTGCAAATTGTGGGCGTAGGAGCAAAAAAGAAAAACTTAGAGCGCTTGGCTAAAAAGTTGAAAATTCAAGACAGGGTTCAATTTTTGGGCTGGTTAGATAAAGAAGAATTAGCCCAGCAATATAGTAAAGCCGATTGTTTTTTGTTGGCTTCGGATTTTGAGGGCTGGGGTTTGGCGGCCTTGGAAGCGGCCTATTTTGCCTTGCCAATTGTTATGACCGATGTTGGTTGCTGTGGCGAGATTTTACAGTCGCGAAGAGATGTTTTTTGTTCTCCGCCTCGTAACGAAGAGGGTTTTTTGGAAAATATGCAGAAAGCTTTTGACGACGAGACCTTGCGAGAGCAGCTTGGCCGTAATGCTAAGGCCGCTTTGGCTAAATTGCCAAACAAAGAGCAAATAATGGAGTTGTATAGAAGGGCGTGGTTTTTATAGATATATGAATAAAGACAGAGAATCAAATATAACACTTGAAAGTTATCAAAGGAAAGAAGCGGTTGATGTTTATGATAGTGAGGTTCTTAAGTGGTCTGAAAGATATATTTTCAACAATTATTTTAGCCGCCCTGGAGTTATATTGGACTTGGGTTGCGGGGTTGGCCGAACAAGCTATTTCTTAAAGCAGCTTGGCCATAAGGTTGTCGCCATTGATTATTCAAATGCTATGATTGAGCGGGCCCGCATTAAATACCGGAACTCCGGCATTATTTTTGAGCTTATGAGTGCTGATGATTTACGCTATCCTGATAATACTTTTGATTATGCCTTTTTTTCGTTATCGTTGGGATTATCAGAGGTTTGGCCGCTTAATTACATATTTTGGCAGCCCAAGGGCTATGCGTCACCAGTTGGAGTTTGCTAAATTTAAAAATATTTCTATTATTAGCCAGTACGCGAATTCCAACTTGCTGATAGCATTAAAAGACCCTTATCCAAGTTATGTCTGTTTTAAATAATAATGAATTGCCTTGGTATCTAACCGAATCCGTTGAAAAAATTTTAGGAAAACGATTTAAATTATTGAAGTGTTTTGGCTGGAGTAATGTTTAGTATCCTTCGTTGGTTTTACCTTATGACGAGAAAGTAGTGCAGAATTTTTTTTCGTTGCTTTTTAAAGATAAAAAATGGGATATTGTTAGAATCTCCTGTACGCAGGATTTTTTGCCAAGGGTTAAAAAATACATAGCGGATTACGGTTTTAAAATCGTGGAACACGTTGCCCAGCAGATGCCCTTTGTTTCTCTTCAGGGCACGTGGCAAGAATATCAGGAGATTCTAGGGAAAAAATTGAAGAAAAATTTAAGATGGTCGTTAAATAAAATGAAGAAAAGCGGCCATTTTGAATACGGGAAAGTAAGAACCCAAGAGGAATGTGATAATATCCTAAATTTATTTTTTCAGTTGCATAAAGGCAGGTGGGAAAGCAAAGGGCAAGAGAGTAAGTATTCTTCTAAACAAAAGCAAAAACACCAAAATATTTTGAAATCCCTTGCAAGGGTCTTGCTCAAAGAAAAGAGATTGTTTTTACCCTATCTAATGCTTGACGATAATGTTATCGCGCTGGCGGTTTGCTGCTTTGACAAGGGAAAAATGTACTATCACTCACCAACTTTTAATATGGATTATAGCAAGCTCTCGCCGGGGAAAATACTGCTTTATTACATTATCAAAGAAGCATTTAATTTGGGTTGTTATGAGGTGGACCTTGGCCCGGGCCTGGACGATTATAAACTTTATTGGACCGATAGAAAAAGAGAGATAGCTCAATTGGTTATCTCTCGGGGTGATTGGCGCATTTGGTTTAGGTATTATGGTAACCCAAGGTTTAGAGCGATGGTCAAGGGCTATTTGCCATTTGCTTATCATCTCGTTAAACGTTTCAGCCGTTGTTTCAAATGAAGTATTACTATACGGGTGATGTGAAATTATTGACGATATTGATAGTGTCCGAGGGCAGCCCTCCCCAAAAGCTGGGCCCAAGATTTCAGGAG